>Ga0209317_1000118_pt1 | contig 106881 bp, 85 predicted proteins | sample RifGroB2_FD_183994 | JGI IMG/M metagenome (GOLD analysis project Ga0209317, IMG submission 183994) | Soil microbial communities from Rifle, Colorado, USA - Groundwater B2 (SPAdes) (version 2) | ecosystem: Environmental > Terrestrial > Soil > Unclassified | place: Rifle, Colorado | collected... | reverse complement strand
CCCTTCTCCTGGAGAGCGAGCTGTTCGGCCACGAGAAGGGGGCCTTCACCGACGCCAAGACCTCCAAGAAGGGGCTTTTCGAGCTGGCCGACGGCGGCACCGTGTTCCTGGACGAAATCGGGGACATGGAAGTCGGGATGCAGGCGAAACTGCTGCGCTTTCTGGAAGACAGGACCTTCAGGCGCATCGGCGGCGCCAAGGTGATCCCGGTGGACGTGAGGATCATATCGGCAACCAACAAGGATCTGTTGAAGGCGATCGAGGAGAAGGTTTTCAGAAACGATCTCTACTATCGGCTCCAGGTGATCCCGATCTTCCTGCCGTCGCTGCGCGAGCGCAAGGACGACATCCTGGTTCTCGCCAATTACTTCATCGAGATGTTCACCAGGGAGTTCAACAAGCCGATCAAGGGGATCTCCAGCATGGCCGAGAAGCTCCTGGTCGAGTACAACTGGCCCGGCAACATCCGCGAGCTGAAGAACGTGATAGAGCGCGCCATCATCCTCGGAACCGACGAGAACGTCCTTTTGGAGAACCTGCCGCTTGAGATAGTCGCCAAGACCTCACAGGTAACGGTGCCGCTCAACATCTTCAAGCTCCCTCCCGAGGGGATCGACATCGAGGAGGTGGAGCGCGAGCTCATCAAGCAGTCTCTGGAGATCACCGACTGGAACCAATCAAAGGCTGCCAAGAAGCTGAACCTGGGCATCGACGCTTTCCGTTACAGAATGAAGAAATTCGGCTTCCTGAAGTAAGGTCGATCGAACCCGCATCACCACGCAAGGCGGTTCGCGGCGTCCGCCTCGGCCGCCCTGCGTGTTGCAATGCCCTGAATTGGGCGCATCTGCCGGAGGTTCCCTTGGCAGGGTCATGGACGGTGCCGAGGCCGCAGCAAGTTGGTGGATCAGATGCTGATGAAAATTGCCGGACATCTTGCCTTGACCTCTCTGGCCCTTCTCTTAATCACGCCCTGCCTCGTCTTCCCCGCTGATACCGACAAGGGTCCTCCCGCCCTTGTTGCGCCTGTATCCGTAGCTTCCCAACCGGCCACGCCCGACTATTTCGCCTTCCAGCTTGGCGCTCCTTCGGCCGGCGGCAATTTACTCTACCTCCCCTCTTCCGCGGTCGAACCCGACCGGATGCGCACGAAGTTCCGTTACGAGCTCCCCCCCCGGCTGCCGGGCGGAGCAGATAATACCGGACCCGGTTTTGTCCTTCAGCGGAGTGAATACGCCGGCCGCGGTTTCGACCTGCTGGCCGAGATGGGAGATATCCGGATCAACGAGACCCTGAATACGGCTCGGGAAGCCTCGGGCAGGGGGGGGCGGCTCTCGCTTTTGACAGGATATTCGGGCAATGCGGCGAGATTCGATACCTTTGCCGCAACCGGGGCCCACGGGAGCGCCCCTGACGACGTGCTGGTCGGGGCGACCGGGGAAATTTCGATCATGGGGGAGAGCGCCCGCTTCAAGACCATCTTCCTGAGTGGACGTGAATTGCTCGATACCGAAGGGAGATGGCCTGATTCAGGATCCAGGAAAGGCGACGTGCTCGGCTTCCTGGCCGTGATCGATCCCTTCAAGGGGAAACTGGCAGCGGAGGCGGAAATGAACTACTCCGTCTTCGACCGGGACACGGCCGACGATGCCTCCGCGGAACGGGACAAGGCATGTCGCGTGAAAGTGGGGGGAGAGTGGGGGCGCAGCCGGTACACGGCGCTCTACGAGCGGACCGGGCCGCAGTACCGACTCATGGCGGACCAGGGTCCGGTGAGGGACTCGCAGGGGGTTGCACTCGGCCTGGAAACCGGTTTCGAGCTCCATACCTTCGACGTCAAGCTTTCCCGATACAACGACAACACCGAGAAAAGCGAACTCTACCCAAGGCTCAACAGGACCGAGGGCTTTATCGACTACCGCTTCAAGGGATTCAAGGACTTGCCGTTGGGCCTGCAATACCGCAAGACCTTCATCGACAGCACCAGGGAACCGCTTGGCTTTCTGGCGAAAGATGTGGAAGAGGATGCCATTTTCGCGCGGATCAACTATCTGGCGGGGAAGTGGGACCTGGGTCTTCGCGGCGGCTTGTCGCAACGTACCGACAGACTTTTGGATCAACGTGCCGCAACCATCTCGACGCTCGGTTTCCTGCCGAAATTCAACACTGGGAACGTCACCCTGGTTCCCGATTTCTACCTGAAGCGCACCAAGGAATTTTCCACCGACCTGCGCACCGACCATTACGCCGTCAACCTCGGGATCAACGGCACCCTGTCGGAGATGCTCGACTACGAGGTGAAAGGGGGATTCAAAAAAGAGATCACCGATCTGCCGGGAACCGGCAAGCAGACCGTGGGTGCCAAGGTGAAGGCGGCCTATCCGCTGGCGCGCTTTTTCAAGACGGCAGCCGGTCCCTCCCTTGGCGTCAGGGGGGAATACAAGGAGATCAACAACCGGGCCTACGATCGCAGGGACAGCGACTTCTCCCTGCTGATCTCCCTGGAAGGCGGGGTGTTTTTGTGACAGGTTAAGGCTAAGGTTGAGATTAAGATTAAGAAAAACAGAAAAGCAGAAAAGCAGAAAAACCTATGCCATCGTTCCCACGCTGGAGCATGGGAACGATATCTGGCTTAGCCTTAATCTTAATCTTGATCTTAATCTTGATCTTTTCAGATCTTTACCAACTGATACTCCCTGCTGCCGAGGCCTATCTTCTCGCCGTGCTCCAACTGCACCTCCCAGTCGATGTCCGGGTGTACGCCGCGGAACTTGTCACCCCCCGGCTCGTGCCCGGTGGCGAGCGCCGTGTCCTGGTTCCCACGCGCGTTGTTGACCAGATCGGCGCAGGCCTGATCGAGGGCGACCGGATCGGTGGAGGCGCAGATCCCGATGTCGTTCACGATCGGCGCGTCGGCGTGCCCGTAACAGTCGCAGGCGGGCGAAACCTGGGTGATGAAGTTCAGAAACAGCGTCTTCCCCTCCTTGCCGTAAACCGCCCCCTTGGCGTATTCCGCCATCTTGCGCATGACGAGCGACGCGCTCTCGTTCCACTGTATCTGTATCGCCTTCCTGATGCAGGAGGTGATGCACCGTCCACAGCCGACGCAGGCGGCGTCGTCGATGCGCGCCTTCCCTTCCATGATCGCTATTGCGGCATGGGCGCACGATTTCAGGCAGACCCCGCAGCCGTTGCAAAATTTCTCCCCCACCTTGGGGGCTACGGTGGAATGCTGCTGCATCTTCCCGGTGCGGCTGGAGCACCCCATGCCGAGGTTCTTCAGGGCGCCGCCAAAGCCGGTCAGCTCGTGGCACTTGAAATGGGACACGGCGATCAGCGCGTCCGCCTCCAAAATCTCGCTGCCGATATTTACCATCTTCAGGATCTCGCCGTCCACCGGGACGTCCCTGGCGCTGTGCCCTTTAAGGCCGTCGCACATGACGAGCGGCGCGCCGACCACGGCATAGGCGAAACCGTTTTCTATGGCGCAGGTGAGAGCGGAAACCGCTTCCTTGCGCTCCCCCGGATAAAGGGTCGAGGAATCGGTCAGGAACGGCTTGGCTCCGCACCCCTTGATCTCGTCCACCACCCGGCGCACGAAAATGGGGCGCACGAAGGTGTGGTTCCCTTTTTCGCCGAAGTGCACCTTCACGGCTACCAGGTCACCGGGAGAGAGGGTGTCGGCGAGCCCCGCCTCCTTCATCAGCCGTCCTATCTTGGCGAAGAGATTCTCCCGCGCCCCCGCCCTCATGTCGGCGAAAAATACCTTGCTGGACATACGCTTTCCCTCCTTGGCCATCCTGTTTTAAATGTGCAGGTCGCGTCCGGGCGCGGAAAAACCGGCCAGGATCACGGACCGGAAGGCCGCTCCCGGCTGCGGCTGATGACGATCAGGGATTGGTACCATATATCGCCTGCCAATTCAACAGGCGACAACTTTTTCTTGCTCCTGCCGTAAAATATGTTATTTATTAAAAATTCTATTATCGCCACTGGCCGGCTGACCATCAAATACAGTAATAGCGCCCTTTCCGCCGCGATTTAGCTGCGACAATCGCGGCAGGAATGCCGCTCCTGCAGTTAAAAAAATATTAAAGGGAGTGCGGATGATCGAATGTGATGAGCGTGAACTCTGGATCCTCGGGTTGGGAGACAAGTTGGAGAGAGGGGCCGTCGTCTGCAGCTACCTGGCCCAGGGGGGGTACCGCGCCAGGACGGCGAAGGTCTCGGAGCTTGAGGCATGCACCCCGATGGCTATCCTTCTCGATCTTTCGCCATGGTCCGAAGACGGCTGGGGCGTGCTGTTCTCCTTGAAGCAGAACCCCGCCACACGGGAAATCCCGATACTGCCGCTGTATCTGAGCGAAGCGGGGCAGGTGGGGGAGGTGTTCCCGGTGGCCGGCTTCTTCACCCTGCCGATCGACCAGAATTACCTCTCCAAGAAGCTGAAGCAATTCGGCCTCGCCGACGAGTCCGAGGATTACGACCTGCAGGCACTGCTTGTGACGCCCAGGGGGGAGGAGGAAGTGACGCACGCCATCACCGACCTCGGCTTCGATGTGGTGAACGCCTACACCGGAAAGGAAGCGGTGGCGATCGGCACCATCGTCCACCCCTACATGATGTTTTGTTCCCTGATGCTCCCGGACTCCGGCGCTTTCGAGCTGCTGGAGCGTTTCCGCCTCTACCCGCAGACCCGCAACATCCCGTTTTTCGTGCTCCTGAAGGGCGGCATGAAGCTGGAGGAGCGCGCGGAGATGAGCCGCAGCGTGGAGCACCTGGTGCGAAAGACCTGGCTCACCCGCGAGGAGTTCCTCTCCTTCTTCAAGAAGGTCGGCCCCTGAACCCGCCCCGGCGGAAATGGATGCTGAACCGATAAAGCTCAAGGGGGTACGGCCGTAAGCCGTACCCCTTATGTTTACCGGCAAACCACCTTCCAGCGGGCAACACACCCAACCTGCCTGCAGGGCCAACCTGCGCCCTCCCTTTCTGCCATAAATCAAGATCGCCATCCGGTGGAGCCACGAAAAATGGGTGGTGACCTTGATAACCGGAACTCTCATGATATTATTCTCCCCTAATTAAAAACAAGATTCCCCTGAAAAATATCGTCCCAAGGCTCCCGACCTACTTTTCCCCTTTTAAGGATCAACTGCCGCAATTCCCGGAATTCCTGCCGAGCTGTCTGTACTGTGTGAGTGGCCTCGACAGAGTCAGAGCTTAATGCTAAGTCCAAGGAGGTTTCCGATGAGGCTCATGTTCCCGGCTTCGGCGAAAAACTGGCTTTCACTGGCCGGCGTCGTCATCGCTCTCACCGCATTGTTCATGATCCTGTTCCTGGTAATCGTGTCGCTGACCATCAAGGAGCAGGCGGCCTATCTCGGGTTGGTGACCTACATACTGCTGCCGGCCGTCATGATCGTGGGACTTTTGCTGATCCCGATCGGCATGCTGCGGGAAATGAGGCAGGAGAGACGCGAGGGGGAGCCAGCCCGGAAGCCGGGGTGGCCCAGGATCGACCTGGATGAGCCGAGGCACCGGCATGCCTTCTTTATCTTCCTGGTCGGCACGGGGATCTTCGTCTTCCTCTCCGCCATCGGCAGCTACCAGGCCTTCCACTACACGGAGTCGACCCAGTTCTGCGGTACGCTCTGCCATACCGTCATGGAACCCGAGCACACGGCGCACCGCAACTCCCCCCATGCGCAGGTGGCCTGCGTCGCCTGCCATGTCGGACCGGGAGTGGATTGGTACGCCCGTTCCAAGCTGTCCGGCCTCTACCAGGTCTATGCCGTCCTGGCAGATGTCTATCCGCGTCCCATCCCGACCCCCATAAAGAATCTCCGCCCGGCGCGAGCCGTCTGCGAGCAGTGCCACTGGCCGCAGAAGTTCTACGGGCACAAGCTTCAGTTGCGCACCCATTACCTCTCGGACAGGGCCAACACCCCCTGGCGCATCGGGCTCAACCTCAAGGTCGGTCCGCCCCAGGAAGCGCAGGGGCTGATTGAAGGAATTCACTGGCATATCAGCCCGCGGGTGCGGATAGAATACCGCGCCTCCGATCCCGGCCGGCAGCAAATCCCGTGGGTGCGCTACACGGACCTGGAGAGCGGGGTGGAAACGATCTTCACCGACCAAAACCAGCAGGGCGAAGCGGCGTCCGAAACCGGAGAGGTCCGGACCATGGACTGCATGGACTGCCACAATCGGCCGTCGCACCTGTACCGTCCGCCGTCGCAGTTCATCGACGAGGCGATCACGGCGGGACGGATTCCCACAGCACTTCCGGAAATAAAGAAGCTGGCCGTACAGTTGTGCACGCCGCAGTACCCTTCAGCGGAAGCGGCGCGGCAAGAGATCCGCGCCGGGATCATAGCCTTCTATCGCGAGAACTACCCGGACCTGCATGCCCGCCAACTGGGGGTTGTGGAAAAGGGGGTAGCCGGGGTGCAGGAGGAATTCGGGAAAAACATCTTCCCCTTCATGCGGGTGAACTGGGCCGCTTATCCCGACAACATCGGCCACCTCTACTACAGAGGCTGCTTTCGCTGCCACAACGGCAGCCACCAGAGCGAAAAGGGGGAGACCATCAGTCGGGAGTGCACCTTGTGCCATGATATAGGCATCCAGGGGATCCCCGGGAAAGGGATGGAAACCCAAAGAATCGGCGAGAACCTGCCCTTCCGGCATCCCGAGGAGATCGGAGACGCCTGGCAGCAGATGCTTTGCAGCGATTGCCATGCCGGGAGGTGATTCCGGCCAATCCTGCCTGAACCATCCGTATGGAGAACGAACGACATGACGAAGGACGGCGCAGGTCGAGGAGAGCCCGAACTGGCACGTTTTGGGGGATGAATCCGTTCAGTGAAGGCGAAGCGTTCGCTCAAGGTCGGGTAACGTCCAACGGCGTCGACTTGAGCTTCATGGCCGTTCGCTGTTAAACAACTAGCCGAGGTGATGGACCATGAGCGAGATACCAAACGGATGGGATTACAACCCTTCGACATGGCGGCAGCGCATCCCGATCGTGGTGCTGGCGCTGATCGGTTTCCTGATCGCAGCCTACCTGGCCCTCTTTCAAATGAAGATAATTCCCGACGTGTGGGAGCCGTTTTTCGGAGGCGACAGCCGAAAGATCCTCACCTCGTTCATATCCCATCTCCTTCCGGTATCGGACGCCGCGCTGGGAGCGGCCGGCTATCTGCTGGACGCGGTGGCGGGCATAATCGGCGGCAAGGGCCGCTGGCGCACCATGCCGTGGATGGTGGTCCTGTTCGGAGTCGCGGTCGGACCGCTCGGGGCGATAAGCGTGCTGCTGGTCATTTTCCAGCCGGTCCTGTTCGACGCCTGGTGCACGCTCTGCCTGGCCACGGCGCTGATTTCCGTGCTGATGATCGGCCCAGCCATGGACGAGGTGCTGGCCAGCCTGCAGTATCTCAAGGGGGCGAAGGAGCGCGGGGAGTCGGTCTGGACCGTCTTTTGGAAGGGAGGTGCCGCATGATTCCCAGGATCTTTTCCTGCATCATCGGGGTCTGGCTGATGGTCGCTCCGGAAGTTCTCGGGTACCGCGGCCCGGCGCGGATAAACGACCAGACCTGCGGGCCGTTGATCCTGACCTTCGCGATCATAGCGTTCTGGGAGGCGACCCGGGGGGTCCGGTGGCTGAACCTGGCGCTCGGCTTCTGGCTCATGCTGGCCCCTTTGGTGCTTCATTACGGCACCTGGTTCTCCGCCATTAACAGCCTGGCCTGCTCGCTGGTCGTGATCACCGCCGCCGTGGTGCCCGGCAAGAAAACGCATAGCTTCGCCGGCGGGTGGCCCGGCCTGTTCAGGTAGCACCTGAGGCAAAACCAGGGATCTTCACGGGCCGCTCCTTTCCTCCCATGGCCGCTCCTCCCTGGGTTCGACCCTCCAGTCGTAGCGGGAATATTCCATGGCGAAGGCGCCGGGATCTTCGCGCAACGGTCTCGCCGCCTCCTCGCCGGCGTAATCGGCCACGAACACGTTGGAATCCTCACAGATAGGAGAGCACAGAGTCCCATTCGCCGTCACGGAGAAGGTGCCGCCGTCGTCCGCGTCAGGAATGGCCGCGAAGACGCTCGGAGAATCATGTGCGGCAGGCAGAGCCAGTCGATGGCCCCGTCCTTCCCCCACCAGCGCCACTGAGCGCAGGTTTCCGATTATCCCGTAATCGCCGATCTTTTTATACATCGTCGTCCGCCTTTGAACCGGAGCGGCTCCTTGCCGCCAGAACCGCTCCTGTCGCGGCGTATCCGGCAAGCACGGCCCCAAGCGTCCACTTGTGCTTCACGAACCAGAGCTGCGGCGAGCTCTCCTTGGCCCTCTCGTCGAAGCTGCCTCGGGCCGCGAAGGGGCCCGGGACGCTGCGCCAGAGGTTCGAAGGACGATCCGGCTGTTCAGGCTGGTCGGTCTGCTGGGATTCATAGCCGGTCCTTCCCAGATAAAGGTCGAGCAGGCCGCGCATTATCTTGTTGCCCCACATAGCCTTTACCGTCGGCATGCCGAGGTAGATTTCCCGGCGCCGCCGGTGAGAGGCCCAGACGATGGCCTCGGCCGCCACCTCCGGCTGGAAGATGGGCGGGACCGGCTGCGGCTTGTTGGGGAGTCGCGACTTGACCCAGGCGAACTGCGGCGTGTTCATGGCGGGGAGCTGAACCATGGTGATGCGCACCCGGCTCTTGTCGTGGATCAGTTCGCAGCGGATGGAGTCGGTGAAGCCGCGCATCGCGTGCTTGGCGCCGCAGTAGGCGGACTGCAGCGGAATGCTCCGGTCCGACAGGGCCGATCCCACCTGGATGACGATGCCCCGGTCCCGCGGCAGCATGCGGCCGAGAGCCGCCATGGTGCCGTAGACGGCGCCCAGGTAGGTGACCTCGGTGACGCGCCGGAATTCTTCTGGGGTCGTCTCCTTGAAGGGGGAAAAGATGGAGGTCATGGCGTTGTTGACCCAGACCTCGATGTCCCCTAATTCCCGCTCCACCTGCAAGGCGGCCTGTTCCACCTGCTCCGGATCGGCCACGTCGGCCACCAGCACCAGCGCCGTGCCGCCGAGAAGCTCCACCTCCGTGCGCGCCGCCTCCAGCCGTTCCTTGTTCCTGGAAATCAGCCCTATTTTTGCCCCTTCCCGGGCAAAGGCATGGGCGATTGCCCGGCCGACACCGGCTGAGGCGCCGGTTATCACCACTGTTCTTCCACTCTTTGGCGCCATGGTCCGCTCCTTTAGGGAAAATTCTCAAGTTGGCTGCTTGACTAACGCTTATGGGAATCGTTCGTCCCCATTTTTCATTGGTGCATTATAGCCCAAGAAGATTAGACCGTATTAACTGGTTGTGGAAAATGGAATGGTCATTAGAATACTCTGTGTGAAAAAGCGGGAAATTCGAAAGCGTGCACGGATCAGCACCCAGGGAGTACTAATGGAGAGCATGACCGACAGGGGGAACACCCGTCCGGAGATGAAGATGCCGGAAAAAAAGAGCGGTGAAAAAAGCGGCATGCAGGAGATGATGTCCGCCGGAGCACCGGCTGGAAATGCTCCGCATGCATCACCGGAAGACCCTCTGGATCTACTGGACCATCGTCATGCTCGGCTTCTGGATGATGGTTGCCCCGCTGAGTTTCGATTTCGGGACCGCAGCCGTGACCCCGCCCGGCGGCTCGACCTGCTTCGCAGGGTCAGGGTACTTCAATGGAGTGTTTTAGTCTCCGGAACATAAACGGCTGCTCAACCCGCCGGCCGGCTTCAGCCTGGCCGGGCAAAGGAGAGAAAAATGAAAAAGGTACTCTTGCGCACCATGCTGCCGCTGTTCGCCTTCTGTTTTAGCTGCGCCCCCGATCTTGCCTCTTGCACGGAGCGGAAAATGAAGGGGCACGGCGAGATGATGGAAGGGCACGGCCAGACGGTGGAAGGACACGGCTACGGCGGGATGATGGGGGGATACCGCCACGGCGAGATGATGGAAGACTACGACCCGAAGGAAAGCTTCGAGCGCTTCAGCGAAAAATTGAACCTCAGCAAGGAGCAAAAGGAAAAAGTTCGCCCCATCCTGAACAAGGAAGTGGCCGAAATCAAGAAGGTTTATGCCGACGCCTGGGAAAAGGAAAAGCGGATAATAGAGACCTCCCGGCAGAAGGTGATGGGAGTGCTCAACCCCCAGCAAAAAGAGGTCTACAAGAAGATGATAGAGGAGAGGAAGTTGGAAAAGGAATAACGCCCCTGACTCAAAAGGCAGCGCCTCGGGAGGGACGTCATGAAAATTCCCGGCTTCACCAAGCTGAGAGCTCTGTGGGATACGCTTCGCACCAGCTACTGGTTCGTCCCTTCGCTGATGGCTGCCGGCACCGTCATGCTCTGGACGGCGGTTCACGCGGTCGATGTCCGGCTCAAGGAGGGGGGGACCCAAGATCTCGGCTGGATCTACTCCGGGGGGCCGCAAGGCGCGCGGGAACTGCTCGGTGTGGTTTCCGGCTCCATGATCACCGTTACCGGCGTCACCTTTTCGATTACCATCGTCGCCCTCACTCTCGCCTCCCAGCAGTTCGGGCCTTTTCTGCTGCGCAACTTCATGCGCGACACAGGGAACCAGGTGGTTCTCGGCACCTTCATCTCAACCTTCCTCTTCTGTCTGCTCACCCTCAGGGTGATACGCGATACCAGCAGGGTCACCAATGTGCCGCATCTATCTGTCTCCGTCGCCATTTTCCTGACCATGGCCAGTCTCGGCGTCCTCATCTACTTCATTCACCACGTCTCTTCGTTCATCCAGGCCTCCAACATCATCTATGTAGTAAGCCTTGAACTGCGACAGGCAATAGATCGCCTGTTTCCCGAACCGATAGGGGTCGCAGCGGAGCAGGACGCGCTTGCGGCGTCCGATCGGCGGAAACTGCCGCCGGGCTTCGATGCGGAATCGGCGACGGTGACTTCCTCGAAATACGGGTACATCAAGGCGTTCGACGACGAGATGCTGCTCAAGGCGGCGATGGATCACGGCCTCGTCGTGCGGCTGCTGAAGAGGCCTGGCGATTTCGTGGGGGAGGGGGACGGCATAGCCGACGTCTGGCCGGGCCTTTCTCTCAACCGAGAAGTTGAGAAAAACATCAACGAGTCTCTGCTGCTGGGCACCCAACGCACCGCGACACAGGACGTCGATTTCGTCTTCGACCAGATCGTGGAGGTCGCAGTCCGCTCGCTGTCGCCCGGGATCAACGACCCCTTTACCGCCATCATCTGCATCGATCACCTGGGGCAGGGTTTGCGCCGTATGGCGGGACGCGAAATCCCCTCCCCATTCCGCCTGGCCGATGACGGCGCCCTGCGCGTGGTAGCCTGCGGGGTCACTTTTCCCGAGATGGCGGACACGGCTTTCAACCAGATCAGGCACTACGGGCGAAGCAGCGTACCGGTGCTGAAACGTCTTTTGGATACCATCGCGGCCGTAGCCACTCACGTCGGCAGGGAAGAGGACCGGCAGGCGCTGCTGCGCCATGCCCTGCTGATCAGGGAGACTGCGGGCAGGGGGGCGCGGGAAAAGGGTGCGCGGTTGGAGGTCGAAGAGAAGTGCCTGGCCACGCTGAGCGTGCTGCAAAGGAGAGACGGTCGGAGCCCTTAGCGATCCTTTAGAGAAACAGCATCGAGTGCAACTTGATCCCTCTCGGGGCCCGCTCCGCTCAAACAGCTATCGCGCATCATCGGCGGCTTTCAGGGATCCTTTCTCGCGGTTCTGCCGCGGCGCACAAGCCTCGCGCCCTTCACGATAAATCCTGGAAGCGAAATCCCCCTTTGGTCCACCGTCTCCGGGTCGAACTCGCTCATGGACCCGCCGGTCTTAACCTTCAGGGAACTGCTTTTCTCCACGCCGAGGATCTGGCTCGGATAGATGCTCCGGTAGCCGACTATCAGGAAGCTGACCATGCAGGCGACGGCCGCATGTGGGGCGATGCCGGCACCGAAGAGTTCCATGGCCATGACGGATGCGGCGATCGGCGTGTTGGCCGCGCCCGCCAGAAGAGCCACCATGCCTATGGCGGAAAAGGTCGCCACCAGTGGCTCGTTGAAAAGGGTGGCGAAAAGGTTGCCGGCGGCGGTGCCGATGAAGAATATCGGGGTCACCACCCCGCCGCTGCCGCCGCTGCTTAGGGTGACGGCGGTGGCGATCGCCTTCATGAGCGAGGCTCCCGCCGGAAGAACCGTGCCGCTCAGCCCCGACTCGATGGAGTCGAGCCCGAGCCCCAGGTAACGGACGGAGCCGAATTTCCCGATGATCACCAGCAGCCCGCCGCCTATGAGCGCCTTCGCGTAGGAAGGCAGGGCAAGACGCGCGAAGAGCCGGTGGGTAAGCTGCATTAGTTCGATAAAGATCAGCGCGATAAGGCCGCACCATATGCCGAGCATGATCATCTCGGCGAAGCTCCAACTGGTAACGGCTGGGACGACCTTCGCTATCAGGTCGGGGTAACCGACCCCGAGCTGACTGGCGACGTGGAATCCGACTATGCCGGCCACGAAGGAGGGAAACAGCACGTCGTAAAACATGTGTCCCAGCACCAGCACCTCGACGCCGAAGAGCGCCCCCGCGATCGGCGTGCCGAACACGGTGGCGAAGCCTGCGCTGATGCCGCAGATGACCAGCTTGCGCCGGTCCACGTCGTTTAGCCGCAACAGGCTTGCAAACGAGGAGGCAAGGCCGGCCCCGATCTGGGCGCAGGGACCCTCTTTCCCCGCCGAGCCACCTCCGGCGAGGGTGATGACCGTGGCGACCAGTTTTACCGGCACCACCATGAGGGGGATCTTCCCCATCCGTTGGTGCACCGCCTCGATCACCTTCTCGGTGCCGTGCCCGGCCGCGTCCGGCGCGAGCCGGGAGACCAGCACGCTGCTGACCACAAGCGTCACGGGCAGCAGCAGGTAATAATCCGGGTACCTGGCGAACTGGTCCGTGGTCCAGGCGAGTGCGCGGAGAAACGCGGCGGTGCCGAATCCCACCAAGGCTCCGACGACGGAGGCGTAGCAGGTCCATTTGATGACGCTGGCCAGAAGCGTCACCTGTTCAACGATTTTTCTGTTCACTCAGAATCCTTTTCGGCTTGGGTCCGGATACTTGCCGTGCCCGGTTTTCTTGATGTGAGGGGCGGGGGTTGCCATTCAGGGTCGGAAGCTTTACCATTTGGCGATCGTCCTTATCAGCTGGAGATGGTAACCATTATTAAAATAAAAAGCAGCAAGAAATCGCGGCAGGGATGCCGCTCCTGCAGGATGGATCTGCTTCCTTTCCCTGCCTTCACTGCGTAGAAATGGGAGGGGGGGTGGACACGGACGGTAAAAGCTGCTAGCATGCCATCTCCCTCGCTCACAAAAACCGTCGCAACGATCGGCTCCGCTGCGAGCCCAAAACCCAATCTAGGAGATGCTTTTGCCTATTGATTTCAATCCCCCTAAACAAAATTTTCTACGCCGTTCGAGGCGTTTGCCGGCTTTGCTGCTGATGGTATCCCTTGCCGGTGCCGGCCTGGTGACCGTAACGCTGATCAAGGAAAACCGGCAGGAACAAGTCAAAGCAGCCAACCCCCCAACCGAGAAGACGGCTCCCCCCGAAGCACCAGGCAAAACGATCAAGGGCTCCATCCGGGCCGGAGACACCATGTCGTCCCTGCTTGGGGACCTGTTCACTCCCAAAGAGATACATGAATTGGCCCAGCAATGCAGGGAGGTCTATCCCCTCACCAAGATCTCCGCAGGCCAGCCCTACAAGCTCTCGTTGGAGGGAGACGACTTCAAACGGTTCACCTATGACATCAATTACGACGACCAACTGATCATCTGCCGTGACGAGGAGGGGTTCGCCGTCTCCCGGGAGCCGATCCAGTATAGGATAGAACAGGCTGCCGTTAAAGGGACCATCACATCGAGCCTGTTCCAGGCGGTGGTCGACAGCGGGGAAAGCGAGGCGCTGGCCCTCCAACTGGCCGACGTCTTCGCCTGGGACGTCGATTTTTTTCATGACATCCGGGTAGGCGACTCCTTCGAGGCGGTGGTGGAAAAGCGCTACCGCAACGGCCGCCCTGCGGGCAGCGGCCGCCTGCTGGCGGCGAACTTCACCGTCCAGGGCGAGACCTACCAGGCCTTTTACTTCCAGGACGGCGACCGGGCGCCCGGGTACTACGATCGGGAGGGACGGAGTTTGCGCAAGGCGTTCCTGAAGGCTCCGCTCACCTTTGGCCGCATCTCCTCCGGTTTCGACATGCGACGGCGTCACCCGATCACCAAGCAAATCAAGGCCCATCCGGCCATCGACTACGCCGCGCCGACCGGAACCCCCATTCACAGCGTAGGCACCGGCACCGTAAGCTTCGCCGCCTACAAGCGCTACAACGGCAATTGCGTCAAGATTGTGCACCCCAACGGCTGGATGACCATGTACAATCACCTGAGCCGTTTCGGCAAGGGGGTCAAGAAGGGGACGAAGGTCAAGCAGGGCGAGCTTATCGGTTATGTCGGCAGCACCGGCTTGTCTACCGGTCCCCATCTCGACTATCGCATGTACAGAAACGGCAAGCCGGTGAACCCTCTGAAGATCAAATCGCCGCCGGCGACGCCGATCTCCCGCGCCAACATGGCGCAGTTCAGGGCGCTGGTGGCGGACCGGGTGGCTCTCATGCAGAAGCAGGCGCCGGAGCAAAATGCCTAGATCGCGCAGGTTCCGCCTGCTCCCTCACTGATCACGGCTGAACCGTTGCCAAGTCAGGCGTCGCCCCCTCCCGCAAGGGGGAGGGGGCTCGGTATGGCAGATCTGGCATTGCTATCAGTGCTCCCGAGGGGAAGCAGGCGGGGGTAGGAACCTGTTGAAGAGGCGGAGGGCAGGGAGGAACTGCTTGCTCTTAAACTGTCCGGCTACTGCCCCAAGATCTGGAACTCATCGCGGCGGTTCATGGCCCATGAGGCTTCATCGTGCCCTGCGGCCGCCGGCTTCTCCTTCCCGTAGCCTATGACCGTCAAGCGCTCCGCGGGAACTCCCAGCGCTATCAGGTACTGCATGGCCGTCTTGGCCCGACTTTCGCTCAGGGCAAGGTTGTATTCGTCCGAGCCCCGCTCGTCGCAGTGACCGGCGATTTGCAGCTTGCCGTCGAGCTCTTTCTTCAGCAGCTGGGCGTTTTTCACCAGGATGTCGCGGGCCTCCCGGGACAGCGTGTACCTGTCGAAATCGAAGTAGATATCTTCCAGGGCGGCGGCAAGGTCGGCTGAGGTGACCGGTGTCAGCTCAACGTCGGCAGCGCTCCCCTGGTTCGTGGCAGAGCTCTCTTCCGTTTGTCCCGCGGCCGGCGCCGTTCCCGCGCTCTCGGGCTCGTCTTGGCCCGCGACCGTAGCCGTCGGCGCCAGTGATTCGCCGGGCTTCACCACTTCTTTATTGGCGCAACCGCCGGCGAACAGGGTAATGCAACCCAGTGCCAGTAGTAGGCCTGCAGCCTGCTTTTTCATGTTGCCTCCTTGCCTGGAAAAGAGGTCCAGGATCCGCCGCCTCTGATTTCTTGACGGGTTAATGGGAAACTGATATCATTTGTGACGCTAACTATTAGCACCACTAACCGATTTGTCAAGGCAAATCCGAGGCATATATGCATAAAAAATCAGAGGAAATCCCCGAGGTGATCGATAACCTGAGGCGGATATTCCAGGCTGTCAGCGAATATTCCAAGGCCGCAGAGAGGGAGACCGCTTTGACCGGACCGCAACTCTGGGCCATGAAGATCCTTGCCGGAGCCGCCCCCTTACGGGTTTCCGAGCTGGCTCGCCGGATGTACCTGCGCCCTGCGACCGTAGTGGGGATCCTGGACCGACTGGAGGTCAAGGGGTTGATCACGCGCGACCGTTCCACGACGGATCGAAGGGCTGTGGACCTCGATCTCACCGCAACCGGGCGGACGCTGGTGGCTAACGCGCCCGAGGTTGCCCAGGTCATGCTGGTGAACGGGCTCGATTCATTATCGGAAGATCAATTCGGCCAGGTTCTGGATGGGATGCGGCACATGGTGCGGATCCTCGGAGCCGAGCAGGTCACGCCGCAGCCGCTGCACAGCTGACACGACGCATGGAATGAAGGAGGAGGCGCATGAAGAACTCTCTTGAGCTCGCCCTGATCGGCAACTGTCAGGTCGGAGCCCTGATCGATACCCAAGCGGAAATCGTCTGGTACTGCCTGCCCCGTTTCGACGGCGACCCGGCTTTCTGCTCCCTCTTGCAGGAGCACGAGACCGGCGCAGGGACCGGCTACTGCACCATCGAGCTTCTGGACCAGGTCGCCTGCGAACAGCGCTACCTGCCGAACTCGGCAGTCCTGGTGACCCGCATGACCGACGCCATGGGATCGGTGCTGGAAATAACCGACTTCGCACCCCGTTTCCGGCAGCACGGGCGGATGTACACCCCGATGATGCTGGTGCGTCAGGTGCGCCGGATGCACGGCAGCCCCAGGATAATCCTTCGAGTAAGGCCGGCCAGAAATTACGGCAGCGAAAGGGGGGAGTTCACCTACGGCAGTCACCACATCCGTTATGTCTCCCCCTACATGGTGCTGCGGCTCACCACGGACGCCTCCATCACAACCATCCTCCAGGAACTCCCCTTCATACTGGAAGACGAGATCAACCTCATCTTCGGCCCCGACGAGACCATCCAGGAGAACATTTCCGAGCTGGCGCACCGCTTCAAGAACGAGACCCTCTCCTACTGGCACGAATGGGTGCGCGATCTGGGGGTTCCCTTCGAGTGGCAGGACGAGGTGATACGCGCCGCCATCACCTTGAAGCTGAACACCTTCGACGACACCGGCGCCATCGTCGCGGCCATGACCACCTCGATTCCGGAGTCGCCCCATTCCGGCAGGAACTGGGACTACCGCCACTGCTGGCTGCGTGACGCCTATTTCGTGGTCAACGCCCTGAACCGCCTTGGCGCCACCCGCACCATGGAGCGCTATCTCAGGTACCTGGTCAACGTGGTGGCCGGCTGCGACGGCGGGGGGCTGCAACCGGTCTACGGTATCGACGGCAAGACGAATCTCGAGGAACTGGAGGTGACCACGCTGGCGGGATACCGCGGCATGGGACCGGTGCGGGTGGGAAACCAGGCCTACGAGCAGATCCAGCACGACGTGTACGGCTCGGCGATCCTGGCGGTAACCCACGTGTTCTTCGACCATCGGCTCATGCAGCGCGGAGACGCGGCCCTGTTCCACCGGCTGGAAACGCTGGGCGAAAAGGCGATTCAGGTGCACGACCAGCCCGACGCGGGATTGTGGGAGCTGCGGGGGAGCAAGCGGGTGCACACCTTCTCCAGCATCATGTGCTGGGCCGCCTGCGACCGCTTGTCGCGGATCGCGACCCAGCTCAGCCTCGCGGAGCGGGCTTCCTACTGGAGCGTGCAGGCGCAGCGGATACACGTCACCATCTGCGCCCGGGCCTGGCACGAGGAGAAAAAGGCCTTCGCCGCCTCGTTCGAGGGGGATACCCTGGACGCCAGCATGCTGCTCATGCACGACGTCGGCTTCCTCGCGGCGGACGATCCCCGTTTCGCCTCGACCGTCGCGGCCATCGAGCGAGAGTTGCGACAGGGGGACTACATCTTCCGCTATATCGAGAAGGACGACTTCGGGGCCCCGGAGAACGCCTTCATCGTCTGCACCTACTGGTATATCTACGCGCTGGTCGCTCTGGGGCGCAACGAGGAAGCCAGACGCCTCTTCGAGAACCTGCTGGCGCGCCACAACCGCCACGGCCTGATCGCCGAGCACCTCGACGTCGGCACCGGGGAGCAGTGGGGCAATTTCGTGCAGACCTACAGCATGGTCGGGCTGATCAACGCCGCCATCCGGCTCAGCAAGCGCTGGGACTCCGCATTTTAATTCCTCTCCGGAGAGTGCATGATAAACAGCGCCTACATCAACTACTCGCTGAAAAAGTTTAAGGAATACCTGGCAGTAAAGACTGAAATGGTGCAGCACCGGGAGGTGATCAGGGAGGTCGCCTCAAGCGTCGACCGCACCTGGATCTACTACGTTACGCTGATGGTGGCCGGCCTTATCGCCCTCTTGGGGCTTTTGACCAACAGCGTTGCCGTGGTGATCGGGGCCATGCTGATCTCGCCGCTCATGGGACCGATCATCTCGTCCAGCCTCGCCTTCACCATAGGCGACCTGCCGCTGGCCCGCCGCGCCTTCCAGACCATCGCTGTCAGCGTGGCGCTCACCATTTTGGTCAGCGCGATCGTTTCCTTCATCTCGCCACTCAAGGAGCCGACCGCGGAGATCCTGTCCCGGGTGCGGCCCAACATCTTCGATCTCTTCGTGGCGGTACTCTCGGGCATCGTCGGCGCCATCGCTCTTTGCACCAAGCGCAACTACCTGATCACCTCCACCGGAGTAGCGGTCGCCACCGCCGTCATCCCCCCGCTGAGCGTCACCGGCTACGGCCTCGGCACCGGGCAGCCCTGGCTGGCCCTGGGCGGTTTCCTCCTCTTTTTCACCAACTTCGTCGCCATCGTCCTCGCCTCCGACGTGGTCTTCTTCATCATGGGCTTTCGCAACAGCCACGTGGAGACGGTCCAGTACTCGCGCCGCACGCGCTACCTGATCGTCGGGGGGCTGCTCGCGCTGGTCTCCGTGCCGCTGGTCTACACCCTGGCGAGCGACGTCGGCAGGATCAAGGATAAAAAGCGCATCGAACGGGTCCTGAAACGGCACCTGGACAAGGAACAGGTCTCGCGTCTTACCAGCTACAGCCACCTCCCCAAGGACGGGAAGGTGCTGGTCAAGGCCTCCGTCAACACCTTGCAGTTCATCGAGGATCCGTCGCAGCTCCTGATAGAGGAGGAACTGGCGGAGTGGCTGAAGCGCCCGGTGCATATCGAGCTGGAGCAGCTGATCGTGGCCTCGGGGAAGGAACTGAAGCCGACGGATCAAGCGAAGCAGGCTGCCCTGGCGGGGGTAGCCGTCGCCGTCAAGCAGGAGACCCCGGCCGAGATAAACGGAAAGGTGGGAGGCATCGTGGCGCAGGTCGAGAGGGAACTGGCCGCCGCCCTGGCTCCTTTTTCGCTCTCAAACACCAGGCTTACCTTCGCCGGCGCCTCCGAACCGCTCCTGGTCTCGGCGACCCTCAGGCGCGACTATCCGGTGAGCGACGACGAACTTCTGATCCTCTCCAGGCAGGTCGGGCGGGTACTGGAAATGCCTGTCGCGCTCAACGTGGAGGCCGTTCCCCTGTTGCCGGTGCTGCGGGTCGACAAGGACGGGAACCTGGCTGCGGAAAGCATAAGCGACCTCGACATCGTGAACCGGTTGCCAGACGGTCCCGGGAGGTTTCGCTTCCAGATCTCCTCGCTGAGAAGAAACGAAGGGGAAGCCGAGGCGTTGAGGCAATACCTGACGCGGGAGCTCGCGGTGCCCGACCGCCAGCTGTCGCTGGTCCAGGTTTCCGGCACGACGGCGCCCGCCGGAGTTACGCTCCGCATCTTAAGACAGGGAAATTCGAGGTGAATATATGAAGGTAGGATTATTGGGCTTCGGCAAAACAGGCAAGGCGGTCGCATCGGTTTTGCTGCAAAGCCCGGAGGTGAAACTCCAATGGGTGGTGCGCAAGTCGCACAATCTCGAGCACAGGTCGGTCCCCGAGTTCCTCGGGGCATCGTCGAAGGAACCCGGTTTCATCTATTCGAAAGAGGAATTCCGGGCCGACGAGTTGATAAACAAGCTCCCGGTGGACGTGATCATCGATTTTTCCGCGGAAGAGGGGATCGAGTATTACGGAGAATTCGCGAGGAACCAGGGGATCTCGATCGTCAGCGCCATCTCCAGCTATGCGCCGGAGAAGATAGAGTACCTGAACTACCTGGCGGAAAAGACGAGGGTGGTATGGTCCCCAAACATCACCATAGGGATAAACTTCCTGATCATCGCCGCCAAAATCCTTAAGAAGATCGCCCCCTATACCGACATCGAAATCGTGGAGGAGCATTTCAAGGCCAAGCCCGAAGTCTCGGGAACGGCCAAGAAGATAGCGCAAGCCCTCGATCTGCCGGAAGATTCCATCAAGACGGTGCGGGCCGGAGGGATCATCGGGGTGCATGAGATCCTGTTCGGCTTCCCCTATCAGACCGTGCGCCTCAAACACGAATCGATCACCCGGGAGGCGTTCGGCAACGGCGTGCTCTTCGCCGCAAGCCATATCGGCGAAAGGGAAATCGGGCTCTACAGCATGGAGGACCTGCTGCTCCCCTATTTCAACCTGGACGCCGCTCCCGAGGTCAGGAAAACGATCATTCCTTGATCGCGGGAGATCGCCATAACTCGGTTCCAGGGCACTACCCAAGAGAAGGACTAACTTTCAAGCGTAAGGAGCTTTCATGAATAAGGCCAAGATTGGTTCGTCATTGAAATCCCTGAGCCTCTCTCTTCGCTTCGTAGTCCCGCTGGCCGTAGCGCTCGGGCTTCTGGCCGTCGCCGTGGTGCCGCTGGTGGACAACCTCACCATGCGCTGGTTCGTGCGCGACATCGATATCCGCTCCCGCTTCATCGCCGACACCTTGCACGAACCTCTGGAAGAGCTCCTCCTGCAGGAGAACAAGACCAGGATCAACGCCCTGCTGCTCCGTGCCATCAAGGACGAGCGGCTGATGGCCCTCGGCTTTTGCGACGGCAAGGGAAAGCTGCTCTACCGCACGCCGACCTTCCCGTCATCCTTGAGCTGCTCCTCGGCGGCGACTGAGGAAGGAAACCCGCTGCACCGGCTTCCCCAGGGGGCGGTTCATGTGGCCGTTCATCCCATGGCGCGGGACGGAGCGGTGAGCGGCTCGCTGATCCTGATTCACGACATGAGCTTTGTCGAGCGCCGCAGCGCCGATACCCGCACCTACATCATCACCTTCTTCGCCCTGCTGGGGCTGGTCATCTCCGCCATCACGGTCCTGGTTGCCCACCTGAGCTGGCGCGGCTGGATGGAGGGGGTGCGGGCCATGCTGCGCGGCGAGGGGATCTTGAAGCCTTTTTCCCAACCCGCCGTCGCCTCGGAGTTGCAGCCGCTGGTGGGCGATCTGCGTTCGCTCTTGCGGGCGCTCGATACGGAGCGGCGCTTCGCCGACGATTCCACCATCACCTGGAGCCCCGATTCGCTGCGCAGCCTGTTGCACAAGAAGCTCACCGGTGAGAGGATCATCGTGGTCTCCAACCGCGAGCCGTACATCCACAGCAAAAAGGGGGACGGCATCGATGTGCATCGCCCCGCCAGCGGCCTGGTGACGGCTGTGGAACCGGTCATGCGGGCCTGCTCCGGCACCTGGATCGCCCACGGCAGCGGAACGGCCGATCAGGAGACCTCGGATCGATTCGACCGGATCATGGTCCCGCCGGAGCATCCCGAGTACACGCTCAGGCGCATCTGGCTCACCAAGGAGGAGGAACTAGGCTACTATTACGGCTTCTCCAACGAGGGGCTCTGGCCGCTCTGCCATATCGCCCACGTGCGTCCCATCTTCCGCTCCAGCGACTGGGAGCAGTACAAGGCGATCAACCAGCGCTTCGCCGACGCGGTGGTCAAGGAGGCGGACAGCGACGACCCCGTCGTGCTGGTGCAGGATTACCACCTGGCGCTCCTGCCCGGGATGATCCGCAAGGCGCTCCCCAAGGCGACCATCATCACCTTCTGGCACATCCCGTGGCCCAACCCGGAATCCTTCGGCATCTGCCCCTGGAGGCAGGAGCTGCTGCGCGGGATGCTCGGCTCCACCATCCTCGGGTTCCATACCCCGTTTCACCGCAAGAATTTCCTGGAAACGGTGGACCGCTACCTGGAGACGCGCATCGAGCACGAATCTTCCACCATATCGCGCCGGGGCAAGCTCACCATGGTGGAGAGTTATCCCATCTCCATCCAGTGGCCCCCCCCCTGGCAGCATACGCAGCCTTCCGTCGAGGAGTGCCGCGCCGAGATCCGCAACACTCTGGGCGTCGGACCGGAGCACAAGATCGGCATCGGTGTGGACCGGATGGACTACACCAAGGGTATTCTGGAGCGGTTTCGCGCCGTGCAGAAGCTTCTGGAAATGCACCCTGAGCTGGTTGGGGCCTTCACCTTCATCCAGATCGCGGCGCCTACCCGCTCCGCGCTCGACGACTACCAGTCCTTCGAGGCGCAGGTCAACAACCTGTGCCACCGCATCAACCAGCGCTTCTCCAGGGGGAGCTGGCAACCGATCTGCCTAAAGGCGGAGCATCATGAACCCGAAATGGTGAACCGTTACTACCGGGCGGCCGACGTCTGCATGGTGACGAGCCTCCACGACGGGATGAACCTGGTGGCCAAGGAGTTCGTGGCATCCCGCGACGACGAGCAGGGGGTGCTTGTGCTAAGCCAGTTCACAGGCGCGGCTCACGAACTGCACGAGGCGCTTATCGTAAACCCTTACCATATCGAACAGACGGCCGAAGCCCTTTACCTCGCGGTGAGCATGCCGGACTATGAACAGCGCGAAAGGATGCGCAGCATGCGCACGTTGGTGCGTGATTTCAACGTCTACCGTTGGGCCGGGAGGATGCTTCTTGACGCTGCCCGGGTGCGCCAACGGGAAAAGCTGACAGCCCGAATCAGGAGAGATTAGTGGCCCCATCGTACCTATTCAATTCACAAGAACTTGCCACTTTTGCACGTTTTGTGGCGCCCGATACACTTTTCGCCTTCGACCTGGACGGCACCCTGGCTCCCATCGTCGAGGAGTACGGCGCCGCGGAGGTCGCCGAGCCGGTCAGGGCGACCCTGCAGCGCCTGGTCCAGCTTGCCAAGGTGGTCGTGATAACCGGCAGGTCCAGGAAGGATGCCGAGGCCATACTGGGGTTCGAGCCTCACCTGGTCATAGGCAACCACGGCGCCGAATGGCCTTCCGATAACGACACCGGAAACCGCGAGGTTGTCGAGCGGTGCCTGAAGTGGAAAGCGCAGTTGCAGGACCTTTTATCCGACGAGCAGGGTGTCGAGATCGAGTTCAAGGGGGAATCCCTTACCCTTCATTACCGCAAGGCTGCCGATCCCGATAAGACCCTGGCCAGGCTCCATGCCGCAGTCGACGCACTGGAGCCCGGCGCCAGAAGGTTCGGCGGGAAATTCGTGGTCAACGTGGTCCCGCTGGAGGCGTTGGATAAAGGAGACGCGCTTGCGGCTGCCATGGAGCGCCTGGGTTCGCCGAGAGCCGTCTATTTCGGGGACGATGAGACCGACGAGGAGATTTTTCGCCTGAAACGCGATGACGTGTTCGGCGTTCACGTCGGCAAGAATGACGGGACGGCCGCCGCGTATTACCTGAATCAGCAGTCGGAAATGCTGGGACTGCTCAATTCGATGGTGGGGATACTGGAATCGGCCCTCCTGGAAGTTGCGGTGGGTGAAGGGCGCTAGGAAAGTGAAGCGCCGTCGGCATTAGATCATCTGGCCCGAACCGGAAGCCGGTTCGGGCCATGCACGAGTAAAAACCATCTTCGACAATAGGGCAGCCGCGCTAAGACCAGCTCCGGTAACAACCTTCAGTAACAACCCTCCGCAACCTTCAGCAACCTTCAGCAACCCTCCGGCATTGCTTCCCTCTACCATGCACCTCGCTCCATTTTCAGCCGGCGCTCTCCCTCTCCCTTCGGGACACTGCCAGTGAAGTTAACGATCAATCCGGCGTTCGCGTCCCCCTCCCCCCCTGGGGCATTGCCCCCACTTTTCTTGGCGTCGCCGGCACGTGCTGCTAACTGTCCGTAACTCCGTCATTTTGCGCCTAAAGAGCACGGAAAAAGGTTGACAAGAAACAATTTGTATGCCAATTATATGCATCACGAATTAACGGCCGCGCCGAGGTTCGGCGCGGGACATGGCATCCGTGACGAAAAGGGGCGTGGCGCGCAAGCAGCAGTGCAAGCCCTTGATATCAAAAAAAGAAGGAGCCCCAAGGTTTAGATTCCGAACAGGATATGAATGCCATGAAGTCCGTGGCGGGACCAAGCACCGGCCGGTCCAGCGGCCTGCAACCATCCCAAAAAAGGAGACACATGACGATTTATACGGAAAATCAGCAAGACATCGCGGAAAAGATAAGCGACGCAAGCAGCATCTCGAAATGGAAGGACTGGCGCTGGCAGATGCGCCACGCCATCCGCGACCTGGATACCTTTGAACATCTTCTGGGCGTCTCCTTCCCCGCCGAGCAGAAGGTGCAGCTTGAGCAGACCATGGAAAAGTTTCCCCTCGCGGTAACCCCCTATTACCTCTCTCTGATCGACCGTGACAATTTCAGCGACGACCCCGTTTTCCGGCAGTCCTTTCCGTCGCCGGATGAACTGGAGGTCAGCTCCTGCGAGCAATCGGACCCGCTAGACGAGGACGCCGACAGCCCCGCTCCCGGGATCACCCATCGCTACCCGGACCGGGTGCTGTTTCATATCAGCAACGTCTGCGCCATGTACTGCCGACACTGCACGCGGAAAAGGAAGGTGGGGGACCACGACTCCATCCCGACCAAGGGCGAGGTCGCGCAGGGGCTGGAATACATCCGCCGCACCCCCGTGATACGCGACGTGCTCCTGTCCGGCGGAGACCCGCTCATGCTCTCCGACGAATACCTCGACTGGATACTCGGGGAACTGCGCGCCATTCCCCATGTCCAGGTGATACGGATCGGGACGCGCATGCCGGTGGTGCTCCCCTACCGGGTCACCGACAACCTGGTCAAGGTCCTCAAGAAGCACCACCCGCTTTGGCTCAACACGCACTTCAACCATCCGCGCGAGATCACCACCTCCGCCAAGCAGGCGCTGGCCATGCTGGCCGACGCAGGCATACCGCTCGGCAACCAGACCGTCCTGCTCGCCGGGGTGAACGACTGCCCCATGATCATCAAGAAGCTTGTGCAGCGTCTGGTGGAGAACCGGGTCCGTCCCTACTACCTGTACCAGTGCGACCTTTCCGAAGGGCTGTCCCACTTCCGCACCCCGATCGGCAAGGGGATGGAGATCATGGAGAGCCTTATCGGCCACACCAGCGGTTTTGCTGTGCCGACTTACGTCATCGACGCCCCGGGTGGCGGCGGAAAGATCCCGGTCATGCCTAACTACCTGATCACCCTGGCCACCAACAAGGTGGTGCTGCGCAATTACGAGGGAGTGATCACCACCTATCAGGAGCCGGACAACTACAAGCCGATCTTCTGCGACAGGAACTGTGCCGACTGCAAGCTGGAGCTGAACCTGGAAGGAACTCCGGAGTACGCGGCGGTCGGCATAGAAAGGCTCCTGTCTGATTTCGACGACGCCATCTCTCTTACCCCGGAGGACAACGACCGGATGAAAAGGAGGAACAATGAGTGATGCAATGGAGACCATAGGCAGCTCACTGGTCCAGCATGGCCCGGGTAACGACAGGGTCTACCTGATGAAGCTGCACCATAGCGATGCTCCGGAGATGGTGAGCCACCTGGAACGGTTGGCCTGCTCCCGGGGCTATTCCAAGATCTTCGCCAAGGTGGCGAGCTCGGGAGCCGGTCGTTTCGTCGCCTCCGGGTATCTCATGGAAGCGTCGATTCCCTGCTTCTTCCCCGACGGCGCCGCCGCCTGCTTCCTGGCGAAGTACTACAGCGCGAAGCGAAGCCTGGAGCGCCAGCCTGCTTTGGTGCGGGAGGTTCTGGCCATAGCCGAGTCGCAACAACCCGCCGCTCTGCCGGTCCAGCTCCCTGCGGGATTCACCGTACGGGTGGCGCGGGAAGAGGATACCCCGGGGATGGCCGCGCTCTATGGCGAGGTTTTCGCAACCTACCCGTTCCCCATCCACGACCCGGCGTTCCTCGCAAAGTGCATGCTGGAGAACACCGTCTATTTCGGGGTCTGGCAGGGGGAGCGCTTGGTCGCCCTTTCCTCTGCGGAAATGGAACCCTCGTCGCACTCGGCCGAGATGACGGACTTCGCGACCCTGCCGGAGTATCGCGGTCACGGACTGGCCCTGCACCTGTTGAAAGAAATGGAAACCACGGTACAGACCCGCGGCATCCGGTCTCTGTTCACCATCGCCCGGGCCTACTCGCACGGCATGAACATAACCTTTGCCCGCAACGGCTACCGCTTCGGCGGCACACTGACCAACAACACCAACATTTTCGGCAGCCTGGAAAGCATGAACGTCTGGTACAAGGCGCTGGCGGGAAACTAGGGGCGATTGATCGGACCAATACGATTCGCCCCCGCGTTCCCCGGATTTCCGGTCTCCGTAGGGGCGAATAATCATTCGCCCGGCGCTTTCGGGGATACAAAAACCGGACTGCGCCGGATGACTCAAACCGGCTCGGGTTACCCGCCGTTAGGAGAAAAAAATGGAATTAAGCCTCGTGCAGTGCGCCGCACCGGCTCTGATATCGGTGGTCGCCATGGCGATCCTGTTCTCGGTCCGAGGGATCGTGCTGCGCCTGGCCCAGCGCTGGGTCGACAAAACCCGGACCAGGCTCGACGATATGGTGATCGGCTCGGTAAAGGTTCCTTCCCTTTACTGGTGCGTGGCGATAGGGCTTTACTTCGGGCTGATCTTCTCGGAGCTGCCTGAAAAGTACGTCACCCATCTGAGCACGCTGATCCACGTGATCATCATCATCTCGGTTACCATCACGCTGGCGAACCTGTCCGGCAGATTATTTAAGAACTATCTCCAGAGCTCTGAACTGCTTATCCCGAGTTCCGGACTAGCCTACGGAGTCCTCAAGGGGACCATCCTGGTCCTCGGTTTCCTGGTGGCGCTGAACTTTTTAGGCATCTCCATCGCGCCGCTTCTCACCGCCCTTGGGGTCGGAGGCCTGGCGGTGGCTCTGGCGCTCCAGGATACGCTGGCCAACCTTTTTGCAGGGCTGCATATCCTGGTGGAAAAATCGGTGCGGGTCGGCGACTTCGTCAAGCTGGAGAGCGGCGAGGAGGGGTACGTGCAGGACATCACCTGGCGTACCACCAGGGTGCGCATGCTGGGGAACAACATAGTCGTGATCCCCAACAGCAAGTTTTCCCAGAGCATCGTGACCAACTACTATCTGCCGGAAAAACGGATGTCCCTTCTCATCTCGGTCGGGGTCAGCTATGACGAGGACCCGTACCGGATCGAAGAGATGCTCCTTGAGGAGCTTGCAGGCGCTGTGGGAGAAGTCGCCGGTCTGCTGGGCGAACCCGCCCCCTTCGTCCGCTTCAGTCCGGGCTTTGGGGACAGCTCCCTCGATTTCACCCTGATTTGCCAGGTTGCGGAATTCGTCGATCAGTATCTGGTTCAGCATGAACTGCGTAAGAGGATCTTCAGGAGGTTCAGGCTGGAAGGTGTCGAGATTCCTTTCCCGCAGAGGACGGTGCATATCCGGGAGGAAAAGCCGGCTACGGGTGCAAAGGTGTCGGACGGTGCGTTGCCTGTTTTAAAAACTGGCGATGAGATGGGAGGTACCGCAAACCTTGGGGCCTGATTTGCAGGCCCCTCTTCCTAGGTCAAGCTTTTACCTTCTTGGAGACGTTAACTTCCTGAGATCTGATCAGCCGCGGCGTAACCTTTTTTGCCCCGAGTATCCCCACCAGTTCGGACAACCCCTCCGAAATCTTCAGAAGCTTCTCTTCCGGCAGCGTCTCAAGGCCTTTCACAAGCATCCCCTGGGCTACATCGGGCGCGCTCACCGAGAGATCCTTCCCCTCCTCGGTCAACTCGATTTCGACGATGCGCCGGTCCACCTTGGAGCGGGCCCGCACCACGAGCCCCCGCGCCTCTAGACGGTCGATTATGCCGACGATGGTGGCGGGATGCAGGTACATGCGGCGGGCCAGGTCCGCGCCTTTTATAGGGGCAAACTCGGCGATGGTCTTGATCGCCCAGAGTTGCGGGCCGGTTATGCCGGTCTCCTTTTCGGCCCTTTTGGAATGTTCGTGGACCACCTGAAAGACCCGGCGGATGTCGTCGATGATATCGGATACCTTGCGGCTATTTTCCGCCATATTTTTTCTCTCGCGTGCTGTCAAGGATGATCCGTCTGTTGGTTTTTCTCGCGACGCCGTTTGGCGCGGTTTCCGGCTTTAATCAAATATTCAAGGATCGAATCGGCCGAAATGTAGCACGCGTAAGGGGCATTTGCCAGCGGTAAATGCAGCATTTTTTGCAGGCTGTTCGGGCACTGCGATACGCTTGAAATTCCCACCTGGAAAAGCCATGCAGGTTGCGGATAAGAAAATCCGAGCCCCCTGTACCGCCAAATATGCGCTTCCTGCTGAAAAGTGGAGCTACGGTGGTATGCTGTAGCGCAAATTGCTCAAAGGGGGTTGACATGAAAACGTACCTATCTGCTCTTCTCGCCGCTTTGCTCGCGTCGTCACTCGTCTCAACCGCCTGCGCCGCTCCCTGGGAGAAGTGGCGCGGTAGCGGCGGCTGGGGCATGGAGAGCCCTTACCAGCGGATGTACGATCCTGCCAAGATCGATACATTGGCAGGGGAGGTTGTCAGCGTGGAAAAGATGGCCTCGGCTAAGGGCGCCGGAAACGGCATCCACCTCGGCCTCAAGACCGCAAGCGAGACCGTTTCGGTTCATTTGGGGCCCGCCTGGTACATCGAGCGTCTCGACACCCGGATCGTGAAGGGGGACCGGATCGAGGTCAAGGGTTCCCGCATCGCGGTTGACGGAAAACCGGCTCTTATTGCGGCAGAGGTGAGGAAAGGGGATGAAGTGCTGCAACTGCGCGACTCCGAAGGGGTTCCTGCCTGGGCCGGCTGGCGCAGAAGGTGAGGGGAGAGAAATCAGGTGAAAAGAAGGAGGCGCATGCACCATGCGCCTCCTTTGTTCGGCCATCCGCAGTGTCTCTATCCAGCCATTCCGGTTACTTCCCAGTCGCTGATTTGTCCTTGTTCGGGGACGCCTTCTTCTTGGAGACCGCCTTCTTCTTGGAGACGGCCTTCTTCTTGGAGACCGACTTCTTCTTGGAGACCGACTTCTTCTTGGAGACCGACTTCTTCTTGGAAACCGACTTCTTCTTGGAGAGAGCCTTCTTCTTGGAGATAGCCTTCTTCTTGGAGATAGCCTTCTTCTTGGAGATAGCCTTCTTCTTGGAGATAGCCTTCATCCTGTCATCCAGCTTCAGGTTGCTTAAAAGCTCCGCAGGCTCCGACCAGCCGGGATCGGCCTTTCGCGCCGCGGCCAGCGCTTCCCTGGCCTTATCCTTTTCGCCGGTTTTCAGGTAAAGCTTGCCCAGTGCGTTCAATGCCCTGGCATGGTCCGGTTTCAGATCGAGCGCCGCCTGGTACTGCGTCAAGGCGCCTTGCGTGTTCCTCCTGAAGGCGTACATTACCCCCAGTCGATAATGCTCGTTGGGGCTATCCGGGTTGAGCTTGATACCCTCCTCCAGGAGCCTGGTGGTGTCGTCGTAACGTTTCTCCTTCACATACTGGGAGATAAGCGCGTCTCTCGCCTCCATATGCCTCGGGTCGAGCCTCAAAACCTGCAGTAAATGCTTCTCCGCCAGGTCGGGCTTATTCCCTCTCAGATAGAGGCGCGCGCTTCCCAGGTGCGCTACGATATCGTCCGCGTCGAGCTTGATCGCCTTGGAGTAGGCGCTGGAAGCGGACTGGGAGTTACGCGTTTTTTCGTACAGGAAGGCGAGCTTATGGTAGTACAGCGGGTTGTCGCCATGGCGGCGAACCAGTTCCTGGTATTCGGCAATTGCCGCGGTGAATTCCCCCCGCATCGTGTAGATTTCCGCCAGCCGCCTCCGGGCCTCGTTTCTGTTCGGATCGAGCCTGACCGATTCCGAGAAGCATCGGATGGCCTGGACGAGATCCCCCTTCCGCTCGTAAAGCGTACCGAGGTTGAACTGTATCTGGCTGGAGCCCTCCTTGCGCCGGACGGCGTCCTCGTAAGCTATGACGGCTTCGCCATCCTGGCCGGCCGCAAGGCGGGCGTCGCCCAGTTTCTCGCGAATGCCCGGGGTTTCCGGATGTTTCACCAGCAAGGCGGCGTACTCCGCTGCGGCCAGTGCGGGATTCCCGGCCTCCTGATACCTGGCGGCCCTCTTCATATGGTCGCCCGGGATCTCGTTGCGCTTGATCCCTGCAAGGACATATTCCTTGTCGGCCTGCTCCGGTTTACCCATCAGTTCCAGCACTTGACCAAGTCGGAAGCGGATATTGCCGTTGGCGGGGTCGCCTGCGGCCGCTTTGCGCAATTGGGCGGCCGCCTCGTCGTACCGTTTTTCCTGCTGATAGATGCCGGCCAGTTCAAGATGCGCCGTCACATTCCCAGGTTCCAGGCGGAGCGCTTCCAGTAGAGCCTCGCCCGCCTTGGCCGGATCCCCGAGCCCCGCATAGCTTCTTGCCATACCGATCTGCACGGCGGCGTCGCCGGCCAGAAGCGGCAGCGCCTGACGGAAATGATGCAGCGCCAGGGCGTGCAGTTTCCCTTCCAGGAAAACCTCCGCCAGCGCACGTGAATAATGGGGGTTCTCCTTCAGTTTCAGCGCCTCGAACAGAGCGACGGATGCTTCCTCGCGTGCGCCGCGCTTAAGCAGCAGTAGCCCCAGCCGTCCATTGGCTTCACCCATCAAGGGGTCTTTCCTGCCGGCGGTGCGATACGCATCGATGGCTTCCTCCAGGTTTCGGCCGGCCTCCAGGGAGATACCCTTCAGGTAATACGCGGCGCCGCCGTCACGGCACAGCTTCGAGACCTTTATCTCGGCTTTTGCCAGGTCGGCAAGCGGTGTCTCAGGGGAAACGGCCTCGACGATACGCCTGGCTTCGCTGCAGTTGCTCTTGCTCCCCTCACCCCAGGTAAACCCGCAGGACAAAAAAGCGAGGAGCAGCATGCCGGGGCGGTATGCCCTGTTTATTACGGTTCTATTCATAGGACCTCTTCGAGGAAACCGGGGCAAAGGGACCCCGGGATCTTTGGCTTTGATTGACGGTAAACCTCGCTGGATCAATGCAAGGAGACCATGTGCAGTGGGCGCTAGCCTGGAGAGACTAACAGCTTGAATGGCAATCGGTTGTCCGGAAGGTTCTAAGGTCAAGCCGAAAGGAGGGGTGGAGCCCGGGACGAATTAGGGAAAAGGGGATGGCATTGCGTGGCTTGGAGCGCGAATAGGTCGTGGGCCCGGTAGGGGGCGGCAATTTCCGGTTCAACGAACTGCGCGGGGATGGCGCCGAGTTCCTGACATTTCTCGAACTCGTGCGGGCATGCCTTGACCTGCTTCTCAATGAAGGCGTTCTGGGGCGGTTTTGGGCGGTACGGACGCAGGCTGTCCGGTGCCCGCATCCCTATAAAGAGAATGGTGACGGCAGCCACGCAGGTGACCAGCATCAGTGAGTTTTTTTGGTTTAGTCTTTTTTTAATCATAGTTTGTTTGCCGCACCGTTGTTATAACCGATTCAGCCTGAAATGACAAGCGATGATAGGGTATATGCCTGATTTGGCGTGCTTCTTCTGCTGGAAAACGTTTTTTCAGCCCCTGGTCCGCCATGGCGCAAAGGGGGTGGCCGGTCCGCCCGATCTGCCCTGGTCGCCTATTTGATGCAGACTCGGCGCACCTCGTGGATGTCGGTCAGCCCCTGCAGGCATTTCAGTATGCCGTCCTGCTTAAGCGTGGTCATGCCGTCGGCTATGGCCTGCCTTCTTAGCTTTGCCACTTCCGCGTTCCCCTTGATGAGCACCTTCATGTCGTCGCCGCACTCCAGCAGTTCGTGCAGGCCAAGCCGTCCCTTGTAGCCGGAGCCGTTGCACTTGGCGCACCCCTTGGCCCGGGCCAGGGTTATTCCCGCCGGCTCAAGCCCCAGGGCCTGGAACTCGTCCGGGCCGAACTCCGTGATGATCTCCCGCAACTCCACGTCCTGCGGGTGATAGCTCTCCTTGCAGGCACCGCAAAGCCTTCTGGCCAGGCGTTGCGCCAGGATGCAAAGGAGCGCGTCGGAAAAGCTGAAGGGATCGAGCCCCATGTCGAGAAGCCTGGTGACCGTCTCGGGGGCGGAGTTGGTATGCAGGGTGGAGAAAACCAGGTGCCCGGTGAGAGACGACTCTACCCCGATGGAGGCGGTCTCCTCGTCACGCATCTCGCCCACCATGATGACGTCAGGGTCGGCGCGCAGGAAGGCGCGCAGCGCGACGGCGAAGGTGAAGCCGATCTTGCTGTTCACCTGTACTTGCCTGAGCCCCTTCTGGGTGATCTCGATCGGGTCTTCGGCGGTCCAGATCTTGGTTTCCGGCAGGTTGATGGTGGAGACGGCGGAGTGCAGCGTGGTCGTTTTGCCGGAGCCGGTCGGCCCCACCACCAGGATCAGCCCGTACGGCTTTTTGATGTTCTCCGTGAAGACCCGCCTGTTGCGCTCCGTGAGCCCAAGGTTGCCAAAAGGGATCGGCTCTCCCGAGGCGAGGATCCTCAGCACCACGTCCTCCAACTGCCCGGCGCTCGGCAGCGTCGCCACCCTCAGTTCGATGTCCACCGGCCCGAACTTCTTGAAGTCGATCTTGCCGTCCTGAGGCTTTCTTCTCTCCGCTATGTCCAGCCCCGCCATGATCTTTATCCGCGAGGTGATGGCGTGCTTGTACTTGTACGGGATCCTCTGGAACACCATGCACCTGCCATCTATCCTGATGCGCACCAGGACGTCCTCGCGCCCCGGCGCAGGCTCGATGTGGATGTCGGAGGCATTGCGGTCGTTTGCCTCGCAGATGATCTTGTTGACCAACTGTACTATGACGCTGTCCTGCTCGGAGACCCTCTGCACTTCCTGCTCTATGGAGGGGTCCTCCGAGGTGTCGAGCTTGCTGAGCAGGTCTGAGACGCTGGTAGACGGGCTTCCCTCGGCCCCGACGGCCAGCCGGTAGTAATGGTCGATGAAGCGTCCTATGTCCTCGCGAAAGGCCCCGACGAAGCTGATCCTCTTGTACTCCTGGTAGATGAATTTGATCAGGTCCTGCTTCCCCAGATCGGTGGGATCCTCCATGGCGACCTGCAGCACGGAGCGATCGATCTTCACCGGCACCCAGCGCTCCTTTTTGAGGCGGTCGGGCTTTATCCTCTTCAGGATCTCGTCGAGCCTCGGCAGGTCGGGATCGAAGCTGACGAACTCGGTGCCGAAGTTGAGGCTCAGGCATCTGATCATCTCCTGCCGGGAGATGTTGAATTCGCGCATGAGGAGAAGGTCGAGCCCGATGGCCGCGACATCCGGGTGGGCGGACGCCCTCTGGATGTCGGCCTCCTGCAGGATGTTCTTGTCCAGCAGGTAGTTGTAGCGCGATTTGTTGCGGATCAGTTTGGTAGAGGCGGAGAGCCGGAAGATGTTGTGAATCGCTATGGAGAGGGAGGTTGCCAGCTCCGAGGCGTAGCCGATATCGGTCTTGTCAAAGGCCGTCTCCCCTTTCTTGTTGATAAGCTGCATGACCCCGAGCAGCGCGGTGTTGAATTTCATCGGCACGCAGAGCACCTGCGCGGTATGGAAGCCGGTCTTTTGATCCCAGTTGACGTCGAAGGAGAGCTCCGAGTTGATCATCCTCAGTTCGTGGCTGTCGTAGGCATCTTTGATGTTCAGGATCGTCCCCGAAAGGGCGCAGTACCCCGCGAGGCTGTTGTTCCCCACCGGGACCGATATCTGCTGTATCTCGTCCCCCGATTTTACCTTTGACATGAGCAGGTTACGCTTCTGGTCGATCACGTATATGGTGAGCCGCTCCGCCTTGAAGAGCTCGGCGATGCTCTCCTTTAATTCGATCAGGATCGTGTTCAAGTTGCCAGATGAATGGATCTCGTTGATCCTCTCCATAAAACGCTTGCGGTGTTCCAGTTGTTCTTTGAGCAGATCCGTTTCAGGCATATCCGGGTAGTCCTTCTCTGTTGGGTTCGAACAATGTTCGAGGATAAAGTCATTGTCGCCTTCAAGGCAGCTAACCTTCATGCCGCCAAACGACGCCAGGAATTAGATAGTGTTAAGCAGGCAGCTTCCCTTAAAGTTTCAAACACTATTTCCGAAAAGTTAATGGTAAAGCTAATCGGCAAAATCCGCCCGGTACTGAAGGAAATATTGGCTGATGGCAGGCAACTTTAAGGCAAGATCATGAACAAGCTCAGCACGGCCACAACCCGCTTCCTGATCGGCTGCGCCGTCACTACCGTTTTTTGCCTGCTGCTGGTCAAAAATCCGTTGCCCCTGGAGGTAACCGAGGCGAAGGTCTACGACCTCCGCTTTCATCTGCGGGGCGAGGTGGCCGCGCCCGATTCTGTCGTCATCGCCGCCATCGACGAAAAGAGCCTGGCGCGGCTTGGGCGCTGGCCCTGGAGCCGGGAGGTCATGGCGGGACTGGTGGAGAAGTTGGCTGAGGCCGATGCCGCTGTGATCGCCTTTGACGTGATCTTCCCGGAGAGCGATAAAAACGACGACATCCTAGGTCGCGCCATCGCCGACGCCGGCAACGTCATCCTCCCCATTGCCTTCGATTTCGAGACCGATGGCGCGCCGGTTTCCGATCCGGATCTGGAACGGTCGGCGATCGTGGAGGTAGAGGAGCCGGAGCTGTATCGAAGCTATCCGCCCATCACCTCCAGGGGCGCGCCGATGCTGCCGGTCAAGCCTCTCATGGAAGGCTCGATGTCCCTGGGGCACATCAGCATGCTGCCTGATCACTTCGACGGAACCCTGCGCTGGGAGGCGCTCCTTGTCGCTTACCGCAACCTGCTCTATCCGTCGCTGGGACTGCGCAGCGCCGCCTTTTTCAAGGGGATAGCACCCGAGCGCTTGCAGGTGCGGGCCACCCGTTCCATTTCCCTGGGGCAGACCGTAATCCCGACCGATCGCTGGGGGCGCATGCCGATAAACTATTACGGGCCCGGCCGCACCCTGCGCCATATCCCGGTGGCGGACATTATCGACGGCACCGCCGGCGCCCGGGAACTGGAAAACCGAATCGTCTTCGTCGGCGCCTCGGCCATCGGCATGTTGGACCTGCGGGTGACGCCGTTCACGGCAGTGATGCCGGGGGTGGAGAAACAGGCGACCGTTGCGGCCTCCATCCTCGATAACCGGTTCTTGAACAAGCTGACCCTGCTCCAGGATGCGGGCTTTCTGCTTTTGAGCGGGGGGGGGATGGCTCTGGTTCTGAGCCGCCTGCGGCTCATCTGGGGCGCCATCGCCGTGTCCGCCGGCATGGCCCTCATCGGCGCGGCAGGCCTGATTCTGTTCGACCACTTCGGGCTCTGGGTGAACCTGGCCTGCCCGCTTGGCAACGTGATTTGCATGTTCATGGCGGTAACGGCTTGGAATTACACGGTCGAAGAGCGTCGCGCTCGAAAGGTGCGGGCCATGTTCTCGAGCTACGTCACCACGACCATCGTGAACGAGCTGATCGACAACCCGCGCCTGGCAAGGCTGGGCGGGGAAAAGCGCGAGATAACCATCCTCTTCTCGGACGTCAGGGGGTTCACCGGCTTCTCGGAAAACCACGAGCCGGAAGAGGTGGTCGCTCTTTTGAATGAATACCTGGGATGCATGACCGACGTGATCCTAAAGTGGGGCGGGACGCTGGATAAGTTCATCGGCGACGCCATCATGGTTTTCTGGAACGCGCCGCTTCCCTGCGCCGACCACGCCGAACGCTCCCTGCGCTGCGCGCTGGACATGCAAGCGAAACTCGCGCAACTGCATGAAAAGTGGGACCGGGAAGGGAAGCCGAAGCTCTCCTGCGGCATAGGAATCAACACCGGCGAGGTAATCGTCGGCAACATAGGCGCCGAGGGGAAAAAGATGGAATACACCGTCATCGGCGACGAGGTCAACCTGGCCTCGCGGGTGGAGTCGCTGACCCGCAGCTTCGCCGTCGAAATCCTGATCACCGAGAAGACGGTCGCCGGGCTTAAGGATGCGGTCGAGGCGGGAACCCTGGCCGGCATGGAGATTCGCGGGATGCGCCGGGTCATCGTCAAGGGGAAGCAGCAGCCGGTGACGCTGTACCAGGTGTTAGCCGCCGACGGCGCGGCCCCGGCAGTAATCGTCGCATGCGGCGATCTGGAGCCGGTCAGGCTGACCGAGAAGTAAGGAAAAGTACGCACGATCAACACCGCAACCAGGAGGATAACGTGAGGAACGGCATTTCTATAGCAGCACTGATACTGGCCGCCTGTTTCATGGGCGGCGCAATTGCCCATGCCGGGACCTTGGAAGAGGGAATCAAACAGTATCGGGCCGAGAATTTCGAGGAGGCGCTGGTGCTGTTGGAAAAGGCCCGCGCCGATCAGCCGGAATCGTCGGTAGCCGCTTTCTACCTCGGCCTGGCGCGCAAGCAGGGGGGGGATCTCGCAGGCGCCGTCAAGGATCTGAATGAGGCGGCCGCCCTGAAGCCGCCGGTGCTGGATGCCTACCTGGAGCTGGCCGATGCCTATCATGTACTGGGAGATGACGAGACGGCGCTGAAATGGGCCAACCGCTCCGAGTCCGCGGGGGTGAGGCCTGGGCGGAGTGCCTTTCTCAAAGGGGTCATCCTGGCGGGGCAGGGGAAGGAGGACCAGGCGCTCCAGGCCTTTGAGCGGGCGAAACGGCAGGATGCTACGCTCACGCAGTCGGCGGATTTCCAGATCGCCATCGTCATGGCCGGTTCCCGCAAATTTTCCCGCGCCCGCGACGCGCTTCGCGCGGTGGTCGCCGCTGATCCCAATTCGGAGATAGCCTCCTATGCCAAGGAATACGAGCAGTCCTTCACGCGGATCATAGAGAACCACCGGCCGTTACACCTGAAGCTGGGCATCAATTACCTCTACGACGACAACGCCATTTCCAACCCGTCCAACGCCGCAGCCCGGGCGCAGATCGGAGACCCTACCGGCCAGCGCGACTTAGCCTTCCTGGGGACGCTGCGCCTTGACTACGCTCCCATGCTCTCCGGCGATCTGCTCTTCAGCGCGCAATACCTGCTGCAAAGCACGCTGTACGGCAACACCAATACCGACGAGAAGAACCCGAGCACCATAATAAACGCGCTCACGCTGATTCCCGGCTACGCCTTCGGCAACTCCGCCCTGTCGGTCCCGGTCAGCTACAGCCACGTACTGCTCAGGGAAGAGAAATACCAGCAACTGTTCGGCGCGCGTCCCACCTGGAGTTGGCAGGTGGCCCCGCAACACATCCTGCAGGGATCTCTCAGCTATTCCCGCCGGGACATGCTCCAGGACCCGCTGATTCCTGAAGAGGATCGGGATGCCGATATCCTGGGAGCCTCCGCCGGGCACATCTTCGGTTACGGCAACCAGGGGGGTATGGCGGCGCTGCGCTACGACTTCAGCTATGACAATGCAAGAGGGGCCAACTGGGAAAACAGCGGGCACCGCATCTCGTTAAGCGGGGTTGTCCCGCTGGCCGCGAAGGTGAAGTTGAATCTTTCAGGCGAGGTTTCGCTGCAGGAATATGCAAATAGCAGCACGATCTTCGGAGTCAGGCGCGACGACACCACCTGGTTCGGCACGGCCGGGCTCAGTTGGCAGCTGAGCAGGCATACGGCGGTCTCCGCCCAGTACGCCCACACGACGGCCCGATCCAACATCCCGGTGTACGACTACAGCCGCAACACGTTCACCACCGGCATCGAGTTCGGTTTTTAGGAGGCAGTCCATGATTCCCAGAACGGTTAGTTCTTCCAGGTCGATATCCATATTGCTTTTACTTCCGCTCATGCTTCTCGCTTTCAACGGAACGGCACTGGCGGAGGCGATCGGCAGGCTTACCCTTGTCGCCGGGGCCGTCGACATCATGCCGGGTGGCCAATTGCCGGCAGTCGCTGCCCGGCAGGGGGGCGCGGTGCAAAGGGGTGACTTCGTGCGCACCAAGAGCAAGGCGCGGGCCGAGATCACCTTTAACGACGGCAGCGTGGTCAAGATCGCCCAGAGAAGCCGCATCGACGTAGGCGAGTACTCCGCCGCCGGCCGAAAGCTCGGCCTGCCGCGCGGCAAGGTGCAGGCGGTGGTACCTCCCGCCGCGGCCGGGAGCGCCCCGCGCAGCTTCGAGATCCGCACTCCGAATGCCATAGCGGGAGTTCGCGGCACCTCGTTTTACGTCTATCACCAGGGGAACGTCACAGGCGTGGCGGTCAAGGAGGGGGTGGTGCACACCACGAGCCTGTCCGTGCCGTCGCGCGGGGTGACAGTGGTTGCCGGGATGGGTACGACCGTAACCGGGAGGAAGGCCCCCACGTCGCCGCGACCGGTTTCCGAGACGGAATTGAACAGCCACCAAAACGATGTCGCTCCCGCAACCACTGAAGAGGGTGCTGCGATAAGCGGGGGCGAGGAGGCGGGGGAACCGGTCGCTGACACATCTTCGACAACTTCTTCATCTGACTCATCAAGCTCAGGCACTACGTCGTCTGCAAGCGACACCTCGTCAGACAGCGGCGCTACCGCGGATGCTGATTCGATCTTTGCCGCCTCAGCGCTGTCGGAAGGTGTATCCACTTCGCTTGCGCCAAATCTGACTGCTCCTCCTGCCCAGGAACCGGCACTGGCGGTCCCGGTTACAGATGCCGTACAAGAAAGCATAATTCATGTAGAAACCCCGACCGAGCCGGACCCGACCGAGCCGGACCCGACCGAGCCGGACCCGACCGACCCGACCCCGACGGAACCGACCCCGACGGAACCGACCCCGACGGAACCGTTCTTCAGCAATGAATTGCCGGGTGCCCTCATGTCGCGGGACGCGAGCATCGACCAGAATTCGAACCTATTGACCATCATCAACGATCCCGGTTTCGCAGCGACCCTGTCCGGGACGGAATCGATCTGGACCGGCAGTGCTCTGGCCACCATAAGCGGCACTTACCCGACGCTCCCTCTGCAGCAGCCCAACCACTACTGGTTCGGCAGGTTTTTCTCAGGCGACGCGACCAGTCCTGCCACTGCCGACGGAGGCGCTTATTACGGCTATTTCGGAGGGATGTCGCTCGACGGGACGGGGGTATTCAACACGAACCTGAGCGCGCTTTACCTGGACCCCGCCGGCAAGATCGGCATCATGCAGGGGCGTATCCCGGGCACCATTACGGCGGATGGCGTCATGAACGGCACCGGCACCCTCACTTTGACCGAGCTGAACGCGGCGAGCGGTCTCGACCCCGCGCTGCTGACGGCGGACTGGTGGAATCCGGAAACCGGCAGCACCGTGATGGAGATGACCATTCCGGTGCTGGCCGCTTCCGATACGCAAGTCGAGGGGAACAGGGGGGATCCCAGTGAAGGATTCCTGATGGACGCCTCCCTCAACCTCGAAAGCGAGATGACCAACCGCGGCGATGTGCTGAGACTGGGCGCGCTGAGCGCCGACCCGAGCTTCGGCATCTGGACCCGGGAGTCCTTCGGTTCCTACAGCGGCAGCGCCACCAATTTCGTGCTCATCAGCAATGCCGAGTGGGGGGCGCAGAGTCCCGATTTCGGCTTCAACCTCGAGAATTCCATGCAGATCGTCACCATCGGCGACTGGCAATCAGGCGGCGCTCTCACCGGGACTGCGGACGGCGTCTGGGGCGAACTGGATTCCGGGAGTATCAGGCTGTTGACCGGTTCGCTTACCGGCAGCTCCAACCTGAGCACGTCAACCTTCGGCGCGGTGACCACGGGCGCCTTCATAGACCTGAGCCGCTTCCTGGCCAATCCTGCCCTGGCTGCCGATCTAGGCTTTCCTACCGTGGTGGATGCGGACAGCTTCACCCTTACCGGGACCAACCAGACCGGGAGCGTCAGCGTCGTCGGCGTTACTTTCTACCGCAGGGCGGCCGGAGAGCTCACTTCGCTCTGGGTCGCCCGGAACGTGAGCGGAAGCTATGCCGGGGAACTGCAGCAGCAGAATTTTTCCCTCATGGACGGCGCCACTCCGGCCGAGAGCAACATCATGGGGAGCATGCGCATCACCAGCGTCACCCCGAGCGGGGGATCCGATACATTCCTCGGCTCGATCAACGGTTTTGGCGAAACCGGCACTTCCTTCAGAAGCCAGTTCGACGGCATAGTCGCCGGCAGTTTCAACGGTGGAACCTTCACCGGAAGCGCTGCCGGTCTTTCCCATCCCGTCACCTACTACAGCACCATCGTCGGGGGGATGGCCCAACTGACGCGCTATGCAAGCGGCGGGATTGCATCCCACGGCAACATCGACGGCATCCTGGGTGGCATGTCGCTTTGGGGAAGCACGCCGGAATTCCCCTCCGATTTCCAGTCCATCGGCTTTTTCACCCCGAACCAGACCTTGATCGACCGCGACTTCGTCATGAGCGCCCCGATTTTTTCCAGCGACATACCGAGCGGGCTTGCCATGACCGCAGATGGAGGAGCCTATCGGGGGCACATGGTCGCCGGCGTCAGCATGGAGCAAGGCGGCGGCATCAGCGGCATCGTGAACGCCATCTCGATCGACCCTTCAGGAAACGCCGGTATCCTGCACGGCGATTTCCAGGGGTACCTGGACCCTTACTCCAACCTCTGGATGACCGATGGCGATCTCGTGCCGGTTACCCTGTCGACCTCCTCATTCGTTACCGCGTCGACATTGAACGACAGCGGCAGTCTCATCACCATGGCTACCCCCTTTGCCGCCGCCGGTACCTATTTCAGCGGGACGCCGGCTCTCTCCGGTTGGGCGAACGATTTCTACACCCGCAGCTACCTGGCCGACTCGCCCGACTGGGGCATCGGCCAGTTCGGGCTCTACGCCTCCTATAGCGAAGCGCCGGTGAACGGTACCCCCTGGGATGTCAAGTTTTCCATCAAGGATAAGGATATGGCCGACCTGGAGCTGATGGGGACCATGATGGGAGAACGGTGGGAATCCGCTGCAGGCAGGCTGGCAGCCGGGACACGGGCCGGCTGGTATGACATGCTCCCCCTGAAGCCTGCGGAAAACCCGATGACCGGCATCTTCATAGGAGAGACGGTCGGGACCTTCAACCCCGGGAGCCTTCAGGCCATGACCTCCGGCATCTGGATGGAGACCGGCAAGTTCCTGGGGCTCGCGGCAACCGCGACCGGCCAGGCTGCCTTGCAGAAGCTGAACATCCCCGCGGTAGAGGTGGGGAAGGCGGACTTCAGCGGAGGCAACGGTGATTTCGACGTGCTGATCAAGGATCTCAGGTTCTTCGCTCCGGTAAGCGGCGGGAGGCCCCAGGTCTTCGCCACCGACAGCATAAGCGGTAACTTCTTCGTCGCCACCCCGACCGGTACCGCAACCCTGAATCCGGTCCCAGGCTTTGAAGTCGCTACATCAGGCATCACGCCTGCTTTCACCATGAACCGGTGGGACGCAGGTAACAGCAAGTGGTCCGGCACACTCGAGTTTTCCGGCAACAGCGGCGCGGTTGCCGGCAACAGCAACATACAGTTGATGGGGGTCGCAGCCGGCGGCACCAGTGGCGGGTCCGCCGGCACCTTCACCGGGACGGCGGCCGGAGTGGTGCGCTAAGAAAGGCTGCCTCCCCTGCGCAACGTCCGCAACGGCACTTTTACCTCATCCTCAGAACCCGGCGCGCGTTGCAGAGAATGTCCGCTCCCACCCCCAGCGCCTCTTTGAGCGCCACGTCCCGGTCCCAGGGGTTGGCGATGCGGGCTATGGCGAGCATGCGTCGCGGCGGTAGGCAGGTCGGAAAGGCGAAAGGGGAAACGAGCCCGGTGTTCAGAAGCGGCATGTCGGTGCCGTAGAGGAGGCGGCCGTGCAGCTCCTGGTGTCCGAGCAGGCGCTGCAGGTGGCCGAGCCGGTTCAACTGGGTGAGCGCCGAGATGTCGGCGTAGAGGTTGGGATATGCGCGGCAGAGCCTGAGAAAGCGCTCATGGTTGCTCTCGCCCCGGTTCCTGCCGTTGCTGGCGGCATGGGCGGCTATGACGGTCACCCCCAGGCTCAGGGGGAGCCGCAGGCGCTCCGGGTCGCCCAACTCGTCGTGCGTGCGGGTGAAGGAGCTTTCCGCGCCGGTATGGCTGAGAAGCGGCAGTCCCAGTTCCTTCAGCTTCAGATAAAAAGGGGTCAGCCGCTCCTGCGCCGGATCGATCTGCTGGATGGCGGGGAGCCACTTGATCAGGACGGCTCCGCTCTGCGCGGCCTGTTCCAGCCGTTGCAGGGCGTCCCGGCGCAGCGGGTTGACGCTGGCGCCAAAGAGGAGGTTGGGATAGCGGCGGGTCTGGGCGGCGAGGAACTCGTTGGGAATGAACATCTCGGTCCGGGATACGTCCGGCGCGCCGTCCTCGCCGACCACGCCGTCCAGCGCCAGAATCACCGCCGCCGCGACGCGCCGCGACCCGGCCAGGTTCTCCGAGAGCCGGCGCAGTATCAGGGCATCCCCTTCCTCAAGCAGCTCCCGTTCGGTGACGCCGAAAGCCCTCAGGTAGATCCCGTATTTCCAGCTCCGCATCAGGGCGGGGGAAACGAAGCAGCCGCTTCCTCCCGCGCCGATGCCGGCTGTGTGGCAGTGCATGTCGATGATGCTTTCAGGGTCATGCATCGCTTTATAGGAACATTTAGATCCGCCGCCGTATCAAAATCGATTGCAGTTGCCGGCTACCTGCGATAAAATCTTACTTATTTCTTACGTGAGGATGCGAAAATGGAAACCGTAAAACTGTCGAGCAAAGGCCAATTTATCCTGCCTAAAGCAATTCGCGACCGGCACCATTGGGAGGCAGGTACCGAATTCGTGATAATAGATCGAGGGTCGGAATTGATCATTAAACCGGCTAGGGTTTTTTCTCCTACTGAACTGGAGTCTCCGGAAGCTGCTTCCGTTTACTTGGGAAAGCCCCTCTCTCTTGAGGAGATGGAAAGGGCAGTCCTGGTCGAGGCGGGACGGCACAAGTGATCGCGGTCGATACAAACATACTGGTTCGTTATCTGGTCAAGGACGATCTTGTTCAAGCCAGACTCGCAACCGGCTTTTTGGCTGGCAATCGATGCTTTGTCCTCAAAACCGTTCTGCTTGAGCTTGTCTGGGTGCTCTCCTCTTCTGCCGGTTACTGCCTTCCGCGGGAGACGGTGCATGAGCGGCTGCTCCATGTTCTTGGCCTTTCCTGCATTGAAACTGAAGAACCGGCCAATGTAGCCCAGGCACTCGATTGGTATGCGAAAGGGATGGACTTCGCAGATGCCCTCCATCTCTCAGGCGGCATTGAACTTTCGGGATTTGCCACCTTTGATCGAAAATTTGCATCGATGGCGGAAAATCTTGGCGCGGTTCCCTCTGTAAACCTCATCTATTAAGCACCCTCTCCAGACTATTTCCGAATGCCGCGCTATCGACTGCAGGCGCCCGCGACCAGACGCCTTAATTCGACCGCGGCCGTCTTGAACCCGCCCCCTTGAAAGCCGGGTTCCGATGCTCAAGAGGCGGCTCGCACTTGCGGGCCGCCGGTGCCGCCGCAGGGGCAAGCCACGCCGCCAGCACCCCGGCTAGACCCAGCGCCATGACGGATGCGCAGCCGTAATAGATGGCGAAGCATTTCAAGGCCGACATGGCCAGATTCGCCGTACCGCCGCCTGCGTTTATGACGTACTGGACAAAGGCGCTGTCAGCATGTTTCTGCGTGACTACGGCGGCGACGGGGACCCAGGCCAAAACACCCCGTACCGCCAGGCTGGTCAGGTTGAGGCTGCTCTCGTCGGGATCCGCTTTCAGGGCATTGACCACGCCGAGCGTCCCTGCGAACAGCATCAGGCAATAAAGCGGGTAAATCGCCCACCCCCCCCAGTCGCTGCCGAATATCGCCAGGAGCGCGGCGAGCAGCACCACCGCTCCTCCCAGCGCTGAAAGCGGGCGCAGAAACCTGCCGGCCGGCGCGGTCTTTCGTACGTGGTTGGTCGCGGCTACAAGCGCGCCGCAGAAAACGGTGAGCAAAACCATGACCCCGCCGCCAAAGGTCGGAGGGACGAGTATCAGGCCGTACAGTTCCGCCTCCTTGAAATAGACGGTGAAAAGAAGGGTCGTGGAGACGGCGCCGGCTATCAGGAACCCGAGATGACGCCTTTTCCCCGACAACTTGCCGCGCGCCGCCATGGTGAGGATGGCGGTGACCAGCGGGACCAGCGCCCAGGGGAGCAATGAATCGCCGCTGGAGATGGTGGCCATGGCGGCCGCTTTCTCCGCGTCCATGCCGAACCCCATGAGTTGCCAGGGCCATATGAACTGGCTGGAGCCGAAGAGGATGGAGTGCTTGAGCAGCGGCCAGGCAAACCCCGCTATAAGCAGCAGGGAAATGACAAGCGAGAGCCTTTTGCTCCAGTCCTCGCCCCCTTCCGCGGAGGAGCCTGTCCTACCGCCGGCATAGAGCGGTGCGACGGAGCAGCAAAGCGCATCCGGCGATGCCGGGAGGCGGGGCGCCTTGCAGGGGAGAGGGGCTTCCGGTATCTCGCGGGCCTTGTAAAGGGCGGTGGCGAGGACCGTTACGTCCTTCGCGTACAATCGGGCGGGGGCGCCATCAAGGAATTTGACGGTGTCGCGGTCGAAAACCAGATCCGGATGCATCGCGTGGAGGTGTTTAAGGAAGATGCGCAGGGAGGAAAGCATGTTGGTGTCGGTCGCGCTGGAGAATTCCTGATAGGCGATGGCGCTGCAGTCAACGATCAGAGGTCTCTTCTGGAGGGTCGAGAAAAGGAGCAGGCGGTAATCGTCTTTTTGGTCGGAGCACTTGAAGGCCGATGCCAGGAGGAGTTCCTTGAAACCCACTTCCGAGCAATCTTTCCTGCCCGTTCCCAATCCGTCCGGCACCGCGCTGATCCTGTAGCAGGTCACGGGGGTCAGTGAGATGTCCAGTCCCCCCAGTTTCGGCTCGATGCCGGTCATGACCGGGCTTCCCGCTCCGGCGGATTTCTCAAGCTGGCTTTCCCCTGGCGTTTTCCCTTTTTGAAAAGAAAGGCCGTTTTCTGCCGGCCTGCCGCGTCCATCCCCCGGGCCCCCCTTTGGCAAGGGGGGCGAACCTGTGCCGGACGGAAGATTCCCCCCGAGCGGGGCCCCCTCGCCCGCCTCTTTCTTGCCGTTTTGATCCGCTTCGCCGTCAGGATGCTGAGGCGGCAAACCTGCGGCTTCCTCAATTTCGCAAACGGCCCCGGCTCTTTCCAGCGCCGCCTTCAGCCTCGCCGCCAGCGCCCGGTCGCTCCCTCTCCATACCACCGCGTCTTTCCCGGAGAAGACGGTCTTGATTTTTTCCGGTTCCGTCTTGAACAGCGTGCACAGATTCTTCAGGGCCTCGCCCGGGGCAACCCCCTGGACCAGCCTTCCTGTGAACCTTATCCTTAATTTGGCTCCGAGCATGGCGACTCCTTTTGAGACGTTGCCGCTCCGCATGACGCCCTCGATTCGCCGGAGGCGGGGTTCGCGGAGTGCTGGTTTAAACGCTGATCGGGTCATCTTTAATGACCCTTTTCTTTTCGGTTGATATTTCTTTTAACTGAAGCGCGAAAAGGGGACTGTCGCCGTGACCTTTGCCTTGATCCTTTGCCGGGGGAGATTTTATAATTTGCGCTTTTTCTTCAAGGGTTTCCGGTCCCTCCCCGGAACCAGCTCTGCTGAATTCTTGACACCGTTGCTTTGCAAAATGGTGTTGTACTTAAATTTGGCCCATTTAAAGGGCAGCAATAGGTTATAAAACCGCTGTGAAATTTAATTTAGTTATTGCTTTAAAACATTTTTTTACTATAATCCGGACTGATGGTTAATGAGATGGGTCATGCTGTCCGATCCGTCGTTTCTACTTTTAAACTTCCAACCAAGGAGGTCTCTTATGAGCATAAAAGAAACGGGAACGGCGGACGGCAGGTATGAGGGGGGGGCGGAGCAGCGGGAATATTCGGTCGGCGAGATACTCCGGGAAAGAGGGGTCTCGCGCCGCGACTTCCTGAAGTTTTGTTCCACGGTGACGGCGGCAATGGCGCTGCCGGCCTCTTTTGCGCCGAACATCGCGCAGGCGCTGGACGAGGTGAAAAGACCGCCGCTGGTATGGCTCGAATTCCAGGGGTGTACGGGCGACAGCGAGGCTCTTTTGCGGGCGGCCAATCCGACCGTCGGGGAAATCGTGCTCGACATCCTTTCCATCGACTATCATGAAACCATCATGGCCGCGGCCGGGCATCAGGCCGAGGGCGCCCTCGACAGGACCATAGCGGATTACAAGGGGAAATACTTCTGCGTGATCGAGGGTTCCATTCCGATGAAGGATGGCGGCGTCTACGGTTGCGTGGGGGGCAAATCTCATCTCGAACGCGCCCGCCAGGTCTGCGGCGGTGCCGCCGCTACCATAGCGATCGGAACCTGCGCCTCATACGGCGGAATCGCCGCAGCCTCGCCCAATCCCACCGGGGCGGTCGGGGTCAAGGAGGCCGTTCCGGGAGCCACCGTCATCAACCTCCCCGGTTGTCCGTGCAATGCCGACAACCTGACCGCCACCGTCGTGCATTACCTGGTCTTCGGCAAGATTCCCGCACTCGACGGCCACGGCCGACCGCTCTTCGCCTACGGCAAGCGCATCCACGACAACTGCGAGCGCCGTCCGCACTTCGACGCCGGCCAGTACGTGGAGCATTGGGGCGACGACAAGCATCGCAACGGTTTCTGCCTGTACAAGATGGGGTGCAAAGGCCCCGCCACCTTCCACAACTGTCCTACCCAGCGCTACAACGAAAAGACCAGTTGGCCCATAGCCGCCGGCCATCCCTGCGCCGGATGCTCCGAGCCCGGTTTCTGGGATGCCATGTCCCCCATGTACAAGCGTCTTCCCAACGTGCCGGGGTTCGGCGTCGAACACAACGCCGATACCATCGGCCTTGGCCTCGCGGCGGGCGTCGCGGGCACTTTCGCCGTTCACGGCGTCTTGAATGCGGTGAGGAAGAAGAAGGATCCCAGCGACGATACCAAGGAGGATTAGGATATGGCCAAGATAGTTGTCGACCCGATCACCAGGATTGAAGGGCATCTCCGCATCGAGGCCGAACTGAGCGACGGCAGGATAGCCGATGCCTGGGCCTCGGGCACCATGTTCCGCGGCATCGAGAAGATCCTCCAGGGGCGGGACCCGCGCGATGCCTGGTTCTGGACCCAGCGTTTCTGCGGTGTCTGCACCACCGTCCACTCCATAGCATCGATCCGCGCCGTCGAGGACGCCCTCAAGATCAAGATCCCGCCCAATGCCGAGTTGATCCGCAACATCATCATCGGCATCCAGAACACCCAGGACCACGTGATCCATTTCTATCACCTGCATGCCCTGGACTGGGTCGACATCACCTCGGGGCTCAAGGCCGATCCGGTGAAGACCGCCCAGCTGGCCGCGTCCATCTCGGAGTGGCCCAACAACTCGCCCACCTATTTCAAGGCGGTTCAGGACAAGATCAAGGCATTCGTCGCCTCCGGACGCCTGGGCCCCTTCGCCAACGCCTACTGGGGGCACCCCGCCTACAGGCTTCCGCCCGAGGCGAACCTCATGGCCACGGCGCATTACCTGGAGGCGCTGGAATGGCAGAAGGATATCATCAAGATTCACGCCATCCTGGGGAGCAAGAACCCCCACCCGCAGACCTTCCTGGTGGGCGGCATGTCGATCCCCATCGACCCCGACTCCCAGAACGCGCTCAACGCCGACAAGCTCATCGAGATCAAGCGCCTGTTGAAAAAGGCCCAGGACTTCGTCGAGCAGGTCTACATCCCGGACCTGCTGGCCATCGCCTCGTTCTACAAGGACTGGGCGGCCATCGGCGCCGGGGTCGGCAATTACATGTGCTACAGCGAGTTCCCAGACGCCGACGGCAACATGTGGTTGCCCGGCGGGGCGATCATGGATCGCGACCTGTCCAAGATCGTCCCGCTTGATCAGAACAAGATCACCGAGCACGTGGACCGCTCCTGGTACGAGGATGCGGGGGACGGGGGGAAAGGGCTCCATCCCTATGACGGCCGGACCGAGCCGCGCTACACCGGCCCGAACCCTCCCTACGAGCATCTCGACACGGACAAGAAATACTCCTGGGTCAAGGCGCCCCGCTACGACGAAAAGGCGATGGAAGTCGGACCCCTCTCCCGCGTGCTGGTGGCGTACGTTTCGGGACACAAGGAGACCAGGGAAGCGGTGGACATGGTGCTGAACAAGCTGGGCGTAGGCCCCGCCGCGCTCTTCTCGACCCTGGGGAGAACCGGAGCCCGCGGCATCGACTGCCTCCTGATCGCCCGCCAGGCCCCCAGATGGCTGGATCAACTGATCGACAACATCTCCAAGGGCGATTACCGCATTCATGCCAACGAAAAGTGGGATCCCGCCACCTGGCCTGCGGAGGCGAACGGTTACGGGTGGCATGAGGCTCCCCGCGGAGGCCTGGGGCACTGGATCAAGATCAAGGATCAGAAGATCTTCAACTATCAGGCCGTGGTCCCGTCCACCTGGAACGCCTCGCCGCGGGATGCGGCGGGACAGCGCGGACCGTACGAAGCGGCCTTGGTGGGGACGCCGATCGCCAATCCCAACAAGCCGCTGGAGATCCTGCGCACCATTCATTCCTTCGACCCCTGCCTGGCGTGCGCCGTTCACGTGGTCGATACCAAGGGGGCGGAAGTGGTGCAGGTCAAGGTATGCTAGGAAAGGAGGCCAAACATGTCAAACCAACCGAAATACGCGACTTACGTATGGGAACTGCCGGTCCGCTGGTGTCACTGGGTCAACATGCTTTGCCTGGCCGTCCTCGGCGTCACCGGATTCCTGATAGGCACGCCGTTCTCGTTCGGCAGTTCGGCCTCCGGTTTCGCCATGGGGTGGATCCGGTTCATCCACTTCACGGCTGCCTACACCTTGGCAGTCAGCTTGATATCGCGCATCATCTGGGCCTTTATTGGTAACGAATATTCGGGATGGAGGGCGTTTTTCCCCTTCCTTACCGCGGGCGGCCGCCGGGAGATGGTCAAGATGCTGCGCTATTACCTGTTCATTGACAGGAAACTCCCCGAGACCGTCGGCCACAACCCCTTGGCCACCACCGCGTACCTGGGGCTGTTCTGCCTGTATCTCGTGATGATACTCACCGGCTTCACGCTTTACGCGGAACATGCACCCGGCGGGTTGATGTACAAATCGCTCGGCTTCATGTCCGCCACCTTCAGCAGCCAGGGGATGCGTCTGACGCATCACGTCGGCATGTGGCTCATCGTCGGATTCGCCATCAACCATATCTACAGTGCCTGGCTTATGGACGTGAAGGAGCATGGCGGGGAGATCTCCAGCATGTTCAGCGGCTTCAAGTTCACGGCCAGGAAGGAGGATTGACGCCGGCGGGCTTTCATCGCTCCCACGCTCCTACTTTCATCGTTCCCGCGCTCCTGCGTTTTCATCGTTCCCACGCTCCTGCGTGGGAACGCATCTTGGGACGCTCCTGCGTCCCGTTTTGCCGGCACGGATGAGGCAGGCGCAGAAGCGCCAAAAGCCGCGTTCCCACGCTGGAGCATGGGAACGATAAGAAACAGCCATTTCTCGGCGGGAAACCGCGGCATTTAATCAAACCTGGAGGAAAACATGGGCGCTGACAGCGGTGCGCAGCCGACGGTACTGGTGCTGGGCATCGGCAACACGGTGATGAGCGACGACGGGGTAGGGGTGAAGGTCGTTCAGTCGCTGCAGGAGCAATATCGTTTCCCCGACCATGTGGAACTGCTCGACGGCGGGACGCTGGGGCTGGACCTGCTCCCCAAGCTGGAGGGGATCAGCCGCCTGATAATAGTGGACGCGGTGGAAACGGGGAGCGCGCCGGGGACCTGCGTCAGGCTGAGCGGAGACGAATTGCCGATCGCCCTGGAAACGAAACTTTCGCCCCATCAGATGGGGCTTAAGGATCTTCTTGCCGTGGCAAGGCTGCTGGGGCACGCCCCCGGCGAGATGGTGCTGATCGGCGTCCAGCCCGGCTCCATCGAGATGAGTACCGAACTGACACCCGCCGTCGAGGCGCAGGTCGAAGCCATGAAGGGCGCGGTGTTAAGGGAACTGGAAAACTTCGGGGTTCCTCATCACAGTATCTGACCCAGCTGGTAGTTGCGCTGCAGCATATTCTGAAAAGAACGCACCCCTTCGAGGGCGGCGTGCAGCCGACCCCTTTCCATCTGATTCAGAATGTCGAGGGCGATCCGGTTGTCGGGCGCGCGCCCTTCCCGGATCGCCTCCACCTGGGTGCGCAGGCGGAAGTAGACCAGCGCATGAAAGGTCGCCGTCAGGTCGGCGGCTTCCCTTCGGGTCATGACCTCTTGGCGCACCAGTTGTTCGATTCGTTCCACGGTGCCGGTTCCCGGCATGCCGTGCGCCAGGGCCAGGATTTTGACCCCCTCGGTGATGGCGAAGATGCCGGCCTTTTTCAGATCCAGTTTCCCCTTGTGTTCCCCCTTCTCGGTCTTGATCCGGCCGAACCACCCCAGCGGCACGCCGAAGTGCAGCATGCTGGCGGTCATGTGACCCAGGAAAATCTCGTTTCCCTTGATAAGGGAGGCGAGATGCTCTTTTAACTCCTTTTCCAGCAGCAGGTCCCCTTGCAGGGCCCGCAGATCCGTCACCATGCCGACGCGCAGGATATTGTCCGGAGAGGGGGTGCCTGCCCAGTCCTCCAGGATGGCCCGCCACTGCGAGAGACTGTGGCGCCACAGAGGGTTGTTGGCCATGATCCCGCCGGGGCAGGGGGGGATGCCGATGGCGAGCACCCCCTCGATGAGCGCCTGCGAAAATTCCTCCATGCGCCTCAGCTCCGACGCCGTCAGGTCGTCGGCATAGACCAGGGCGTTGTCCTGGTCCGTGGTCAGGGTCTGCTCGCGCCGCCCCTCGCTCCCCAGCACCAGGAAGGCGAAACGCCCGGCCAGATCGGAGAACCGCTCGGCCAGCAGCAGATCCACCAGCCGCACCAGAATCTGGTCGTTCAGATGGGCGATCACGCGCACCAGTTCCTGGACGGGGACGCCGGTGCCGATCAGGTGGACCACCATCCCCTGCACCCTCTTGTGGACGACCTTCAGCGTTTCCACATCGCCCGCGTCCTCGATGGTGCGGATCAGGCGCTGGGGCGTGCTGTTTTGCAGGCGCAGGATATCGGAATCGGTGATGATCCCGGCCACCCCCCCGGCTGCATCGGTCACGGCCAGCCGGTGAATCTTGTGGCGGGAGATGCGGTGCAGCGCCTCGAAGAGAAACTCGTCCTCGCCGATGGTGATCAGCGGGCTGCTCATGATCTCGCCGACGGTAAGGGGCGCAATATCGAGCCCCCGGGCCACCACCTTGTTGCGCAGGTCGCGGTCCGATATTATCCCGACCGGCACGCCGTCGCGGCAGACAACCAGGCTGGAGATTCCGTGCTCGCGCATGGTTTGGGCGGCGCTTTGCAGCGGATCGCCGGGGCTGCAGGTGATGACCTCGCGCCGGCAGTACCGGCCGACCGGTTGAAACAGGATGTTCAGTTGATTCACGGTTTATTCCTCGATTCTTGCCGCCATTTGTCTGCTTGAACTGCCAGTTCGGCTCATCTCCTCAACGAAACATGTAGAGCAACATCAGATAACTGAGATACAGAAAGACCACCGCCATGGAATCCCACGCAAGGAAAAGGAGCTTTTTTTCGGATCGGTAAGTGAGGCCGATGACCATGATGGCGGTCATGGCGATGGCGGCCAGGGAAGAAATGATATGGTTGCTGTTGGCGTAGGAGAGAATGGGACCCTTGATGAAGAACAGATCGTCCAGGGCCAGGATGAAGATGTTGCATATGTTGCTCCCCAGCAGGTTGCCGATGGCCAGATCGATGGCCCCCATTCTCACTGCGGTGATGGAGACGACCACTTCCGGCAGGGAGGTGGCGACGGCAATGAAGATGTTTCCCACAAAACTCTGTCCAAGCGTCGTCGTCCGGGCAATTCCCGCCCCTATCCCGGGAAGGGCGATCGCCGCGGCGATGACCACCACCGCATTCAGGCCGAACCTGGTGACAGCCGACTTCAGGGTGACCCCGTCGTACTTGAACTCCGCCGCCTGCCCGACGATGAACCGGGCGATCTCCCTTTTCTCGTAGGAATAAATGGTCCTCATGGCAAAGACATAAACGGAAAGCATGATGATACTGTAAAAGCCGACCCAGCCGAACGGGGCGATGCGGTCGCCTCCGTAGAGACTGACGCTGACCAGGCTCAGCAGCAGAATCCCAAAGCCGGCGGAAAGCACATGACCGTGGTGCGCCTTGGCGGAAATCGTCTTGTCGCGCTGGATCAGGTCGAGCGAGGCGAGAATCACCATGTTGAACACGCAGCTGCCGAGCACGTCGCCTGTGGCTATGTCGGGAAGGTCGAGCAGGACCGAACTCAAGCCGGTGACCAACTCCGGCAACGAGGTGATCGGCGCCATGAGAAGCACCCCGATCCAGGTCCTTCCCAGGCCGGTCTTTTCCGCGATGACGTCGCCATAGCGGGAGAGCCGGCTGCCTGAATAGAGGATCATTCCGGCGCTGGCCAGAAAACTCATCCAGAGAAGCATTGTCACCTTCCTTTAGCGCCGAAGCCCCCTGGAGCCGGACCTCCGCCGCCCATCCGAGCCGCTTGCATGCGTTCATGGTGCCGATCAGGCGGAGTGAGATGGAAAGGTCCCGTGTCCCTTGTTCAAAATCAGGTATCCGATGACTCCGGCCAGGACGGAAGTGATCAAAATGCTGAGTTTCGAGGCCTCTATTAATTCGGGGGCGTCAAAGGCCAGCAAGGTGATGAAGATGGACATGGTAAACCCGATTCCCCCAAGAAAACCGGCGCCTGTCAAATGCCTCCACGAAACGTCGTCGGGCAGTCGCGATACGCCCAACTTGATGGCGAGATAGCTGAAGAGGGCTATTCCCAGAGGCTTGCCGATCAAAAGCCCGGTGAAGATGCCCAGGCTGTTCGCGGTTGCCAGGCCTTCAGCCCAGTTTCCGGTCAAAGCAATGCCGGTATTTGCCAGCGCGAAAACAGGCATGATGACGAATCCCACCGGCTTGTGCAGGAAATGCTGCAACCGGTAGGAGGGCGAGTCGTTGCCGATACCCCTGAACGGAATGGCGAAGGCCAGCAGCACGCCGGCGACGGTGGCGTGAACTCCGGACAGCAACATAAAGTACCACATGACCGCTCCCGGGATAAGGTAGAGGGAGAGCGCCGGTACTCCCCGGCGGTTCATGAGCATCAAGGCCGAGAATGTCCCTAGAGCCGCGGCGAAATAAGGAAGCGAGAAGTCGGTCACGTAAAATATCGCGATAATGGCGATCGCGCCCAGGTCGTCGATGATGGCGAGAGCCGCAAGAAAGATCTTCAGCGACACCGGGACCCTGTTGCCGAGAATGGCCAGTACTCCAAGCGCGAAGGCGATGTCCGTCGCCATTGGAATGCCTACGCCGCTGAGGGTTTCGGTGCCCCGATTCAGGGAAAAGTGCAACAGGGCGGGTATCGCCATGCCGCCGACGGCGGCGGCAATAGGCAAAGAGGCGTTTCTCGGATTGGACAACTCCCCCACATAAAGCTCCCTCTCGATTTCGAGCCCGATCATCAGGAAAAAGATCGCCATCAGGCCGTCATTGATCCAGTGCTGCAGGCTGTGGCCCCCCATGTCGATATGCCAGAAGTCGAGGTACGCCTGGCCGTAGTAGGAATTGGCGACGGATATCGACGCAATGGTGCATAAAATGAGGATGATTCCGGAGGTCTTCTCGTTTTCGAAAAATTCGGTGAAGAGATTCGCAAGTTTTGTTTTCATTTAATTAGCCACGCTGTACGGTTATTTAAGCCTCAAGCCGGGAGTCGCTCAATACTCAGACCGGACTGTAATATACAGGTGTTGCCCTGTCAAGGAGAGTCGGGAAAGTTTGTGTAACTGTAGAAGTGTAAAAAGCACCCGCTGCACGCTTCTATAATTTGCGCCTGCAGAGCCTGATAGCTTTATAAAGCTATCAGATTTGCCTTTCCCAAGGCAGTGCCAATCATGTAATTATGTTCTTCAGCGGCATGAGCGGGTTATGCCATGACTGGCAAATTTTTATCAATGCCGGTAATAAGAGATAGTAGCTGACATAGCTTCAGCATCATCTGTATGAAACCTTTCACCCTGTTCAAAACCCTCTCGATCAGTGATCACCGCAGACAAATCTCAGGCATTCGAACTAGGTACACAGAACTAGAACCTGATCAACGCAAAGCGGCACGATCCCGAGAGGTGCCCGCTTATCTCGTCATATCATTTCATGCGGAAGTTGGGTCGCTTTTGGCGCAGCAGTTCATTTTCCTGCGGTACGGCAGTCATCTCTGCACAAACAATAGGCTTGCCTGCCTCTTTTTTGTTTGATGCAAGGGACTTTTGAATATCAGTCAGGGCGGAAAGCGTTAATTGGCGGCACATTTTGCCATAAGTACCGAACTGGCACGCCTCCTGCTATAACAGGGAAAGGACGCGAAGCACGACGAAGTGCACGTGACCACCAAAGACAGGCAAAGGCGCCTCTCTCCCAAAGGGGCAAGAGGCGCTTTTTATTCTGTTACAATAATTTAAATTGAAAGGGGGGCTCAGCCGGATTGGCTGAAACGTGGAGGCTGTTTAAAAATGCAATTAACCCAATTACAAAGGAGTAAACCAATGAAATCGATTTCCAGAACTCTCATGATGGCAATGGCGCTGACTGTCGCAACAACCGGTGTCGCAATGGCGACCCCTTCCACACAGATCTGGATCCCTTCTACAGACATCCAGGCATTCAAGACCCTGCATCTGGGCATCGACAACTATACGCGCACCAGCGGCTCGGGCAGCAGGCCCAACGTCTACGATCTCGGACTTACCGCAGGCGTGCTTCCTTTTGAAAAGGTTCAAGCTGAGATAGGTATCGATTACATAACCAACGGCGACGACACTTACGACAGCAACCCGCTTTATTTCAACGCCAAGGTGGCAACACCTGAGGCAGCTCTGTTTTCGGTCTCCCCGGCCCTGGCCGTCGGAATCTACGGCGCCGGTACCAAATCCGACCTTACCGATCAAAACGTGGTTTACGGCCTTGTTGCCAAGACCCTGCCCGTCGTGGGCCGCTTGTCGGCCGGTTACTACAAAGGTAACGATAAGGTCATAGGCTCCGAGGATGACGGGGTGCTGCTCTCGTGGGACCGGACCTTGAGCGAGATCTCGGACAAGCTCTGGGCTGCCGTGGATTACCAGGGTGGTGATAATGCGCTTGGAGCTCTCAGCTTCGGAGTATCGTGGGCCTTCTCTCCGAACGTTTCAGTAATCGTAGGCTACGACATTTACAACGACAATGCGTTGGCCGGCGAGGACACCTTCACCACCCAGCTCGACATCAACTTCCTGTAAGAGGAATGGAGAGATCAATCACCCGCTGCTCAGCCCTCAATCGAGGGCCTGCGGCGCAACCCAATGGAGCGGTAGCGAAAGTTGCAAAATCTTACGGATCTAAAAAGGGTTCAAGCCTCAGGCTTGAACCCTTTTTTACTCCGCGCCGCCCGGCCTGACGTTCGAGCCGGCGGGTTTCGGGTCAGGGACATGCGCCCAGCCGCTTCCCCTTGACCTTCATGTTCATGGTTTGTCCCTGTGTCTGCATCTTCATGGTCGACGCGTAGGCGTCCCGACTGTAAACCGTCTCGCCGCTGAAGACGCCGGCATTCTCGCCGGTACACTTCATCTTCCAGGAGACCTTGTTTCCGGACTGCTTCAAATCGGTGACGGTACAGTTTTTATCAGTCGTGATGGTTCTCTTCTGATCCTTGACGTCATCCTCGGTGTAGCAGTGCTTCAGTTTGGTCGGCGGCATATTCATCGGCAGACCCGGCATTTCCATGGTGGTGGTCAGTTCCCAGTAACCTTCGCGCATCGTGTCGGCGGCAAAGCCGGCAGCAGGGATAACCAAGGCGGACAGAATGGCGACGACAATTTTTCTCATGGTAAGCTCCTCCTTTAGGATCTCGTTAGAGTGTCTTCTTGACTAGGTTCGACCATTGATCGCTTGTTTCAGCTCCATCCGCACTTACCGGTAACTCGCGCTCTCATATAGATTACTCCCGCTCGATGAAGCATGTTAACTCAAGTGTCGTCAACTTTTAAAGCGGAATTCAGATCTATCTCGTATTTAGTGTATTCCATGCATGATTGTTTAAGGTACCTGATGACCCCGCAACCTCAACACCTCTTCCTACTTATAGGCAACCTGAGTGGCACCAGAGTGGGTCAAGGCTGAACTTCTGACACTTCTATTCCCGACAGACCGATCTGTCAAGAGTTGGGCTCCGACCTTCCAGGCTCATTTGCTTCGGGCTCTCCCCCAGAGGGCTTCCCTCGCTTCCTCCACTTTCGCAGCTGCTCGCTCGCACGATCCATCAACACGTAAAAAACCGGCACGAACGGGATGGCCAGAAAGGTCGAGGAGAGCATGCCTCCGAAGACTACCGTCCCCAGAGCCCGCTGGCTGGCGGCGCCGGCTCCCCGTGCGAACAGAAGCGGCGTCACCCCCAGGATAAAGGCGAACGAGGTCATGACGATGGGACGGAAGCGTCGACGGGTCGCCTCGATGGCGGCCTCGGTGCTGCTCATCCCCCCCTTGTGCAGCTCGCGGGCGAATTCCACGATCAGGATGGCGTTCTTGCTCGCCAGGGCGATCATCAGTATCAGCCCGATCTGCGTGTAGAGATCGTTGCCGAAGCCGCGGATCAGAAGCGCCAGCAGCACCCCCACCAGGGCCACGGGCACCACCAGGATGACCGCCGCAGGCGAGGTCCAGCTCTCGTACAGCGACGCCAGCACCATGAAGACCATTACGATGGAGAGGGCATAGACGTAATAGGCCTGGTTACCGACCTGCCCCTCCTGGAAGCTGGAGGAGGTCCAGTCGTAGGCGATTCCCGGAGGAAGGGTCCGGGCCGCCAGCCGCTCCATGGTCGCCAGCGCCTCGCCGGAGCTGAAGCCGGGGGCCGCGGAGCCGAAGATGGCGGCGGCGGGGTAGAGGTTGTAGCGTGTGATCAGCTCGGGCCCCTGGACTTCCCTGATGCTGACCAGCGAACTCAGGGGAACCATCTCCCCGACCCGGTTTCGTACATGCAGGTTCCGGATGTCCCGGGGCTGCAGCCGGTAGCGGCTGTCGGCCTGGATGTAGACCTGGTAGACCTGGTTGAATTTGTTGAACAGGTTGGCAAAGGAAGAGCCGAGGTTGGCCTGGATGGTTTCCAGCACGCTGGAAAGCGGGACCTGGAGCGCTTCGGCCTTGGCCCGGTCGATGTCGAGGTAGAGCTGCGGATTGCTGACGCTGAAGGTGGTGGCGAGGAATCCCAGGCCCGGCTTGCCGGTACCGGCCTGCACCAGATCGTTCGCGGCCCGGTGCAGCTCGTTTAGCCCCAGGCTCTGGCGGTCCTCCACCATCATCTGAAAACCCCCGGTCTGCCCCAGGCCCGGGACCGGCGGAGGTATCGCCACGAAGAACTGCCCCTCCTCTATCCCGGAGAGCCCCTGATAGATGTTGGCGATGATCCGCTCCTGGTCCAATTCGGAGCCGCGCTCCTTCCACTCTTTAAAGACCACGAAGGTGGTCGATACGTTCGGGACGTTGGCGCCGTCCAGAATCGAGAGTCCCCCCACGTCCACCCAGAAATCCACCCCTGCGGTTTTGGCCAGGACCGCATCGATGCGCCGGATCGCCTCCCGTGACCGGGGGAGCGACGACCCTTCCGGCAGGCGGGACAGGAGGATGCAGTACCCCTGGTCCTCGGTGGGGAAAAAGCCGGTGGGGCGGCGCAGGAACCCCACGATGGTCAGGTTTATGATCAGCGCGAAGACGAAGAACATGGGCCAGGGGCGTTTCACCATCCAGCCGACCACACGCATGTAGCCGTCGGTCACCCGCTGGAAGCCGCTGTTGAAGGTCCGGTAGAACCGGTTCGGGGGCTTGCCGCTTCTGGGCCTCAGCCAGAGGGCGCACTGGACCGGCTTCAGGGTGAGTGCATTGACGGCGCTGATCACCGCCGTGAAAGCGATGACCAGGGCGAACTGCCTGAAGACCTGCCCGGTGATGCCGGGAAGAAAGGCCGCCGGCAGGAAGACCGAGACCAGGGCCAGGGTGATCCCCATGATCGGCCCGGTCAGCTCCTGCATCGCCTTGATGGTCGCCTGCTTGGGAGGCATCCCCTGCTCGATGTGAAAGGCGGCGTTCTCCACGATGATGATGGCGTCGTCCACCACGATTCCGATCGCCAGGATCAGGGCGAAAAGGGTCATCAGGTTGACCGTGAAGCCCAGGGCGGCGATGGCGATGAAGGCGCCTATGATGGTGACCGGGACGGTGGTGGCCGGCACCAGCATGGCCCGGAAGTTCTGCAGGAAGAGAAGGATCACGACCAGCACCAGGATTCCGGCGATGATCAGGGTCTCGTAGACGCCTGCGACCGCCTCCCGGACGAACCTGGTGGTGTCGTACCTGATGGCGTACTTGAGCCCGGCCGGAAACTGCCTGCTCATCTGCTCCATCGCCTGGTACACCTTGTCCGCCGTATCGATGGAGTTGGCGTCTGGAAGCGCGAAGACGCCGACATGGGCGGCCCGGTGGCCGTTGAAGGTGGAAAAATTGCTGTAGCTTTGCTGACCCAGCTCGATCCGGGCGATATCGCGCAGGCGGACCAGTTGCGGCGCCGGGCCGGCAACGCTCTTGACCACGATCTCCTCGAACTGGCTCACCTCCGAAAGTCTCCCCAGGGAATTTACGGTGAACTGGAAGGAGTGGTCTTCCGGCACCGGGGAGACCCCCAGCTGGCCGGCCGCGACCTGCACGTTCTGTCCCTGGATGGAGGCGAGGACGTCGCTCGTGGTCAGGCCGAAGGCCTGGAGGCGGCCCGGGTCAAGCCAGACCCGCATACTGTAGGGGGCGGCGCCGAAGACCCGCACCTGGCTCACGCCCGGGATGCGGGCCAGGGGGTACTGCAGGTTTATCGCGGCGTAGTTGGAGATGAAGTTCTCCTGGAACCGGTCGTCGTCGGCATAAAGGCTTGCCACCAGCAGGAAGTTAGGGGAGACCTTGAGGATGGTGACCCCCTGCTGCTGGGCTCCCCCGGGGAGCTGCGCCAGCGAGGTGTTGACCCGGTTTTGCACCAGGGCGAGCGAGGCGTTCAGATCGGTTCCCACGTTGAAGGTGATGGTCAAGGTGTAGGAGCCGTCCGAGCTGCTGGTGGAGGACATGTAGATGGAGCCTTCCACCCCGTTTACCGCCTGCTCGATCGGGACCCCGATGGTGGCCGCCACCACCGATGCGCTCGCCCCGGGATAGCGGGCGCTCACCTGTATGGTGGGGGGGACGATCTGGGGATAGCGGGAGACCGGCAAGAGGTACAGGCAGATCAGGCCGATGATGATGGTCACCAAAGCGATGGCGTTGGCGAAGATGGGTCGCTCTATGAAGAATTCGGAGATCACGGCCGCACCACGGCAGCGGCGGCAGCTTTTCCTTCCCGCTCGGGTGTCACGGGCTGGCCGGGAATGGCGCGCAGCAGGCCCTTCACGACCACCCACTCCCCACCCCGCACACCCTCCTCAACGACCCGCAGGTGATCCACGAGCAGGCCGGTCTTGACCGCGCGCCGCTCCACCAGGTTCTTCTGGTCGACCACCAGGAGATAGGAACCCTGCTGGTCGCTTCCCAGCGCCGTCTCGGGCACCAGCCAACTCCTCCTTTCTTCCAGCGGCACCCGGATCCTGGCGTGCAGCCCGGGGAGGATAGCTCCCGAGCCGTTGGGAACGAGGCCGCGCAAAAGCAGGGTCCCGGTGCTTTCGGAGAGGCTGCCGGCGGCGAAGTCGAGTTGTCCCTTGTGGGGGTAACCCTCCTCTTGGGGGAGCCCTGCGGCCATGGGCCAGCTGGCGGAGCCGTTCTGGCCGGGGATGCCGCGGGCGCTTTTCCTGAGCCGGCCCAAGTCGAGATCGCTGATGGTGAAATAGAAGTAGATGGGATCGACCTGGCTCAGTTCCGCGAGAACCGTGTTCTCGCCCGCGCCGACCAGGCTCCCCCGGTCCTTCAGGTGCCGGTCGATGCGGCCGGCAAAGGGGGCGTTGATGCGGGTATACCCCAGGTCGAGCCTGGCAAGGGCGCGCTCGGCTTCGGCGTCGCTCAGGTTTGCCCGTGCCGAATCCAGCTGGAATTGCCAGTTGTCCACCTCGCTCTGTGCCGCGGCTTTTTGCCGCACCATGCCGGAGAAGCGGGCCAGCTGTTTCTGCGCGTACTCAAGCTTGGCCTTTTGCAGCAGGATGTCGGCTTCGGCCTGACCAAGCCTTGCCAGCGTGGTGTCCTGCTGTATGACGAACAGCGGCTGCCCCGACCTTACCAGCTGGCCGTCGCGAAACAGCACCTGTTCCAGGTATCCGGGCACCCGTGCCACCAGTTGTACCGTCCTTATCGCGCGGCTGGTGCCGTTTAGCTCCAGGTAATCCGCGACCACCCGTTGCACCGGCTGGGCCACGATCACCTTGGGCGGTGGCGGCGGTGGTGGCGGCGCCTTCTCCTCGCAGCCGGACAGCAGCAAGGCGAGAAGCGCGGCCGCGGCGAAAGTCAGCTGAACCCTCGGACGTCCGCAGCCATGGCTTGAGCGGCAAGTTATCACGACGACCTCCGGAAAAGCGGTCTCCTTTGGAACAACTCCTAATGAACTCTCCCAACTTGCCCAACTTGCCCAACTTGCCCAACTTGCCCAACTTGCCCAACTTGCCCAACTTGCCCAACTTGCCCAACTTGCCCAACTTGCCCAACTTGCCGGCCTCCCCAACTCCTCCAGCTCCTCCAGCTCCCCCTCGCCCTCCGGGAGAGGGTCGGGGTGAGGGCGTTGCCACGAGAGGGAACTGGTGCTGCTCCGCTGCCAGCTCCCTCACCCGCCCTTCGGGCACCCTCTCCCGAAGGGCGAGGGTTTGGTTCGAATGAGTCTGGTAAATACCGGTGTTTCCCATACCCATGATGGGGTCATTTGCCCATGCTCACGCGGTTCCACCATCCCCCTCCCAAGGCATGGAACAGTGCCGCGCTGTCGGCGTAGCGTGCGGCCTGGGCCCGTACAAGATTCACCCGGGCCTGCTGGTACTGCCGACCGGCATCGAGCAGCGCGAGATAGCCCACCGCACCGAACCGGAACTGTTCCCGGGTCAGCTCCAGGGTTTCCCGGGCAGCCTGCGCCGCCTCCGACTGGGCCTTGAGCGTCGCTGCATCGTAATCGAGGGCCTGCAGCACATCGGCCACGTCCTGGAATGCCTTAAGCACGGTCTCCCGGTACTGGGCGGCCGCCTGCTCGTAAGCGGCGCTGGCGGCTCGGCGCCTGCCTCTGAGTTCGCCGCCGCGAAAAATCGGCTGGACCAGCCCACCCCCCATGTCCCACACAGCGGTGCCGCTGCCAAAGAGCGAACCGATGGTGACCGTTTCGGAACCGTAATTGCCGGACAGGGTGATCTGCGGGTAGAGGTTGGCCGTGGCCACCCCGACCCGGGCGCTTGCCACATGGAGCAGTTCCTCCGCGGCAAGGATGTCGGGCCGCTGGCGCACCAGCGCCGAGGGGAGGCTCACCGGCAGTTCTTCGGGCAGATGCAGCCCGTCCAGCTCGAACTCGGGGAGGTCCGCCGTCTCGCTCGGGAACTTGCCTGCGAGTACCGCCAGCAGATGGCGAGCGTGGCCCAGTTCCATTTCCAGCGGCGGGAGCGTGGCGCGGGTTTGTGCAAGCTGTGCCCGCTGGGCCAGCACCTCGACCTCGGAAACCGCCCCGTAACGAAACCGTATCTCGACCAGCGACAGCTGTTGCTGCTGAAGTTCAATGATTTCCTTGGTGGCGCGGATCTGGGCTCGCAGCGAAGCCTCACGGATGGCGCCGGTGACGATATTGGCGCTAAGGGCGAGATACGCCCCCTCGGTCTGGTAACGCTGATAATCGACTTGTGCCTGCAGTGTTTCCAGTTCGCGCCTCGAGCGCCCGAAGATATCGATGCCGTAAGAGACAGTCACCGAGGCGTTGTAGATGGAGAAGGGTTCGAAATCGCTGCCGGGCTGCGCGAATCCGGCGCCCGAGATCTTGCGCCGGTTCGCCGTGAAGCCCGCATCGGCTCTGGGCAAGAGAACCCCCTGCCGGGCGCCGAGGTTCTCCCGGGCCTCCTGGAGGGTCGCCCGGGCCGCGGCAAGTGTCGGGCTGTTGGCGAGCGCCAACTGGACCAGCCGATCCAGCGGCTCCGAGTGAAAGAGCGTCCACCACTGCGCCGGTATCTCCCGGCCGGTCACGAAGCGCTGGGAGATACCCTCCCTGCCGGGCGAGGCGGGGGTCTGCGAGGGGGGCGCCGCCGTGTATCCGGTCGGCGTGGGAGTTGTCGGGGGCCGGAAATCGGGACCGACGGTGCAGCCGGCAACGAGCAATCCGGCGATGTTCCCGGCAGCACAGCACAGCAAAGGCAATCGGCATCTCCGGTGAAGCAGCCTCACGGCATCCCCCGATACCCCATTGCGATCACATACACCCCCTCGCATACAACCCTCCGCACCCCCTCCCATAAAGGAGGGGGAGACAATCTGGAGGAGACAATAAAGAGAGGGGGAGAATGGACCGGATTCCACTACAGTAAAGGCCGCACCCCGAAGAGTAGCGGCCTTGGATGCTGTCGCAGTGAAGTGAGCCATACGTTCAGTAATGCGTCTTGCTGTGACTTCTTCTTGGTGAGAACGCCCAGGCTGAACAGGTCAAAACTCTAACACTCGTCATCTGATAGTCAACTGCCGCAGATGCGTAGGTGAAATCCCTCATCTCCCTCGTCCTTGCAGGCTTACCCGGTCTTAATCGCCTTGCTCCCGCGTACTCCGGCTTAATCCATGAACCGGTGGGGTAGGGGGATCGGGCAAGGTCCGGAGACCTGACCCCTCCGCCCTTCATCTTTTCAGGCGGATCAAAGAAGTAGTGATCTGAAGTGAAACATGATAGCTTCCTTAAAAAGCGACTATCCTGACATTATCTGAGCCCGATCTTCGCGGCCACACCACATTGAGGTTCACTTGACAGCTCAATACTTTTCCCTTCGCCTGATCGTTTTCGGCATGTTCAGCGCGCTCCTCGTGCCGCTGCCTGCCGGCGCCGAATTCTACAGCTTCGAGGACAAGAACGGGGCGATCCATTTTGTCGACGATCTGAGCAAGATCCCGAAACAGTATCGTCAGAAGAAGCAGGTACGAAAGGACAAGTACGACGACCTGCCGGAGGGAGAGCGGGCTCTTTTGCTGGAAAATGAGCGTCAGGAGCGTGAAGCTGCGCAGAAATGGGAACTCCAGCAGCAAAGACAGTCGCGTATTGCCCAGTCGGAGAAAGAGAGGCAGGAGGCCCTGGAACAGCGGCGCAAGGCCCTGATCACGCCGGTGATCATCTCGGGTCTGCAGGTCTTCGTCCCAGTGAAGATCTCGAACGGTTCGGCCGAGACCGAGGCACATCTGCTCCTTGATACCGGCGCAACCTCAACGGTCATCACCCCGGAGGTGGCGGCTCGTCTCAATATCGAAAATTTCGATTATGTGAAGGCCACGGTTGTCGGGGGGAAAGTGCTCACCGCGAGAAGAACGGTTCTGAGCCGAATACAGGTGGGACCGGTGAAGAGGGAAAATCAACCCGCCATCATCATCAGCCAGAGGGGGGGCGGGATGGGAGACGGCTTGTTGGGGATGAGTTTCCTCGCCGGACTGAAGTACACCATCGATTTTCAGAAACAGACCATCAACTGGATTCCGTAGCCCAGACAAAATCTTTCCTCGCCCTACCCCTTATCCCAACCGGAGGGAGAACCGAAGCGGCGCCCATTAAATGAACAGAGTCAACAGCAGACGATGGGGCCAGGCCTAAGGTCTGGCCCCATCCCGAGTGAAAGAGCGTCCACCACTGCGCCGGTATCTCCCGGAGCCGAAGGGGCGCGTCTGTAAATTCCACTTTTGAGCAATATCAAACTGGATTTGTACATTTTACAGACGCGACCCCTCATCTTCTCCTTCGTAAAAGGTACGGTCTTCCCCCCCCGCGTTAGCCTCTGAGTAACTCAAGAATCTCAAAGGCGTCCCCCTTTGCTACCCTTTGCTATTGCGGGGCTGTACTAGTTGCCACAATGCTGTTGTCCACCGGCGTAACCCAGGCATGCCTCAGGGTAGGGTAGTCCAATCTATTGTTTCTTAACTTTTATGTTGTTGTATAAAAAAGATTCTACTATCTTTGCATTGTAATCATTACCTTCGAGTGGATAAGATACAGTTATTAACACTTTGCCATCAGAGACTATTTTTATGTTGTTATAAACTACCTTATCTATCGTATCAAATGATTCTATGCCATCAAGCGTTTTACCGCCTACACTATATTTTTTTTCTGTAAATTTAATACTTTTACTATTTAGGTACTCAATAAATTTATTTAGGCTTACTTTGTCATTAATTATAATAAAGCTAATACTTACAAGATTTTTTTCATTATTAAGGTTCACACTACTGCCGCTACTTGTCACGAGCCACTCTTTTGTCGGCGTGATATAGAAATTAGATATTTTTATCGGGGCAATTCTTGTCAAATTTAATCGCTTTTTTACAATATTATGCCATGGAATTAGCACAGCCAATAACGAGGCCAACACCAGCGACATTAAAATAATTTTAGTTTTGTTTTTCATTAAGCCACTCTATTTTAATACATCTTTGGCTTATTGATAATTTTAGTTATAAAATCAACAGCATCACCTGCACCCTTAAGACCACATCTCGACCTGTCAGCATTTACTTTTCTCAGCCTTTCATCGAGCTTGTTAAATGATTCAATATCTCCTCTGTTAGCTGCTTCATCCCTCAATCTTGATGTTGCGTTGTAGGCCTCTGTGAAAGTGTTCCTGACTCCGTGATGCCACATACAGAAAATTGTCTGTAACGGCTCCTAACATCTCGATGTTCTTTGATAATTATGCTATTCTGCCACTTACAAAAATCTCACCCGGCAGGTGAAATCCATGAAGCGTTTTGTCATTGAGCAGTCAGACGAGGAGTGTTCTACACATCCCATTCCGGCATTTCCCTCGTTGGTCTTGCCCTGAATCGTTTCACCTCAATTCCCTCTGGCTTGGCTAAGATAGCTCCGTCGGATAATGTCATTTCCCACGCCGATGTGATAAAGAGCTACTGCGGGCTCCTGGCCCAAGCCAAGAGCGACTTTGTGGCCATTGAGCAGTACCGCAGCGACGATTTCTTCCGCGAGTCTCTTGGCAACAAGCAGGTCCCTTCCGAAGGCACCATGCGCCAGCGGATGGATGAGCATGCCGAGGCGTTCCTCCCGGCGCTTTCCTGGGCTCCCATCGAACTGCTGCAAAAGGTTCAGGCACCCATTACCCCCATCGAGACCGGCCATGTTACCGTGGACATCGACAGCTTCGCCATGGATAACTCGGATAGCAAGAAGGAGAAATGCTCCCGTACCTATAGGAACTTCGACGGGTTTCTCTTTCTTCCTGCTTACCTCGGTATCGAGGGTTGGATGGTGAATGGACACCTGCTGCCCGGCTCTCAGCATCCTCAAAAGGAGTTCACCCACTTCCTGCGTGAGACTCACGCCCGGATACGCCAGATCTGCGAGAAGAAGCTCCTCTACCGCAAAGATTCGGCCCACGATTCCCTTGATAATCGGATCGAACTGGCAGGGTATGCCAAGACCGACTACATCATCAAGTGGAACCCTCGCAAGCAGAATGCGGCGCACTGGTGGCGCCTGGGACTCGAAAAGGCTACGATCACGGACCCGCGTCCCGGTAAGCGGGTGGCTCTTTTCAGCGTGAAAGAGAAAGAGACCGTGGTCGATGAAAACGGTGTCGAGAAGACATTGACCTTCCGTCGAGTGATGCGAGTTACGGAGCGTACCATCGACAAGAAAGGACAGCCACTGCTCATCCCGGAAATTGAGTTGGAAGGGTGGTGGACCAGTCTGAAGCTCGACGAGCAGAAGATCATCGACCTGTACAAGGGACATGGCCTGTGCGAACAGTACCATGCCGAGATCAAGACCGACATGGACCTCGAACGACTGCCGTCTGGAAAGTTCGCGACGAACCAGTTGGTCATGGCCTGCGGTGCCTTGGTGTACAACGTCTTGCGCTTCGTGGGACAGACAGCCTTGGTCGGCAGCAAGGGCATCATCCGCCATGAGGCGAAGCGAAGAAGAATTAAGACTGTCATCCAGGAGATGATCTACTTCGCCGGACGCATGATCGCCACAGGCAGGCGCTTGAAACTGCGGTTCAGCCGCCACGCATCAGCCCATGCGGAGGCTTTTGCCGGAATTTACAAGCGGCTCGCCTTCGGATAGCGGACAGTAATGGCGATGACCGGTGATAGCAGGAAGGGAGCATTGCAACTCCTTCGGCCTCGCTCGCTTGCGATTTGGCAAAAAGGGTAGCGGTTCGGTTCAGTTATCAGAGAGCACGGATTATAGAGCAAAATTGGAAGCCAACTTTGACCGGATCGGGATGGCGCTCTTTTAAAAAAGTGCCACCGACCCTATACATGAGCTGTCAGCAAAATCTCGTCACGGATTCAGGTAAAAATTATTTAGCCGGAACAGGAATTCATAAGTACGCTGTGCCATCTGCTTGCAAGGACGTCGACATTATACCTGCTATGCCCAAGCTCAAAAGCGTTACGCCTCTTGCGAAGCAAAATTTCACCATCTAATGATTCATGAAAAGCTTTATCTAGTTCGTCCAAATCTCCAGGGGGTACAACCCAACCACAGTCGTGATAGATTATCAGTCTGCCGAGTTCGCACTCAGGTGATACAATCGCTAATACAGCCTGTCCAGCCACTAAGACACTGAAAACCTTGCTTGGAAAAACAACATTTTCGGCTCCAATACTTTGAAAAACCATGCCTATATGGGCAGACTTCATCTTGGAGGACCACGCATCATTTTCAAGTGCATTGCCCAACACTACAGTTTTATCAGATAATAGGACAGGACAATTATTTCTAAGTCTCTCCTCAAATTTCAGTTTCCCTGCACCACTTGTAAAGAACTCCAAGTGACATCCTTCAGGCAAAATCTTTGTTAGCAGATAAGATTCGATTGTCTGCGAATCGTGCATCAACCCTAAGGTTCCGCAGTAAATAAAAGTCAATGGCTTTGCAGACAAGGCTGGCAGGTTGTCTTCAAATTCAACACCGATGGCCCCTACAGGTATAATGTGCGTATGAGCATTGCGGCCCAAAGAAGTTTCAGCGAGTTCACGGTGACTTTCACATAGATACACCACTGATGCTGCCCTTGTTATGCCATAAGCGCAGAATCTAGTCAAAATGCGTTCCAGAAAGGACTTGCGAGTTATGATACGTGCTTGTATCAACGCTTCAGGAAAAATGTCATTTTGAAGAGATATTATGGGCTTTCCTGAGATCCAGGCACATAATGCGGGAAGAAAAAAAGGACTTGTAACAACCAGGAATGCATCATAGTTGCGCCCTTGAAATATCAATACTAATATACACTTCAGAGGGTAGATCAAATAAATTCTGGTTTTAAGAATGACTCGAGCAAAGACTGACTTTCTCGACCGATATTTTCTGTCAGAAAAAGCATGTAAGCTTTTCACGTAAATATCACATTGCAAGTTAACCATGGATACCAGCCTGGTCCAGTACAGAGCACCTTCATGAGCGGACAAAATAGCAACTTTGTAAGTTCTCATGCTGCTGTCAATTTTGCACTTTGGCAAAATGAGTGTTTTGGTTACATACTGTTAGCAACAAGACGTAAAAAAGAATTACGCATACGAGAACTGTCAAAGCAGAAAACATAAACATTGAATACCCCAAAACTAATCCCATTGATATCTTTACAACTACAATCCCGTACAAGACGCAAGTTGCAGGAGTTTTTCGTATTTTAGTAAACATCCAAGCACAGGTACCTATGAACAATATCACGTGAACAATGGCAAAACCCACCATAAGCCACCCTCCGATTGCGTATGCTTCGCCGATGAATAGAGTCGGAATATTACCCACCGTGTCGGAGGCCACAGCTGCTGGATAGATCGTCATCATCAACTCAGTCCCCGGGGTTACGGTATCCTTCAGCTGAAATAATGCTTTGAGATACGGATGCACAACCGAGCTTAGTTCGATCGACATATTATTGTAGTGCCAGAGATACGCTGGCAAGCCAAGCCACTGTCCATGCACCAGACGGCCAACAAAAAGGGACATCAGGGATCCGAGGTCTTTGGTAGACCCGAAATGAGAGAAAGCCACCATGGATCCGGATAAACCCAAAGCTATCAAAAAAGGACGTAGTAGCGATGTCCATTGCATTGGCTTCAGACTCATCCTTGCGGCAAAATAAACAAGTACTGGTATAACGAGCGTACTCCTTTCGAGTGTAAACAGCCCTACGAGCAAGTACAGACCGACTGTGCCTAACATCAGCAAAGGATGACGTTTCGTTGCTATTCCAAACACAATAAGAGTGTTAAATGGCAGAAAAAGATATTGACATAACACGACAATTTCGGTGCCTATTGCGTTTGACGATTCAAACCGCAGCGAAAGTGCATCCAGCCCGCTCATGCTTACAGCCATTAATAACGGAATTCGAAATCCCATGCGTACATAAGCAACTAAGCATAACGCGATAATCGCAGTTGCGGAAACGAACCACAATCTGACTACTTTTGCGTCCGGGCAATCTGTAATGTTTTTCTTTTGAAATTTTCTAGCCCAATACCTGCATGGCAAAGCATAATATCCTAGTAATAACAGAAAAAAAGTTACCACACTGGCAACATAAGCTATGTTTACAAAATAGGCGCCTGTGATCTCTTCAAAAAAAGCAAAAAGTGCGTCCGGCAAAAGCATATTCAAGGGAAAGCTGATGAGCTGAAACACGACATACAGGGAGAAAATCACCACGAATGGGGTCGGTCCCTTAGAAAAAGCCCTCTTCGGGACGTTAAAAAGTGATAAGCGCGCCATAGCTATTAATTAAATCCAAAAAAGCTACGCACCAGACCGATCACTCGATCTTGATCATCCGGTTCCAATCCAAAAAAGAAAGGCAACCTCACCAAGCGTTCAGCAACATATTCAGTGACGGGCAATCCATCTACAGGACAGGAGTATTTTTGCCCCATCGGAGAAAGATGCAACGGCACATAATGAAAAACAGACATGACGCCCTGTTCTTTGAGATAAGCTATCAGCCTGGTTCGTTCTTCAAGGCTGCCCGCTAGGATGCAGAAAAGATGACCATTGTGATCGCAATGACTTGGGATGATTTGTGTGCCGATGCGACCTTCACCTATAAGATCGGATAGTCCTGTTTCATATCTCTTGTGAATTGCGATCCGATTTGCAGAAATGCTATCGGCTTGTTCTAACTGAGCATAGAGGAAGGCGGATACAATTTCAGAAGGAAGGTAGGACGAGCCGATATCAACCCAACTGTATTTATCGACCTGACCTCTGAAAAACCGGCTTCGATCTGTTCCTTTCTCACGAATAATCTCAGCACGCTCACAAAACCTGTCGGCATTGAGTAAAAGCGCACCACCTTCACCGCTGATAAAGTTCTTTGTCTCATGAAAACTATAGCAGCCCAAGTCACCAATGGTGCCAAGCCAGCGGTTATTCCAGCGGGCGTTAACCGCCTGCGCAGCATCCTCAATAACAAGACAACCGTGTTTTTCAGCTAACAAGTTGATGATATCCATCTCGCAACCCACCCCGCCGTAATGAACGGGAACGATTGCCCTAGTTTTGGGGGTGATCAGCGAGGGGAGCAGCGATTCATCCATATTGAAGGTGTCTTTACGTATATCAGCGAAGATCAGTTGGGCGCCCCGCAATGCAAAAGCATTGGCGGTAGAAACGAAGGTGAAGGAGGGCAAGATAACCTCGTCGCCGGGCCCAACTTCTGCAAGTATAGCAGCCATCTCTAAAGCAGCGGTGCAGGAATGTGTCAGCAGGGATTTTCGGGCGCTGTACTGCTTTTCAATCCAGACATGGCAACGCTTGGTGAACATGCCGTCGCCGGCAAGTTGGCCCGATTGAACGGCCTGCGCAATGTAGTGGAGTTCCTTGCCGATGATAAACGGCCTATTGAATGGAATAGTCACGGGCGACGTCCTTATAACCAGAAGTGGAATATTTTTTCGATTTTCTCAATTCGGTATCCACACGATTCGTATAATTTGCAGGCTCCCAGATTGCAACGCTGAGTCACAACCTGGGCGACTGCAAGACCTCTGTACGCAAAGGCGCGGTCGGCGTCCAGCACCAGAGTACGCCCGATTCCTTTGCCTCTAGCCTGTTCCGAAACCGCCAGCAAACCTATATCACCGCGGTCGCCTTTGGTGCCCAGTGTTACCAACCCCAAAAGAACATCACGCTCCTTTACCACAAGAACTTCCCAAGCGATGTCCTTGTTCACTGAACGTGTAATCCAGCATCTGTAAAGCTTCTCGAACTTATCTCTGGGAAATAACGGATCGAGTCTGAACCGCGAGTACTCCCCGCTTTGCAGGGCCAGATCTGCCAGTGCATCGTCCGATTCAGCGCCGGTGAAGGGAACGGCGCTATAGATCGGGCTAGCCGACTTTCCCTCTATTGTCGAAAGCTCCTTTAGATAGGTCACTTTTTCGTCGGCCAAAATGCCGCCATTGGCTTTCGCAATGAGAGAAGCCTGTTGCGAGTCCGGCAAGAACCAGTAGGCCAAGCGAAACTTCTCCTGGCGCAGCATGTCGAGAGTCTCCGCCAGTTGATCTTTATTCGCGTCAGTCAACATGATGCGAGCGACACGAAATCCGAAAAAATCGCTATCCCAGTCGAGACAAGTAAAATTCTGTTCCAATTTACCCCCTTAAAAACAGCCGGACCTCGTCTATCTTGGACTGTATGAAATTTATTCTTGAGTCCTAATAACAGGTATGCGGAATCATGGCTTGATCCAATATCCACATACCATATCCACATAGTTGAAATAAGCTTTGATGTTATTATTATAAATATATTCATCAACAGCTTTTCTACAACCCTCATAGGTACCATAATCATCTATAATGATAAAACCCCCGGGTACTACCTTGTCATAAAGATGCTCAAGGCAGATTTTAGTTGAGGCATACCAGTCACTATCAAGTCGCAGTATAGCTATTTTATCAATATTTGTTACCTCAGGCAATGTATCTTGAAACCACCCTTTATGGTAATGTACATAACTGGGATCATACCCAATTATTTTTTCCAGCAACATTTTGTTACCTTCGAGGGATCCTGGACCACCGAAAGAGTCGTAAATTCCCGACAGCGGTTTCAACTCTCCGTTAACACCTCCGGTAGATCGGCTTTTTACTTCATTTATGGCTCGCTCGCCGTCAACGGAAGCATCAGGCTCACATATCTCTTGAAACGAGTCAAAAAGATGCAAATGCCTGGGCTGAACACCATATTTCATGTTGGCCATTGCCATAAGACCCACTGACCCGCCTTTCCATACCCCGCATTCTACATAGCAACCGGGGATTTCGGCATTTTCGCAAAACTCTACCTGGGTAAACAGGGAAAGCAAACGTTCATGTGAGAGCATGGTGTAAGGTCTAACAGTATTAATCACATCAGAAGCCTCTGATGCCTTCTCACAGAATAACGGCGATTTTTTGCGCACCTGGTAGCCGAGTCTATCGGCAATAAATTTAATTTTTTCCTTAACCATAATTACACCCTCGTCAAATATTGCGCGAAATAATGTTTCATAAGATATTGCGTTCACAAATGGCGATAAAGGAAGATATTTGTGACGCTGGATGACACAAGCCCAGGGCTTTGGCCCTGCAACGATCGGACATTGCCTTTGCACCAGAACTATCTTGGGATAGAATTCTCTCAATTCCGTAGGCGAGATCTTTACTATCTCTGAGTGCAGCGATATATCCAGTTTCGTCATTTATAATCAAGTCATCCGCAACACCCATTCTGAATGCTACAACGGGTGTCCCGCACATAATGGACTCGTTAATCATCATAGGGCCTGAGTCTTCAATCGATGGACATGCAAAAACATCAGCGGCGTTATAGGCCAGCGCCAACGAAGCATCTCCGTGCAGGAAACCGAGACTTTGGATTGGCACGTTTTTGTCTAGAAGCTCGCTAATCCCATCTCCATTGCCAGCGCACACAGCAATCGCATTATTTGCTGCGAAAAATCCCTGTTCGGACAAAATATTCAAAGCGTCTATCAGATAAACCATGCCCTTGCGCTTCTGAGACAGCAATTGTGCTCCGAAGAAAATAACCTTGGAATCAGGAGGCAACCCAAGTTTCAATCGCGCCTCGCGACGCGAACTTGGCGTAAACACATCCGGTTCTACACCGAGCATCACTTTTTCACAGGGCCAATTCCTGAATATAGAGGATCTTGATACCTGCTCCAATAATAAAGATGTTGGTGCAACAACAGTTCCGCGCAGAAGTTTAAAAGCTTCGGATTTTCGGGTCCAGACAGTCCTGGAATAATCGTTTTCACTGGAGAATCTTAGGCAGGGACATCTACCACAATTTCGTTCATATCCCCTGCAATCCCAGGCATAATGACAACCACCAGTGAGTAAGGACAGATCCAAGAGGTTGAATATTACTGGTGCAGACGTTTGGCGATGCAGTGCAAGCAAGTCTGACGGCGAAACAAAATGAGAAAGGTTGTGTGTGATTATAATGTCAGGCTTAAACCCAACCTTCTGGAGCAGTAACATTGGATGAGACATAAGGGACAAACACTGATATTGATAACCATACTCTGCATCGGCACTGAATTTTAAATATGCCTTGGAAGCCAGCAAAAACAGACGGGAGATAAAACCGCGTCGCGCATCTATAATGCCTTCTTCTGAAGAACGATGGTTATATACAAGCATGCGCGAGTCGACACCTGACGCACAAAGCCCTTTATGCAAACGAACAGCCGCATTTCCAGCGCCGCCATAATCGTGCGAACTCAAGTGCAGAACTTTCAGACTCCCCTCCAATTAGCTAGATCAAAGACATGCATTTGTCTTGGCTCGTTCAAAATCAGCTAGCGTTCGTTTTGCAATCGCTTTCCAGCTGAATGTTTGAATCATTTTCTCCCTGCCAGTAGCCCCAAGATTTCTACGAATATCCTCTGAAATTAACAACTTAAGAACACGAGTCAAATCTTCAGAGTCATTTTGCTTGTACATGAGACCATTTCCATCAACACGTTCTTTAGCTTGCAACCTGTCACTAACTATTATAGGCAGAGCTGACGCAGCGGCATCAAGCATGCTGGTGCTTTCCTGTGTCGGCCAAACGCCGACATCAACCATGCGGTAAAAGGGTGGTAGCTCGCTATAGTCTCGAAAGGGAAGAACTACGCACCCTGCGCAAGCTTCGATTGCGCTCTTTTGCGGTCCGTCACCGATAAACAACCCCATAAACGGGGCCCCTTCAGCTCTCAGCTTCTCAATAGCCTGAGCTAGACAGAGAGGACTTTTGTCATCAGCTAATCTCCCGGTATAAAGACAGACAATGGCATCGACGTCAAATCCTAATTCCTGACGCATCTTCTCACGTTGGGACAACTCATCGGATGCCGAAGCCGGATGGAATAGTTCGACATCGACTCCAAGGTTTCGAATCAAGCATTTCTGTGCCGGGACGCCCATAAACCTGACCGCTATGTCACCGCAGTCGGAGGTTGCTGCATAGCACCCATAAGTAGCCCACGAGATGATCCGGCCAGGCGCCATGCGAGTGGTGAAAACCTTTAGCCAGTCCAATAGGCCTATTTTAGGCTGGTTAGCCAATGGAAACACGGATTTTGTCGTATGCTGACCCGTAAAATAAATATACGGGATAAACATCTTAAAAAATGCCAACTGTAGTGACACCGGGCCGTTAGGAATCCATGCATGGACTACATCAGGCTCCAAGGCGCGCAATTTCTTACCCAGTCCTCGGATGAAGACCTGTCCCTTGTATTTCCAATGCTGAAGTCGATGAAGCGTAAAACCGTTTATTTGCTGGGTCCCACATAGAGTTTCTGCGGGACCTAGAAAAGGCTCATATATAGCTGGGTACTCCGGATTGTCATGATACACGTTTAAATTAGGCGCTATGACATGGACTTTGACACCGGGGAGTGTTGCGATGGCCTTTGGAAGAGCCATGCCAGCATAGCCCGACATTTCTGGAGTAAACGCTGTGGCAACAAATACTATCTTCATGAACTCCATCTCCGCAATTTAGCGTTGTAAACAGCTGGTACTTCAAACTTATGAATTAAGTGTGTTCTGATACCAGCGGGAAAAATTTATCAAACGCCACACCTGTTCAGTGAACCGCTGGCGACCATCAAGTACACTCTTGCAAAATAAAGCTACTTCTTTAGCATCAAAGAAGGGAACACTGGGTGCAAACTCCATTGTAGACGATAAAAGATCAGGCCTTTGAAACAACCAATGTCTTTCAGGCGTGGCAAAACCGATTTTATCTTTTCGGTCAAGGATTTCGTCCGGTACGATTCCGCGTAGCGCAGCTCTCATAATACGCTTGCTTGAACCATCAGTTCCTACAAGATAGTCCTCTGGCAAGCCAACTAAAAAATCGGCAAGATCGGTTGTCAGGAATGGCACACGGCTTTCAACTGACCAAGCCATGCTGTTTCTATCTTCATATCGAAGCAGTCTTGGAAGCCCGGTCGAATTGGTTTCATTCTTCAGAACATGCCGTAAGGTGTTAGGATGATTAGGCGGTTTGAACGGATAGGCACCATCTACACTGTGACCACTAAACCATGGCCAATTGACCCATTGCGGGCAATCAGTTCGTCCCGCCACAGTCCTCGCCAGGGGGTGAATCCATTGAGGCAACAGCGCATTTGCAGCCCATGCTAGGGCAATCGAAGAGTTGCGGCCTCCTCCCCACTGAGACTGTGAACGAACGAGCGTAAGGGCATCATTCCAGCGCCCCTGGCGAATCAAACCGGCAACTTGGTACCCTTGGTGCCAAGGGTATCCTCCCAGTTGTTCATCGGCCCCCTGTCCGTCGAGCATGACGGTTATGCCATTCTCATGGGCTGCTCGAAAAACACGATACTGAGCATAAATGCTGGTACTGCCGAATGGCTCGCCTTGGGCGAGCATTAAATCATCGAGATCATTTGCTAAATCGTCAGCATCAATGCTGACGGGGTGCGCGATAGCACCAACTCTACTGTTAACGATATCGATCCAAACTTTTTCGTTTATGCTCCGTTCGTCGGCAAGATAACTGAACGTATGAATTTCAGCGGAGGGCTCAAGGTGACGGATAGCACATACGATAGCACTACTGTCAAGACCGCCGGACAGCGCTGTGCCTACTGGAACATCACTTCTTAGATGCAAGCGAACGCTGTCCAAGAACTTATTTCTAAAGGACTCTGCGGCTTGGTCGAACGTAAGCTTCACAGAAGGGACGTCAAGAGGTCTCCAATAGGTATTAAATGTTGGGCTCTCTTGTTGATTGTCCATTGAAATCTTACACCAGCACGCTGAAGGTAGCTGCCGGATATTTTTAAGTAAAGTTCCGTCTCCATGATCAGTTGAACCAAACCGCAGATAGTGCCATACCCTCTCAGGATCAAGCTCACGCCCCACTAACGGGAGTTCCAGTAGTGGTCGGATTTCGGATGAAAAAGCAAAACCGTCACGCCAGTTGCAAAAATACAGGGGCTTGATGCCAAAGGGATCGCGTGCAAGCAATAACGTTTTTTCTTCTGTGTCTAAGAATGCAAGAGCAAACATGCCAGTAAAACGAGGCAATGCATGTGCTACGCCCCACACGCTCAAGGCTGCAAGCACTACTTCAGAATCACTCCGGGAATGAAACAAGTATCCTGATTCTTGCAGCTCTGCACGCAGTTCCAGATAGTTATATACTTCTCCATTGAAAACCAGCCACCACCTTCCGTCAGGACTAGACATTGGCTGATGACCGGACGAAGACGTGTCAATAATAGACAAACGTCGGTGTCCTAAAGCTACTCTACCGGGACGTTGTCCATGTGCAGTTACCGGATGTCCCGGAGACCAGAATGCAGTTCCTCCATCATCTGGACCCCGGTGATGTAAAAGGGCTAATGATTGGGAGAGATCAAAACTGAAATTGTCATTACCAACGACACCAAATATTCCGCACATAAGGCTCTCTTTTCCCAAATATCAAGCTGTCGCGCAACTAAAATAAATTCTCTTAGATTAATTTACCAACTTTAGCTGATCGGGATAAAAATATTAGTACAAACGTACGGCGATTATAAAATACCATTAACTGCAGCTTGTGCTGTAAATGGATTGCTGGCTCGCCAGATTAAATAATAATAGAGAATATTTGCCAGAATATGAAAAAACACGTACACCATCAAACAAGTCAAGAAACTAAATCCAAAGTAGTTACCAAGAAAAAGTCCCGAAATTGGCAGAACAAGACCCACAAAGTCAAAAATAAATTTGACCTCCATTTTATCCACAACCAGCAACAGTCTGCTTACCGGGCTCACAACAAGTGATACCATTGAAAGAGGAGAGATAATAGCCATGCATAGACCAGTCTCATACCACTCTTCACCGAATATCAATCCGAAAGCAAACGGGGAAATTATCGCCGTTGGTATGTATATGATTACAGAAGCAATAGCAAGCTTTTTAGTAACCTTCAACAATATTTCTCTAATGTTGCCGGAATCGTTCCAGTGAGCATCAGCTATTGCGGGATGAAAGACATCAGCAACACTTGATGCGATAAGGCTGGCTGGAAGACTGCTCAAGCGCTGCACCAGGAAAAACTGGCCAGCCGGTCCCGGACCGAAGAGATGAGAGATGAGGGGAAGCGGTATTGTGGCTGCCAAGGCGTCTACAAGTGAAGACGGCAAGAGAATTGCGGGAGATTTCCAGTGCCGCCTGAGAATCAACACAAAGTACCCGAGCCTAAAGGGTCGGAGTGAATCTATTATGGCCGGCCAAGCAATTCGCATCATTCGTTCAATCCCAAAGATTCTACTCGCGATTTCGCCGACCAGCAGGCCAATCCAGCCAACATGTAGCAGACTCATGCCGATAGGAACGACAGCACGGCCCATTCCTTGAGAAACTAGAGCTCGTCCCACTACATCATAGCGACCTTGCCGAACGGCCCAATAGCGTAGCGTGGAGAAAATCCCAATGAGTGCCAGCATGAAAACCGCTACTAATGGGCTCCATGCAGGAAGCAAGTTGTAGGTAAGGAGATTGCGATCGATCATTGCATAAAGGATCAATCCTGCTAAAAGTGAAATGGGTACGGTCAAGAAGAGCGAAGTTGTCAGCAAACAACCGGCTTCGCTATGGTCACGAACTGAGACAAGCGGCATTTCATATCGAAGTGACACCCCCACACTGGTAAATCCGACAAACGCCATAAAAATCCCTAGTAGCCCCATGTCCGCAGGACTGTACAAACGGGTAATGATGGGAGTCGCCAACACAGCGAGCATCTGTCCAAGCGCGGTCCCTCCCCCTAGTTTCAATACATTTCGCGAAAAAATGTTCATGGTCCCTTTTTGAGGCGGATCTAACCTAGCCTACCGTCACTTAGTAGCTTTGGTTAGCTGTGCTCTGGAAAACCGCGATAAAGCAGCACGTCACAGGTTGGAAAGTAAGAAGTCATAAGCCGTTTTTCTTGCAAAGCCAGGGAACCCGTGCCCGCCATCGTAGAAAAAGCTAGTCAGTTTCCCCGCGCTGTTCTGATATTGGTAAAGAGGAAGCACCTGCATATGGACCTGTGCCACCGTTATGCTGTTAGGGAATCCAGAGTCGTCCAGCGCGACGCTTTGGAAGATAGCACGTGGACTTACCAAGGATAAAACATGGTGGAAATCCCATGGTATTTCAAGGGTGGCCTCTGGCACCACGTAAGGTCGTAACTTCGGGAAGTGCACAAAACCTGCAGAACGTGACCACCTTTCCTTGCCGGGGTCAGTCTGGATCCTCGTGTATGCACAACTTGTAACCGTCACTTTAATCCGCTCATCGAAAGCCGCCAGGAAAAGGGCATTATAGCCACCAAGGGAGTGCCCGATAACACCGATGCGGTTCGGGTCAACTTCGGCAAGGGTTTGCAGATAATCAAGGCCGCGTCGATGGTCCCACAACATCTTTCCCATAGCTGACCACCGGGGATGGGCGAGGTCAAATTTCGCGGTGTCGTAGTAAAGCTGACCTGGTTCGAGACGATCCCCTGCCGTGATGGTATCCGGAGCCAGCACCACAAACCCATGCTTGACCAATTCCAAACCATAAGCCATATCGGGATGCCCCTGAATACCGATCGGCTCCAACTTCCCCTGCTCTACCGTTTGATGCAAGGCAAGTACTGCAGGCCTCGGAAGTGGGGCATCAATGGGCAGCAGCAGATACGCCACAACTCTCTCGCCAGCCTGAACCTGGTAGCTCACCTTCCTGCGTATGTAGGTATCGAACCTTTCCTCGGACAGCACCTGAGGTTCCAGTGCAGGCGCCTCGGGAGGCATTTCACCCAGATATTCAAGGATCAACCGCGCAACTTGCTCCCGCCTTACCGGCCAGTCAGATGCATTGCCGAAAGCATCCGGGATCTCACCGAACTGCAGATCGGCGGCTGCAGCCTTTGAGGCAACTTCAGATTGCCTTGGATCTGCAGTTTCAAAGACTATCAGATCGGTAGACGGAGAATTGCAGCTGCTCAACAGGAAAATTGCACCGACAAGCAGGAGCAGCAAAACAATCCCGGTTAACGCCAGGATAGATCCCGGGCAGCTGAACCTCGCCCAATGATACGACATGAGAGTGCAACTTTTTCTGCTCATAGGTCTCCTAATTTCACAGGTATTTTAGATTCACTAGGAGACAAGCAGCTTAATGATGTTTGCACTGGCCATACCATTGCCATACAGATCAACGTTGAAGGCGCAAGGATTATCTGTGACTTGTTTCAGAGCACGCATAATCCCGCTATGGCTGGCCTCGGCGAGTTTGTTCACACCTAACTCTATTAGTTCAACCCATTCTGTTTCATCCCTCAGGGTGATGCAAGGCTTTTTGAAAAAAAATGCCTCCTTCTGCAGACCTCCACTGTCCGTCATAACGCACGTCGCTCTCTTGAGCAGTTCTAGCATGTCGAAGTAGCCAACCGGCTCGATGGGATCGAAGCCCAGCAGATTGCCGCTGGATGCCAGAATTTTCCGAGTGCGTGGATGCAGAGGCAGCACAACGCGCCTCTCAGTGGCAATTTTATTTAGAGCTGAAACGATTCCCTTTAGTCTCTTTCCATCGTCAGTGTTCTCAGCTCTATGAACGGTGCAGAGCACAAATTCTTGTTCAAAAAGGCCAAGTGATTCGATGATGTTGGATCTTTCGGCGGAAAAAGCGCTGTAGAAAAGAGCTGCATCCTGCATCACGTCGCCAGTCTTTACGATAGAACAAGGAAACTGGCCAAACCCTTCTCTCATCAAATTGTCTATAGCATTGTCAGTCGGACAGCACAGGATATCGCTGATTCGGTCGGTCACAATGCGATTAATTTCTTCCGGCATCCGCATATTGAAGCTGCGTAGGCCGGCCTCCACATGGACGATCTTGATATGCAATTTTTTGGCTGCCAATGCGCCTGCCAGGGTGGAGTTGGTATCGCCGTACACCAGCATAAAGTCAGGCTGTTCCTTGACAAGGACCTCTTCGATCTTCTCGAGCATTCTACCGGTCATTGCGCCATGCCCCATGGAGTTGATCTCCAGGTGGTAGTCGGGGCGCGGGATCTGCATTTCTTCAAAAAAGATGTCGGACATGTTTGCGTCAAAGTGCTGCCCGGTATGCACGATTATCTCGCAGATGGCCTTTTGCTGGTTGTGGAGCGCAGCATTATGTTCGGCGATGGCGCGGCTGACAGCAGCAGCTTTGACAAATTGTGGGCGGGCACCAATGACAGTAACGATCTTCAATTGACAACCTCCCTAAAGGCACCAGTTATATAACTAAGCATGTCTTCTGAAAGATAGGGGTGCATCGGCAGGCTCATGACCCGCTCCCCCGCTGCCTCGGAAACGGGGAAACTCCCCTTCGGCAACCCCAGGCCCGCGAAAACCGGCTGCAGGTGAAGGGGGATCGGGTAGTGGACGGCAGTCGGGACTCCACGATCTCCGAGTTTCTTCTGAACGTCTGACCTGTTCTCTACCTGTACCGTGTACTGGGCGTAGACCGAACTGTTCCCGGTCGCCAGCCACGGAGTCCTTACCGAGGCCTGCAACAGCTCGGAATAGCGCGCGCCGATGCGCTCCCGGGCGGCTACTTCTTCCTCGAAGATCTGGAATTTGGCCAGCAAAATGGCGGCCTGCAAGGTATCCATGCGCCCGTTGACGCCCAGCGCGGGATGGTGGTAACGGCGGTCCTGGCCGTGCACCCGGACCTGGCGCATTTTGGCGGCCAGTTCCGGGTCGTCGGTGAAGCAGGCCCCACCGTCGCCATAACAGCCAAGAGGCTTAGAGGGGAAAAAACTGGTGCAGCCGATGGTGGACAGGCCGCAGGACCGGCGTCCTTGATGGGTGGCGCCGAAGCTCTGGCAGGCGTCTTCGATCACAGGCAGGGAGTGCTCCGCCGCAATCGCGTTTATGGAGGTGAAGTCCGCGCATTGGCCGTAGAGGCTGACCGGCATGATCGCTTTGGTGCGCGAGGTGATGGCCGCGCCGATCTTTTCCGCGTCTATATTGTAGGTGCGCGGGTCAATGTCCACGAACACCGGCCTGGCCCCAAGAAGCGCAATCATCTCGCCGGTGGCGATAAAGGTGAAAGGCGAAGTGACAACCTCATCACCAGGACCGATGCCGAGAGCCATCAAGGCGATCAGCAGCGCATCGGTGCCGCTGGCCACGGCAATACAGTGCCCCACGCGAGTGTATGCCGCCAGTTTCTCTTCCAGTTCGGCTATCTCAGGCCCCATGATGTACTGGCCGTGAGAAAGAACGGCCTTCATCCGCCTTTCCAGATCGGGCAGTATGCGCTGCTGCTGGGTTTTCAGGTCGATAAAATCTATGGTGGACATGATTCAGTTGCTCCGTTTCAAAGCATCGTAGAATTCATGGCCGACGGCAAGTTCCGCGGGAAGAGGTGCTTCCTCGTCCAGGTCGAGGCAGCGCAGCAGCCCCGCTGCAACTTCACGGTAGCGCAATCGGCTTTCCGGACAGACCAGGATTCCGTCACCATCGGGGTTGGTGAGCAGATGGCCGTGACGGCTCATCCAGCCTTTCTGGCGAGAGGGCACGCCGACCATCAGGGCATAGTCTGGGACATCCCGGGAGACCACCGCCCCGGCCGCTATGAAGGCGTAGCGGCCGATCGTGATGCCGCAGACCACGGTGGCGTTGGCTCCTATGGAAGCTCCGCGGCGAATCAGCGTCTTCTCGTAGAGCGAGCGCCTGAGAACCTGCGACCGCGGGTTGGTGACGTTGGTGAGCACGCAAGAGGGGCCAAGAAACACGTCATCCTCTATGAGGGTTCCCTCGTAGATGGAGACGTTGTTCTGCACCTTAACGTTGTTGCCGATGGAGGTGCCGCCCGCGATCGAGACGTTCTGACCGAAACTGCAGCGTTCTCCGATAACGGCACCAGATAGCACGTGGCAAAAATGCCAAATCTTGGTGCCGGCCCCCACCTGAGCCCCCTCATCCACATAGGATGATTCATGAACAAAGTAATCCATATCAGCCCTCCCCTGTCGGAAACTGCTCCTGTCAACGCCTCAAAAAAGGATGGGAATGCGATCCGTCACAGGCAACCGTAACGGCGTTTCGCAGTTCGTAGACCAGGTCTATCGAAGCCCTGGCATCTTCCATTCCGTATCCGCGGCCAGCCAGGATCTCCTGGTAAACCACGGTATGGAGGTCGGTGAAGCCTTCTGAAAATTCAAACTCTTCGCCATCTACTTTGATTGAACGGAAAGTGGTTTTGCCGACTGCGCGTGCGTCTGCGGGGACGTCATTGCCGTCCACGGAGAGGAACCACCTCACGTTGGCGTTTTGCAGTTCCAGATAGCCGGCCATCTTCCGATCGTCAATATGATGGACCTCGTGCTGCTGCACCGCCCCGAAGATCCACATGAGCATGTCGAAGAAGTGCACCCCTATGTTAGAGGCCACCCCCCCGGATTTCTCCTGGCTCCCCTTCCATGAGGTGAAATACCACCTGCCGCGGGAGGTGATGTAGGAAAGATCAATTTCGTACTTCCCCTTTTCAGGTGCCCTGGACACCTTTTCCTTCAGGGCGATGATGGCCGGATGGGCTCTAAGCTGCAATACGTTGTAGACCTTGCGCCCGGTCTCATGCTCCACTTCCAGCAGGGCATCCAGGTTCCAGGGGTTAAGCACCAGGGGCTTCTCGCAGATGGCATCGGCGCCGATGCGCAGGGCAAAGCGTATGTGGGCGTCGTGCAGGTAATTGGGCGAGCAGATACTGACGTAGTTGATGCGCTTGTCCTCGTCCTGGCGGCGCATCTTTTCCACGAAGCGGTCGAAACGCTCGAACTCGGTGAAAAATGCCACGTCGAAGGAGTAGCCGTCCAGAATGCCTACGGAGTCGGATTTATCCACCGCAGCCACAAGACGATTGCCGGTATCATGGATCGCCCTCATGTGGCGGGGGGCGATGTAACCGCCGGCACCGATCAGTGCAAAATTTTTCATGTTCTTCACCTTTAACAGTTAAAGTAGGTGCATTCAGTGTCTCTGACGGAAAGCTCTGAGACAGGTCAGGGGATCGGGGCAAGAGCCCTTCGGTACCATGCCATTGCCTCACTGAGCCCCTCATGGATCCGGTGCGTTGGCCGGTACCCGATCAGCCGTTCGGCCTTGGAAATATCCGCCAGCGAATGACGCACATCGCCGGCCCTGAAGTCCCTGTACTGCGGCTTCATGTTCACGGCCAGAGGCAGTAACAAGGTCTGGATCCTTTCGAATAGCTGGTTCAGCGAGGTGCTTTCCCCGACAGCGACGTTGAAAATCTGGTTTATTGCTTCCGGGTTTTGCGTGGTAGCCGAGAGCAGGTTGGCCTGTACCACATTTTTGATGTAGCAGAAGTCGCGGCTGGTCTCGCCATCGCCGTTGATGTAAACGGTTTCTCCTTTGATCAGGGAGGAGATCCATTTCGGGATAACGGCAGCGTAGGCGCCGTCAGGGTCCTGGCGGCGTCCGAACACGTTGAAATAGCGCAGCCCGATGCTTTCGGTACCATAGCTGCCGGCAAAAACATCGGCGTACAACTCGTTGACGTACTTCGTCACCGCATAGGGAGACAGCGGTTTCCCTATGCGCTCCTCCACCTTTGGCAGGCCGGGATGGTCGCCATAGGTAGAGCTTGAGGCAGCATAGACGAATCGTTTCACCCCGGCGTCGCGGGAAGCCACCAGCATGTTTAGAAATCCGGTGACGTTGGCCGAATTGCTGGTGACGGGGTCGTCAACCGAGCGCGGGACGCTCCCCAGGGCGGCCTGGTGAAGTACATAGTCGACGCCGGATGCGACACGGTGGCAGGTTTCCAGTTCCCTGATATCCCCTTCTATTAAATTGAAGTTGCTCCATTGCGCCGAACTGACCTGGGAACGTACTTCTTCCAAATTGCCTTTCTTGCCGGTGGCAAAATTATCAAGCCCAACCACCTTCTGGTTGAGCCCCAGCAGAGTTTCCAGCAGATTGCTCCCGATGAAGCCGGCAACACCGGTGACAAGCCAGATTTTCTGTTCCTGTAAAAGGTCGTGCTTTAGCCGCTCAAATGCTATGGACACAGGGCTACAACCTCCAGAAGCGTATATTTTTCTCGGTCATCTTCTGCCTGTCGAAGACCCCTTTGACATCTATCACCAAAGGAGCGTCGTTCATCATGCCCCTTAATGCATCAACGCCCATGGAGCGATATTGATGGTGCGCCACGGCGACGACGACCGCCTCACTCGTTTTCAGATCGTCAAAGGGAAGCAGGGAGACTCCATACTCGTGCAGCGCTTCATCTGGATCCGCCAGCGGATCGCTGACCTGGACCGAGATGCCGTAGTCCTGCAGTTCGCGGATGATGTTTATCACCTTCGAGTTGCGCAGATCGGGGCAGTCTTCCTTGAAAGTTAATCCCAGCACGGTCACGGTGGCTCCCAGTATGTTGTGTCCCGTGTGAATCATTTCTTTCACCGTGCGCTGGGCGATGAATTTGCCCATTCCGTCGTTGATGCGCCGACCGGCCAGAATTACCTGCGGAATATAGCCCAGTTTTTCGGCCTTGTGAGTCAGGTAGTAGGGATCGACACCGATGCAGTGCCCCCCGACCAACCCCGGCTGGAACTTGAGGAAGTTCCATTTGGTGCCCGCGGCCTCCAATACGGCGTTGGTATCGATGCCCATGCGATCGAAGATAAGCGCCAGTTCGTTCATAAGCGCTATATTGAGGTCGCGCTGAGTATTTTCAATGACTTTGGCTGCTTCGGCAACCATAATAGAGGGAGCGCGGTGCACGCCGGCGGTGACCACCGACTCGTAAACCTCCGCCACGATTTCCAGCGTTTCGGCATTCTGTCCGGAAACAACCTTCTTGATCTTGGTAAAGGTATGCTCCTTGTCCCCGGGATTGATCCGTTCGGGACTGTAGCCCACGGTGAAATCCTTACCGCAGATCAATCCGGAAACCCGCTCCAGAATCGGGACACACTCATCCTCGGTCACGCCTGGATACACGGTCGATTCGTAAACAACGATGTCGCCGGGCTTCAGAGCCCGGCCCACGGTCTCGGATGCCTTAAGCATGGGCGACAGGTCGGGCTGGTTGGCGGAGTCCACCGGTGTCGGCACTGCGACAATATGGAAATCGGCGCATCTCAATTCCTCGATCTTGTCGGTAAAGAGGATATCCGTCTTGGCAAGATCATCTCCCTCGACCTCGCCGGTGCGATCAAAACCAGCTTTCAACTCGGCAATGCGGAGGACATTAATGTCAAATCCATAGGTTTTACGAACCTTGCCAAAAGCCACAGCAACAGGGAGCCCAACGTATCCCAAGCCGATGATGGACACGATACGATCGTGCTTGAACATCAGATTTTCTCCTTTTTTAGCATATATGCTACCGTCCGCTGCCTGACCAGCTACTTGAAGGTCAACGCCTGCCTTTTGATGTTCTCGATGATTTTTCTGTTTTCCTCAGACATGCCGGCGGCGGATTCTTGCACAAAAACAATCACAATCGCAAGGAAGAAAGCCGCTATCGTGGCAATAACGACTATTATCCCTCGTGAGGGCTTGCTTTTTTTCACCGGGGTTACGGCCTGGTCAAGGACTTGGAAGGAGGAAGAGTCTTTGGCCTCGCTTATCTTGGCCATTTCGTACTGTTTGGTCAGTTGCTCGAAAACTGCCTCCTGTGTTTTAAGCTCCCTCAGTTTTCGGGAATACTCGAGCCCAACCCCGGGGACATTGCCAATAGCGGGAATCCCCTGAGCAGCACCACTATTCCCTGAGAGGGTTCCCAATTCACTCTTAAGCCGCCTGATACCGGTCTGGAGTGCCTTCACATCGGGACTATGCTCAGTCTGCCTGCTGCTGAGAACCGCAAGTTGCACCTCTTTGTTCGCCAGTTCAGCATTAAGACGTGCTACTCCCTCGATAGAGGCCTTAGCCTGGGAATCCACCTGGACTATCTTGTTGTTCTGCGCGAAGGTCTTTAAATCATCTTCAGCCGCTTTGAGGTCCTTTTTAACCAGATCAAGACGATTTTCCAGGAACTCCCTCTCAGTGCCGGCTTTGGAAAGGTTCAGCCTTATGGTGGTCTTTCCAAGCTCTTCCACCAGGGCGTTGGCCAAGAGTGCAGACCGCTTAGGGTCTACATCCGAAGCAGTGATGGAGATAATTCCGTCTTTGCCCGCCTGTATTTTGACAGCTGCTTCCAGGTTTGACCTGGCCGCCTCCAGCGTTTGTCCCTTATACTGATCAAAAAGCTCGGGTCTTTGAATGACAGCATCAGCAACAGACCGGCTTCTAAGGATGCCCAGGTAGAGATCGCTTCCCCCCCCAAGCCCCCCGGCGGCCAACCCCGCCAGCCCCCCAGCCTGTCCCAGCAAAGAGGAAATCCCGCCACCGCTTTCTTTTTGCGGAGGAAGAATCTTCGCTGTTGCAGAATAAATATTAGGTACAGTCAGGCTGTAAATAATTGAAAGGACAAAGGCGATGCTGCACATTTTAATGATTAGCATCTTGCGTTTGACTAGAACATGCAAAAGCTCAAGCGGATTAATTTCCTGCTCTTCTTCAATTTTGTGCTGTGAATCCATGTTTAGGTTTCCTTAAAAATGAGCCGCCCTCGCCTCACCCACTGTATAGCAACCTTGTTTTTTTAGCCTTCTCATCAAGTCGCAAAAGCAACTCTTCAAAATTCCGGCAATATTCGTCAAGGCGAGCTAGTGTGCCTTTGACTTCGTGCTAGAGAAATAAGCCGGGACAGCTCCTGTCCAGGGTTCAGGGTTACAACTTTGAACCTAGAACCTTGAACCGTTTCCATTCATTCCTGTTAAACGCAGTTGACGTTGCCTGTGTACATTTTGTCGGTGATTACTGAGGACTCATTGTTCGATCATAACGAGAACAATATGATAGCACCTTGGCTGCGATGGCGAATATTTCAGGTGTGAAATTGAGGACTTGCGCATAAACGGACTCAATATCCTCCCTGGCGTATTCGTGTGCTATCTTGTTGCGAAGGTCCTTGATTGTTCTTATCTCATCGACTGAATCGAAAAGACCCCTCTTGTGGGCACGGTTGATGACGTCAATCATGGTACCGCTATCTTCCAGCTCCACCTTGTCTATGCTTCTGAAAACTTTCTGAATGATGATGTCGCTTGTGCGCGCATACCTACTTGTAAGTGTTTCTATAGCATCGCATTCTTCGTCGGAATACGCAGGCTTCACACCGATCTTTGCGCAAATCGCATAGGAACGCCTCAACCAGTAAAGAGACTTGTCAAGGATATCCAGGTCAAGGGCAAGGTTCTGGAAATAATCGTTATTCGTCATAGCAGCACCCCCTCTTTTAGGGCAATCCTGACAAAAGGCTCGCTATCGTCCTTAGCGATCACTATGTCGATCTTTTGCTCCCCGATCAGCTCCCATAGCAGCCATCGGACATGACCAGCGTCGGCAGAAGTAAGCCGATCTGAGATAATAAGTAGGTCAATATCTCCGCCGCGCTTATCATCATCGGCCCGCGAGCCGAATAAATAAACATGGGCATGAGTGTCCAGTGTATGAACCGTCTGTCGGATTGAAGCAACCTCGAAATCAGTGAGTCGCATCAGTTACTTTCTCCAGAAAATATCTGCGCGATAACCGAACCTCGGGTTTTAGCATTTTTTCCCTGTATCTTCATCCCTGTTAAACGTTGTTGACGTTGCCTGTTCAGGGTTCAGGGTTACAACTTGAAACCTGGAACCTTGAACTTTGAACGGTCTTTAAGAACTTTGAACGGTCTTTAAAGCCCGGCTGCTATCAATACGCCGGCCATTACCGCTAAATTGCCGATTACAATGGATATGTCTTTTATGTCCCTGAGCCAGGCGGTCTTCTCGTACTGGCGGGGGACGATGACGGTGTCTCCCGAGTCGAGCGGCTTGCCCCAGAAGGAGTTGTAGAACAGAAAACTGTAGGTGTTGGCCTGGCTAATGACAGTTCCGTCGACTTTGACTACATAGACCCCGTCCATGTCAGCGTCGCCGGTCGGGCCGCCTACCTGCTTCAGATACCAATCGACACTGTTGCCACGCTGGGTGACGATGGTGTTTTGGTTGTAGACGTCGCCAATGACGTTAACGCCACCTGGATCGCTCGGGACGAAGAGCTGATCCCCTCCCTGCAACTCCAGGTCATAGATGCTTCCCTGAAGATCAGGCAGCGAGTTGATCGTTAACAGCATCCGTCCTTCTGCCTTTTTGGTTTTCAAGTCTTCCACGCTACGCAGCAAGCCTTCCAGGGTTGTCTTGGAACTGTCGACCTGTTCGGACGAAGAGGCCGTTTGCGCCATTTCGGCTTGAAGCTTGAGAATGTCCTGCTGCGCCCGGTCGAGCGCCTCGTCCATGCGCTGCTGTTGCAGGCGACGCGCGCTTTCCCTGGTGAATCTGGTCCCTTTGAGATAGGCCATGTCGGAAAAGCCGCCGGCGCGCGCGATGACGGAACTCAGTCTCTCACCCTTGAAGATTGGATAGGTCCCGGGGAACACGAACTCCCCTTTCAAGGTGACGTAGCGCTCGGTTGCCTCGGACCAGTTTGGTATGCGCCGCACGGTCAATTCGTCGAAAGGCTCCAGCTTGATGTTGTCCGACCCGCCGGCCAGGGCATTGGTCAGATCGATGGATATCGAGTAAGAGGTAACCGCTACGCCGGAGCGTTTGAGCCTGGTTATCTCGGCGTTCTTGAGATAGGCGGTGAGTTTGACGTTGCCCGCCTGCACAAGCAGGTCGCGCACCGTCATGTTTTTCAGGAAGCGTGTCTTCCCGGGCTTTTGCACCTCGCCACTTACCTGAACGAAGGGCAGTTCCTCCATTTCGCCCGGAGCGAAGATCGTGACGATGTCGAACTCCCGCAGTTCCAGATCGTGGCCGGCCTCACCCTTCAATGCCCGAGTGAGGTCAAAAAGCACGATCTCCGGCTGCATGTCTGGCGGCGAAAGGCGGATGATCTTACCCGTCTCCGCATGATACCCGCTGAGCAGGTTGTCCGCCTTGATCAGATCGCTTAACAGCATCCCCGGTTTCAGAGCGTAGTCGCCGGGGCGCAGCACATGCCCTTCCAGGCGTACGTAGTCGCGCAGGCCGCCATTGATGGCGAGCACCTTCACTAGATCGAGGTCCTGAATCTCTATGCCGGCGGTCAGTTCGTCCTGGCTCTTGCCGTTGAGATCCAGGCTTAAATCGGTGACTATTTTCTTGTCGTGGGCCTGCACGCGGTACATCTGAACCCGCTGCAGGTATGCGGTCGCATTTATGCCGCCGGCAAGGGCCAGAAGATCCTTCAGGCTGCTCTCGTCCTTCAGCTCATAGATGGCGGGTCGGCGCACGTTGCCGGCAATCCCGGCAACACGGCCAATGATGGGCACCAGCACGGTGTCGCCGCCCTGCAACCGGATGTCCTTGCCCTTGTCCCCTCTAAGGAAGAAGTCATACAGATCGACTGTCTCAACGACGTTGCCCTTCCTGTTGATCTGGATCTTCCTGAGGCTGCCGTTCTTGGTCGGTCCGCCGGCTGCGGAAAGGGCGCTGATAAGGGTGGAAAGCGAATTCAGGTTGTAATCGCCGGGGGAGGCCACCTCTCCCACTATGTAGACCTTGATGCCCCTCAGCTTCCCCATGTTCACGTTGAGCTGGAAGTCCTTATAGATGCGGGAAATGGTGTTCGTAAGCAGCGCCGGAAGCTGCCCGAAGGTCTGGCCTGCAACCTTAACCGGGCCCACCTTGGGAAGCACCACCTCGCCGCTGCGATTCACCTCAAGCTCGAAGGTCCCATCGATGCTCCCCCAGACGGTAAGCACCAGGATGTCGCCGGTACCAAGGACATATTCAGGCCCAACCGGCACGTCTGTCTGTGAAGCGAACCCGGCAGCCTCAGGCCGGAAGAAGCTGTAACCGAACTGGGAAAGCCGCCCCGTCCCGGGCTGCTGCGAAAGGGACTTATCAGGGGAGACGGAGTCCTGCCCCATGGCTATTTCCAAGGGAGAAGGCGCTAGGGGCAGGCCCACCGGCTGCACGCCGGTAACCCCGTCCTGGCCTTCGTTGGATTGATCGGCGGACGTGAAAACCGCATCCTTTCCTTTGGGTCCGCCTTGTTGCAAAGCCCCCTGATTCAAGCTTCGCGAAGGCGAAAAGCCCGTCTCGGATGACGCAGGTGCGCTTAACGATGTGGCTGGGGCTTGATTCGCTGCAGGGGTCGCGCCGTAGGTGGTGACCGGGTCACCGGTCAAGGGGGCTGAAAAGGAGGAGACGACGAATACCAGGGTGAGCGCTGCCGCCAAAAGAAGGGTTTTCTTCATGCCTGTTTGTACCTCTATTTCATAATGGGATTGAAGATCCTGAACAAGCAGCTTGCTGGAGGAAAACACCATGGATTACAGGCTAAGACTACATCCTAAACAAGGACATTCCATATATCACGTCGCAGTCTCAATGTAAATCAAAACTATCCGTTTTATAAGGATTTTATCCTTGACAAGACACCCAGTCAGTCATGCGTTGCCGGTTTTCAATCGGAAATGAATCCTCGCAAATCATGAGGCAATGGGACAGCGACATAAACAGCAGCTAATCATCGAGAGTCAGTTTATAACAGTTGCATCGGTCTATGTAAATCAAAAATAACCAGGCGTGCAGTTTCATATCGCTTTAGAATTCCCGCTGACTGGGCTAAAAAAGCCTATGCCATTAGAAATGCGACCGATTTCATGCTACGGCCCTGCGGTCATTAAACCGGACAGATCAGCTTGTACAGGGGAATGGTCTCAAAAAGGAGGGTACGCAGCTCAGGTTTAGCAAGACGGGGCTCAATGCAGGTCAAGGTTAAGGCCTCTTAAGCCTTGACCCCGACCCGGGAGCTAGACGTGATAACGGGAGGTGACGGTGTCCCAGGTGCCTTGGGCCTTCATGATGAGGTCGCATATCTCGCGCACCGCGCCCCATCCACCTCGGTTTTTAGTGACCAAGTGGGCGAAGGGGAGCACCTCGTTGACGGCATCGGCGGGTGCGGCGGCAAAGCCTACGCGCTTGAGCAGTGGGATGTCTATCACGTCGTCCCCCACGAAGGCGACCTGCTCGTCGCTGAGCCCGGTTGCTTCCAGCATTTGACGGTAGGGAACCATCTTGTCGAGCGACTTCTGATAAACCTGGGTTATCCCCAGTTCAACGGCGCGGTTGTAGACTACCTTGGATTCCCGTCCGGAGATAATCCCGACCTCGATGCCGGAGCGCTGCAGCATCTTGATGCCGTGGCCGTCCTTCACGTTGAAGAACTTGCTCTCCACGCCGTTGGAATCGAAGATGATGCGACCGTCGGTCAATACGCCGTCCACGTCGAGTATCAAAAGCTTTATTTTCTTCAGTTTTTCTTCCATAAAAACCTCACTCAAGGACCGGGGTTCAAAGTTCAAAGTTCAAAGTTCAAAGTTTTCCTTGGCGCAACTTTGCGGATGCTTCGCGCTCTTCGCGCAACTTGTTTTGATTCAAACCGGTTACGCAAAGTACGCCGAGTATCCGCGAAGGACGCCGGGAAATCTTTGAAGATAACTGCTAAGGCTAAGGCTTGGGGGTAAATCAAAAGATTGTCATCGTTCCCATGCTCCTGCGTGGGAACGCAGCTTGTCTTGATTCAAACCGGTTACGCGAAGTACGCCGAGTATCCGCGAAGGACGCCAGGAAATCTTTGGAGTAACTCGCTTCGCCGGATTTGCTCAGATTTTCTCCGTGGCTAATGGTTTCGGTCTTTGCTGTTATTGTGGAATTTTCCGTGTAGCACGCTGACTATCCGATCTACCATTTCTACATATTCCGGGAGACGGTACCTGATTGATTCTGCCATCTCCTGGCGGTAGATATGACTGAGCTGGTTTCTGTCATTGATGGACCGGATAAAGAGCTCGTAGGTCTCGTGATCGCAATGGCCTGCTTCCACAAACTCCTTCGCCACGGATTTCGGGGTGACTACGTCGACTCCATCGACTTCAAGTAGGAAAACTTGAACGGTTTTCCAAAGCAGTTCGATGGTGAACTCGAATTTCTGAATCTGCCCTGATTTGACGGTGTCGGCTACCAGTTCAGGAAAGAGCGCCGGATCGAGAGTCAGCGCATCGCGAAAATTGGTCAACGCTGCTTCCAAATCGGTCAGCTTGCGCGTGATTTTTGTTTCCATATAATGACCTTTTTCATCGCTACGTCTCGAAAGGGACCGGTAACGGTGTCCATGTTTACCAGATCGACACGGTGCGGTATCACGCTCTCTTCCAGTTCCGCCATAAGTTCGTCTCTTAGCCTGATGAATTCAGACTCGCTCAACCCGCTGATACCTATGTCGATGTCCGAGCTCCTGCGAGCTACGCCACTGGCTCGCGAACCGAAGAGAAAGACCGTGCAATCAAGGTTGAAGGCGGCGCGAAGCACCAGGTCTCGTACCTGCTCAAGATAATCGCCATCGGGCCTGTCGTTTCGAAATCTTTCCGCCATCTTGACTTCCAGAGAGAGGCTAAATGCGTTTTCAAGGTTCAAGGTCGTTATCGTTCCCATGCTCCTGCGTGGGAACGCAACTTGTTTTGATTCAAACCGGTTACGCGAAGTACGCCGAGTATCCGCGAAGGACGCCAGGAAATCTTTGAAGATAACTGCTCTTCATCCCCTTCATCCCTTTGAGTCGCCGTGGTTTGAATTCTTTTATGCCAGGCCGGCCTTCAGGAGGTCGTGCAGATGCACTATGCCCACCGGGGCCGGGGATTGGTCGTCGGCGAAGACGAAGAGCGAGGTGATCGAGTACTGCTCCATCTGCTGCAGAGCCCGGGCCGCCAGTTCGTCGCGCCGGATGCGCTTCGCCCCGCTTTTCATCAGGGCGGAGGCGGGGAGGTTTATGATGTCAAGCCCCTGGCCGAGCGCGCGCCTGAGGTCCCCGTCGGTGATGACGCCGATCAGGGCTCCGTCGGGCGAGGTGACTCCGGTGATCCCCAACGCCTTGTCGGTGATGACGAAAAGGGCCTCGCGCATCAGGGTCTCGGAAGAAACCAGCGGAAGCGCGTCGCCCGAGTGCATGATGTCCTCGACTTTCAACAGTAACCTGCGGCCAAGGGTGCCGCCTGGATGGAACATGGCGAAGTCTTCCGCCTTGAAGCCGCGACTCACCAAAAGCGCCACGGCGATGGCATCCCCCATGGCAAGGGTAACGGTGGTCGACGCGGTAGGGGCAAGACCGAGCGGACAGGCTTCCTCCTTGACCGATATGTCGAGAAAGATGTCGCCGCTTTTGGCCAGGGTGGAGGAAGGATTGCCGGCCATGGCGATCAGGGAGGCGCCGAGCCTCTTGATGGTCGGCAGGATCCGCACCACCTCGTCGGTCTCGCCGGAGTTGGAGATGGCGATCACCACGTCGCCGCGCATGATCATGCCAAGGTCGCCGTGAATACCTTCTGCGGGATGCAGGAAGAAGGCGGGGGTCCCGGTGGAGGCCATGGTGGAGGCGATCTTCTGGCCGATCAACCCGGATTTGCCCATGCCGGTCACCACGACGCGACCGCCGGCGTCCAGGATCATCCGCACGGCACTCTCGAACGCCCCGTCAATGGATGCCTCAAGGGCCAGCAGGGCCTCGGCCTCGACGCGTATCACCCTTCTCGCTTCAGCTAATATCAAAATGAACTCCTGGAATCTTATTGGTTTAAAAGAAAAAACCCGTTACGCAAAGGACGCCGAGTATCCGCGAAGGACGCCAGGAAAGCTTGTACGGTAACGCTTGAGGCTTAACCCTGAATCCCTGCCTGTTTTTCTTTGCGTAACTTCGCGGATACTTCGCGCTCTTTGCGTAATTTGTTTCTAAAGCTTTCAGCTTTACGCCTTGACGATGGCGTCGATGGCCTTGAGCTTCTTCAGAAGTATGGGCAACTCGTCCAGACGGACGGAGTTGGGCCCGTCGCAGAGGGCTTGTTCCGGCTCTTCATGTACTTCTAGGAACACGCCGTCCACTCCTGCTGCTACTGCTGCACGGGAAAGAAACTCGACATACTCGCGCTGTCCGCCGGACGAGGTCCCCGCACCGCCGGGAAGCTGCACGCTGTGGGTGGCGTCGAAGATGACCGGGCACCCGGTCTCGCGCATGATGGGGAAACTCCTCATGTCGACCACCAGGTTGTTGTAACCAAAGCTGGCGCCCCGCTCGGTGAGTATGATGTTCTCGTTGTCGCAGGAGCGGATCTTACCCACCACGTTCTTCATGTCCCAGGGGGCCAGGAACTGCCCCTTTTTCACGTTAACCACGCGGCCGCTGTTGGCGGCGGCAACCAGCAGGTCGGTCTGCCTGCAGAGAAAAGCCGGGATCTGCAAAACGTCGAGCACGTCGGCTGCGGGCGCCACCTGCTCTATGGAATGGATGTCGGAGAGAACCGGGAGTCCGAGCGCCTCTTTAACCTTGGCGAGGATACGGAGCCCTTCCTTCATGCCGGGTCCCCTGAAAGCGGTGACCGAGGTCCGGTTAGCCTTGTCGTAGGAGGCCTTGAAGATCAGCGGGATGCCGACGCCGTTGCAGATGCTCATCAGCCGCTCGGCGCAGCGCATGGTGGCGCTCTCGTTTTCTATCACGCAGGGGCCTGCGACCAAAACCAACGGCCTGCCCCCGCCTATCTTGATTTCACCAACGCTGATTTCCCTGGTCATGTCTTTCCCCTTAAAAACTGTTCAAAGTTCAAATTGTCAATTGTCCATCGTCAATTGTCAATTGTCTCTATAAGCCTTAGTAGCGGCGATGAAGGATTTGAAGAGGGGGTGCGGATTGAGCGGCTTCGACTTGAATTCCGGGTGGAACTGACATCCGAGAAACCAGGGATGATCCGCCAGCTCGATGATCTCCACCAGATCTCCTTCCTTGTAGATGCCGGAGATGACCATCCCTTTCTCGACGAGCACGCTCCGGAAAGCGTTGTTGAACTCGTAACGATGACGATGACGCTCGGATATCTCGGTGCCGCCGTACGCTTTCTGCGCGAAGGTCCCTTTGGTGAGGGAACAGGGATAGGCGCCAAGCCTCATGGTACCGCCTTTCTTCTCCACCCCCTTCTGCCCTTCCATGAGATGGATCACGGGGCTCTCGCATACCGGCTTGAACTCGCTGGAAAAGGCCTCGGGGAGCGCGCAGACGTTGCGCGCGAATTCGACGGCCGCCATCTGCATGCCGAGGCAGATGCCGAAGAAGGGGACTTTCTTCTCCCGGGCGTGCTCGATGGCCTGGATCTTCCCTTCGGTACCGCGCTCGCCGAAGCCGCCGGGGACCAGGATGCCGTCCACGTCGCGCAGGGACTTTTCGGCCCCCTCCTCCTCGAGTTTCTCGGAATCGAGATAGACGAGGTTGACGCGGCAATCGTTGGCGATGCCTCCATGGGTGAGCGCCTCGGAAAGCGACTTGTACGATTCTTTCAGGTCGACGTATTTGCCTACCACGGCGATGCGCACCTCGCCGCTGCCGGGATTGGTGAGCTTGGACACTACCTGCTGCCAGTGCGAGAGATCGGGCGCCTTGGTCCAGATGTTCAGCTTCTCGACCACCTGGTCGTCCAGTCCCTCGCGGTTCAGCGCCAGGGGGACCGCGTAGATGTGCTCGGCGTCCCTGGAGGTGATGACAGCCTTCTCTTCCACGTTGCAAAAGAGCGCGATCTTCGCCTTCATCTCCTGGGGGAGCTCATGCTCGCAGCGGCAGAGCAGGATGTCGGGCTGGATGCCGATCTCGCGCAACTCCTTGACGGAGTGCTGGGTCGGTTTGGTCTTCAACTCGCCGGCTGTCTTTATGTAGGGGACCAGGGTCACGTGCAGGTAGAGCACGTTGCCCGGCCCGCGATCGCTTTTCAACTGACGGATAGCCTCCAGGAAGGGGAGCGACTCGATGTCGCCGACCGTGCCGCCGATCTCCACGATGGCGATGTCCGATCCTTTGGCGTTATCCAGTATGTTCAACTTGATCTGGTCGGTGATGTGCGGGATCACCTGCACCGTGCCGCCCAGGTAATCGCCGCGCCGCTCCTTCTCGATGACCGAGAAATAGACCTGGCCGGTGGTGAAGTTGCTCTTTTTCGAGAGCCTGCTGGAGGTATAGCGCTCGTAGTGGCCCAGGTCGAGGTCGGTCTCCGCGCCGTCGTCGGTGACGAACACCTCGCCGTGCTGGAAGGGGGACATGGTCCCCGGGTCGACGTTGATGTAGGGATCCAGCTTCTGGATGGTGACCCTAAGTCCCCTCGCCTCGAGAAGAGCGCCCAAAGAAGCGGCGGCGAGTCCCTTGCCTATCGAAGAGACGACGCCGCCGGTAACAAAGATGAATTTTGTCTTCACTTAAAAAACCTCCGGGAGGCAGATTAAGATTGAGATCAAGATCAAGAATAGTCCAAACCGTGAAGGAATGAGGCCTTCACTGGCCAAGCTATCCAATCTACAGCTGAAAATCCCATACCCTAATCTGTGTTTCTTATCCGCCTGTTGTTATCTAAATTACACGAACTGTTTGAATCTGTCTTCCCAATCTCAATCTTGATCTCAATCTGTATTCTTGAGTCTTTCCAGCACTTTCTCCAGATCGGCCGGTGTATCGACTCCTATGGACTCGTACTCGGTTTCCACGATCTTGATGCGGTAACCGTTTTCCAGCACCCGGAGTTGCTCCAGTTTTTCCGAGAGTTCCAGATAGCTTGGCGGCAAAGCGGCGAAGACCGGGAGGAATTCCCTGCGATAGACGTAGAGCCCTACATGCTTGTAGCAGAGAAGCTTGCCCGAGACGAAGGCGTCGTCCTTGAGATCGTTCCACTTGTCGCGGAAAAATGGGAGCGGCGAACGGGAGAAGTAAAGCACGTTGCCGGAGGGGTCCGCGACTACCTTGACCACGTTTGGCGAAAGGAAGTCGTGCAGGGTCTTGATCCTGCACTTGAGCGTCGCCATCGGGATGGAGCGGTCCTCCAAAAGCGGCGCTATCGCCTGATCGATCATGGCGGGGTCAATGAGAGGCTCGTCCCCCTGGACGTTTACTATGATGTCGGCGTCGAGCCTCGCCGCTACTTCGGCCAGCCGGTCGGTTCCGGTCTCATGTTCCGGCGAGGTCATCTCGACCCTGCCGCCAAAGGCGCGTACCACGGTGGCGATTCTCTCGTCGTCCGTAGCTACTATGACCTCGGAGACAAGTGTTGCCCTCGAGGCGCGCTCATAAACATGCTGCACCATGGGACGCCCCATGATGTCCGCCAATGCCTTACCATCAAAACGCGTAGAGGCATACCTGGCGGGTATTACCGCGGTTATTTTCATTTGGCTCTCTGGGAGAATTCGAACCGGTACTGCCGATCCGGTATTCTCTGTTGCGGTTGTGGTTTGGTGATCGTGGCTGGCTTTTTGATGCGGCTTGAGCCGGTGGAGCGCAGCCTAAACGCCGGCTCCGTCCCTTGTCTGGCGGGACGTAACAAGTTACATCAAAAGAAAGGGTCGTGTCAAGGAGTGAAATCAGAGGGATGCGCTTAGGCTGTCGGACCAGGAAATGGTCTCCAACTGCGCCGAGAGCAGTTGATCCAGGGAGAGACCGCAAAGCTCCAGTTGTTCGTTGACACCTAAAAAATCGGCTTTTTCCTGCTTTTCAGCGAGAGCGAGCAGCGCTCCGAGCTCGCCTGTGCGATGCAGCAGCGCGCCACGCACGTCGTCCACCAGGTTCAGCTTCCCCACCAGTTCTTCCATGGGGACCTCGAACAGCACGTCTATGAGAGAGAGTATCCCCGCCATGAAGGCGCGGTCCGACTGCTCCTTCACTCCGCCCGCGGCGCGCGACTGCACAAGGAGCTCCATAAGCTTGCCGCGCATGGCCGCCATCTCCAAAAGCGGGCTCTGCACGCCGTTGCTGTCGTTGCTGGCATAAAGGGCCAAGGTGATCCATCTCTTCAACTGTTCCAGCCCAAGCACCATGAGTGCGTGGCGCAGCGTCTTGATACGCACGCGCAGACCGATGGCGACCGAGTTCACCAGCCTGAGCAGGTTATAGGTGAGGCCCGGATTCTGCTTGAAGGTTTCCTCGATCTCCGCCAGCTCCGTTTCCGCCATCACCTGTTTCATGAGCTGCAGCATGGCGATCTTCGCCACATCGACCTTGTTCTGCCTCAGGACCACCGGACGGGCGAAGTAGTACCCCTGGAACAGGTCGAAGCCGAGGCCCGAGCAGTAGGCGTACTGCTCTGCGCTCTCCACCTTTTCGGCCAGAAGGGTCAGGGGCCAGGCCCGCAGTTGCCGGACCATGTCGGGGAGCGCCTCGGCCGGGGTCTCCAGCACGTCTACCTTGATGATGTCGACCAGCTGGTAGATGGCGTGAAAGCTGTGGGAATAGACATGATCATCGAGGGCAAGTGTGAAACCGAGGGATTTCAGGGCGCGGCAGCGTTCTATGACATCCTCGGCGGCGATGATGGTTTCAAGGAGTTCGATGACCACCCGGTCCTTCGGGAGGAGCTCGATGGCATCGCTCATCAACACCTCATAGGTGACGTTGAAAAAGCCCCTGTGTCGACCGAGGACGTCCTGAAAACCGAACTCCGAGAGGGCGTTCACGATGACGCTGGCGCTCGCGGCCCGGACATCCAGGATGTTCGCGCAGCTAAGGCTCTCCGCCGACCGAAACAGCAGCTCGAAACCGACTATCTGCTGCGTCCTGTCCAGTATCGGCTGGCGCCCTAGAAAGAATTTTTCCTCCGCCATGAAAACCCTCTTAAAAAAGTTCAAAGTTCAAAGTTCAAAGTTCAAGGTTCAGGGTTCAGGGTCACAAAGACGGTTCAAAGTTCAAAGTTCAAGGTCACAAGACGGTTCATGGTTCAGATTTACTTTGAACTTTGAACATAGAACTTTGAACAGCTTTTAGTTTTTGCGGGCTTTTCAACAATGCCTTATCACTTCCCGGCTGATGGCTTCCAGGGGGCGGATGTAATCTACCCCTCCATGCTTGATTGCTTCGTTTGGCATGCCAAAGACGATGCAGCTCGCTTCGTCTTGCGCTATGTTGATTGCTCCTGCTTGCTTCATCTCCAGCATCCCGCGCGCACCGTCGTCCCCCATGCCGGTCATGATGACACCGACTGCGTTCTTCCCCGCATAACGGGCCGCCGACCTGAACAGCACGTCGACCGAGGGGCGATGGCGCGACACCAGCGGACCGTCCTTTATCTCGACGTAATAGCGGGCGCCGCTTCTCTTCAACAGCAGGTGGTGGTTGCCCGGCGCGATCAGGGCGCGTCCACGCACTACGGTATCGTTGTTCTCCGCCTCCTTGACCGTGATGCGGCACAGGCCGTCCAGCCTTTGTGAAAAGGCCCTGGTGAATCCCTCGGGCATGTGCTGCACGATGACGATGCCTGGTGAATCGGCCGGCAGCGATTCCAAAAAGATACGCAGCGCCTCCGTCCCGCCGGTCGAGGCGCCCACCACGACTACCTTTTCCGTGGTCTGCATCATCGCCTGGTTTCTCGGCTTGTCCATGATGACGTCGGCGGTCAGCTTGGGCGACACTTGGTGGGTGACGATCGGCACGCGTCTGACGCGCGCCTGGCTTGCGGCCTTCACCGCATCGCAGATCCTGAGCCGCGACTCCTCCAGGAACACCTTGGTCCCGAGGCGCGGCTTCTGTATGATTTCCACCGCGCCGTACTCAAGCGCCTTCAGTGCAGTTTCCGACCCCAGTTCGGTGAGACTGGAACACATCACCACCGGGATCGGGTGCTGGCTCATGATCTTGTGCAAAAAGGTGATCCCGTCCATCCGGGGCATCTCCACGTCCAGCGTGATCACGTCGGGGATCTCCTGCCTGATCCGTTCGGCTGCGATAAAGGGGTCGCCGGCCGTGGACATGACCTCGATCTGCGGATCCGAGGAGAGAATTTCCGACAGGGTCTGGCGCACTACCGCCGAATCATCAACTATCAATACCCTGATCTTCTTGGCCATTGGCTAAATCCCCGATCTTCCGAGCCGTTTCAGAAATACTTCCCCGGTATGCGTATGAAAGACGATCTTCCTGCCGCGCTCCCCGCCCAGGTCCTGCCGGACCACCCTGACCGATCGCTTCTCCAGCATCCTTAGCGCCATCTCCATGTTCTGCTTTCCGACGCTGCCGTCCCGCCCGTGCATCTTGTCGAACATGTCCGCCCCCCCGAAGAGCTTCGCCCGGATCTCCTCCCTGGCAACCCCCTGGACCGAAAACCGCGCCAGCATCCGTTCGATGGCGCACTCGACGTACTTGCCGGCATCGATATGCGCATGGTCGCAGGGCATATTTTTACTGCAGGAGGGGAGTTGGGCGTGGCAGATGGCACCCAGATGGTGCCTCGCGCTGAACAGGGTGACGGCAACGCAGGAACCAAGCAGCGTGGTGACCAATAACGGAACAGAGCTTACCATCATCTGGCCCGGTTTGAGAAAAACCAACGTTGGTTCCGGGGGGCTCATCACCTGAGCTTCCGATAAACAGTCGGGTAAACGCTGACCAACGGCACGTTCAACCCGCTTAGCGTCTCGGAATGCCCCATGAAGATAAAGGCGCCCAGTTTCATCTGCCGATGGAAACGCTGCAGGAGCCTTTCCTGGGTAGGACGGTCAAAATAGATGATGACGTTGCGACAGAAGATAATATCCAGTTGCTCCCGCATGCCGAAATCCTCATCCATGAAGTTCAGGCGGCGAAAGCGTACCTTTTCGCGCAGTTCCGGCACGATCCTGACCATGCCGGAGCTGCGATCCTTGCTCCTGAGCAGGTACTTCCTCTTCAAGTCCATGGTAACCGGCTCCACCTGGCTTTCCGTATAGATACCGTTTTTAGCCTTCTCCAGGACGCGGGTGGAGATGTCCGTGGCGAGGATCCTGAAATCGAATCCGGGGTTCTTCAGGGCGAACTCCGAAAGCACCATGGCGAGCGTGTACGGCTCCTCCCCGGAGGAGCAACCGGCGCTCCAGATCGACACTGTGCCCCCCTCGTGCCTCTTCAGCCAATCGGGAAGCACGGTTTGGGTCAGGTAAGTGAAATGATCCGGCTCACGGAAGAAATCGGTCTTGTTGGTGGTGACCATATCAAGCATCTGCACCAGTTCCCGCTCCAGCCCCTCCGAGGAGAAGAGAAAGTCGCAGTAATCGGAGAACTTGCGCATCCCGAGACTGCGCAGCCTCTTCTGGAGGCGTGCCTCGAGCATGGTCTTTTTCACCTCCGGCATCTTTATGCCGCAGGTGTCGTAGATAAAACGGCTCAGCCTGCCGAAATCACGCGCCGACAGGACTGCGGCGTGGTCGTTACGGCTTGGTTCTTCCATGGCAACCGCTCCCGATGCGTGCATTCAGTTTTCTCCATTGAACCTTGAAAAAGCTGTTCAAAGTTCTATGTTCAAAGTTCAAAGTAAAATAAACAATGAACCGTCTTGAACCCTGAACCCTGAACCCTGAACCCTGAACCTTGAACCAGGTTTTACCCCTGCTGCGCTTCGACCGTTTGCAACAGTTTCGGGATGTCCAGTATGAGCGCGACGGAGCCGTCTCCAAGGATGGTCGCTCCCGATATCCCCTCGGCGTCTTTATAAGCGCGCCCCAGCGACTTGATGACGGTCTGGTGCTCCCCTATCACGTGATCGACGACAAAACCTACCCGCACTCCGTCTATTTGAGTGATGACGATTTGCTCGATATCGGGGGGATCTCCCGGTATGTTGAACTGCTCCCTGAGCGGGATGTAGGGGACCAGTCGCTCCCGCACATGGGCAAGGTTACGGCCATGTGAGCGCACCACGTCCTCGCGTGTCAACTCGACGCACTCGTCCACCAGGGAGAGCGGCAGCATGAAGGAATCGTTGCCGATTTTCACCAGGAGGCTTTCGATGATGGCCAGGGTGAGCGGGATGCGCACCATTATGCGGGTCCCGGCGCCGCGTACGCTCGCGATCTCGATGCTGCCGCGCAATGCCTCGATGGCACGTTTCACCACGTCCATCCCGACGCCACGCCCTGAGACGGAGGAGACCTTCTTGGCTGTGGAAAATCCAGGCGCGAAAATGAGCCCGAAGAGCTCCTTTTCCGAGAGCTCCGTCGTGGGGGAGATGATCCCCCTCTCCAGCGCCTTGGCGCGGATGGCATCCTTGTCCAGACCGGCACCGTCGTCCGCTATGGTGATGAGGACGCTATCTCCGGAATGGACGGCGGAGAGATGCACCGTGCCATGGCCCTGCTTTCCCGCTGCAAGCCTCGCCTCGGGAAGTTCCACACCGTGGTCGATCGAGTTCCTGATCAGATGTACCAGGGGGTCGTTCAGCTTCTCGATGACCGTCTTGTCCAGCTCGGTTTCAGCCCCTTCCGTGGTCATCTCGATCTGCTTGCCGAGTTCCCCGGAGAGATCCCTCACCAACCGCTTGAACTTGCTGAAGGTGGAGCCTATCGGGAGCATGCGGATGTTGAGGGCGCTGTCGCGCAGCTCGGCTGTAAGACGCTCAACCTCCTCCGCGATCGCCATCAGCTCCGAATCGCCCCGGTGAGCGGCGGTCTGCGACAGGCGCGCCTGCACCGTGACCATCTCGCCTACCAGATTTACCAGGACGTCGAGCCGCTCGGCCGGGACGCGGATGCTTGAGGCGGCCTCCGCGGTCTGCTTCTCCTGGCGCACTTCTTTGATATGCCGCTGCTCGACCAGGGCCGACTGGACCTTCCCCTGATGCAGTAACCCCCGGGAAACCGCAAGCTCGCCGAACCGCTTTTGTTGCGCGAGCACCTCTTTCATAGCCTCGTCGGTGATGTCGCCGCGCTCAAGCAGGATCATGCCCAGCTTCTTGTAGTCCTGATTTTCGTCGAACCTGCTGTGCTCGGCGATTGCCTCTATTTTCAGCTCGCAGTCGTCCTCGACGAAGATGAAAACGTCCCGGATCGCGTTCTCCCCCTGGTCGGTGGTGAGGATCACGTCCCAGTAGACGTAGCATGCCTCCGGATTGATCTCCTCAAGCCCGGGAAAATCGGAGGTCTGCGCCACCACGTTGCAGGTGCCGAGCTCCCGTAGTTCGGCCAGCAGGGTGAGCGGGTTACTGCCTGAGGCGAAGATGTCCCGCGCCGGGACGAAGCGGATCCGGTAGGTGACCGGATCTTTCAGGGCGCCTTTCTCCGCCTTTTTCTCGATGGGCGCGGCGGCGGGCGACTCGTACCCGGCAAGCTCCCTGAGCCCCGCGATGATCTCGCCGCTCACCTGGAGATCCGCCGTCCCCTCTCCCTCTTCGGAGTGGTCCAGCATCGACCTGATCTGGTCTCTCGCCGCGAGCGTCAGGTTGACCAGCCTCTTGGTGACCTGCAGCTTGCCGTTTCGTACCATGTCGAAGATGGTCTCCACCTCGTGGGTGAAGCTTGCGATGTCGTCGAAGCCGAACATCGAGCCGGACCCCTTGATGGTGTGCATGGCGCGGAACACCCGGCCGATCAGATCCACGTCATCCGGCCTCTCCTCAAGCTCTAAAAGGGATGTCTCCAGCTCGGACAAGAGCTCGTACGCCTCTTCCTTGAATGCCTGCCGGTGTTGGTCTATCATCCCAGCACCTTTTTCACCACCGCCATCAGTTGCTCAGGCTTGAAAGGTTTGACGATCCACCCTGTGGCGCCTGCCGCCTTCCCCTCCTGCTTGCGTGAGTCCTGGGACTCCGTGGTGAGCATGACGATCGGTATGAACTTGCAGCCGGCCAGCGCCCGGGCTCCCTTGATCAGCCCGATGCCGTCCAGGTTCGGCATGTTCAGGTCTGTGATCAGCATGTCCACCTTGGTGGTGGAAAGCTTTTGCAGCGCATCCTTGCCGTCCACCGCCTCTACCACCTCGTACCCCCCCTGCTTCAGGGTGAAGCTCACCATCTGCCTGACGCTGGCTGAGTCATCCGCCGTCATGATTATCTTGGCCATCAGCTCTCCCCTCCTATCCAGATGCAGCTAAAGGATGTATCGCGCGCGCACCCTGCATGCCTGTGGAAACCGGCATCGGCTGCCATGTCGCGAAATGTCGTATTTCCTCCATCGGTGATGTGCAGCCACTTGCCGGCCCGCATGGCGCTCTGATGCGCGGCGCAAAGGAGCTGCAAGCCGGTGAGATCGATGCCGGTCATCTCGGAAAGATCCACCTGCAACTCGCTCCCTCCCCCCAGCGCCGCGACCAGCGCCTCATGGAGGCCGAAGGCATGACCGATAGTCACCCCTCCGGAGACTTTGAGTATCTGTTTCCCCGGCACCACGGGATCCTGCATGCGCTCAAGTGTAAAATCGTCCATATGTCCGTCCCTTTTTGCTAGAAGAATTCCACATTGCAGCCCAGCTCGTCGGCATCGGCCGGGGGCGGCATTTTACCCCCCGCGGCCGGTCCGTCCTTCAAGGACTCGTGAATCCTGCGCTCGCTCTGCATGGTGTAGCGTTCGGCCAGCTGATCGAGGTTTCCCGCGCCCGAGGCGGGAGCCAGCCTGCGCGCCTCGACCACGATACCGGAGAGCCTCCCGATCGCCCCGTCCATCACCTGGGAGACCTTGCGGTGCACCGTGATGCCGCCGATCACCTGCTCTATGTCGGAAGAAAGCAGCGTCACGGCAGCGTCCATCCCGCGCAAGGAGCGTTGCAGGGTATCGTTCACCTGCCTTAGGGATCGCAAGAGCCCGGAGAGCGTGGCCACCATGTCGTGCACCTCGGTCTCCAGCCCCGAGGTCTCGACGCTAACCCCCTCGTTGAGCCTGTCGGTGACCGCTATGATCGCCTGCAGGGTGCAGGAGACCGCGCCGGTGTGGTCGATGGCGTCGATGGAAAGCCGCTGGATCGCCTCGGCGAGGACCCCCAAGGCCGCCCCCTCCTCTCCGGTGTAAGCGGACTTTATCTGGGCGTTCAGGGCGATCAGCTTGATCTCCTCGCCGATCTTCTCGATGTCGCCCACGAAGGTGGCGATTTCGCATACCGTTTCCGCCACGGTCCCCATGGCGACGCAGAGCGCCCGGTTCACCTTGGAGCTTTCCAAGAGCGCATCGCTTACCACGGAGATGTCCTTTTCCATCTCGGTGAAGAAGCTTCCTCCAGCCTGGTCCGCCATCCCGGCCATGCCGCTGGTTTCGGCGGAGAGGCCGGATTGCTTTCTCGCTACCTCCCTCAGGCTGTCGATGATGGTTTGCACCGCGAAATCCAGCTCGCTCCCGGCATGGCGCAGTTGTGCCGTCTGCAACTCGCAGACGCAGGCGACATCATCGGCGCCGGCCGCCCCCCTGGCGAGCCCTTGCTTCATCTCGGAGAGTGCCTCCTCAACGTGCTCGATCTGCTGCCGAACGATATCGTGCGCCTGCATCGACATGACAACGTCGCCGATGCTGCGGGACACCTCGTCCGAAACCGCCGAGACCGAGGCCACCGAGCTGGAGCAGCGCGTATTGATGGCGGTCAGCTCCTGCAGGCTTACGCGGGTCCGGTCAAGGATCGCGATGACCTGGTCATGCTGCCGGGCGCCGGAATTCAGCACCCCGGTCAGGGTCTGCTCGATGGCGCGTGCCAGCTCGTCCTTTCTTCTCAGGATGATCGCCGCCTTATCGTTCACCTGCACTGAGAGCTCGCCCACATCGCTTGCCAGGGTGTCGAAGCCGGCAGCACTCTGCCCCAGCCGCGCGCTTTCTATCTTGGTGGAGATCCCGAGCATTCTCAGCACCTTATTCACCTTCTTGAATCCGGAAAGAGGCCCCGCTACGTTGTCTAGAAGCCCCAGGATCTCGCGCAGCGTCTCGGCGCTACCCTGAATCTCGTTTTGGGCCCGTTCGACGTAATGCCCCATATCGTCAAGCATCACGCCGAGCCCGTCCATGGTGCCGATGACATGATCTCCCGCCACCTCGCCCATCATCTCGGAGGCTAACCCGGAAATGTCGATGCCGCGCTGGTAGAAGTCCTGCAACCTGCCTCCGATGGCGAGAAACTCGTCTTCGGTGGTCCCGGAAATAACGGCCAGTTCAGCCGCCACCTGGGCCATAACGCTGGACCAACCTGCGGACAGCCTCTTTAGTTCCGACTCTGAATTGATGGTTTCCTTGCCGGCAGATATCATTGAACTGTATCCTTGTGTAGTTGCTGCGGATTCCGAAACCGCGAGGGCTGCGGCCGCCCTTTCGCTTCTTCAACGTATCGTCATCCGCTCCGACATCTTTAAACATTTTTCTTTCCAACAGCCGAGGAGACCGGAAAAATCGCTCGTCAGCGGAACCTGACCATGCACGGCGGATCCGGCAAATCGACTCATGTGATGAGGGGACTCCTGCAACAACATGGCTGAAGATCAGCGCTAAACGCAAATCGAATATTTGAAGCAATTAAAGATATCCGGACGATCGATGAAATCGTCCGGATATTGGCGTGTTAGCCGGGGTAGGCGGGTCGACTTAAAAAAAACTGCACGTAGTGATTTCAGGCTTTCAATGGCAAGCAGCTCTTTTACCGTCATCAAATCGTGCGACATTGGAATCAGCATGGACGCATTCTTACGCAACTGCTCCGGTGAAGCGACTTTTCGCCCGTCCTATCGACAACTCTACTCCGGACGGGGACCGGTATGCCGGCAGCCTGCATCCTCTCCCCCTGCGAACTTCTCGAATTCGCCGTCCAGCGTATCCTTGCCGTCAATCAGCGTGAAGTTGTGCCCTTTGTCATTGGCCCGGGTCGCACCTTCCGGTCTCAGTTTGGCCGCGTGGGGACGCTTGGTCCTCCTGTCCGCTGCAACTTTTGCCGCCGTCCGGCGGCTCCCGGCTCCTGCGGCGGATCCCGTGCCGTCCGTCTTGAAGAAGGCGATGCTGCTCTGCAGCTGCTCCGCCTGGCTCTGCAGCTGTTCCGCCTGGCTCGATAGCTCCTCGGACGTCGCGGACATCTCTTCCGCGACCGATGCGTTCTGCTGTATCACCTGGTCCAGCTGCTGCATCGCCTTGTTGATCTGCTCGGCGCCGGTGTCCTGTTCCCTGCAGGAGGCGCTG
>Ga0209317_1000117_pt1 | contig 107074 bp, 86 predicted proteins | sample RifGroB2_FD_183994 | JGI IMG/M metagenome (GOLD analysis project Ga0209317, IMG submission 183994) | Soil microbial communities from Rifle, Colorado, USA - Groundwater B2 (SPAdes) (version 2) | ecosystem: Environmental > Terrestrial > Soil > Unclassified | place: Rifle, Colorado | collected... | reverse complement strand
CATCGGAACACCAACGGCATCTGGAACTTTCAACTACAGCATACCCTTGACGGGTGGATGTGGCAGTGTAAATGCCACCGGAACGATAACAGTAAACCCACTACCTACCATCACACTTGGAGCGTTAGCAATCAATTGCCCCGGTGCAGCAAGCTTTTTACTACCTTATACAGCTACGACAGGAACACCAACCACATACAGTATTTCGGCCGGAACCCCTGCATTGAGCGGTTTTATCCCGGTTGTTAATGCCGCATTGAGTGCATCACCTTTAACAATTTCCCTTCCGGCAAATGTTCTGGCAGGAACCTACCAGTTTGTCATTACAGTCAGAAATGGATTAGGTTGTGTGTCTTCCAGCCAAACTTTTGATGTAGATTTTGCTGATAATACACCTCCGGTCATTTCAGGTTGCCCATCCAATATTACAGTGAATACAGGAGTGGGCAGTACTACCTGTGATCAATCAGCCTCATGGACCGAACCAACCGCCACAGATAACTGTACTGCGACTGCTGGTCTTACCTGGACTAAAAATTATTTGCCGGGCGCTATTTTCCCGGTAGGAACCACCACTGTAACCTACACAGTTAAAGATTTGGCAAACAACACCTCTACCTGTACTTTTACTGTTATTGTGGTTGACGATACACCTCCAACTTTTACCGCACCAAATAACATTACCATTTACAGTGATAACTCATGTAACTACAGCGCCCCGGTTTTGCTTACCGGACAGGCCAATAGTGAGAGTGATAATTGCCCTCTTGGAGGAATAAAGGCAACTTTTAGTGATGGGCCACGCACCTATGGCCCCTGTGTGGGTACTTCCACAGTAATCCGGACCTGGTCATTGACCGATGCCAATGGCAATACAACCACTCACACACAAACGATCACCATTGCCGACAATATTAAGCCTGTTCTTTCTATACCTTTGCCCGTTACTATTGAATGTACTGCAAGTACTCTTCCTGCAAATACAGGACAGGCCACAGCAACTGATAATTGCGGGGGAACGGTAGCAGTTACGTATAGTGATGTTACGGTTGCCGGTAATTGTACAGGACGTTCCACCATTACGCGTACCTGGACCGCCACCGATTGCAGCGGTAATTCAGCCTCCGGAAATCAAACCATAAATATTCAGGATACACAGGCCCCTATATTGGTATGTACCAATTTTTCTGTTGCTAACCCAAGTGCTATACCTGCAAGTGATACTTACACCAATATTGTTGCAACCGATAATTGTGGCGGATCGGTAGAATACGTTCTGACCAGTGAAGAATATACCGGACTCACCGGTGCTGCAGGCTTTTGTCCAACCAGTGTTATTCGCAAATATGTTGCACGAGATCAATGCGGAAATACTTCTCAGGAATGTACCCAAACCATTACGGTGACTAGTGTTAGTGGCTGTGCAGTATGTCAAAGTACGGTACCATTCTTCCCGGCAATTTTAGATGGTGCTCCAGATAGTCTTTGGATATCACCTGTTTCGAATAGAAAAGATATTTGTTGCGATGTAAGTGGTCCGCCGCCGCCTCGCTGTATTTCATTCAATGTTTACCTTGACGAAGATGCTGTTGGATTAGTTTTTGATATGGGAAATCCAAAACCTCCGGGTTCCCTCTTCTATCAGGTTGACTGCGGACCCCAGATTCCGGTTGGAAGTGTCATTTGTCTTGCCGGTGGTAGGTTCTACACAGTAACATTTTGCAAACCAGGAAATGACGAGAACTGGTATTCAATCCAATCCGTCAGTGGTATAACTGGTGCCGGCGGTATTACCACGCGGCAGGATGCACAGTGTGCCGATACATTAACCGTAACAGGTGTAAACCCAGCTTCTGTCACATGGACTGTGAAAAGTCCAAACGATCAGACGTTGTTGCGTTACTTGTCCTGTACAACTTGTATGGCGCCTGTATTTACTCCCGATCAATTTACTCCACCGGTAATTATTTATGAAGTATGTGGCACAATTTCAGGCACTGCAGAATGTAATGGAAATCCAATAACTGACTGTAATGATGTAACTGTTACTACTTTGCCTGCAATCATTATCACATTTGATATAAATCTGGGCGATATTTGTGCCAATAATATTCCAACCATCAATGCGGGAGTAACTCCCATAAATCTGAATTACGAGTACAAGTGGTATGCAGGTTTCAATGGAACAGGGGCACTGCTTTCCAGTATTGCTTCCTATAAACCAACAATTGAAGGAGATTATTCATTGGTTGTTTCGGAGACAACCAGTGGTATCCTATGTAATTCAGCTACCTATAACTTCACCATAGCATTTGATGTTTTGGGACCAAATTCTATTGTTGCACCAGCCCCGTTAGTGGTCGAGTGCAGTGATCCGGGGGCGGCCCAGTTAATTGTAAATTGGCTTGCCGCCGCCACTGCAACTGACGGGACAGTCAGTATACCTGTAACAAATAACTACAGCGGAGTAACTATGGCATGTAACCAACCTCCGGTTACCGTCACTTTTACAGCGGTAGACCAATGTGGAAATCCATCCACTGCAACTTCTACCATCACGGTTGTTGACACACAGCGTCCAACATGGATTACCACTATTGGAAACCTAGATCGGTCTCTTTCGTGCAGCGATGCTGCCGGACTGGCAGCCGCACAGGCATTAGCTCCCGGAGCGACCGATGTTTGTGATCCTACGCTTACCCTGACAAAAACTTCCGGAGCTTTTGCACCAGGAGCATGTCCTCAGACAGGCAGCTACACCAATACATGGACGGCTACCGATGATTGCAATAATACCAGCGTTGTTTACACGCAAATCATTATCATCACCGATGCAACACCTCCTGTATTTACCACTCAGGCCCAAAATCAGACTGTGGAATGTGACGGTGCAGGTAATCCCGCAGCACTGAACAGTTGGCTGGCCACTTATGGCGGGGCGGTTGCTGCCGATGCCTGCGGCGGTGCCATTACCTGGACGAACAATTACACCGCATTGTCTGATTTATGTGGAGCCACCGGTGCAGCCACAGTGATTTTTACTGCTACTGATGCGTGTGGTAACAGTGCAACTACACAGGCAACATTTACTATTGCAGACACACAGGGACCGGCAATAACTTGTCCGGCTGCAGCTTCAGGGACTACCGCTTCTAATGAATGTTTCTCCTTAAATGTTGTTCTGGGAACCGCCACTGCCACTGATAACTGCACTCCTGCAGGACAAATTGTTATTACCAACAATGCCCCGGCACAATTCCCGCTTGGAATTACGACGGTAATCTGGACCGCAACCGATGCCTGTAATAATTCTTCGACCTGCTCTCAAACCGTAACTGTTACCGATAATAATCAGGCTCCGGTATTCACTTCTTGTCCGGGAAATCAGGTTCAGACTGCCGATCCCGGAAATTGTTTCCTGAGTAATGTGATCCTTCCAGACCCACTATTTACAGATAATTGTGCTGTTACTAAGCTTACCTGGACCATGAGCGGGGTGACGACCGAAACCAGCCCTGCAACCGGCATCAATTACGTTAGCGGACAAACTTTTAATGTGGGTATTACTACGGTTACCTACCTTGCTTTTGATGCAGCAGGTAACCAATCACTTCCATGCACTTTTGATGTCTGGATTAAAGACCTGAATAAACCAATATTTACTGTCGGTTGTCCTGTTGATGTAACACAAACTTCTGATGCCGGACTGTGTACGGCTGCAATTACTGTTCCTGTTCCGGCAGTAACTGATCCTTGTAATGAAGGATACACGCTGACAAACAGTTTCAACAATACGAACAATGCCAGCGGAACCTATCCGGTTGGTATAACAAATGTAATCTGGACAATAACAGATGCTTCAGCAAATGTCACTACCTGTACACAAACTGTAACGGTTACCGATATCCAACCGCCTTCGCTGGCTTGCCCAGGAAACCAAATTGTTGCAGCAGATAATGGAAAAAGTTTTGCTTCGAATGTAACCGTGCTTCCGCCTAACTACAGCGACAATTGCCCCGGTTTGTCGTTGACATGGACAATGACAGGAGCCACTACCGGAACAGGGACAGGCGACCCTTCAGGGATAAATATTGTTCCAAGCCCCTACACGTTTAACGTGGGAGTTACGACCATTACGTACACGTTGACCGATGTAAGTAACAACCCTGTAACCTGTTCATTTACCATCACAGTAACCTCGCAACCGGATATAACCTGCCTGCCGCCTATTGTTCACGATTCCGACCCCGGAGAATGTAACTACACTATTAACCCGGGAGCGCCTGATTTGAACGACGGGGCACAACCCATTACCTGGACCTGGACGATTGACGGGCCAACTACTCCGGCTGAAGCTACCGAAACCTTCGTGGGCAGCGTTGGAAATCCAGGTCCCCCATCTATCGGAAACTATGATTTTAAAGTTGGCACCTCAACTATCACATGGACGGCGACCAATTCTTCGGGCAGCGACCAATGTTTGCAAACCGTTACCATTACTGACAATGAGCCGCCAACTTTCACTCTTCCCACACTAGCAGAGGGTTATTGTGTTGAAAACATTTATCAGGCGCAATTTAATCCGGGATTTGAAAACGATCCGGTACTCGATTTAACATTTATCCGGCCTGATTACTACCTCTTCGGAGCTGGATTCACTCTACTTGACCTGAGTTCGGTGGCCGACAATTGTGCACTGGCAAGCCCTGCAATTGTCTGGTCCATCGATTTCGGAAATGATGGTTCGACCGATTTATCAGGTACCGGGCAGATTTCTACTTATGGCATAGCTATTCAATTTCCATTGGGTACTAACCGGATAACTTTTACCGTGATTGATGCCGCTACTCCTGCAAATACAACAATTAAGTTTATAGACCTGGCAGTTGTGCCACGTCCGGATATGACTAAAGTACCATAATATACACACTTAAAATAACGAATATGAAAAAAGAAAAGAAAATGGCAGCTTCCTCCCTGACCCTCCACAAGAAGGGAGATTGGGAGCAAATTGGAAGTTCATTCCTGACGAACGTCACATCTTCCGACTGGCGGAAAGTATTCAAATCAAAAACTGAAAAATCGGTTTTAGGATTGAAATCTAATTGTATAGATATCCCGAATCACCCCTCCACTTGGAGGGGCAGGGGGGAGGCTAATGGCTTTGTGTTTGGCACTGGTCCGCCAGGCCGCTCGCGTAGCCCGGGCTTTGGCTTTGGGAAACCCCCGGACAAAAAGGCTGGCCCGCCTCGGGCCCAAATTCAAATTGAAAATGAAGTACAATATATTAATAATACCAAAAATTCAAATTATTACAAACATTTAATTTTTTTAATCATGAAAAAGCAAATTTTATTTTTAATGGTTTTTGTATTGGCAGCTTTTGCCAACGTGAACAAGTCCTATGGGCAGTGTACTCCTGATCCGCTTCATCCTGCCGCTGGGGTCGCTTATGACTATTCCGTTACTATCTCGGGTACAGCAGGCGCTTCTGCCCCAATCTACCATTGGTATGTGACCAAAGATGTCAATATTTTACTGCCGGGGGTTACCATTATTGCTGCGGGAGTTGATTTTACTGTCGGTGGTTCAGGATCTGTATACAACTCAGCAGTCGCAGCAGGTACAACCAGTACGTTAAACCTTACCTGGACGTCAGCTGCAGTAGCTTCAGCTACACCCTACTACCTGGTTGTTAAGTACACTGAAACAAGCGCTATTGGGTGTACCGTTGAAAACATGAAGGTTTGGATGATCGATCCGGTCAACAGCTTCTTGCTTGCTGTCGCAGGTTCGGATGCTGCCGGTGTGGTTGCCAACAATTCTATTTGTGCTGCCAATGTTGACGGTGCATTGATTACCGCAGGCGCTTCACCAACTGTAGCCTACACTTATGGACAAAATACACTGTACTATAAGGTTACCGCTTCTGGTTCTATTGGAACGTGGACTCCATCAATCAGGCTTCCCGCATTGGCTGGTTTGGGCCAGAATTACAATTCTGCTGACTGGAGTTCTGATGGAGGTACAACTTGGAATTCATTCGGTTTGACGGATGGTGATTTGGATGGTGGTGACTTTACTTCTGCTGTAACAACAGCTCCTGTATCAGTTGCTGGTTCGGTTACAATGATCCGTATCAGAGTTGATAATGTTAATTACGAAACACTGGCCGCTCAGCCGATTGTTCTTGGTGTTGACGGTATCCTGCCTGGTCCGGTAAATGACATTGTAAGTGCTACTGACTGTGCTGACGAAGCCGCATTCGGTAAGACCGGAACCTTTACGGTTAACCCACGTCCGACAGTTGCCGACAATACAACTGACGTTCCAAATACAACTAATTTCATTACTAAAGCTCCTTAATACAAGTAGTTAAATATGCAATTTGTTTTTTCATGAAACCCTATACTTTTTCCGGTTGGAAGCCTCCCCAACCCCTCCGCAGGAGGGGGGAAGGAAAGGCCCGCCGGGGAAAGCAATGGTTCGGCAAGTTCAGCTAACAAGCTAACGAAGCGGATGGCCGGAGAAAGCAATGGTAAAAGCCCCGGGTTTTCTTTTAACTCTGTCAGGTCAAACGACGCTGACAGGTTTTGAGGATAGGTGGTTCGACGAGCGTTCGACTGAGCTCACGCCGAAGTCTCAGCTACCAAAGCTCAGTCACCGTTGCCAGGTTTATTGAGGTTCCAGCCGGGGAAAGCAAAGGAAAGCCCTCTTCTTATTCCCCCTGCGGGCAGCAGGCAGGCAAATGGGGGAAGGATTGCGGAACCGGGTTTTATGAAAGTTGAGGTTTTTAACAAGGAAAGAAAAATAACCAATCCGCCAGGAGGCAGACAAGTGATGAATACACAATATTCAATAACCAAGAGCGCTGATCGGAGCTTTTCCGGCTCCCTCCCCCTGTGGGGAGGGTTGGGGAGGGGCTGGAGGAATGCCAATGAATAAAGGTCGGAGTCCGGATATCCAAACTTGCAAATCCATGGAATAGTCCGGAGGAAAACCGAAAAAATGTTACGGGTTGTGTGTTCCGGGTTTCGTGTAATCGGAATGCGAACATTACCGCTTTGTGCGGTTGAAAGCACCCTTTACGGAGCGCGCGATGCATTGAGCTTGTCGAAATGTCATTGCGATCCCGAGTACTCGGGAGTAGCAATCCATCAATTAAACAGATTGCTTTGCTTCGTTCCTCGCAACTCGCAATGAATGAAATAATATCATTCGATGTGACATAAGTGCCTATCCCGAGACATCGGGACAAGTTGTGGCTGAATTAAGGAAAATCGGGTGCAGCGATCCGTCAGGTGGCGGATTAATCGCTGGTTGTAAAACGTGGTTACAAACCGCGCCACCCATAAATTAAAAGGAGAAATGCCTATGAAAATAGCAAACAGGCTGTGGTCAGTGAATGGCCAAAGTCCCCCTCCTGTGGAGGGGTTAGGGGAGGCTTCTGGTTCAAGAGGTCATCCACCCGAGCTCAGGAATGCGAGAGATGGGCCTCCTGAGGTAAACAGAACGAGAGGCAAACCTCCGGAGTTGAAAACTGGAAGACACCATTCTTTTAAAGAAGAATTGGTATTCAGGATATTAGGCTGTAAAATTGGCCGCATGGGAGAGGTATGCCCGGGTGGGAAGGAAGATGCAATCCCTCAAACAAATCGTCATTGCGAACGACCGCAGGGAGTGCGGCAATCCTTCAAATATCAGATTGCTTCGTACCTCGCAATGACGGGGAATCGGGCACTATCCTTTGCCGTTCGCTTTAGCGAACGGACATGAGATTACAAAACAATTCGAGCCGTTCAGTACATATCAGTAATAGAGACAATAAACTGAAGTTAAACCTTAGTAGCAAGGGCATATCAGGAAGAGAAACCCGTCCGCGCAGGGATGTTTTTCGAAGGAAAAAACCCTCTTTCGGACGGAATGGAAACCGGCAAATAAAAAGAAGTAAATCAGTAAAAGAGGCGATGAAAATATTTGAAAATAAAATGTTTGAAAATAAGCTAATAAGGTTGGATCATTCGGGTGGCTTTTTTCTACTAAGGTTGCGAAAAACTGGAATAAGGTTTTAAAAACAAAGGCAATACAAACCTTATAAACTGAAGTTAAACCTTAGTAGCAAGGGCATATCAGGAAGAGAAACCCGTCCGCGCAGGGATGTTTTTCGAAGGAAAAACCCTCTTTCGGACGCCTGCCTGCCGCAGGCAGGGAATGGAAACAGGCAAATAAAAAGAAGTAAATGAATGATTTTTTGCAAATAGTCCAATTGATTCAAGCCGCACGCTACCGGGCTATGAGCGCGGTAAACAGCGAGTTGGTAAATCTTTACTGGCAGGTTGGTCAATACGTTTCAATGCGTTTGGAGAAAGCCTCCTGGGGTGATGGGACGGTGGCCGAATTGGCAGAGTATATCAAAAAGCATCATCCCGAAATCAAAGGATTCGACAAAAAGAATCTATACCGAATGTTCAAGTTCTATCAAACCTACAACGATATGCTATTTGTCGCACCACTGGTGCGACAAATACAACAACCTGATAATGAGTCGAAAATAATAGTCGCACCAGTGGAGCCACAATTACTGCATACCCCATTCGGGTTGAATGATCTAAGCGATATTCGAAATACCCTATTGGCTCATATTAGCTGGTCGCATCATTTGATTATCATGGGGCGTTGCAAAACTGCGGAAGAAAGGGAATATTATGTCCGGCTTTGCATCAGGGAACATTACAGCAAACGCGAATTAGACCGTCAAATCAATAGTTCAGCATTTGAACGGGTGATGTTAGGCAATGCCAAATTACCCGAAAGCATCCGAAAATTGCCGCAGGAAATGACCAATGTTTTAAAAGACAGCTATGTATTTGAGTTCCTTAATTTGCCGGAACCTTATATTGAGAACGATCTGCGCAAGGCATTGCTGCACGAATTAAAGCAATTTATGCTTGAATTGGGTCCCGACTATCTGTTTGTAGGAGAAGAGTTTCCAATTAAAGTTGGCAATCGCGATTTTCGGATCGATCTCGTGTTTTTTCATCGCACATTACAGTGTCTGGTTGCTTTTGAGTTAAAAACAGACCGTTTCGAACCCGAATATCTGGGAAAAATAAATTTTTACCTTGAAGCGCTCGACCGCGATGTACGCAAATCAAATGAAAATCCGAGTATTGGCGTGTTGCTATGTAAAGACCGGGACGAAGAAGTGGTGGAATATGCGATGAGCCGAAGCCTAAGCCCAACAATGGTTGCCAGGTATCTGACACAAATGCCTGAAAAGAAATTATTGCAACTGAAACTGCATGAAATGTTTGAAAATGGAAGAATATCCAATGATGAATAACCAATATTCAATAACCAAACCGAACACGGTTGTGATACGGACCTGAAATTTGGAATTTGGAATTTGAAACTTTTGAGATGAAGGAACTCTTGTACATAGCACGTTATCCGGCATTGGCAGTTCTGCTGCTTCTGCTGCTGGCTTTGGCTCCTGCCATGGCCCAGCTCGTCGTGTACCAGGGCGAAACTTCAACTTTGACCGTAGTACAGGAACCAGGCGATACATACGAGTGGGAATTGTACAACAACGGAACGGTAAACTTTGCCACCGTTCCGGGAAATTGTCCGGTAACATCTGCTATTTTTGTTGGAGGTAACACCGGGGCCAGTGTAAATGTGAAATGGTTGGAACCAGGTATTTATTTTTTCAAGGTCACTGCCTATGATATAACCGGCTGTACCAACAATTTGAAAATAGGGATAGTCGAGGTGAAGCCATCAATACCAACAGCGGTGCTGACACAACCTGATCCGGATTGGATCTGTATTGGAGATAAGACTATTCTTGAAGTCACACTTACCGGAGTTGCCCCATGGGAATTTACCTATACCGACGGGACCAGCTTCTGGACTGTGAAAGATATTGCCGACGCCAGCTATCAGTTACAGCTTAGCCCTACAGCTACAGCCCAATACTGGATTACCTCGGTAAAAGATATACGCGGGACAAATCCGACGCCTTCGGCCCGTGTGCTGATAGTTGTAAACCCGAAACCAGATATTTCGAAAATATATCAGTATTAAAGGGGCACGGAGCATGGAGAAAGGAATAAGGAATAAGGAATAAGGAATAAGGAATAAGGAATAAGGAATAAGGAATAAGGAATATGAGAGCGTATAAATACATATTGGTCATGATACTTCTGATCGCTGCTTTACAGGTAGCCGGACAGTCGTATGTGATTGATCAGGTATGTGTGGGCTCTGCCAGGCAATACAGGATTGATGGTGAATCAGGTTCGAGCTATGAATGGCTATTGACTGATGCCTCCAAACAGAACATTCCGATACCCAATTCTTCAGGAACCAATTTGCCGCCAAACAATGGTATTTATACCAATGAAATCTCCATTGATTGGAACAAAGCCGGAACCTTTGCCTTATCGGTCGTTCAAACTTCCTTACTGGGTTGCGATACCGTGGAACAGGGAGAAGTTGAAGTATATGAAATGCCTTCAGTAATGGCCGGTACCCCTTTAGCAATTTGTGCTGACTCAAAGGTTGACCTCACCACAGCTTTTGCAAAAAATTCCAGTAGTTTGCTCTGGACCTCATCGGGTGACGGAACCTTCGGCGATTCGCTGGCGTTGCATACGGATTATACCCCAGGTATGAACGACATTTTAGCAGGAAGCATTAATTTAACACTCACCGCACAGGGATTGGGAAATTCCCCAAACTGCACGGCCTCATCAACCTTAGTTGCAACTTTACAAATTATACCCAAACTGCTGATCAACGATCCTGCAGAAGTTTGCCTGCCGTTAACCATTGATCTTGGGGCCTCAGCAATTACGGCAGGCAGTGAACCTGGCCTGAGCTTTGAGTACTTTGTTGATTCGTTGGCTACCATAACCCTGGCTAATTATATGTCCCTGAATAAAACCGGAATCTACTACATCAGGGCTACCAGCAGCTCTACCGGTTGCGCCGTATTGAAACCTGTAAAGGTTAAATTCACCAAGCAGATTGTTCCTTCATTTGCACCTATTCCTGAAGTATGCCTGAACAATACCAATCCACCCGTTTTGCAGCCATCAGATTTTCAGGGAATCGGAGGCTCCTGGTCGCCCTCAGTCGTTCTGACGGATAAGCCGGGAAAATTTCCGTATAAATTTACGCCTGATCCGGGCCAATGTGCCAAAGACACCACTTTCTGGATTGAAGTAAGTAATTCAATCAAGCCCATATTCAATTTACCTGCCAGCTTGTGTTTGGGTGATGCACCTCTTAGCTTGCCAACTGTTTCCAGCAATGGTATTTCCGGAATTTGGAGCCCTGCAGTTGTCAACACCAGTTCAACCGGAGTTTTCACATTTAACTTTAATCCTGATCCGGGAATGTGCGGTGTACCAGCGTCCATTCAGGTTACGATTACTCCTCCGGCAAGTCCGCCAACGTTCACATTCCCTGAAATTTGTGTAGGAAGCATTCCTCCCGCATTGCCAGCAAAATCGAATGAGGGAATTACCGGCACCTGGAGTCCGGCCATCATTTCAACGGCAACAGTTGGAACCATTAATTATACCTTCACCCCATTTTCAGGTCAGTGCCGGCAAATCAGGATCGAACCAATCACAGTGATTGACCAGACTACCCCTTTGTTCGATCAGCCCGGGCCACTTTGTCTGAACAGCGCCCCTGTTGTTTTACCAACTACTTCCAAAAATGGAATTGCCGGAACATGGACTCCATCAACGGTTACCACCAATGTGCCGGGTAAATTCACATTCACATTTGTTCCTGCATCGAATTTGTGTGCTAAAGATGCGACTATGGAAGTCGAAATTTATCAGGAGATTAAACTTGTCATCACAGCCGACCCATTGCTGACCTTTGGGGGAACAACCAATGTGACGGTAACCGCAACCGGAGGATCAGGAAACTATACTTCAGGAACCGGGTCTTTTGTCCGTTCAGCCGGATTGCACCCTTTTACTGTGACTGATGATCATGGATGTTCAGGTTCAGGAACGGTATTTATTAAAAATCCTCAGGATTTGGTTGTTATTGTGACCGTTAAACCCATAAAATGTGCCGGGTCTAATGCTGAAGTTGCCGTATCTGTTACCGGAGGAACAGCTCCTTATACTTTCAGTTATACGGGAGGCGATCCTTCGTACATACAATTTAATTTGAATACCTTTCTGGTAAGGGCATCGGCTAATCCTTATGTATTTTCGGTTACCGACAGTAACGGATTGCGTGGAGAGTCTGATCCAATCCTGATCAGCGACCCTCCCGGATTTAAACTGACAGCTTCAATGACTGAACCCTTGTGTTTCGGAGGGAGTGACGGAACAGCAACGGTTACCGCGACTGATTGGGTTGGAACAGTATCCTACCAATGGAATGATCTGTTAAAACAATCCACAGCCACAGCTACCGGTTTAATAGCCGGAAATTATACCGTAACGGTTACCGATGATTGTGGCCCGAAACAGTTAACCATCATGGTGACTGAACCACCGGCAATTTCATTAACTGCAATGGGAACCGCAAGTCAATGCCCTGGGTTTGATGGGAGCATTCAGTTTACAATTACTAATATTCCTGATGGGATTTATAATATTTTACATTCTTCAGGGCAATTTAATTCCGTCACATTTTCAGGAGGAAAGGGATACTCTCCGGCTCCTCCGGGCAACTATACTGATTTGAAAATCTCATACAATGGCTGTACTTCGGCTAATGGGGTAAATGCTATAGTCAATCCGGCTCCCGTTCAACAGATTACATTTTTTGTGGTTCAGCCAACCTGTAAGGTTTTTTCCGGAGCAGTTTTAATAACCAATCCCAAACCAAATTCAGGATTTGAATACCGTGTTGACAATGGTACCTATCAGGTTTCTTCAACTATTTCAGGATTAGCATCGGGTGTTCATGAGCTTAAAATCAGAAAACTGAGTACAGGTTGTGAAACTGACACATCGTTTACAATCAATGTTCAACCAGTCACACCGGCTAATCCAACGGCCATCCCGGTTTCGGCGGTTTGTGAAACCAGTCCTGTGCAAACCCTCCATGCCAGTAGTGGTATTGCCCCTCCTCCTGCCGGGACTACCATTATCTGGTATGATAAAGCCACGGGGGGCACGGTGGTAGCTTCGCCAATCCTGAATAAGCCCGGAAGCGTAACTTACTTTGCTGAAGCAACCAATGGAATTTGCACCAGCCCGGGCCGGACACAGGTAACACTGAGCATAATTCCAATGCCGGTTGCCCCGGTAAGTTCAGGAGATTTGCAGGTATGTGTAAGTTCGCCGGTTGTGATGCTCGATGCCCGGAATGCTATTCCCGCCGGAAGTAAAAATATAATTTGGTACGATAGCCCGGTTGGTGGTAATGTGGTGGCTTCACCGACATTAAACACCATAAGATCAGTCACCTATTATGCCGTCGAGTTTAACGGTATTTGTACAAGCGCACCCCGCACTCCGGTAAAACTGACTATATCACCGTTGCCCGCCAAACCTGTTGTGGCAATGGCTGCTATGCCTAAATGTACTGATACTTATGGCGTTATTGAAGTAAAAGCCCCAATAGGTCCTGAATATGTTTATAGTATTGACAATGGCCCTTATCAATCATCAACAGTTTTCAACAATAGTCCGGGAAGTCATTTTTTCAGGGTGAGAAATATAAATACCAAATGCGAGTCGGATACAACAGTTATCAAAGTGCCTGCTATACCACCTGTACCAAAGATTAAAACTGTTAATGTTGAAGATTGCATCTGTTATGGCGATTTGGGCAGCATTAATTTTGTATTTGAAAATGTTGCCGATGGCACTTATGTAATTGTCTATCTGGGCGGCCAATTTCAAAATGTCAAAGTAACCGGCAACAAAGCTAAGGTTTTGGCAAAAGCCGGAACATACAATGTGATAGCTATTGAAGCTAACGGGTGCACTTCAACCGAAAATTGGAATGTAATTATTAAACAGCCCGACCGGATTACAGTTAGCGCTGTTATCACTGAAATTGATTTAAAATCACAGACTCAGGGAGCTATTAATATAACTATTACCGGGGGAACCGGAATCTATAAGACCGTTTGGGCCCCTGATGCCACCATTCCATTCATGGGAGCAACAACCGAAGATATTTCCAATTTAACTAACGGGAAATATTTAGTAAGCATTACTGACCAGAATGGCTGTCAATATCTGGATACGCTTATTATTCCGGTACCGAACTTACCGCCATTCGCTTCCAATGACGAGTTCTTTGCCGGATGTTCGGGAGTATCCGGTGATATCGTATATGGAGATAACGGTTTCGGAAAGGATTATGATCCGGAAGGAGATACTCTTTTTGTTGACCGGACCCTGATTGAAATTCCGAAACACGGCACTTTAATCCTGGATCCTGATCAATCCGGAAAGTTTACTTATATAGCCGATCAGGGATATACCGGAATTGATCAGTTCCAGTATGTAGTTTTCGACTTGAAAAAGAATACCAGTAACCCGGCCAAAGTTATTATCCATATCGTTTCTGATTTTGATTGCGACGGAATCCAGGATGAACTCGATCCGGATGCTGATGCCGATGGAATCCTGAATGTGGATGAAGTCCTTCCTGGTCAGGATTGGAAAACTGCCGATACCGACGGCGATGGCCATCCGAACTGGCTCGATATTGATGCGGATAACGATGGAATTGTGGATAATTATGAAGGGCAGGGCACAGCCGGGTATATTGCTCCTTTGAGTATGGATACCGATCACGACGGAATAGATAATGCCTATGATACCGATCAGGGAGGCGCCAGCGTTATTCCGGTTGATACTGATTCCGCATTATCGGATGGAGATGGAATTCCTGATTTTCTGGATGCTGATTCAGATAACGATTGGGTGCCTGATTACATTGAAGGCCATGATTTAAATGCCGATGGCAGACCTGACTTTGTGCTTAGGGGTAAAGACGCTGATGCCGATGGATTGGATGACGGATTCGATACCGTTGACAGGTATGAGTCGTATGACACCAACATGACCGGGAGCAATGCAGCCATGCAGGATTTCGATGGCGACGGACAGAACGACTGGCGCGATGAAAACGACGACAACGACTTGTACCTGACCCGGTTTGAAGATTTGAATGTGGATGGGAACTATAGCAACGATGATATGGATTTTGACGGACATCCTGAATATCTGGATTATGGAAGGGATTGCGATTTGTTTATTCCTGAAGCATTCTCGCCAAACGAAGATAATATTCACGATTACTTCCAGATCTATTGTATTAATCACTTCCCGAATGCTAAAATGTATATTTTTGATCAGTTGGGAAATAAAATCTACGAGAAAGATCATTATGGAAATATGGAATTCTGGGGAACAGCCGACCGTGCATGGTGGGATGGAAGAACGGCCAATCGTTCGGCTTCGGTGAATGGTGGAAAAGTGATCCAGGGAACCTATTACTATGTTCTTCAGTTGGGCAATGGTGAAGTCAAAAAGAGTTTTGTATTTGTGTCGTATTAGCAGCCCCCTTCAAATCACGTAGGGATGATTCATGTTGTAGCCGCGGATTTTAATCCGGGGAGAAGAATGAGAAGGTCAGCCGTCCGCGAAATGACATTAATGAAAGGAATGGGTAAATTTTAAATTAAGTTAAAAGAATGAAATAATGTCGCATGTATTATTGTTCTAATATCTTGACTCACCCCATCGCATCTGCGATGCTCTGCCCCTCTCTACTCGTAGAGAGGGGGCAAAGCCGCTTGCGGACTTCGGGGTGAGTAATTAAAAATATAACATTAAATTGTGTCTATTACTTAAAAGGAATTTAAATACCTGAATGATTAGACGGTTTATTCAAATTAATCTGTTGATATTTTTCTTTTTGCTTGCGGCAGCATCAGCAAAAGGACAGGAATTTCCATGGTCGTTGCAGTATATTACCAATATGCATACCATCAATCCTGCTTTTGTGGGTATGTGGGATAAGGCTGGATTATTAGTTTCGACCCGGCAAGATTATGCCTCCATCAAAGGGGCGACCATGTTTCAGCAATTTTCCTATCACACACCAATAAAAAATCATGAAAGCGGAGTCGGGTTTAATATTATCAAGAGGTATGTTGGTCTCGAAAGACAACTAATCCTAACCGGTGATTATGCCTTTCAAATCCGGCTCGATATGTATAATTACCTGCGTTTTGGACTAAAGGCCGGTATTTTGAACTATGGCAATGATTTAACGAGGTACAATTTATATCCCGACCTCATCCCAGACCCTGAATTTATGAATGATGTACAGAATTACAATATGACTGTGTTTGGCGTTGGCGGGGTGTTTTTCAATGATCATTTATACATTAGCCTTTCTGCGCCACGATTGATAAATAACACATTTAGTGTGAATCGTAGCGGATATTCATCCATGCAGGAATTTAAAACAGTTTACCTGTCAGGAGGGTATGTCTTCAAAATGCCTCTGGGTATCCTGTTACGACCAAATTTGCTGGTAGTCGGAACAGCGGGCAGGTCAATCCACTTCGATGCAGCAGCCGTAGTGTATTTGCCGGCAAACCTTCAGTTCGGGCTGAATATCCGGAGCAATGGCTCATCATGTCTATCAGGGCAATTTACTTTCTCAAATAATATAAGGATTGGTTTTGCAGCCGATTATGCAATTTACCAGGATATTCGAAAATTTCAGGTTGGGACCTATGAATTCCTGGTTGGATACGACTTTAATATATACCGGAAAGCAGGCAGGCCGAGTTATTTCTGATTGTTTTAATTTCCCATCTCGGATAAGAACTTGATTCGCACCAGCCGGATATCATCTTCCGAATAATCATCTTCACCAAGTTCTTTAAGGGCGGCATCAATGCTGTCATCTTCGGCCTCGCGGAAATATTCAAATATTTCTTCCTGATGTTCTTCATCAAGGATTTCGTCAATGTAATAGTCAATGTTTATTTTCGTGCCCGAATTTATAATGGCTTCAATTTCTGAAATTAATTCTTTCAGGTCTATGCCTTTCGAATCAGCAATATCGTCGAGCGAAATTTTACGATCAATGCTTTGTATAATTCCTACTTTCATTTTCGATTTGTTTGCAACACTTTTAACCACCATATCCTGTGGGCGGTCTATTTCGTTTTCCTCAACATATGCCGAAATCAGCTCGACAAACTCCTTGCCATAACGCCTGGCTTTGCCTTCGCCAACACCTTGGATATATTTCAACTCTTCAAGCGTGATCGGATATTGCAAGGCCATGTCGGCCAATGATGGGTCCTGAAAAATGACAAACGGAGGCAATTTGAGTTTTTTAGAAATTTTTTTCCGAAGGTCTTTCAACATCGAGAACAATTCCGGATCGCCGGCGCCACTGGCTTGCGCTGCTGCCGCATTGGCTTCTTCCTCGATGGCGTCATAGTCGTGGTTGCGAACCAACAGGAAGTCAACGGGGTTTTTCAGGAAATCGTAACCTTTTTGGGTCATTTTCAGCAAGCCATAATTTTCGATGTCTTTGCTGATCAGTCCGGCAATCATACTCTGCCTGAATACGGCATTCCAGAATTTCTCACCGTGATCATTGCCCGAGCCAAATGCTTCGAGTTCGTAATGCCGGAATGATTTAACAGCGGCTGTTTTTTTACCGGTCAGAACATCCGACAAATGCTCGGCCTTGTATTTTTCCTTGACTTCAATGATAGCCTCCAAAGCCCGGCATATTTCATCTTTGGCTTCAATCTGTTCTTTCGGGTTAATACAGTTGTCGCAATTACCGCAGGGTTCTTCCAGCTTCTCGCCAAAATAATTCAGGAGAATGATGCGGCGGCAGATAGCAGATTCAGCATAAGAAGCGGTATCGAGCAACAATTGCCTTCCGATTTCCTGTTCGGCTACCGGTTTTCCCTGCATAAACTTCTCAAGCTTCTGGATATCTTTGGCCGAATAGAGTGTGATACATTTACCTTCACCCCCATCACGCCCGGCACGTCCGGTTTCCTGATAGTAGCCTTCCAGGCTCTTGGGAATATCGTAATGAATGACAAAGCGGACGTCGGGCTTGTCTATTCCCATTCCAAAAGCGATGGTTGCCACAATCACATCAACGTCTTCCATCAGGAATTTATCCTGATTTCCAGAACGGGTTGCCGAGTCCATTCCGGCGTGATAGGCCAGGGCTTTTATGTTGTTTACGACAAGGGTTTCAGTTAATTCTTCTACTTTCTTTCGGCTAAGGCAATAAATAATTCCCGATTTCCCTTCATTTTCTTTGATGAATTTAATGATCTGGGATTCGGGTTTCGACTTTGGTTTTACCTCATAATAAAGATTCGGACGGTTGAACGATGCTTTGAATACATTGGCATTCAACATTCCCAGTGTCTTTTGTATGTCGTGTTGTACTTTAGCGGTTGCTGTTGCAGTCAGTGCGATGAGCGGTGCATTCCCAATTTCCGAAACAATGGGTTTAATGCGCCGGTATTCAGGCCTGAAGTCGTGCCCCCATTCTGATATACAGTGAGCCTCATCAATGGCATAAAAAGAAATTTTGACATTCTTCAGAAAATCAATATTGTCATCTTTGGTCAAACTTTCAGGAGCAACGTATAGTAATTTGGTTTTACCACTCATCACGTCGTCGCGCACTTTTTGGGCAGCAGCCTTGGTAAGCGACGAATTTAAAAAATGGGCAATGCCATCTTCGGTGCCAAAACTCCGGATGGAATCAACCTGATTCTTCATTAAAGCAATCAAAGGGGAAATAATAATGGCTGTCCCCTCCATAATAAGCGCCGGCAACTGGTAGCACAAAGATTTCCCCCCTCCCGTGGGCATTAATACAAAGGTATCACTGCCGTTCAGCACGCTTTTAATCACGTCTTCCTGTTGGCCTTTAAAACGATCAAATCCAAAATGTTTTAGGAGATGTTCAGTTAATTTATATTCTATTCCCATAAAAAAGACCGGTTAACAGACTAAAAAATAAATCGAAATTGATATATGTATCCCGAAGGTATATAAAATAACGATCAAATTGCAATCCCTTTCATTGAATTTAAATACTTTTGGCCCACCTTTAAGTAAATTTAATATATAGCATAACTTATGAATTAGGATTATAAGCTATATTTGTGCGAATTTATAAAACCCGGTCAGCCCTATTATTCCCTGAATCATGTCTGAAGAAACCACCAGAGAAGAACAATCAACGAAAAAGAAAAACAAAAAGGCAGAAAGAACTGAAATGTCATTTCTCGATCATTTGGAAGCTTTGAGATGGCACATCATCCGTGCTGCCATAGCTATCATATCTTTTGCAATCCTTGCATTTATTTACAGTGATTTTATTTGGGATTCGATCATTCTTGCACCCAAACAATCTGATTTCTGGACCAGCAGAATGTTAATAAAAGTTAGCCATTTTCTTGGAATTCAGTCGGACGGTCTAAACTCCAAACCTCTTGAACTTATTAGTTTCAACATGTCGGGCCAGTTCATGGTTTCTATATGGACCGCAATCATTGCTGGTTTTATTTTATCTTTTCCTTATGTGGTATATCAATTCTGGAGTTTCATAAAACCAGCGCTTTACGAAAATGAAAGGAAACATGCTTCAGGGGCAGTCGGTATCATGTCGGGCTTATTTTTATTGGGCATCTTATTTGGCTATTACCTGATTGTACCATTCTCCATTGATTTTCTGGGATCGTACAGCGTAAGTAAAGACATAACTAACCAGATCAATATTCTTTCATATATCAGTTCAGTTACCTCTATTGTGATCGCAGGTGGTATATCTTTTGAATTGCCCGTAATTGTTTATTTTTTAAGCAGGGTAGGTTTATTAACACCTAAATTTCTTCGGAAATACCGGAAGCACTCCTATGTAGTGTTATTAATTATCGCTGCAATTATTACGCCACCCGATGTCCTTAGCCAAATTTTAGTGGCGGTTCCGCTGGTCATTCTGTATGAGATTAGTATCGTTATCTCCTCCCGGGTTGACAAAGCCCGCCAACTCAAATTGGACGAAATGTAATAACAAGGATTCATCACTAGCAAATGAAACTCAGAGCTGAAAACATAGTAAAAAAGTACCGGAAACGAGCCGTTGTAAATGGGGTTTCGTTCGAAGTTAATCAGGGCGAAATTGTTGGGCTTTTAGGTCCTAATGGCGCCGGAAAAACTACTTCGTTTTACATGATTGTTGGTTTGATAAAGCCTTTATCAGGAAGGATTTTTATTGACGATGAAGAAATTACTAATTTACCAGTCTATAAAAGAGCAAAGAAGGGAATTGGTTATCTGTCACAGGAAGCCTCAGTTTTCAGGCAGATGAGTGTGGAAGATAACATACTTTCAATACTTGAAATGACCAAATTACCGAAAGATTATCAACTTCAGAAAGTGGAAACCTTGCTGACTGAATTTGGGCTCAAACACATTCGCCGAAGCAAAGGATATCAGCTTTCCGGGGGTGAACGCCGTCGTACTGAGATTGCCAGGGCTTTGGCCATAGACCCGAAATTCATTTTACTTGACGAACCCTTTGCCGGGGTTGACCCGATAGCAGTTGAAGATATTCAGCACATCGTAAAAACCCTTCGCGACAAAAATATTGGCGTTTTGATTACCGATCATAACGTTCACGAAACACTCAATATTACCGATCGCTCGTATCTTTTATATGAAGGCTCAATTATGAAAGCCGGTACCGCTGAAGAATTAGCTAATGATGAGGAGGTCCGCCGTGTTTACCTGGGCCAGAATTTCGAGCTCCGGTAATTCGTTTTTCTCCTGAATGCATCCATCCGAAAAGAATTCGAATCGCAGTTGTAGGTAATGAAAAATTCACATACATTTGCACCGCATTTAGCGGGCGTGGCGGAATTGGTAGACGTGCCAGACTTAGGATCTGGTGCCTTACGGCGTGGGGGTTCGAGTCCCTTCGCCCGCACAGCAAAAATATAACCGCCTTGCTTTATCTTATGAAAGGATAAGCAAGCGGTTTTTATTAATTTAAAGCATCAGGTTTTGGATTTGGAGCTTTTAAAAAGTTACTCTTTCAGCCTCATTACCAATAACTTTAAGAATTAAAATATGAATATTACCAGACAAAACATTGACGAACTAAATGCAATTCTCACGGTATCGGTTGATAAAAATGACTACGAGGCTACAGTAAATGATGTCCTGAAAAATCACCGAAAAAAAGCGAACATGCCGGGATTTCGTCCGGGAATGGTTCCTGCAGGCTTGATTAAAAAAATGTACGGAAAAGCAATTCTTGCTGAAGAAGTAAACAAAATTCTCTCGAAAAGCCTGACTGACTACATTCACACCGAAAATCTGAATATTTTGGGTGAACCGCTACCAAACGAAGAAAAACAACCTTCTATTGATTGGGAAAACCAGAGTGAGTACAGTTTTGTATTCGATGTAGCCATGGCTCCGGCATTTGATGTTAATCTCGATCCTGAAACCACGCTGCCTTATTACAGCATTGCAGCCAGCGAAGATATGATCAGCAAACAATCGGATGCTTATGCAGGTCGTTTAGGCGAAAACATGGTAGTTGAAACCGTGGAAGAAAAAGATACAGTTCGCGGAAATTTCGTTCAGTTGAATGATGAAGGAAATGAACCTGAAGACGGAATTAAAGCCGAACAGGTAGTCATTGCCATTGATCTGATGAAAGATGAGGAAACCAAAACTTCGTTCATCGGTAAAAAAGCCGGCGATGTGCTGGTTTTCGATCCGATTAAAGCCTACGAAAACAAACACGAGGTTAGCCACATGCTTAATATTTCGCACGAAGAAGCTGATAACCTTTCAGGAAATTTTAGTTTTACCATCTTAGAAGTTCTTCGTTTCGAAAAAGCAATGCTGAACCAGGAATTATTTGATAAAATTTATGGCGAAGATTCAGGAATTACTACTGAAGAAGAATTCAAAGCAAAAGTTAAAACTGAATTGGAAGAAAACTTCATCTATTCAAGCAATTACAAATTTGCCCTCGATAGCCGCGAGCATTTGCTTAAATCTATCCAGTTCGATTTGCCGGAAGCTTTCCTGAAACGCTGGATATTGGCCACCAACGAAAAAATGACCGTTGAGCAGCTCGAAACTGACTTTGACAACTTTATGGTTGACCTGAAATGGCAGTTGATTAAAGATAAAATTGTTAAAGACAACGACTTGAAAATAACCGAAGAAGATGTACGCTCAATGGCCAAAGAGATGGCATTGGCGCAGTTCCGTCAGTATGGCCTGAACAATGTAAGCGATGAACACCTCGAAAATTACGCCAACCACATGTTGAAAAATGAAGAAGAACGCCGCAAACTGGTTTCACGCAAACAGGAAGACCTGATTATTGCAACCATCAAAAACAAAGTCACGCTCGACATGAAGGAAATCAGCTTTGACGAGTTTAACAAAATGCTTGAAAATTAAATGAATGGCTGTATAGCCAAAAGCATATTTTTTTAACTTTGTGAAAATTTGATCTGCCTTTCTCCGGAAAGTCATTAACGAATTTCACCATGCTTTTTTAAAAGGAGACCATTATTATGAACGACGGAAGAGAATTTCAAAAATATGCAACCAAACATTTGGGCATTAGTAGCTTAAACCTGAATCGTTTCGATTCCATTTTAACCAACAGCCTTACTCCTTATATCATTGAAGAGCGTCAGTTAAACGTTGCTTCGATGGACGTATTTTCGAGACTGATGATGGACCGGATTATCTTTCTGGGAACGCCTATAGACGATTACATAGCAAACATCGTTCAGGCACAGTTGCTTTTTCTCGAATCGGCAGATCCAAGTAAAGATATCCAGATTTATTTCAATACTCCCGGAGGTTCGGTTCATGCCGGACTTGGAATTTTTTTCACCATGCAGTACATTTCATCTGAAATTGCTACCATTTGTACCGGAATGGCTGCTTCAATGGGAGCAGTTCTGCTCACTGCCGGTGAAAAAGGGAAACGTTCGGCATTGAAACATTCACGCATAATGATTCATCAACCTATGGGCGGCGTCTCAGGACAGGCTTCCGACATTGAAATAACTGCGCGTGAGATCATGAAACTTAAAAAGGAATTGTACGAAATCATTGCCGTTCACAGTGGCAAAACGTATAAAGAGGTTGAAAAAGATGCCGACCGCGATTATTGGATGACCTCAACCGAAGCTAAGGAATACGGGATGATTGACGAAGTTTTGATCAGGCATAAATAAGACGGTGCATAAACAAAATATACTTTAAAAATGAAAATGGATAAATGTTCCTTTTGTGGACGCGTTAAGAAGGAAGTAAACTTGCTGATTGCCGGTATGGAAGGACATATTTGCGATAATTGTGTGGAGCAGGCTCATGCAATCGTTGAAGAAGAACTTAAAAAAAATGAAGGTTTCGATACGAATGGCATTATCCTGATGAAACCAAAGGAGATAAAAAATTTTCTGGATCAGTATGTGATTGGGCAGGATCAGGCAAAAAAAATACTGGCAGTGGCTGTTTACAACCATTACAAACGCCTCAACCAACCCGTATCTGCCGACGAAACCGAAATTGAAAAGTCAAATATTATTCTTGTTGGTGAAACCGGTACCGGAAAAACCCTTTTAGCCCGTACCATTGCCAAAATGCTTCATGTTCCTTTTACTATTGTTGACGCTACCGTTTTAACCGAGGCCGGCTATGTCGGTGAAGATATCGAAAGCTTGCTCACCCGTTTGCTGCAGGTTGCCGATTATAATGTGGAAGCTGCCGAGCGTGGAATCGTATTCATTGACGAAATTGACAAAATTGCACGAAAGGGTGATAACCCATCCATTACCCGTGATGTTTCGGGCGAAGGCGTTCAGCAGGGACTGCTTAAACTGCTCGAAGGCTCAATCGTGAATGTTCCGCCACAGGGCGGACGTAAACATCCGGAACAGAAAATGATTGCCATCAATACCAAAAATATCCTGTTTATTTGTGGCGGGGCTTTCGATGGCATCGAAAAAAAGATTGCCCACCGGTTGAATACCAAAATTGTGGGTTATGGCGCCCAGCAGAAAGCCGATCATCTTGACCGTAATAATATGCTTCAATATATTGCCCCTCAGGATTTGAAAGCATTTGGGCTAATTCCTGAAATCATTGGCCGTATTCCGGTATTGACGTATCTGGAACCACTCGACCGAAAAGCCTTGCGCAGTATTCTGACCGAACCCAGGAATTCGCTGATAAAGCAATACGTGAAATTATTTAAGCTCGACGATATTGAATTGAGTTTCGATGAAAAGGCCCTTGAGTTCATTGTTGATAAGGCTGTTGAGTTTAGGCTTGGTGCACGGGGACTTCGGGCCATTTGTGAAAACATCATGGTTGATGCCATGTTTGACACTCCTTCAGACCATGTCAGTAAAATGAAGATCAGCCTTGAATATGCGCAGGAAAAAATTGATGGGGCAAGCGCTGTTCGTTTGAAGGCAAGCTAATGGATTCCATGGAAGAACTGATTTTTTCAAAAGGAGATTTTATCCGGGTTGACGGAATTAATGCAGTTGTCGTTGGGACTGAAGAAGATGAAGATATTCCGCACGACCACATTGCTATTTTTTTTGGCTCAGAACCGGCAAAGCGCGAATCGGAAGGCGGAGAAGGTAATGCAAGACCAGTAGTATGGATTGTGCCCATCGACATTTGCGAAGATGGATTGGAGCCTGAATACAAAGAATAATAGGGGTTCAACCATCAACTTATAAGTTCGCCTCCCCAAAGTTTTTCAAGGAATATTTTCCATGGTAATATAAGGATGTTGTCAATCTGCCTTGGAAAAGGATCATTCGAGATCAGGATTGATTTTTTAACCGGATATTCCTCGGCAAAGTGGCGTAATCCGCTCAGATGACGTGGATTTGCGTTTTCGGTGGCTTTTACTTCGATGGCCACTTCATGATCGCCCAAAACAAAGTCAATTTCCAATTGCGAAGCTGTACGCCAGTAGCTAACCGGATAATTCAGGTCAGAATAAGAACTGTGTGCATAGATTTCCTGATAGATGAAATGTTCAAATGCTTTCCCGAAAGCTTCGCTGCCTTGCGCTATTTTGCCACGTTTAAGCAGATAATTAGCTATCCCGATATCGAAAAAGTAAAACTTGGGAGCCAAAATTACCCTTCGTTTTGGTTTGTTCTGGAATGAGGGCAGAAATCGTCCGGTCAGTGTATCTTCCAAAATTTGAAAGTATTCGCGGACAGTAGGAGAACTCACTCCACAATCTGAAGCAATGTTCGAGAAGTTTACAATTTCTCCGTTTGAAAAAGCGGCTGCCTCCAAAAATCTGAAAAAAGAGGTGATATTCCTGATTTTGGCTTCGGCCATGATTTCGTCCTTCAAGTAACTGCCGATGTATGAAGACATCATCTTTTGAGGATTTTCTGATAAATAATGGCGGGGTAACAAGCCATTATTTATTGCCCTAAGCAGATCAAAATCTGGTATCTCCTGACTAATCAGCGGAAAAAGTTCGTAACGAAGCGCCCTTCCCCCCAACAGGTTTGACCCCGATCTCAAAATTTTTCGCGGACTAGAGCCACTTAAAATAAACCTGGTCCGGTTATTTTCAATCAGCCAATGAATTTCATTTAACAACTCCGGTATCCGTTGGATTTCATCAATGATAACCGGTATTTTTCGAAAATCTGCCAGAATAATCTCCCGTAGTTGGGCCGGATTGCGTTGCAGGCGTTCAAATACATCGGTCAGTAAAAGATCAAACCATAAGGCATCCGGGAATAATTCCTTTAACAAGGTGCTTTTTCCTGTTTGTCGTGCGCCCCATAAAAAAAGGCTTTCATGGCCGCTTCCCTGAAATATTTGTTTGCGAATATACATGATAATTTAAAGTAATAGTTTAATATATCCTGATAATTTAAAGTAAAGATAGGAAATAATTAGTATATATGCAAGATTATCAGATTTTTATTCGAATTATTTCCAGACTTCTTCCAGAAGCCAGATTGCAGGGTGTCGGACCGGAAGATTCCGGATAACTTCGGGATGGATTGGATTAGCTGGCAAACGCAAAAAGGTGTTGATATAATCTTCATTTTCGTAGGCCAAACCCGCAAATAGAAGCGACGATTGTCGCACAGGCCATTCGTCCCAGATGTAAATGTCTTTGGCAAATGGCCATTTTGATTTATCGGCGATGAACGGATATTTCTGTTTCCAGGTCAGAAGCCAGGCCGAGGTTAGTGTGGCGGTGATTTCGTTCAGGCGGATCATGGCATAACGATGTTCGACAAAATTCTCCGGATTGGTTTGCCCGTCTTTTTGAATGTAAGGGCCGGTTGTATTGGCCGAATCGGGCCACCAGTAGTCGCCCTCCTAGTAAAAATCATTTTTCGCGCCAGCACTGCGTTTGCACGATGATGCGGTTACCGTAATGGGTTTTTCCTTCATCATTTGTTCAGCCCGTTCTATAGTTTCATTCCTGACATTATCAATGACTTGTTTGGCAAGTTTGCTCATCGGCTGTGAATAGGCAGGTATCGTTTCTCCCCGGGTTGAACGTGAAATTGCCTGATAGGAAATTTGGCCCAGGACTAAAGAAAAGATCAAAAGGATAATATTTTTATTTGTCATGGTCTTGGGATTCAATCTTATCGGGTATATTAAACCAGACAGGATTCTTGAGTTAATGGTTTTGGTTTTTCGAAAGTGTGAAAGTATCGAATAATGAAAACGATAGCACTGCCTGCAAAAACATTTTCGTTTCCGGCGACGATTTTTGTTATCTTCGCAGGCCTGATTTATTTCAACGAACCGCACTAATCAGGTAATGGTCAATTGATAAACACTCTCCATGAAATACCCGCAAAAAAAATCAGAATTTCGGCCCGAAAAATTAAAAGAGATTGCCGTAAAGGTGTCTGAACCTACTGAATTGCTAAAATTCCTGATTGAGAAATTTCCGGAAAAAAGTCGGACTGCCATCAAACTAATGCTTGCGCATAAACAGATCAGCGTGGGGGATTTGGTAACTACCCAATTCGACTTTCCAGTTAATCGGGGACAGATCGTTTATCTCAACAAAAAGAAATCGGAAGAAAAAATCCGTTTCAGAGATTTGAAGATTGTGCATGAAGATGTTGATTTGATTGTAGTTGAAAAAGGGAGTGGATTGTCCTCTGTAGCTTCTGAAAAAGAGAATGTTAAGTCGGCACACAGCCTGTTGACTGAATATGTCAGGAAATTTGACCTGAAAAACCAGGTATTTATTATTCACCGGCTTGATCGTGATGCTTCGGGATTGATGATGTTTGCAAAGAGCAAAAAGGTTCAGGAAGTCTTGCAGAAAGAATGGAATGATTCGCTTATCGAGGATACTTATGTGGTAGTTGTTGAGGGAGTTGTTGAGAAATTGGAGGGTTCCGTAACTTCCTGGTTGAAGGAGAATAAAGCTTTTCAGGTTTTTTCGAGTCAGAATCCGGATGACGGGCAAAAAGCAGTAACTCATTACAAAGTATTAAAAACCGGCAAATTGTTTTCGTTATTGGAAGTTAAGCCGGAAACCAGTCGGAAAAATCAGATCCGGGTACACATGAAAGATATGGGATTTCCTGTGTCCGGCGATAAAAAATATGGTGGCAAGCTTAATCCGGTTGGTCAGATTGGATTGCACTGCAGAGTTTTGTCGCTGAAACATCCGGTAACCGGAAAAACGCTGCGCATCGAAAGCCCCATTCCGGGAAAGTTTATGAAGTTGTTCCGGTAAAATATCTTTTGAAAACATAACCACCTAAAGCTTAGAATTCTTATTTTTGGGCGATCAATAAGCGGGAGTAGCTCAGTGGTAGAGCATCAGCTTCCCAAGCTGAGGGTCGCGGGTTCGACCCCCGTTTCCCGCTCGCTGATATACAGAGAGTTAGATTAATTTCTGGCTCTCTTTAATTTTCTGGGTGCAACATAGGTGCAACAAATTGAATTAAAGAGCATTTCCACAGTTATAAAAAACAAATATCACTCTTTGGGAAAAGTGATAATTGAACTATTTGGTGTTGGCCTCATCAATTGAGCATTCATGGTATAGATGTTTTGTATATTTCCTGACAAATCTTATTTCCAGATCGTTGGCATCTAATTTCCTTACTAAAAAACCATCAATAAAATAATACGTCTAACCAACTTTTGGACAACTCGCTCTTTTTTAGTGTGCCGATTATATAGTGCTCAGGTTGTTAATTTCTGGGAAGTCCATGTTGTTCTCTTAGGTTTCGAAGACTGTTTTTAAGTATACTATAATCATCATAATTTCCTATTCCGGTAATGGCATCCATATTATTCTGAATATCATTTCGTACAGCCCGCCATTCATTTCGGGTAACTTTTCGTGTGTACCATCCCGTATTTTGCCGGGTATTCACTAGTTCATCAAAGCGGGTTTGTAACCAGTCGCGTTTATAGGCTTGAATTGAAGCATTGTTAATATTTTCAGTCAGATTATTAATAGACTCCTGAATAGAATCGTAAATTTCGTCGTTATCCAATTCGTTATTTTGCACCCTTTGCACGATTTGTGCAGTTACATTAATGTAGTCAGGCATTTCGGCAACAATAGGATCTTGAATGTAAATTGGTTGAAGTGCTGTTTGTAACTGGTTTAATCGATTTGTTCGTAGTACAGCACCTTTTGATTTATGCCCTCCTCTTTCAGTTGCCTGATGACCCGTTCGGATTGGATTCTCCCAATTTTTAATGTTGATTAACTCTTCTGAGTTATCCCATAAAAGCCTTGTCTCTTCAACAGTCTTTCCTGATAATGCTGTTCCAAATTCCTGTTGAAAAGCATTTAGTGTTGTTCCTCCTCCACGCATATGTGCACTGTGCCCTAACTCATGACCAAGAGTGACGAATCCGGGTCGAACGATTTCGTGTAAATTATCGTTGTATGGAATAGCCTCATTTCCGGGAACAGAACGAACAAAGGAACCCGTCCCGGCGCCAAACATATATTTGTTATTATTTAAAATTACGCCATGTTTTCCGCTGACCAGAGCATTCCTAAAATCAGTTGCAGTGTTTAGGTTTTGTAAGTTGTTATTACCGGCATCATTTTCCTCAAGTGCACTTCCTTCTCCAAGCCTCCTAAGAGCCTCGTCGTTTCCTAATGGTTGCGCCTCCGATTGAAGCAGATTATTGAGGTCCGTATTGATGTCTTGATCGTTAAGTACTACGGCAGGCAGTTGATTGGTGATCTCTCCAATATAGATGTTAGTCATCGCATCAGCAAGTGGTGCATTGAGAGTTTCTGTGTTCAGATACCTAAGTAGCATATGCCCTTCTTTGGTATCCATAATTTTAACTAATTCAGAGCGGATTTTCATATTGTAGGCATCCCCGCCAACCAGTTTAATTTTACCTGTTTCCTGAACAACCGATCTCCAAAGTTCAGTCAGACTCTCAATTTCTTCGGCTTCCATATCATTTGTTTCAAATGGAAGTACCTCCAGATTGTCTTTGGTCTGATCAACGAGATGGATATGCTCTGTTTCAGTTTCATTCAATAAAGCATGCATTTCATTTGAATGATGGTTCCTTGCTAATTCAGAATGATTTATTGTTACCTGGCCAAACCATGAATAAATTGCATGGTCAATTTGCCGAAGGATTGAGAATTTTTGATTCAGTACATCCGCATTTGGATTTGGTTTGTCAGCTTCTAAATTATACCTGTTAAGTAAATCACCAATATTCTGAAATGCAACATCGGTATGATCAGTTTTACCCAAAAAGGCTTCTCCTGTAGAAAGAAGTTGAACGACAGTCGGTTCGGAATAATGTATTTCTGCACCTCTATTATTATTATTTTGAATAGTATTTTTTATTAATTGCTTTAGGTTATCTGTTTTACTGTGCACTTTCACTGTATTCTTGTCAAAAGGCGGTAAACTCTCAACCCCCAATTGGAGATTATCGGTTATTCTGGTACTTTTTTTCCTTTTCTGAACAGATTCTGTTTGTTGGATTGTATGGTTACAGGTCTTGGCTTGTAATTGTTTATCTAGTTTGAGATTCTGACGATTAATTGCTATTTCATGAAGAACTCTCAATTGATTAACCTTCGAATTATGGTTAGCCATTTCATGTAATTTTCTCTGACTGAGAGTTTCCGGACGGTTATCCTCAAACTGAAACAAAGACTCAGCACCGTTCTGCATTTGAGAAACCTCATTCGCAACGGATTGGCTTTTATTATCAGATGTTTTTTCGGAATGAGTATTCATATTTCCAGTTATTTTATTCAGAGATATCACCCCCACCACCTCCCAACAAGTGTTGGCCAATCTTCGACACGTATGGCTCGACTTTTGGCAATTTAATATTTTTAAAAAATAGGGAAAGACTTGCTGACGTAAGTCGAATGCTGAAAGAGCTTACTACTTTGGTTAATGCCTCGACATTCTTGGTCGAATCATCTTTGGCTGATTCTAACTCAAGGTTAGACCGAAGGTCATTTAAAAGAGTGTTTTGCCTGATCCACAGGTCGTTAATCCTTTCCTGAACGGGCTCATTTATGTCTATGTCTTGTGCTATCCTTTCGATTCGTGTTACAATGTCTTCCAGTGAATTCGTTTCTAAGACGTCGTTGTCCAATTGGTGACGTTGGATAACCATACTTTGTACATTGGGTTTTAGTTTTACCGAACTAGTATTTGCTATTTCGTGCAATTTTCGTTGAGCAATGGATTCTGGCCGGTTATCTGTAAATTGAGAAGCAGAGTAAATACCCTTCGATATTTGTGACCTCTCGTTTACTGCCACCTGGCTTTTATTTTCCCGAGTTCGATCTGCATGGGTGCTCATAGTCCTGTGTTTTTAAGTTACCAACCTGTGCCTTATTAAACTAAAAATGATATTATTTGGATTTCTTTCCAAAATTAAGACATGCTTATTTCTTCTTTTTTATCTCATGTTTTGCTTCTCTTCTGGCTTCTTTCCTGTCCATTCCTTGATTGACGAGATTCATCTGTAATTCATTTTGCTCCTGATATTCGGCACGAATATGATGCTGTACACCATTCGGATTATTATTTTTCGCATCCTTTATGGCCTGTTTCTTTTTACCAAGTTGGGCTACACCAATGCCCGAAATGCTTTTAGCCTGAACAAGTGCTTTTGCCCCCATAACATCCGCCTCTTTTTCCAATCCTGCATCATCATTTACATTCACATTTCCTTTCATTTGCATGGTGGGTTTTACGCGGCCTTGCTTTTGCTGCACTACGTGCCAGGCTTCGTGTGGCAGATGTTTTTCCTGTCCGGCGGCTAAGTGAATATCTGTTCCTTGTGCATAAGCATGTGCATTTAATTGTGCCGGTTTATCCGAATTGTAATGAACCTTTACATCGTTTAGGGAATGACCTGAAAGATTTTCAATGCCAGATTTAAGATTGTCGGGCAGACCGGTTTTGTTTTCACTTCGACTGGGCTCCGCGCTGGCTTTTCTCTGAACATGCTCAAACTTTCCCTGGAGCAATTCTTCCTCTTCTACTCCTTTCTTTTGCAAAGTGTTGAATTTGCCCTGTAGAAGCTCCTCCTCTTCCATTCCTTGCTTCTGAACAGGCTCAAACTTACCCTGAAGCAATTCCTCTTCTTCCAGCCCCGCCATCTGTATTGCATTTCCGGAGTAATTATCGGCAATGGCTTTTAATTGTGCCGCTTGCTTTGATTCGAAACTATTGTTTGCGATTTCATTAAGCTTCCTTTGTGTGATTGCTTCCGCCCGGTTGTCGGTAAATTGGAAAGAAGGTTCAGTACTACTTTGTTTTTTTGAATCGTTTTGAACCGAAGATTGGTTTTTATTTTCCAGGGTTTTGTCTGCATGAGTATTCATAGTCTTACTATTAGTATATTTTTTTTATTGATTTTTATAGGTCTTAATCTTCATTTTAAGATTGATTTGTACGCTTATATTTATAGTAATTCGATGCAAAGAACCAACTTAATACGATTCCAAGAATCAAAATATATATCATAAGGATAGAACTTGGCCCATTTACACTTCCAGCGCCAAAACCAGAGACAGAAGGATCTAAATACCGCCAGAAACCTATTGTAATAACTGTGAGGAAAATCAAAATGTAAGGTATGTTTCTAACCTTACTTCTAATATTTTCTGCTTCTTTACCACCAATCAAATATCTTTCAAGGTAAAATGAAATAAATGCAAACAGACCTGCAAATACAGAAAAAAAGATACTACACCATAAGAAAAATTTTGAGTAGATTGTCCATCTACTATATAAAGAATAACAAAAAGACTTATTTTTTTGATAAGCTTCATTGTATAATATTGTATCGTATTTTAGAGTACATGTATCCCTCCAAATAATTGGCTTATCAATATAGGTATATACCGTGTCTTTTACAGAACCAACTGAGCTATTATATGTATTGTCAAATCTTAAGTAGCCTTCTTTTCCTGATTTGTCATAATATTTTAAACGAACAATTCCTGCCCACTCCAGATCTTGCCAAAATATTTTTAGTTTAAACCCTTTTCTGGCATTGTTTAAAATCGTCCAAAACCGGCTCATACCTCTGACGGTTGATTCGCTCTTTGGTATTTCAACTGTTTCAATTTTGATTAGTGCGGCTCCAAGGCTTTTCCATAATTCAGAACGACCATCATCATAACCAAGCCACCTGATAGCCACTCCTCCAAGTTTCTTTTCAAATGCCCAATCATATTTCTGGAATAGACTTCTGGAATCGTCGAACCATAATTGCTTTTTATCTTCAGGATTTGGGCCGATTATATTTAAATAAGCTGAAACCTGATCCAGTTCAAATTCTTCCCGGATACTAATCCTGCTATCTTTTTGATTCGAATATTCTTTAACGATTTCTGCATATCTTATTGATTTTCCTTTTATTGCGTTCTGGATGCCAGTAAAATTGTCAACCTTCCATTCACGACCTGAATAGGAAACAGTCATGATCAGTTTCGAAATTGGGATTTTTCCATTGAGGTAGAAGTCTATAGCTGATTCTATCGAATTTTCTCCGGGTATATCACTTTTATAAAGAGGACTTGAAGATTGGGCAATCTTAATGCCTGAAGGCAACAAATCGTCAGTCAGTATAAAGTAAAAAATGACCATTGCATTTAGTTCCGAAAAGTTATAGGCAGCTATTTTTTTCAGGCTTTCATCATCCTTATTAGTCGGTAATGTAATATTCAGTAAAATAGCTTCATTTATATTTTTCAAGTTCTCGTGTAGCGCTGTAATAAACTGCACGAAATGCTTCGAATCTGATTCTTTAATGGATTCAAAATAGATGTTGATCCCTTTTAGCTTACTTCTTCCAATCAATTTATCCAGCTCACTTAGAAATGTTTTCCGTGCAAGGTCGTTGTTCAGGAATTTGGAAACAGAATCAGCGTTATTAGTATGTACGGTAAGGTGAACATCGCACCCTTGACTTTGTGCCAATGCGATAATTCCGTCTGCTGCCTGAAATTTCAAAATATCCTCTGGATTCTTACTTACACCTGTTGCCGACAATTCGTAGGCGGATAAATTGATGGCGGATAAATAATTATAGTTGTAATTCTTGAATTCATTGTTCATTCTGGCGTTATGCCAACCAATGATCTTAATTTTGGGTATCAGGTACCTTTTGAATTTACGTAAGGTATCGCCTTTTAGTGTGCTGTCAATGGGCGATAGTCCGGAAGAAAGAGAATACTGTACTTTTTCAATATCTTCCAAAAGCTTATTGACTTTGTTCGCCATAAGCCGCTTTTCCTGATTGTTATTATCCAAATTTTCCTGAATAACAGCTGACATTTGAACTTGTAAAGAATCGCTTAAAGATTTGGAAGCTTTTCCTCTCAGATTATTAACTATACTATCAATTGACTTTTGCGCCGAGTCGAAACTCTTTTTATTTAATTTATTCGCCGAGTTAATACTATCGCTATTAGCAGTATTCGCCGATTTAATTGATTTGAGCTGATTCATTATTGCATCAACTGTAGCTGGACTAATTTTCAGACGCCCATTTTTAATTTGTTCCAGCATATAATCATGTATTCTTTTTTCTCTGTTGTATTTGAATTTTACAGGCTGAAAAATCCATTTAAAAAAATGATGAGTTGTTGTATCAGTTTTATAGCTTTCTAACTTCAATGAATCAGGTATATCTTTTTTCTGTGCATTCGCTTCAATTTGAAACATACAAGCAACGAGAAGTAAGATTATTCCTAAACCTATTCCGGCAAATGATTTTTTTATATGTATCTGATTATTCATTTCTTATTGATATTTTATGAATTTCATTTAAGTGTCATTTATATCCAATCCACATAAATTGGCTTTTTCATCCACGAAAGTTTGATCAGCGAGATATTCCATGGAATGGAGTTAAGTAAAATATCCACGCCTTTTTTTTCTACCACCAGGGAGACCTTGTCTTTCCCGAATCTCAATATTCCTTCCCGTTGAATAAAAGTTTCCTGTATTCCTTCCTGAGAAGAATTTTTTACCTTTTCCCAATTATTAATCAGGCCATTGAATAAACTGTGCGCAAGTTCTTTCTCTTCCACGGATATGGTGATAAAAGGAACGAGGTGTTCCTGTGTAGGCATTCCAACCAATAACTTATTCAGTACCAGTTTGTATTCCGGAAAATCAATTTCATTATAAACCAGGTACTGAATGATGTAAACAGCCCTGTTCATACTTTCCCGATTAATGAATGCGCCGTCTTTTACCAACGAGAGACGCTCGAAAAGCCGGGTTAAAAAAGGCCAGAAAAGGATTAAGCCTGCGTTGCTGATTTTAACTTCAATTCCCTCATCTTCTGTGAATAACATATCGCTTTCTTTTTTGCCGGTTTCCTCACTTTTCTTGTGGCTGCCCGGTTCAATATTTAGTAGTTGAACCAATGCCGGAGGAAAAACTACTGGATGATTTGCATTTGAGGATTGAACAAGCCGGTAAACAGTGGTGAAGGTATGGGCCCAGTGAATTCCGGGATACTTCTTTTTCAAATGTTTCAGGAAAACAGCATGAAACTGATTGTTCACTTTTTTTCCCTCCGGTTTGTAATAATTGCGCGAGAATTGGTAAACTGTTTGCCGCCATTGAGCCGGATTTATATTTCGAAAATAGAAATAGGGTGAAAGCAAAATATACTCCTTTATTTGACTTTCAATTTGGGAATCAACCTGAGTCCATAGGGTTAAGATTTCCTCGTAATCTTTAAAATAAAGTTCCTTGAATAAAAGATCAGGTTCCCTGGAATCATTTTTAACGAATTGGTTTGTATCAATTCCGGAATCCTGAATAGAACTCAGTACCTGTACTTTCACCGAACCGGAACTTGATTTGGCTTTCTTTTTATTCACCTGAAGGATCTTTTTCCACACGGCGTTTAACGATGTATGACCGGAAATTAACTGATCAAATTCATGGATGACAGATGGTGGTATTTTAAGAATTAAATGTTCAAAAACAGGCTCCTCTCTTTCCAACTGAAGGAATAATTCTTCAAATGTATTGGGGTATAATTGGCTGCTTTGTTTTAATCCGGCGAATAATTCAGGAAACGATAAGTTACCGGCCCACCAGGGGAAGAATCCATTATGGCTATAAAACCTAAGGAAAGAAAGGTATTGATTTATTTCTCTTGCCGAATACAGATTATCAGATTCATCTGCGGATTTTTTACCATGTTCACTATTTTTCGAAACCTGCCAAAATTCAATCATTTCTTTAAGCTCCTTTGAGCTGGTAGTGTTTATTTGGACTATTTGTGAGACTTTGGTACCTGAAATAAATTTTTCATACAATGCTTTATCGCTCAGAATCAGGATCAAAAAGGTCTTTAACTTTTCAGGTTCACCGGAGCTTAAATCTTCATAAGTCGTGCTCAAATTCAGTTCAGGTTTCGCAATTATTCCCAAGATATCATCCAAATGAGGTTTAAACCTTTCTATTTCACTTCTGAGTATGTTCCTTGACAACAAGGATTTTTCTAAAGGATTCCACTGATTTGTAGGCAAATGGAATTTTAGCAAGGCATACACCTGAAGAAGTTCACTACGGTTTTCCTGAAGAAAATCCAGAAAAACCGTTTTGACTACCTGGAAATAAAAAGCCAATTTTTTAATCAGTCCCTGAATCTCTTCTCCGGATGATTGTATTCCAAAACCTGTTTGATGAAGTTTGCGAACAAGTAATTGATAATCCCTGCCGATCATTCTTTTTAATTCAGCATTTGAGCTTACCCTATTTGGAAAATCGCCACTTTTAAGGCTACCACGTGATTTGGAAGATAAAAAATGTACCAACTTATCTGAGTTTGAGAATTCCTTTGATAATTGGTTATTCAGTCGTTCCAAAATGGAATACAGGTAAACGTCGGATATACTTCCACCTTTACTTGCAGCAAGAGCAATCATGAATACTTCATTCCTAAAGACCTGTGAGTGAATCGGACTATTGGTACTGAATGTAAATTGTTGTTTTATTTCGGATATTATTTGTGATAGGATAGCATATTCATCGCGAAAAAAATGAATTAAATACTCTTCCAGATTATCTGACAACTTATTGTCCATCAATACATGTAACCGGTTGATTAAAACTTCAGCATCTTCAATCCCGCGAAGTTGTGCGGCTAATAATTCGTCCTTTTGCTGAACCAAATCCCTGAGAAGTGATTGGACATCTCTCAGGTTCAAATCAGAAAATGCAGCGGGTAAATGACCTGAATCCAAATAAGACCCAATAATTTCCCTTCGGTTAAGGGCATAATATTCTTCGGCAAAAGCGCTGTCTGACCGGGAACCTTCTGCTGGGGGCTGATTTTGACTTTTTGAAAGTGCTTTCCGGATACCTGAAATTTCTGGATATTGCCGCTCATCATCAATTAGCGAGAGCATCCTTTTTAGATTGGCACTCTCCATTTCAGGGGAATTTATATTGGTTACCTTTGAGATAAACGATGTGATTAGGTTAAGTTGTGAATTTACTTTATCCTGATTGAATAACTCAAGCATAAGACTGACCCCATTCCTGTTCAGCCTTTCAATCAGGATCTCTCTTTTGACGTTATCAGTTATGGCCCGAATAATTTCAACCTTTAGAAATTGTCTTTTTAGCGATTTAAATTCATTGCTTCCACTGTTAAGTATTTCAATTAAACGGTCAATTTCTAATTCTTGATGGATGTGTTCAGATAATTCAGCATTAAAAACAAACATGAACTCCTTCCAAATGCTATCCGAAAATTTCTTTTTACTGAACACTGAAGTTGTTTCATTCAGTAAATATTTCAGGATGAAATAATTAATTGTTCGAAGGAATTCGTCGCTGCTAATCCGGTTTAAATTTCTTTCCAGTCTGGTAGAAGTGAGGATTTTTCTGAAATCAACAATCCACTGACCATTGACCGGAACAATTGTAAATACTATCAAATCAAATGTTTCAGAACGAAATCCATACGCAATCCTTCTGACAGAAGAATCATATCGGGCATATTTTCTGATCATTTCAATCAGTTCTTTTTGATTTTGACGGATGGCCTCAGTTACCAGATCATCAACAGAAAGAGATTCATCCATCCCAAATGGGAAATACCCTTTTTGAAGAAATATTTCTATCCGCTCTATTAAATATTTTTCCGATTTTTTCCCTCCGTAAGAAGTGTTTCCATAGATTAAATTATTTCTGATTTCTATCCTGCCTTGAAGTGCATCTACCAGTGATGTGCTGATTCTACCGGCAAGATTGCCGGAAATTTCTTTCTCATCAATTCTTCCGATATTTATTTCCAGTTTTGCCAACTCGATCAGCACTCCTTCAGGAATGTTATTGGAAATTGCTGCTTCGAGTTCAGGCAGAATAAGTGAATTAAAAATTGATTCAATCAAAATATTGCATCTGACCGCCGATGCCTTACTCTCATATTCAAAATTAAATGATGAGCTATGAATAATATTTTGACTGGATGTCGCCATTATTTATTTATTTTTGATTTTCATAAGCTGCTGATAGACTTCTAAAGCTGCTGATTTCATACTTAATGAATTTGCTTTGGAATTTCCCGACTCAGATTTTAGGTTTTCCCATGCGAGGTATTTTTCTTCAAATGCCTTAAAATGGTCGGCTTTTACCCATAAAATTTCGTTGTCTATGTGAGCTGGGATTCGTTCGTGGATGATATTTGTTACATAGTCCTGAAACCGCTCGTCCTGAAATCTGGCCGGCCAATCAGGCAAAACCACTGAAATATTCAGGTTGAAAAAGTCTTCTCCGATAATTTCATAAGAAAGCTTTTTTTGATCAACAATTTTATTAGGAACCTTTCTTTGAAAAACCAGGCGTCTTTGACCATAATCTTTATCATCCTGGCTTCCCTTTAATCGTATTTTTTCCATCTCCTCAAATCGCAACCTTCCGCTCGTATTTTCGGAACTATTAAATAGTTTAATTAAACTTTTTGTTTGTTTGATAAGATCATCTTTACCGAACACCGGATTATGGTTGTTGGCTTGATAAGTCACAATAATTTTTCCTTTATCATCCTTTATCATCCATTTACCATTATTATCAGAATAGGAATCATAAAGCTCCCCAAACTTGTAAAAATTCTCCAGCTGTGCATATCTATCTTCCTCTGATTCGCACCAGGATTCTTCTTCGAAGGTTTGAAATAAGGGTTCACCATATTCATCGAAAAAGCAAAATCCATACTTGCTGCCCACTAAAATGTCATCCAGCAAAATATGGTCAACAATATAAAGCCTTTCAGATTTTTTGTTTTGAGTAATGAAGAAACTTACTATCTGGCAAATTTTCTGAATGGCTATTTTTTCGGTCGGAGATTCAAATAAACTAACCCATTTATTTTTTTCTTTTTGAAAGATGACCTGAACTTTATCTGATGGCAATTTTGGTTTGGATAACCGGTAGTTTTTATAGTCCAGAGTTTCTTTGAATAATGTTTTCAGCCCTATTTCTCCAAATGAAGCATTGGGGAGGCCTTCATTTGTTAATTGAGTATAATGGTCAATCTCAGATGTTTTCAGATGTCTGTATTTCTTATTTAATTCTTCATTATCATTTAATTGATCTTCTTTTACCTTTTGAAGTATCTTTTTTAATCCTGTGAAATCAGGAATCTGGGATCTGCTTTTTCTCGAAGGGATACCGGTTTTTGCCAAAATCATTTGCTCTAATCCTGAAGGATTCCTGAAAGATTTTTGATCTTCATCTAAGGATTTTGGATCTTTATCTTCGGAATTGACAGGATGGAATGATTCTCCTCTGCTTCGGTAATAGCTGAGTTTTTTCAAATTCAATAAAAATTCCGATTTTTTTTGAAGCAGAATCCGGTTCAACTCCTTTTCATTCCGAATCAAATTTAAACGCAAGGATACTTTCCATGGCAGATCGTTCAGGTCTTCCCCAAACCGGGCCAGCATGTGATTATAGATTTTGTTTTTTCTGCTGAAAAAAATACTTTCAGATTCCAGATACGACTCGATGGCAGGAATATTTTCCTTCGTAAGTTTATTTATTTCCGGAACAGAATGCATCCATTGAGCAAAGTATGTCTTTTTCTGCCCCTTTTTAAAATCAATATTAAAAAACTCATTCAAATTCCCAAGTTGAGCCAGATGGTTGGCTAAATGCTGCTCAAAAAACATCAGGTAAGCTTTAAGCTGCATAGCCTTTGCACGCCTTTCCAGGGGCTCTTTTTGTGATAATCCTTCTTCGCCAATTCCATAGATTATCGGGAAATGCCTCTGTATGGAATAGTATTCATCAGGCTTTCTGTAAGTGCCTTTTAATTTGCTGTAAAAGAACTCATTCAAAGATTTGCCAATTCGATATTCCCGGTGTTTTTTCGACCACGTTTCGGAAAATAAATTATTGATATTCAGCCTATCTAATACATGGAGCTTTTGGTTATTAATAAAAACTGACATGTTATCATAAATCCGGTCAAATCTGTGGTCAACACTGGTCCTTGTATGGCCATCAACAAGCAAATGAAAGAATTTATTCTTTTCAGCTTCTAAGAATTTACATTCTTTACCATTGATGATAAATGGTTTAACCTCACACCTGGATATGCCATCAATTTTAATAAATAGCTTTTGAAGCTCGTCAATATAAAGAGAAGTGATTCTGGGATTAAGAAATTCATTTTTTATAAACCCGTTATTTAACCGGGGGCCGGAAAAGGTTTCTTCCATACCAAAGCCGGCTTCTGTCATTTCATGATAACTGTAGTATTGGATGCGGCTATAAACGAACTCAAGTAATTTAAGAAAAAGTTTTGCTATGGTTATTTCCAGATTTGCCTGGTCATCGAGGTAAATATTAAATTTAATATTAATATCCTGGGGCTCAAGCAGAATTGCTTCCTCATAACGTTCTCCAAGATTTCGGTTTTCACTTAAAAAATTATTCACTTTGTTCAGAAATATTTTCTTTTCCTTTGGATGCGATTTTATTGAGTTCAAAAATTTAAAGCTGGGTAATATCTCAATTTGGTTAATGCCATCTAATTGTTCTTCATAACCGGTTTTCTCATTTGAAATAATCCAAACATTTTGAATTTCATCAAATTGATCAAAGATCATTTTCCGCGTATCGTCCTCTGTAACAGGGTGTGAACTTAATATGGTTGAGGGAGTAAAAAAGGCATTATTTTTTGGCACCACCGACAATCCTTCCCCGGGAGTTAAAAGGTCCTCAACAGGTAAAGATGTTCGAAGGGCGATATCGGTAAGTGCATAGCAAATTTGCTCTAAAATAGTCACACCCGGATCGTGTGAATTGTAATCAGTCCACTCGTCACCACTCAATTCCTGAATGTAGTCTAATCCCTTATTGCGAAGTTCCGTAAAATTTAAACTTGTAGGTTCAGTTTCATTTCCGGAAAAGCTAACTGATGGTTTCATCAATTTCTTTTAAATGTGTTACCTCTTTTCTAATATCGTTATTCCATAAAACTGATACCGTGTAATATATTTTTTTACCCTCTCCATAATGACTCCCGGTCTTTAATTGCAGGTTATATTTCAAAGTATTTTTACTCATCACATTGTTCCACCATCTTGCAATACCCACCAGCTTCTTTTTGTTGTCGTCCGATTCTGTCTCAATCTTTGATGGCCTTGATTCCCATCGGATATCAATTTTATTCCACCATTTACCCTGATGGGCGCAAGTTTTTGTAATCTTTGGCCGCGAGTTTCCGAACGTACTGATCGCAATGGCATGCATCAGCGAATATCGGCCTGCACCGGGTTCTCCTTCAGCATAGGCCATTATTTCAAAAGCGTTGCAACCTGTCAAACCCTCAGGACTAAACACATTATGCCATTTGCCATCAGCATCCACTCCCTTTTCAGTTTCAAGGTGATTTCCCACGCGTCCTTCGGAAGCTATAATACCTTTTACCTCAAGTTTATGACTTGGTGAATCGGTTCCTAACCCAACTTTTCCTCCATCTCTTTGAAGAAAGAGCGCAGGGGCTTCAACTTTTTCCTGTTCGGGATTTTCTTTTTGGTTCGTTTGGACAATATTATTTATAGAAATTCCGCCGGTATCTTTCTTCGAAATAAACAATGCCCAGGTAGCTTTTTCTTTATTCTTATTCTCAAAAAAACTGATTAGCCTCTCTTTATCCGAAGGATAAATCATTAACCCGTCTTCATTATCAATGTCCAGCCGGTCATCCGCTTTATTAAAAGTAGAATCTATCAGCTTTTTAAAAGCATTTTCATCGGGAAGATTACCTTTTTTAAAAAAGGCAGTGAGTTCTTTCCTATCTGTAATGTTCTTTTGATTTTTCATCCCTATATTTTAATTGTAATTTCCAGCTTCACTAATAACAAAATCTGATTCGATCGAAAAATCACCTATTCCTGATGCATTAGACACTAATGGTTTTTCATCAGGAATGACATCAATCTGGTGCTCAGGTGCGGAAGTTAAAATGGCATAAGCAGAAATTGTTTCAAGTTCTTCGATATTCTCTTTCTTTGCAGTGTCTATTATTCTGTTCCTTTCATACCCTTTAACTAATTGGAGTACTGAAAATTGAGTTACAAAATCAACATACGGCCTGCTTTCGATATAATTTAAAATTTCAGTTTTTGAAATGGATTCATCAAATCCTTTTTCAATGTAAGAGTTTTCGATGTCGGGAGATAAAAAACTGATTAATTCATTATTTAGAGCATTTTTGAAATAGCCTCTTTTTTGATAATCTTTAAATTTAACACTGCATTTCACTTTTAACTGCTCATAAACCGGATTGGAAACTTCAATTTTCGCATGGGGTGATACAAATTGCGAAATGTATTTTTTGACCTCCAGTAGTGTGCTGAAGTCCACCATATTGCTTCGTTTTTTGGTTCCATCGTTTAAATTGTTCCTGGGTATCAGTACAATTTGTACCGAACTTCCTTTCACTAATTCTTTAGGGTGACTATTTCTGCCATAAACCCGTACTTTTTCAATTTTTTTAAACCGGTCAAGTATGATTCGTTCAATATCCCAGTTAGTAACTACCCTGTTTTTATGTCTCATTTGTTCACTTACCCGGGAATAAAATGACTCTTCATTTTCGAGTGAATCGTTTAATTCAAGCGCAAACGGACCAGTAATTTTGCCGATGCCTTTCTTCCCTTCAAAATTAATTTTCTGAACCCGATGGACATCGGTTAATTCCTGAAGTAGGTTGGAAGTTGAATGATCTGAAATGACTCCGACGGCTTGGGTAAATACATTTTTTATTCTTGAATTAAGATCTTCTTTCCCGGTAGAAAAAGCCCTAATCCAAAATTTTCCCTGTGGGAGGCAAGTGTTGTCGAATTGAACCGACGCTGGCAGTTCGATTTTTACAATTCCTGATTTAATCAGACCATCAGTGCTATCTTCAACCAATAAACCGTCAAAAGACGCCCATTCGTTGTTTGAAAGATACTCCCATTCGATTTTTGGTGCGCTTATTACGGTGTGATTATAAACGGCAGGTACTAACTCAAAACCCAGGCTTACTATATCACCAGATTTTACCTGCTCTAATCCGATGAACAAATTTCCCTTGTGTTTTATTTGGGGTAAGAGAAAACATTGAGATTTTACCGGACCCGGTAAAACCTGAATATGTCCAAAAGGATAGATATGAATCAACTTAATATCACAAGCGCTATTATCCTGTTTCCGTAACATGATCTCTTTTACAGTATTGGAATAAGAAACCGTTAAGTGTTCAATAACCGGAGTATAAGGCTGGTTTGGTAACTCAATGGGCTTTCTTCGGAATCTGGCGCTTTTCAAAGCTGCTTCAGCATATAGGTTCGGGAATACCTGATGGCCAAACGCAATCTCCGGATTTGTTAAAACAAAAAATAACTGATCTGCATGTTCATTTTTATTACTCCCGGATTGATCTATCTGATTCTTAAAATCGAGATTCTGAAGATTAACTTCAATCTCATTTTCTTCATTTGACAAAGTATCACCATCAGTTTTAAAAAGTTCAAATGGTTGATTCATTTGCTTTCCTGAAGCATGATTGCCTGTTCTTGTTTGAGCAATTTGGGCTTTAAAAATTCTGTTATCTATTGAATAAGGATAAGCCTGATAGTAGTCTTTAAAGCCATTTCCTGATTGCGGAAGCCCAATCCAACTTATATTAAGGAATAGTTCGGACAAGTTTTTTTGCAGGATCAACGGATTTTGGATTCGCAAATAACTGCCTGGAACCGGAGCAGGCCCAAAAGGGGTGAATGGAATTGAATGATCCAGATTACCGGCCGAGTTGGATAAAGTTAGGTTACTGACCTCTGAAACCGATGCATTGATTCGAATGTCTTCGATAATCAGGTCACTTAAAAACTTATACGGATGATACTGAGTGTCATTATTTAAAAGTAATTTGATACAAGGCCATGGCGAATCGAAACTGCCTTCATGTATCTTAGGATCAAAAGAGATGAGTTTATCATCTAGTTCATTTAATTGGATATCGCAGATCAGGATAGATTCAACTTCTTTTATTTTGGTCCTGGCGTTTTCAATTTTCTTCCATCCGACTCTGTCAGTAATAAAGATCAGAAAGGCGTCTTTAAAGAATTTAGATATAATTCCTTCTCTTATTTTTGATCTGTCAGGTAATATCAAATTTTGCCACTCCGTTCCCTGTTTAATTTGCCGCTCTGTTTCCCGTTTGATTTCCTGATCAATCAAACCATTAAAGGCGTTTTCTCCGATTGTTTTTTGTTTCGTATCCTGATCAGTTGTAATTTTAAATATCAAGCTAATTTCTTGCCTTCCATTTTCAAGAATTAAAACCGGTGAACTTATAATTAAGCCAACTTCACTGAGTCTTATATTGCTTTCATAATCATAATCATTGAAATTTTCTTCGCCAAGTATCGCCGGGAAATCTGAATCTTGTATTATTTCAGGATTCATTTGGTACTTTCCAATCTTTAAAATATCAGCCTCATAAAACCTGTTAATTGAAAAGTCATCTGCTTCAAATTCTCTACCGAAAGGGTAATCATCACTTTTATAGAGCGTTCTGATCTCTGCAATTTCAGCTTTATTTATGGTAGTAGTTGAATCAGCAACAAAGGAACATTGCTGGTTACCTTCAAAAATAAAATCACATTGATCTCCCTCATTAATGATTAAATCCTCGGCGCCCTGCTGTAATTGAAGACCAATGATTGCTGTACCCGGATTTAATTTTTTTCTTTGTTGTTGAAGTAAATTAAGAAAGTAAAAATCCAGATGTTTTTTTGTTAATGTATTAATGTCGTGCTGGACATTTTCAAACAATTTAAAAAATGCAAGAAGCAATCCTGTATGTGGGTAATGATTGCTGTTGCTTAATATTTCCTTCTCAAATTTATTAGCAGCTTTCTCCTTGAAAAAGACCAAGTTTCCATAAATAGTATCGTAGGTTTCTTTTAAAGTTTCCAGATCAGGATTATTACCCAATAGTGTATTGTTTTCATCAACAAATACTAAAAGCTTATTAATCTCACGAAGTATAGTTCCATTATAGTTAGATCTTTTTAAAAGCTCCGACCAATAGGTAATGAGATTACGAATCTCACGAGTGGCCACTTTTACCTTCTCGGTCTCCTTCTTTCTGTCGAAATGATTATCTATATCATCATTGTTTATTTTGTACTTTGAAATATTGATGTCTGTTGTGGCAATCATGGCAATGATAAACGCAGAATCATTCAGAAAAAAAGACTTCCAGGCAGAGTTATTCTTTTCTTTATTTTCGATCACTTTATTCTGAAGACTATAGAAATCAATATTCCGGGAAAAGTCCAGGGTAAAACGCACCAAATCCAGTAAAGACCTTTCATCTATTGCAATAGCATCTTCGATGAGAGCTAAATTCTTCCTTGATTTTTGACTAGTTCCTTTGTTCATACAGTCAAATGAAAAAGTTTTTACTACTAAAGATTTGTTCCTTCTTTTAAATAAAATGGGATCACCATGTTGTTTCTCGTGTTTGTAATTATGATGGTGTAGAAAATATGGATATGTATCAATCCGTGAATTTGAGTATCATCCGTAATCTCAATCCGATCGAGTTTTATTCTTGGTTCATTGTAAAGCAAGGCATCGTAAATGGAATCTTTAAGCATGCTGATGTGTGTCGGGTCGTTCGATTCAAAAACAAACATCCGGATACCACATCCAAATGTTGGAAACATGACTCGCTCTCCCGGAATGGTACCTATTATTATTCTCAGACTCTGCCTGATGTCTTCTTCTTTTTCCACGGTTGCAATGGTGCCCATTTCATAATTGAATTCAGGAGGAAAGGCCCAGCCTTTTCCTAAAAATGAATTGTTTTTATTCTTCTCTTTCATACAATTATCCTCCGATCATAACTGTTGGACATCCTAATACAATGCTGCCCCCGTGTGCCGTACTATCACCCATTCTGGCGGCGGGTTTTCCGTTTATCATGACAGTTGCAGAACCTTTAACGATTGAATCCGGCGGGCCTACGCATACAAGCATATCACCCAATACCGCAGCCGGAAGTTTCCCTATCAAAACATTTGAGACGCCCGGACCAACAATCGGTCCTCCGACATGTGGAATAGGTGGCAAACCTGGTGTTTGCATCGGACAAGTATGCATGTCTGTTAGTCTGGCAGCTAATCCCATTTCTATATGAATTAATTAATCATTACCATGGCGCCTTTTACGGTAGTTTGCCCTGAAGCTGAAATTTCAGCGCTGGCATTTCCTTTGGCGGTAAAACCTACCTTTGCATTATTTACGATGTTCAGACCATCAACCTTTACATCAGAGTCCGACTTAAGCGATATGCCTGATGTAGCTGAGATGTTCACATTTCCTGTGGCTTTTATTATGATATCCTTGGGACTCTCCATTGAAATACCTGAGTCATTCATCAATACCGAATTACCTGAAATGTCCTTGACACTTATGCTTTTATTTTTATCGTCCATAACAAACACATTCTTTCCCGGTGTTTCTATCGTTATGATTTTATCTTCGTCATCGAACCTTATATTAATCCCCGTCCTGGAATAAATTGATTTAAACTGATTTTTTGCATCAGGAATTTCCTTCGGCTTATTGATGGCATTGTACAACGCCCCGGTGATTACAGCATGCCTGGGATCGTTATTGATAAAAGTTAATAAGACTTCATCGCCTACTTCAGGAAAGAAAAAAAAGCCTGCATCTTTAGTGGCATATGGAAATGCCAACCTTGCCCATAAGCCGTCATCCTGACCGGTTCCTGAAAAAGAAGGCAGATTTACCAGTACCCGATAATTCCCATCCGGGTCCTCGTCAATTTTTTTGACTTTCGCTATTTGAGCGCCGTTTGAAGCCGGTAACAGGCCTGATGCCATTATATCTTCAACATCTGGTAACGATGAGTGCAACTGAGCAGATTTTCCCACATGTAATGTAGTGATCCAATTTCCATCCGTCAACAGGTGGTTTATTTTCGAGATATACGCTTTTCCATTAAACCGTGAACTGAACCCGGAAAGATTGATGATATCTCCGGCAATGATTTCAGTAGTCCCGGGCACCGAGATTTTGCCCTGAATTTTGCTCAGCACAGCTTTGTTTGCAAGTGATTCTCCCCAGATCTTCAGTTCAATATTCGACAATGAAGCAGATGAATAAAGATTTGAATCTCCGTTAGCTGCAGCTTGGGATAATTTATCAGCAGTAATGTTTCCCTGCGAAAGATCATCGGACAGGCTTACCGTTGTTTCAATTTTTGCCTGTGTTTTAACATCCCAGGCTGTCAGTTTGTAACTGTCAGCCAAATCTTCACTATCAAGAAGAAGATCTATATCAATAATAAATTGTGAGGCATTAATTTCGAATTTTGGAGAACTGCCAAAATCGGTTTTTTTTATGATCAGGCTGTTTTTATCGGTCAGAACTGCCATGTTGTTCATTTCAGACCTGATCACCACAAAATCCCAATCGCTGCAATTATATTGCATTAACACCGGCAATTCCGGAACAGTAGCATCAATAGTGAGCGGAAGTCCATATTTGCCAGCAATAGTTTTTATGGCATCAGAATCCTTTCCATTTTGAAAGATGGCGTTAAACCTTCCTTTGGTCATGCTTACAGCTTTATCTTTACAGGTAATTTGCAGTTGCGATCTTCCATTTTTAACCATGAGCCCCTGTGAGGTAATTATGCCTTTAAATGCTGACTTTCTGCTGTTATCATATCCTAAAGAGATTTCTATCTCATTTCCAGGAATAAAATCAGTTCCCTCACTGTTCGTGAACGGATTATTGACAACACCAATCGCTCCGCCATCTTCGATTAATATGGTAGCCGAAGCTATTTTATTAACCTCCATTTGAATGGAAATTTCAATAACCTCCACAACATCTTTGATTTTAGAGCCATTGATAAAAATATCAAAGCTTATTACACCGTCAGATTGTTGCAATACCTTTGCCATGATTACTATATTACAGGAGGGAAAGTGATTTCATCGCCCGGTTTGATTGCCCGGAAATTGGTTAATCCATTATGCTGTGCAACTTTTATATAATGGCTGCTGTCGCCATAAATCCGATAGCACATCAATGGTAGATTATCTCCATCAAGTACTTCTCTGATATGCGTAAGGTCAGAGGAATTTTTCTTTTCCTCGAGAGCCTTTTTCTTCGCGCTCACCGATGCGACCAAAACCAAAGATACCTCAGCCCTCAGGGGCGAACCATCCATATCAAGCATGGTATAGTTGACATTCCATGATTTCAACCTTCCCTGAAACAACGATTGGGTACCCCAATATACCCGCAGGTAATTGGGCTCATGAATATCTCCGTTATATTTATATACCAGATCTTTTACCTCTTTAATCTGATCATCCACTTTTTTTTTCGAAATGATTCCGGTTCCATCAAAAAATAATGCGAGCTCAAACAAGCCGGAACCGCCTCCTTTATACTTGGCAGTCTGAACACTTGATCCGTTCGTTGTATCATTCGTTGTATATTGTTGCTCATTCTTCAGCTTATAGTTTTCAGGATTTACAAGTACATCATACTTCCCTGTTTGGCTTGAATAATCAGGATCTTTGTATGCAACAATTTTCATTTTGGTTAATTCGCCCATAACTCGTTCACCTGATTGTTTTAGTTTCCAGTTTTACCATGACCTTTTCAAGGCAATCGCGTTCAATTTCCCTTTTCATTTGTTCCAGGTATTGCATCAGTTCTTCTTTTACCAGAGGGGATTCAACTGATTGTGAATAATCATTGGTTACGATTCCCCTTACGATAAGCTCTTTTATAATCAATGCCATAGGTTAATCTTTTCTAAAAAGCCTGTATTTCAATGTCAGTGTTTCGATAGCCAATTGGTTGCTGGTACTGTTAAGCGTTGATAATTCCCAGGAAATTGGGAAAGCCTTAACGATGGTCCACGAAGCCAAGTTTCCGCCATTTGCTCCCAGAAGCGCCAATTTGATATCCTTCGGATCAAACTTGAAATCTTCAATGGCATCTCTGCACCATTTATTCAACTTCGAGTTATACAATAAGCACCTTTTTAATACCAGGTTGTCAAATGTCGGCGGAGTTGGGAGGTGATGAACAAAGTTATTGTCACCACCTTCCTTTTTTTCTACCGTTCCAACAGTTACTTTCAAACCCGATACTTCCTGAAAACTACTATCCATTTCATCAAAGCCTGCAAATTTTACAGAAAAATAAAAGGCCGTCGGCGGAGTATAGCCAGGCTTGAAAAAACTATCATTTCCCATATTTCTTATTTATTTTCTATGGTTAACCCTTCGTGCATAATCTCGATGCTTTCGATAGCAACTTCATTCGCATTTGACTTCAGATCAGTTGAACTGATTTTAGTCGGCCAGGCATTTAACAGTGTCCAGGTCATGGTTGGTTTCCCTAACTCATCTAAAAGTTTGATGACCACATTTTGACGCTCGATCGTATTCATCTTGATTGTCGTGTACCAATCGGCAAAGCTGTTATCTTTGGCAAATACTCCTTTTTTCATGATAACCTTGCTGTTCTTTACCATTCCAGGCATACTGATTTCGGAAAATACCTTATTGTTGCCGTGCCTGTATGTCAATGGCTCTACTTCAATATCTAACCCACTAACTTCCTGAAAAGGAATATTTGTTTTACTGCCCCAGTCAACCATGAAATAAAATTTTGGTAACGGCCAGTTATTGTCTTGTTTTTCTCCTGCCATGATGTTATATTTTAAAAAGGTTTATGAAAATTTGTTTTTAATTATGATTTTTGCATCTGTTGTTCAAAGGTAACGACGATGAATTCTGCCGGTCGTACAATAGCCAGTTTTACAGAGACCAACATCCTTCCTTCCAAAATATCCAGGCTCGTCATAGTAATGCCAAGCCCTATCTGAACATCAAAGGCATCGGCGGGTGATGATCCGGCCAATGCGCCCTGCTTCCACTTCTCAGTTAGGAAATTGACGATCATACTTCTGACAGTAACCCAGGTATTCGCGTCATTTGGCTCAAATACATACGATCGCAAGGCTAATTTTATAGATTGCTCCAACATGATCATGGTTCGCCTGACATTTATATACCTCCAGTCCAGACTGTTTCCATCCAAGGTCCGGCCCCCCCAAACCAAAGTTCCGATCCCGGGGAAGGTTCTGATTGCATTGATTGACTTTCCGGATACTGCATCCACATTTAAATTTTCCTGCTCGTCATGGCTGATGTTGGTAGATGGCTTAATCACACTGTTTAGACTGATATTTGCCGGTGATTTCCATACTCCCCTGCTGTTATCAACCATAGTATAAATACCTGCCATGGCTGAGGATGGCGGAAGAAGGTTTATCACCAACCTGATCTGTTCCAGAAGATTTGAATAGGTTGGGCTTGTGGCAATTAAACCCTGATGGTAATTGCGCTTTTTATTAATGATATAGTCATCAAGTAGTTTCCTGGTTTCTTTCAGGTTTCCATTCTCTAATTCGCCAAATGATTTAACAACAAATTCTTTCAGTTTATTCTCATTCGCTTTTGCGGCCTCATATTCGTCTTTATTAGAATCAGTTTTTAGCACTTTTACAAGTTCTGACTGTTTATCTTTTAATATGGCTGCCTTAACCTTTTCGTTACCTTTTAAATAGCTCAAAACTAATTCATCAGTACTTTGAGGTTCAGCATCTTTCAATTTATCCAATTCTTTTTTAAAGAATTCATTCACTTCATTTGACTCGGCTTTTGCCTTCCCGAATTCCGTTTCATTATCTGCCAGAAGTGCCTTTTCGATATCAGCCTGTTTCTCTTTTATTATTACTTCTTTGAAGGCTTCATCGCTTTTCAAATAATTCATCACTAATTTTTTAGTCTCGACCAGCGATGCATCACTTAAATTATTTAGCGACATATTGATAAATTCCTTCAATTTATTTTCGTCAGTTTTCACCTCTTTGTATTCTGCATCCTCAGCTTTATCTTTATCTATTGCTATTTTGAGATCCTTCAGTTTGTCTCTGATAATTGCTGCATTTAAAGTCGGTTTACCAGTTGGAAAATTAGCTGTTAAACCAATCGCAGCCACTTCCGGCAATAATTTATTCAGGTCAACTGTAATATCAAGATTGTCAAAGGTAATTTCTCCTTTCGGTACAATGTTGGTATTTAACCAGGGATAATAAGCTGCAGCATAGTTGAGGTATTCAGTGCCTATTAACTCCCTGAAATTAGCAATTATATCTTCGGATGCAGGGCTTGTAATCCGGGCCTGATCCCCATTATGAATATCGAGTATTGCAACTCTGCTCTGCATTTTAGCACAATGTGCAAGTACTTTCTTATAAAGATCGTAACATTCGTCAACAGCCAATTTAACTGCATCAGGAATTACGATCATCGTTGGTTCCTGTTCCTTGAGCAGGGTGTCCAGACCTTTTTCAAGTAAATCTTTTTTGACTTCAACCTGTTCTGTCCCCTCATAAGTACCAACAGATACTATGTAGCAAGTACCTCCGCCATTATTGAAAAAAAGCTGAAGTCCATGATACATGTACAATAAGTTGTTTTCCTTGTAGGCAATAACTTTTGGTGTACCATTGATGGCGATTTCATTTTTATTTGTTGCGTCATTTACCGGTTCATCGAGCGTAAACACAGGTTTAATTGCTCCGCCAAAAAGAGGAAGATACTCCGCAATTGAAGTAATTCTTATAGGCTGATTTAATAGTGTTTTGCCATTTCTGGAGGCTTTTTCGGTATATCCGATAAAAGCAGGAATGGCTGTTGCGACCTCGACTACCGAGCCGGGGAAAGCGTTTACTTCTTCAATATAAACGCCGGGTGTCATTAACCTTTGTGCCATAATCTTTCTAAGTTAATTGTTTATAAATAAATATGTGAATAAGCTGGTTCTTCAGATTTCGTAACTTCATAATGCAACTGTTCAGGAGTCGCTTTGACTAAATTTTTATGAATGATCTTTCCCGGTCTTTGTTCTGATTCATAATTATCGAACAATTGGTAGATTTCATCAGAAATTTCGGAAAGGGGAATTTTGTTTTTGGATTCGAATACCCAGGCTTCCGGATTTTTATAAACAAGTTGCTTTTGAGGTGGATTGAAAATTTGCTCACTGCCTTTGTTGATAATGCTTAAATTACTGAATTTCTGATAGACCGGACTAACAAAAAAATACTTCCAGATTGTTTTTCGATTGTTAAAACTGACTGCATAATCAACTTTCCCCTTTTCCTTGTATTGGTTGAAAAGTTCTCCAACATAGATATCTACTATTCCTAAAGGTTTTTTCCAGAAAGATTTTGGATGGTAGTAAACCTTTCCTGATTCAACATCGTCAGCAAAAAAGCGGACAAGTCCTTGGGGCAAATCGGAAAGCATAAACTCATTGGAGTATTGTTTGGTCTGCGTTATGCTTTGGGAAGAAATTTCATTCCCTAATGCATCGGTAAACCGATATTTTTTTGACGATTCGAATGTGGGAAGTTTGATTTTTCCATGACTTACCGGTACAACTTCGCTTTGCCCAACGAATTCTGCTTCGTTAGGACGAAAACCTTCACCGTCCTGATCGGGAATAACGGACAAATTATTAAAATATAAAAGATTGTCAGTCAGATGATACAAAGGCAATTCGGTGTAATTGATGTATAAGGGATCCGTGCAGTTAAAATGAAGCTGAATTGGATCGGTATCATTTAATGAATCCAATAATTCGGTATTGCATGCCAACAGATGAAATCCTCCGGTAAAAGGCTTTATGATTATACACAGATCATTTAACAACTTGGTTGTTCCTTCGGCAAACGAGATTTCGATTGATTTGAATAGTTCATTCCTGAAATACCGGTGCTTAAATAAAAAGGTTAATAAATGATTATAGGTTTGTTGCATGCTATGAATTATGTTTGAGTTGCAGTTTCTTTAATGAGTGGTGTCATTCTTTCTACAGGTAATTCATCAAATGTTACTAACCGAACCTGATACAGAACAGAGGGCATTAGCTTACTGCCTATGGCAGACCACAGGTGACTTAATTGGGCATAATCTAATTTGCACAATTCAAAACTTAACCTGATTTTATTCGCGTGTGAATTATTTGGAGGGTCTAATTCTAGTATTTTATGGGCCTGAAAGAAGCGGATCAGGGAAGAAAGATAGCTTAACCCTTCCACATAAAGGCTGCTGTCAAAATTAGCGCAAAAAAGCAACTGCAAATTTAAATGTAAGTTAGGGCTCTTTTGTATAAATGAACTGTTGTCCTGATTGGAGGAACGACTCAGACTGTTTTTTAAAGTGGACTCATCATCCAGACTTACAAGAAAAAAAACGATTTTTCCATCAACATTCTGTGCGCCTGATCCATCAGCTTTAACAATATTCGAAAGAACAGCCTTGTCGGGAGTTCTAAATTCGTTCCTGAAATGTTCTTTCAGAATATCCTGAATATAGGTTAATGTAATAGCGATCATAAGAAGCTATATTTATTTGAAAAAAATAATCCTTCGAAATCAACTTATAAGCTATTTGAATGTTACCAATTTTGAAACACAGTAGTTTGAAAAAAGTTTTTGTGAAAAGATAAAAAGATGATAATATCTTAATATTAATTTTATATTTATTTCTTTAATTGAAAAAGTTCATTGTTTTACTTATTTCAAACCTTATTCAATCATGACAGATTACCATCTATTTTTAATCCAAATATTTACAGGAAAGTTTTTGGGGTACATTATCTCAGGGAATTTAATTCTTTTAATATTATTCCTGTTAATTGCAGTTGTTTCAATAGCGATATATTCTTTATTGAGAAACTCCAAAAAGAGTTTTTCCAGTCAAATGGATAATTTAAAAAAGGAAATAGGCGACCTTAAAATGAAGCACGATAACCAAACAAAAGAACTGGCTGACCTAAACGCTAAACTTGATGAAGGAATTAACCGGATGAGAAAATTGGAAGAAGAGAAAGAAACATTAATTCTGGAAAAAAAAGCGCTTGAAGAACAGATTCTGCAATTCGGTAACCATGAAAGTAAAGAAAAAGAGGATATCATCATTGAATATTATATGAATGAAAAGCCAGGTAGTTATATAACATAGAAGTATTATAGGCTGTTATCAACTAAACAATACTCTTTCCTTCCTTTATTTTTTCCATTTTAAGGCCTGCCTGAATGTCTTTCAACCGGATAATTCTGTCCTTTCTTCCCAGGCATTTTAAAATGCTGTAATGCAGTGTATTGATAATTGAAGCAGCGCTTATCTCATGTTGTTCAGCCAGATACTCAATATTGATATCTTTATCGTATTCAAATTCAGGAGTTTTAGATTTTTCCCATAAAATAAATCTGAGGTGTGCATCTGGAATTTCAAAATCAAGTACAAGCTGAAATCTTCTGAAAAATGCTTCGTCAATGTTCTTTTTAAAATTTGAACACAATATGACCAGACCATCAAAATCTTCCATTCTTTGCAATAAAAAGGAAACTTCCTGATTGGCATAGCGATCGTGTGAATCGGAAGTATTACTTCTCTTTCCAAAAAGTGCATCAGCTTCATCAAAAAAGAGAATCCAGTTTCTGTTTTCAGCCATATCGAAAACGCGTGATAGATTTTTTTCCGTTTCACCAATGTATTTTGAAACTACCATTGACAAGTCAATCTTATAAACATCCATTTGACAATATTTGCCCAGAAGGCTGGCAGTTAATGTTTTACCTGTTCCGGGAGGACCGGTAAACAATACTTTAAATCCAGGCTTAATTTTTCTTCCAAACTGATAGTCATTTTTCAGGTTTTTCCCATGTAGCACGTAATCCTTTATTTCTTCAAGCCCCTGCAATAAATCGTCTGCAACAATCAGGTCATCCCATTCCTGAGTAGTGTATATTCTTTTTGCCGGAAAATTTTGGCTGAAGTCAGGCTTAAATATTTCTCCCTTCGTAAATAGGGATAAGAATTCCTGAGATAACGATAACTGTCCACACAGAAGGGGTTCATTTAAAGCTGATTTTTCCAGAGAAAGGATGCCTTCCTGTTGAAAAAAATGATCTTTGTTAAATAACCTCAGCAACTCAAATCTTTTTTCAATATTAGCTCCGGCAAGGAGAAAAATTGCTGTTTCGCCGGTAGGGAGATAACCTTTGTTTTTATCATTCCTGATTCCGCCAAATTCAGTAAAGGGAATATCATAAAGTGTATTTTTCATATGCAACAAATCCAGCAGGGAAGGTTTTACATGAGGGATTAATGCAAGGATTAGTACCAGCCGTTCTTCCATGCTCATTGAATGATTTTTGATCAGTTTGGCATACGGTGATTCCTGTTCCTTAATTGAAGGTAATTTCAATTTCAGGATTTCTTCCTCTGGCAGAGACTGTTCAAAGGTAATTTTACCTCTCAGCAAGACTAGTCTTTGAAACCAATCCAGTTCCTGTTCGATTGTTTTAGCGTTTGCCGAATTAATATTCATGATTCTCCTTATTTAATATGGCGCCATTATAACCTGAAAAATTCATAAAAGTTCATAAAATTTCATGTGATAAAAAGATAAAATACTGTTTTGCAACTCATTACAACAATATTCCAATGAGTTTTTCAGAAAATAGAATTACCGAAAACACTTTGAATAACCAAATCCCCGAAATCAGGCAACTTCGCAATTAGCAACAAACCAACAGTATTTAAAATCAAATCTAATTCCTTAATTTTAGCCATTCAACTATAAAAAGCTTTCAGTATGAAACGATCTGTAAAAATCATTCTTGTAATTGTTGCCATCATATTGCTGGCCGGCGCTTATTTCGGGTATCAAATCTATCAGTCAATAATGGGAAGCGAACCTCTATCCGGGAAGCAGGAAAACATTCCCGCACCAATGTCTCCGACACCTCCGGTAACAAAGGGAATAGCAGATTGGACAAACTGGAGAGGCGTTAACTTTGAAGGGAAAAGCGCATTTACAGGTATCCGTACCGATTGGTCGAAAGGCTTGGAAAAACTTTGGCAGGTGAACTATCTGTGTCAGGATAAGTCCACTGCTTCGTGGTCATCTCCGGTTGTTCAGGGAAACCGGTTAATCGTTCCGGGCAGGGACGAAAAAAATGATTTGATATTTTGCATTAACGCGGATACCGGCGAGATGATCTGGATGGGTTCCTATGAAGCGGAAACAGGTTCAAGCCACGGTCCCGGTTCACGTGCAACACCATTTATAAATGAGGATCGTGTCTATACTTTTGGCCGTAGTGGCGACCTGGTTTGCTGGAATCTTGAAGATGGCAAACTTCTTTGGCAGAAAAATGTAAAAGATGAAGGTGGAGCAGAGCCAACATGGGGCTATTCAACCACTCCGCTTGTTTTGGACGACAAAGTTATTGTTCAGGGTGGTGGCAAGGCTTTGGTTATCGCATTTAATAAATTGACCGGCGATCTGCTTTGGAAATCAATGGAAGGAGAGGCCGGGTATGCTGCTGCAATCACCATGAATATGGAAAATGAAGTGAAACTGCTGATCTACCATGGAACTGGATTATCGTGCCTGAATCCTTCAGATGGAAAGGCCTTGTGGACAGCACCCTGGACTACTGAATATTTCGTCAATGCAACCACACCAATCGTTTCCAATGATATCATTTTTCATTCTTCAGGATACAAAATGGGAGGTGAAGCTTTAAAGGTTACCAAAAGTGGCTATTCGGTGCTTTGGAAGAACAATCTGATAGAAGCTCAGCATACTGATCCGGTTTTGATTGATGGATACATTTATGGATATTCCGGCGAAAGTTCCCGGAATAATGGGCAGTTTAAATGCATTGAACTGTCGAGCGGCAAGGAAATGTGGAGCACCGGTGAAATTGGCCAGGGAACTATAACCTATGCTGATGGTCACTTAATCTGTCTGGATATCAAGGGGAATTTATTCCTTGTTAAACCAGAACCTTCCGGTTTTGTGAAAGTTGGTGAGATTAAAAAGGCAATCAGGGATGTGAAAAATCCGGCATGGACAGTCCCTGTGGTCGCCAATGGTAAATTGTATCTTCGTTATTTACAGCAACTGGTTTGTTACAGCTTAAACTAATCCTATCAGAATATTAAGAAATTGATTGACTTCTGATATTTTCAGTTCACAGGATTTCTGTACATCCCGTTGGGTTTCGTTTTTTTGTAACTTTGAGCCTTCTGATAAAGAATAAAATCACATTAAAACAAGATACAATGGCATTGATTAACGAAAATTACCTGAAACTGCAGGCTGGTTATTTATTTCCTGAGATTGGACGCAGAGTGCGCGAATTTGTGGCTGCCAATCCCGATAAAAAAGTAATCAGGATGGGTATTGGCGATGTGACCCAACCGCTGGTTCCCGCCGTGGTAAAGGCTTTCCATGAGGGAGTTGAAGATATGGCCAATGCTGAAACTTTCAAAGGTTACGGGCCCGAGCAGGGATACGATTTTCTGCGCGAAGCCATCGCTCTGAACGATTACCAAAGCCGGGGAGTAGATATTTCGGCAGACGATATTTTTGTGTCAGACGGCTCGAAATGTGATACTGGCAACATTCAGGAAGTATTTGGAGCCGGAAACAAAATTGCCATTTGTGACCCTGTTTATCCGGTTTATGCCGATACAACCGTGATGTCGGGTAAAACCGGTAACATCCAGCCAAACGGCTATTTCGACGGAATTATTTATATGCCCTGCAGCGAGGCCAATGGTTTTATTCCTGAGCTGCCCACCGAACGTCCGGATCTGATTTTCCTGTGTTTCCCGAATAATCCGACCGGAACAGTTGCATCGAAAGAAGAACTGACGAGATGGGTGGAATATGCCCGCGCCAATAAATCCATCATTCTGTACGATGCGGCCTACGAAGCCTTTATTACCGATGATTCGATTCCTCATTCCATTTTCGAAATTGAAGGAGCGAAAGAAGTAGCCCTCGAATTCCGTAGCTTTTCCAAAACTGCAGGTTTCACCGGAACCCGATGCGCATTCACGGTCATTCCAAAAGAACTGAAAGCCTACGATAGCAACGGAAATGCCCATCCTGTGAAACCGCTGTGGAACCGCCGTCATACGACCAAATTCAATGGAGTTTCATATCCGGTACAGAAAGCGGCCGCTGCTATTTATACCGAAGAAGGTAAAAAGCAGGTGAAGGAAGTAATTAATTACTACCTCGAAAACGCCCGCATCATGAGCGAAAGCCTGAAAAAATCAGGATTCACTGTATTTGGAGGCGTGAATGCGCCATACGTATGGGTGAAAACTCCGGATGCCATGAAATCATGGGATTTCTTCGACAAACTTTTAATTGAAGCCAATGTAGTCGGCACACCCGGCTCAGGCTTTGGTCCTTCAGGCGAAGGTTATTTCCGGTTTTCAGCCTTTGCCGATCGCGATAATGTCCTCGAAGCCATGGAGCGGATCAGAAATCTGAAATAAATTTTATCATATTTATTCCCCGATTCCTTTTCCCTTTTTCCTTTTTCCTGGACCTCAGTTGTATAAGTCTGTTAAAACCAGTTAACGAATGTTAGGATTGCCTGCTTATTGCCGGTAATTTTTTACTTTTGCCTGAAGGGTGTGATCAATCAATGAAATACGGAAAACTGGTGTCAGGTATAAAAAATAAAGTCAGAAGTCAGAAGTCGGAAGCCGGAAGCCGGAAGACAAAAGAAAATGTTCAGAAATATAGTATTGACTTCCTGAATTTCAAGGGTTTTTCAATAATAGCATTCTCTTTTATTTTGTGCTTTTTCCTTTTTCCTTTTTCCCTGTTTTCGCAAGAGCCGGAGGAGATTGATCCGATGCCAATCAGGCTTAAGGGACAAATCTTAAATTTGGAGGATGAAACTCCGGTGCCTTTTGCAACCATTTTGAATTTCAGGACACATGGAAGCGTAATTGCCGACGATCAGGGCCGCTTTACCATCGAAATGATGAATGTTGACAGTCTGGCAATTTCTTCTCTCGGATTTTCAAAAATCACAGCGCGCGTGCCAGCCAACTATAATGAAATGAATGTGCTGATTATTTATGCAAAACCTGTACGATTTTCGCTTCAGGAAGTCAAAGTTCAGGGCGACAAACAAAAGGTTAACCTCGATGGATTGCCACCGTCAAAAAAGCTGGACATTGACCCTGCCCTCCGCGGCGACGCATACAACAAGAAACCTCCGGTAATTGCGGCATTCTTTAATCCTGCCAGTTATCTTCATTACTACCTCAGTAAAAGCGAGCGCGACAAGCGTGAAACCCGGAAAGCGATTCTTACTGAGAAACAATGGAATGAGTTATCGGAGTTTTACAATAAAAAGCTGGTGATGGAATTAACCGGGCTTAACGAGCCACAGGCTGATTGGTTCATGATGTACATAAACAGCAAAGACCTGTTGAGCCAGATGAAGACCGAATATGATGCCCGGGCTATTATCAGGGAACAGTTTAAAATCTATAAGGAAGAAGGTCATTGATCGAAACTTCACTTAATTTTACGACCTTTGCTGTATTATAATCATTAAACAGGAAAACATTGAAAGCTCTCACCAGAAAAAAGGTAATTGTACTTAAGAAAAAACAGACAGAGATTAAACCGGCCGGTGACGGACTAATCCGGTTAAACAAATATATTTCGAATGCAGGAATTTGCTCGCGGCGAGATGCCGATAAATTAATTGGCGAAGGCCTGGTTAAGGTAAATGGTGAAGTGGTTACCGAATTGGGCAGGAAAGTATCGCTGAGCGACGATATCCAGTTTGATGGGAATCGCCTGAATCCGGAGAAAAAAGTCTATCTGCTCCTGAATAAACCCCGGGGTTATGCCACCACGGTTGACGATCCGCATGTTGAACGAACGGTGATGCAACTCATTCAGAATGCCTGTACTGAACGTGTTTATCCGGTTGGACGGCTCGATATGCAAACCACCGGCGTCCTGCTGTTCACCAACGATGGAGAACTGGCTAAAAAGCTGACCCATCCGAGTTACGAAAGAGCTAAGATTTATCATGTTCAGCTCGACAAAGACTTGCTTCAGGAAGATATGGCGAAAATTGCCAAAGGTATCGAGCTCGAAGACGGATTTATTGCTGCCGACGATATTCAACTGATCAATCCTAAAGATTTAAGACAGGTGGGACTCGAAATTCATTCAGGGAAAAACCGGATTGTACGCCGTATTTTTAACCATCTTGGTTATCAGGTTGAAAAACTCGACCGTGTAGTTTTTGCGGGTCTTACCAAAAAGGATCTACCAAGGGGCCGGTACCGGTTTCTTACTTCTCAGGAAATTAATTTCCTGAAGATGAGTTGATGTAATGAAATTCACTTTCGCAGACTAATCAGGAACAAGTTGGAAAAAGAATTTTTACAAATTATCACCGAAAATCAGGGAATCATTCACAAGGTTTGTTCCATCTATTGCGATTTGGAAGAAGACCGGCGTGATTTATTTCAGGAAATTTTGGTGCAGTTGTGGAAATCCTATCCTACGTTCAGGAGCGAATCAAAGTTTTCGACCTGGATGTACCGGGTAGCGCTGAATACTGCCATTACAAGTTTCAAAAAAGACAAACGACAACCCGATAAATCGGGAGTTTCGTATGAAAATCTGCATCTGGCCGAAGAATTATACGATTCAGTTATTGAGGATCAGATTAAAATGTTGAATCAGGCAGTTTCGCAGTTAACTGGCATCGAAAAGTCTATCATACTGTTGTTTCTTGAAGATAAAAAATATGAAGAAATTGCCGAGATAACAGGCATCACCCAAAATTATGTCAGGGTTAAAATGAACAGGATCAAGAAGAAGTTGAAGTTGTTAATGAATCAGGAAGAATAGATGGAATTAAAGGATCTAAAATCAGCATGGGATACATATTCTTCACAGGAGGTGGACAAACATCGGCTTGGAAAGGAAAATATTCACGAGTTACTGAAAAACCGGACTAAGTCACTGGTGGACCGGATTGACCGTAACATCAGGATTGGGATGATTATCTTGTTTGTATTTATTGGCTATGTCCTGGCTGATGATTTCTTCTTTTCGAAAATCCTGATTACCCCACCCATTGAATATCCGGGATGGTTAGTCCCGATAGATGTTTTCTCGAATGTTTTGATTATAACTACTTACCTGTTTTTTATCCTTCGTTACTTTCGCATTAAACGAAACTTTTCTGCTGACACTCAACTCAAGGATCTCCTCTCCGGAATTCTGGAGACCCTGAAAACATACCGGCGTATGTTTTACATGGCAGTAATCATTCTGATGATCAATATCATCATCAGTTTTACCGCCGGAATTTATGAGGGAGTTAAATTCAAGGCTGAAGCTGCACCCGATGGAATTATAAACCTGAGTTTCGGCAAAATCATGCTGATAATTGGGGTCGGCCTGGCTATTCTGATTCCTTTGATTTCCCTCATTTTTTTCCTACTTCACAGGGGATTCAGCAACCTTTATGGCCGCTATCTGGTCAAGCTGAATGAAACCATTCAGGAGCTTGATGAAATCGGGGATGGAGCATAGTCATTCTGAACTTTTCAAATTGTCTGATTGTTAATAAACTGCAACTCAAAATCAGCAACATGCAATCTCAGGCAAAATCAGTAGAAGAATACATCGCCCAGGTTCCCGATAGCCAGCGCGAAGCAATGATTATACTCCGGAAGACCATTCTTGAAAATATTCCTGAAGGATTTTCAGAAGAAATGAGTTACGGAATGATTGGATATGTCGTTCCTCACCGTATTTATCCGAAAGGGTACAAGAGTGATCCTAAACTACCATTGCCTTTTCTGAACCTTGCCGCGCAAAAGAACTATATTGCCCTATACCACATGGGCATTTACGCTAATCCTGAATTGCTGAAATGGTTTACTACAGAATACCCGAAATACTGCAAACTTAAGCTTGACATAGGTAAAGGCTGCATACGCTTTAAAAAAGTTGACGAGATTCCTTATGATTTAATTGGTGAGCTTGTAAAAAAGATGGAAGTTAATGATTGGATTAATCAATACAAATCGCTCTATCTAAAATCATAAAATGGGGTTTTAATGGTGAAAATGTAATCCGGTTGATTTGTAAGTCACCCCGTCAGTTTACAAACGGCACAGCTTGCCATATGAGCAATATCCTGAACCTTTCATTAATGGAATTTTTCGTACACTAATAAACCTGCTGGGTTTTGTTTTGTCTGGACTATGCGCTAAGCGGTTTTGAACCGCTCAGCGCATAATGAAAAGATTATCACACCCCTGAATGACAGGTTTTGTCTTTAACTGATTTAATTGATTACCTTTGCGCAGATTTTTTAAAACCTTCATTCAGAAATAAATGGCACATAAATCCGGATTCGTGAACATCATCGGAAATCCCAATGTCGGGAAATCAACCATCATGAACGTACTGGTTGGCGAGCGTTTGTCAATCATCACTTCAAAGATGCAGACTACCCGCCACCGCATAAAAGGTATCGTGAATGGCGAGGATTTCCAGATTGTCTATTCCGACACTCCCGGAATCCTGAAGCCGAATTACAAACTTCAGGAAACCATGATGAAGTTTGTGAACACGGCCCTGATTGATGCCGATGTAATTCTGTATGTGACCGATGTGATTGAGTCGCCCGGAAAGAATGAAGAATACGTCGAACGCATCAAAAGTTCAGAAGCTGCTGTAATTGTGCTGATTAATAAAATAGACCTTTCCACTCAGGAAAAGGTAATGCAGCTTTATAATTACTGGCGCGAAAAATTACCGCTTGCTCACGTATATGCCATTTCTGCCACCGAAAAGTTCAATGTGGCTGAAATATTTGATCATATTCTTGAATTATTGCCTGAAGGTCCGGCCTATTTCCCGAAAGACGAAATGACCGACCGTAACGAACGATTCTTTGTGAGCGAGATTATCCGTGAAAAGATATTGCTGAATTACGATAAGGAAGTTCCGTACTCGGTCGAAGTTGAGGTGGAGCAGTTCAAAGAGGAAGATAAAATCCTGAACCTGATGTGTGTGATCCATGTGAACCGCGAGAGCCAGAAAGGTATCATTATCGGCCATCAGGGGAGCGCCCTGAAAAGGGTTGGAACCGAAGCCCGGTTGGATATGGAAGAGTTTTTTCAGAAGAAAGTATTCCTTCAACTTTTTGTGAAAGTGAACAAAGACTGGCGCGACAAAGACCGCTCGCTGGGCGGTTTTGGGTATGATATGGAGTAACGAAAGTAGTCAGTGTTCAGTCGCAGTTGGCAGAAGAACCTGAAACCTGAATTTAGAACAGTTATTTAAGAGAATCCCGGTCAGCGGGACAGAAAGAGAAATAAAATGAGTAACATTATTGCAATAGTAGGAAGGCCAAACGTTGGGAAATCAACCCTTTTTAACCGTTTGACCGAATCGAGAAAGGCTATCGTTGACGAATCTTCCGGGGTAACCCGCGACCGTCAGTATGGAAAAGGTGTATGGAACGGAATTGATTTTTCGGTGATTGATACCGGAGGATATGCGGTTATTGCTGAAGATGTTTTTGAAGGCGAAATCCGCAAACAGGTGATGCTTGCTATCGAAGAATCGGATGTGATTGTATTTGTCGTTGATGTTGAGAACGGGGTCACTGACATGGATGAAGAAGTGGCCACTGTGCTGCGCCGCGCGACCAAAAAAGTGTTTATTGCAGTGAATAAAGTTGATAATAATTCAAGGATTATAGACTCTCACGAGTTTTATTCACTCGGGTTGGGCGAATTATACTGCATCTCATCAATGACCGGAAGTGGTACCGGTGAATTGCTCGATGCGATTGTCAAAGAATTTCCTGAGGATGCATCCGGGCTGATAGAGGATAATATCCCTCACTTCGCGATTATTGGACGCCCGAATGTGGGTAAATCATCTTTTATCAATGCACTTACCGGGGTGGAGGGCAACATTGTGACCGACATTGCAGGTACTACACGCGATTCGATTCATACCCGGTACAATAAATTCGGCCACGACTTTTATTTGGTTGATACAGCCGGATTGCGCAAACGCACCAAAGTCAAGGAGGACGTTGAATTCTATTCGACCATGCGTTCTATCCGTGCCATCGAAGATTCGGATGTTTGTTTGCTGATACTCGATGCAACGCGTGGCATGGAATCGCAGGATGTTTCTATTTTCCATCTGATTGATCGAAACAAAAAAGGCCTGGTCATTCTGGTCAATAAGTGGGATTTGGTTGAGAAGGACAATTCTAGTACCATTGAATTTACAAAAACAATCAGGGAACGGATTGCTCCGTTTGTTGATGTGCCCATCCTTTTCATTTCCGCACTTTCAAAACAACGGATTCTGAAAGCGCTTGAAACAGCAGTGGAAGTTTATGAAAACCGGAGCCGGAAAATAAAAACATCGGAGTTAAATGATGTGATGCTGAAAGCCATTGAAGCTTATCCGCCGCCCGCAATAAAAGGCAAATTCGTCAAGATAAAATATGTGACCCAGTTACCGAGCAAAACACCAAGTTTCGCTTTTTTTGCCAACTTGCCACAGTATGTTAAGGAACCTTACCGCCGTTATCTGGAGAATAAGGTACGCGAAAACTTTAATTTTTCCGGAGTTCCGATTCAGATTTTCATGCGGAAAAAGTAAATCGAAAATAGTTGGAGACAATTTCAGGACTGCACCAATGGAAGAATGAAATAAAAAGTACAGCCTTCACCGGGGATGTTTTTACTTTCAACGCCTACTTCCCCGTTAAGTTTTTCAATGATACGCTTAACAATCGAAAGTCCAAGCCCGGTCCCTTCCGCTTTAAGCGTGTCGAGCCTGGTAAATTTATTGAAAAGTGAAGACATTTCATCTCCCGAGAGTCCCTTCCCATTATCTTTTATCCAGAATTTTGCCTTTCCGCCAGCGGTCAATTCGCTGCCCAGTTCAATTACCGGGGGAGTCCCTCCATATTTCAGGGCATTACTGATGTAATTGATCCAGACTTCTTCGAGCCAGGCCCCGTAGCCCAAAACATCAGGCCAGGATTTTGGCAATGTAATTTGTGCTGATTCCCGGTCAACGATATCCTTCAACCTGGAAATTGAATCCAACACTACTTTTTGCATCTTTATTCGCCGGGCCTGAATATCCTGTTGCCTGACCGAAGCCAGGGTGAGCAGTTCTTTGGTAATATGCATGGTTTTAGTGGCCGATTGATTGATCAAATCGTTAATTTCGAGGATATCTTCGTCAGGGAGGCTGCCGTATCCGGATTTGATCAGGTTGCTTGCTGAGACAATAGCTCCAAGCATATTTTTTAAATCGTGGGCAACAGTATGTGAAAAGGCATCCAGATCAACAATTAGTTTTTCTTTCTCCTTAATTTCGTTGGTTAGCCTGATATTGTTTAACCTGATGCCCTCTTCGGCCCGTATGCGGCGGGTAATGTCTTTGATGACTACCAAACATCCGTTTTGCTGTTGGTGATGATCGTAAAGCGTTGTTGATTGAACATCGAAATGTCGCATTTCCCCATTAAATTCGCGAGATATTTCAGTTTGGTATTCATCATGCAGGATAATCTCCTTAATGAATTCCTCGCGATGTGGAAATACCTGTACGGCCAGTTTCCCGATTAATTCTTTTTGGTCTTTGTCAATCAGTTTTCTCATGGCCGAATTGTAATCAGCTATTCTCAGCGATTTGTCAATAATCAAAATTCCATCCGGGATAATATCAATAAGCTTATTACGTGCGAACGGCACCAAATCGAACATTTGATACTGGGAGATATTAATTGCAATCAGTATCCCGGTAACCAGAAAGCTAAACGGAGTCCAATCGAATCCCGGAACCGGATTAATCTGAAAGACATAAATCAGGTTACCAATTGGCGGAATCAGTGAAGCTATAAACAGTAAAGTGATTTGTTTTTTGTAAAATGCAGATAACCTGAAATATAAAAGAAAAATCTTTATGATTCCGGTCATTAATGTCAGGTACGAGAAAACAAAAATGATCCAGAAGAACGGACCATAAACATAGTCAGTGGCATTTGTTTCCGGATTAATTGAAAAACTTTTCCAATGAAGGAAATGCAACTCGTTGGTGAACGGTGAAATCAGGAAGAAGGTGGCAATTGAATAGAGCGCAATGACGAATTTTTTATTCAGAAAGCGTTCGGAAGAAGAAAACTCGAGTGAAAAGAAAAAGAATGATACCGGGCAATATACGATTCCTAAATAAGAAAATTTCGACCACATAATCTTGGTTTCGATATCAGTGGCGGCAAACTCGAAAGCATAAGTAAATATATTGGTTGATTTGGCTATCTGCCAAATCAACCAATATTTTACTCCGGGAGTTTCCCTAAACCGAATGAGAAAGAAAAATGTGATGATCCCAATCAATCCACTAATCAGTAAAAGGAAAAAGAAAGGAGTGACTATGTAGTTGCTCAGGTTAAAACTCAGGTTATTCATACTTAAAAATTTAATAAATGCTCAATGAGAATTTTTGAACCAATCATGATCAGGATCAGGCCTCCAAGTATTTCGGCATACCGGTTGAATGTTGGCCCGGTTTTTTTCCCCAGCAGGATGCCCAGCATGGACGCGATAAATGTAACCAGGCCAATAATAGCTACCGGCAATAAAAATTTTTCAATCAGGGTGGCGAAGCTGAAACCTACAGCCAGCGCGTCAATACTGGTTGCCAGCGACAGTAATAAAATTACCCTGAAATGTAAAGGATTTTTTATTTCGCGCGATTCGGAATTGATGAAACTCTCGATAATCATTTTGCCGCCAATCAGGCTTAACAACCCAAATGCGATCCAGTGGTCAACCGGTTCGATCAGTGTTTTCATGCTGTTTCCCAGCATCCAGCCGATTAACGGCATAAGCGCCTGAAACAATGCTAAAAATACGGCAATTTTTGCCGCCTGAAAAAAACGGATGTTTGGAAGGTTTAATCCACTGCAAACCGAAACTGCAAATGAATCGAACGATAAACCGATTGCGAGAAAAGTGACTGTTAAGATTTCCATCCGTTCAGAATTATCAGGTCAATCACCTCATTTCGTTGCTTCACCAATTGTTTTAACATGTTTCGGTAATTATTATTCCCTGGCTTAAAATCCCAGCAAAGTAATAATCTTTTTGGCAATATCGGTATTTTCCATGATCCCAGTAAAGTTTTCAGCGCCGGGCCCATAGGCAAATACAGGCACCATAACGCCAGTATGATTACCACTGGTAAAAGCTCCTTTAACCATACCGGTTTTCATATCTCCGCCAGCTAAGGCAAAACCTCCGGTTTCATGGTCGGCTGTTACAATAATGAGCGTTTCGCGGTCTTTTGCTGCAAATTCAAGCGCTTTGCCAATGGCCTGGTCAAAGTCAAGCATTTCTCTCACAATATAACCGGTGTTTTTTTGATGGCCGGCCCAATCAATTTGAGAACCTTCAATCATGATAAAGAAACCTTTCTCGTTCTGATCCAAAATATGAAGGGCAGTTTTTGTGGACAACGGAAGGTCCATTTTACGCTTTGGAACCACTTCATTGTGTTCGTCGGCTGTAAGTCCGGCAAGTTTCCCTGATTTAACTTCTGCAATTTCGTCCATGTTGCGCAATACCTGATAGCCTTTTTGTTTAAGCTCACCGGCGAGGTCGCGTTTGTCTTTACGTTCGGTAAAATGTTTGTATCCCCCGCCGATAAACACGTCTATATCTGTTTTCAGGAAGTCGGCAGCAATGTCCTCGTAACTTCCCCGGCTTCCCTGATGTGCAATATACGATGCGGGTGTTGCATGGGTGATTGCTGAAGTGGAAACCAATCCGGTTGACATTCCTTTTTCTTCTGCCATTTCAAGAATCGTTTTAATGGCTACCGTATCGGTATTTACAGCAATGGCCCCATTGTAGGTTTTCTGTCCGGCAGAAAGCGCTGTTCCTCCGGCTGCCGAGTCTGTAATATAATTGTCAGATGATTGTGTTTTCGAAAATCCGACCTGTTTAAAGTTATCGAGGAAAAGGTGCCCGCCATTGGCAGTCAGCCCGGCAAAAATCTGGGAGGTACCCATTCCGTCGCCAATCATCATGATGACATTTCTGGGATTTTTGCTTTTAAATTTCTGTGCGAAGGTATGAACTTCATAAGGCTTTCCGCCCGGATAGGTTAGTACCGAATCTTCAGCAGAAACCGATTTGTAGGTTTCCTGGCCATAAAGTTGCTGAATGCCAAAAGCCAGAACCAGAATAAGGAATGATCTTAAATGCATAGTGTTGTTATAAATGGATGAATATTTTTAAGTCCGGAATTTAGTTAGTATTAAATTAAGCAGCAATAATAGTTATATCTGTTTTCTAAATGGATGTAAAAGGATTAAAAGTTTGTGACATTTTCCTTATTACGGGAGAAATAAAAATTTGATGTATTTATTTATGACGGCGCCAATTCTCCCATTCAACCCGGTCGAACTCCTGGTTGATGCCATATTCAATCCTGCTATCGCCTATGTAATCTTTTAGAATGTTGAGCGATCGGAGACTGATAATGATCTGTTCGGCTTTTTTGCAGCTCAGGTGAGCCATACGGGCAAATTTGCTGACCGTGATTTTTTCGTTGGTTTCAAGGTAATCGAGTAAGAACTTCTCCGCGTCCGAATAGTTGATCAGTATTCCGTTCTTACTTTTTTGCATCTTCCAAACTTCAATCATGATTTTGTTTGCAAGTCGGTTTTCGTCATTTCTTCGGAAATATGCCCGCCATTTTCCTGCTTCGTCGCGGGCATAATGAGGTTTTTTGTTGCTTGAGTCAATAATAACTTCCAAAACTGTTTTTCCTTCAATCAGATGCTGTCGGGTAGAAAATTCAATTTCAGGCTTCGAATAAATTTTGGCAGCCGACTCAACCATGTAATATTCTTCTTCTGACCGGACGCCGGCAATGCGGCCGTTATCTTTTACGCCTAATAGAAGCCGTCCGCCATCGGTATTGGCGAAAGCCACCAACGACCGGGCTATCTTTTTCGAATCGGTGATACAGTATTTGAAATCCTGCGTTTGATGCTCACCTTGCTGGATGAGCTTTAATAAAGAGCCTCCCCTAACCCCTCCGAAGGAGGGGGATGAAATGCCAGTATTCAGAGATTTTGTGGTTCCAGTCATTTGTTATATTTCTTCCAGTCAATTTTTACTTTTCTTTGAAATATCAATGTTCCGAATATTCTTCGCCAAAGGCTTTCCCCCTTGGGGGAACGGGAAGGGGGCTTTCTTTATATATCAATCCCGAATAAAACCCTGACCAAATATCCTAATCCGAAGGAAATAAGGCCAACCACGGTGCTTAAAACAACCATTTCGGTGAATCGTTTCCTGAAAGGCTGATCGTTGGCCACCGAAATGTAATAAGTGAACAGGAATACAATCAGGATTGAGTCAAACAGGGCAACCAGCAAAGCAACAAAAGGAGAGGTGAAAATCAGATAGGGAGCAACTAAAAACACAACTGCAATCACATAGGCAATGCCTGTAAAAACCGCTGATTTAATGGCCAGATCATTTTTACCTTCAGCTTTGTTCGATAAATATTCGGATGACGACATTGACAATGCCCCTGCAATTCCGGTGATGATTCCGGCCAGGGCAACCAGTTTAGTGTTTTGAAGGGCAAAAGTCAGCCCGGCAAGTGTTCCCAGGATTTCGACCAGGGCATCATTCAATCCGAGCACAATCGAACCCATGTATTTCAGGTGTTCTTCCTCGATGAGCTCCAATAATTCTTTTTCATGTTTGTTTTCATCTTCCGCAACAGTTAAAGCTTCGGGTACTTCTGTGGCGATCAGTGCGTAATTGATTTGCGCTTTTTCTTCGCCTTTTTCCATGAGCTTCAGCCCAAAAGTCAGCCCGAAAATCTTCGAAATCAGGTAATATTTCCGAATTTCCCATTGACTGGGAGATACTTCCTTGTTGGTGTATGCTGACCAGATTTTATAGTGTTTCAGTTCGTCTTCGGCAATTTCTTTCAGAACTTTTCTGTTGTGCATATCTTTTGTCTGTTCAGCCAGTTTCAAATAGATATGGTACTCAGTAATCTCCTCACGCTGAGCGTGAATTAGTTGCTGTCTTACGTCAGGTGAAATTGGTTTTTTAATCATTTTAATAGTTTTAAGTATCAAGATTCATCGTTGTTTCGTGTTTCATGTTTCGTGTTTCGGGGATACATAACTCGTATCACGCAACCCGCAACATTTTTCTGTCAACTGCGACTGAGTACTGATCACTTTTTTTTATCCTTTCATCCATTCAAACATCTGGTAATGTTCGGCGGTCATTCCAAGATGTTTGTAAACTCTATGTGCCGGAATATTAGTTTTGTCGGCATATAAACGGATACCCCGCAAGTCTGGATTTGTATTAACCTTTGCTTGAACGTGTTTATAAAGTAGGCTGAAAATGCTTCGTTTTCGAAATTCGGGCTTCACATAAACCGATTGAATCCAAAGTACAGTTCCGTTGCGCCAGTCGCTCCATTCAAAGGTGGTAAGTAACGAGCCAACTACCTTCCCATCGGTTTCAGCTACGTAATAAATGCCCTTCGACGAATCTTTAAAAACTGCTGCTACACCTTTCATAACTGTTGGTTCGTGAAGTTGAAGCTGCTCAGTTTCCATTGCCATGGCCAGTTGAAATTCAATAATACTGGCCGAATCTGTATCGTTTGCCTGTCGGATTATCATTTGTTGATGAATTATTGGAATCGCTAAATTAAGAAAATAATTTTGCTCAGTTGAAACTGACCTGACAATAAACCTGAAACAGTTGGCAGAGTTCAACGGCAAGTCGGGTTTTTTCGTATTTTCGAATTCAAATTGATTTATCCAATATGATAAAAATAGTGGTGGCATCCAAAAATCCAGTGAAAATGGATGCCGTAAAGGAAGGATTAACAGTGTTTTTGGACGAAACCATTGAAGTGATTGGTGTATCAGTCGGAAGTGGAGTTTCGGATCAGCCAATGAGCGATCTGGAAACTTTGCAGGGTGCTGAATCAAGAGTAAAAAATACTCAGATTCAATTCCCAGATTACGATTTCTATGTTGGAATTGAGGGTGGGGTGGAGGAGTCGGTTTCAGGATTGATGGCCTTTGCCTGGATTGTGATCAGTAATGGAGTAACGACAGGAAAAGCCCGTACTGCCGGATTTTTTCTTCCACCTGAAGTTGCCAGGCTTGTCCATCAGGGAATGGAATTGGGCGATGCCGATGATGTAGTCTTCAGGAAAAGTAATTCAAAGCAGCAAAATGGCGCTGTTGGTCTGCTGACCAACGATGTGATTACCCGGAAATCACTTTACCTGCCTGCGGTACAAATGGCTTTTATCCCGTTTTTAAACCCGGAATTGTATTCTGACTATCTATTAGGCGCCAGTCATTAGGTATTTCTTAAAAATTGCTTCCTGCAATTAATAACTTTTAAACCAGCAATATACGAAGTTTCTGGTCGTAGGTTTTGTGTCTCTGTTTTTATTTTAAGACAAAAAAGTCTTTAATTGCAAACTTATTGAAAATCATTTCGTACAGACAATTTTATAATCCATTTAAAAGAATATTATGAGCAACTTAGAAATTTTAAAACAAGCGTACAAAGATTTTTCTTTAGGAAATGTTGAAGCAGTTATTGCCATCTGGCAACCGGACATAGTATGGGCAGAATGTACTGGGTTCCCATTCGTACATGGAGATGGAATTTTTGTAGGGGCACAGGCAATTGTTGAAGGTGTTTTTGCCAATATTCCGATGTACTACGATGGATTTAACATCGAAATTACTGAGTTTGTTGATGGTGGCGATAAGATAGTCATGGTCGGCTACTATAAAGGAACGTGGAAAGCAACCGGGAAAGAATTCAAGGCAAATGCGATGCATGCCTGGACATTTAAAAATGGGAAAGTTTCACATTTCTTTCAGGCAGCAGATTCTGCGGAAATTGTGAATCCATAATCGTAGCTTTAATTATGGATTTCAGTGTGTTATGTTTTTTTTGAAGCGAATCAAAAATTTCCCCGTGCCCCGCTTGTTGTAGCGGGGTATTTCATTTTTTTAAAGTGTTATCGAAGGTATGTGGTTAAAAAACTTCCACCCCCGATTTTTTACTGATTCTGCAATTCTTCCCAATATTCTACAGCCCTTCTGGTATGTGGAATCACAATAGTTCCTCCAACCAGGTTGGCTACCGAAAATATTTCGAAAACCTCATCGGTTGTCACTCCCAATTCGTAGCATTTACCAAGATGATATTTGACGCAATCGTCGCAGCGAAGCACCATGGATGAAACCAGCCCGAGCATTTCCTTTGTTTTGGTACTCAAAGCGCCCTCCTGATAAGTCAGGGTGTCAGCACTGTAAATACGTTTAATCACTTTGTTGTCAGCCGCCATGATTTTTTCGTTCATGCGGGTCCGGTAGCTGTTAAAATCGTCAATTAATTTGCTCATAATAGCCTCCCCTATCCCCTCCAAAGGAGGGGGATTTTTGGTTGTTCATGTTTATTTTGTTTTCACTCATTTGATCAATCATTCTGAAAAATGATTAAGATGTTGAATGTTATAACCTTGAATTTCAAAAGTTTCTCAGATTATTCCATTCATGAATTATTTGAATCACAAATCTCACTATTTTTCAGAAATAAGCAAGAATTAAAAATTACATATATCCTTGCTCTCTGAAGGATATCTCAGAGACTTTGGAGAAATAATAAGAAGGTCTCTTTCAGTAACTATTTGAATTGATCGCCTAATAATTGTATGTTTAACCAGGCTGGTTCTTTAGCCCCCTCTTTTGGAGGGGGTTGGGGGGAGGCCCAAAAACAAAAAATTAACATTCAGGAAAAAATCCTTTCAACTGAGTTATAATTTGAATGTTATAAACGAGGAAAAATGGAGATAGAAGGTTTGTAAATCAATCGTTTTGAATTAATTTTCGGTCAGAAAATCATTAATCCATGCGATTCCCAATTCATTGTTGTGCCATTAAAATCTTATATTTGCAAACTCAAAAACTGATCGTATGAGGTATTTGTGTAGTGTCATCATCTGTTTTATTATCTGGATTTCATCTGGCTATGCTCAGACAGACACACTTGACCTGGCCTCAGGTTTTTCAAGCCAATCTGCAAAAATGGAAGAATTGCTCGGGAAACTTCAGATCAGACAAGACCCGCGAATAACCGATTTGCTTGTCAGGCATTTCCAGATTAATCAGCGCAAACATGGAATAGATGGTTACCGGCTTGAAGTTTTCTTCAGTTCGGAAAGTAATGCCCGCCAACAGTCTGTTCGGGTGAGAAACGAATTTAATCTCGTATTTCCAACTATTCCCAGCTACATGCTGTTTCAAACGCCCAATTTTAAAGTGCGGATCGGCGATTTTCGCAACAAGAGCGAAGCGCTGAAAACAAAGGCAACTATCGCATCGAAATATCCAAATGCTTTTATAGTAAAAGATTTTATCCGGTTTCCGGAGCTTTTTCCTGAATCTGTAGAACAAACCGAAGAACAATGAGCGAATTGATTAAACATGAGTGTGGAATTGCATTGATACGGTTACGCAAGCCGCTTGAATACTACAAGGAAAAATACGGCACCTGGCAATATGGTCTCAATAAGCTGTATTTACTTATGGAGAAGCAGCATAACCGCGGACAAGACGGAGCCGGAATTGTGAATGTTAAAATGGAACTTGAACCGGGGCAGGAGTATATCAACCGTCATCGCTCGATTGAACAAAACCCGATAAAAAACATCTTCGACAAGGTTGCCAAAGGGATTAAAAAGGCTGAAAAAAATAAACCTAAAGGTGCTGATGTCCGGTGGATTTACGAAAATGTTCCTTTCTCAGGCGAGGTCTATCTCGGGCATTTACGTTATGGAACTTTCGGGCAGAACAGCATTGAATTTGTGCATCCGGTCATGCGCCAGAACAACTGGAAATCGCGTACTTTAGCCCTTGCAGGAAATTTTAACCTCACCAATACCGATGAGCTTTTTCAAAAACTAATTTCACTTGGACAACATCCGAAGGCTTACACCGATACCGTAACTATTCTTGAAAAAGTGGGGCACTTTCTGGAAGAGGAAAACCAGTTGCATTTCAGGCAATACAAGAACGAAGGCTATTCGAACCGCGAAATATCTCCCCTGATCGAAAAAAACCTGGATGTCCAGAAAGTACTCGAAAACGCCAGTAAAGACTGGGATGGCGGATATACCATTGCCGGTATGTTCGGGCATGGCGACGCATTTGTGATGCGCGACCCATGGGGAATCCGCCCTGCATTTTATTATTACGACGACGAGATTGTGGTTGTTGCCTCTGAGCGTCCGGTCATTCAAACGGTGATGAACGTGAAACCTGAAAACGTCAGTGAGGTCAAGCCCGGAGAAGCCCTGATCATCAAAAAAGACGGATCGGTTTCCAGTAAAATGATCCGGGTGCCGCATACCCGCCGCTCCTGTTCGTTCGAACGTATCTATTTTTCGCGTGGAAGCGACAAAGATATTTATCAGGAACGCAAAAAGCTCGGACGTTTATTATCGCCGGCTATCCTGAAATTGATCAACTACGACATCGAAAATACCGTATTTTCTTATATCCCGAATACCTCTGAAACAGCTTTCTACGGCCTGGTCCAGGGCGTTCGTCAATATTGTGTTGACTGGAAAATCAAGCAACTGAAAGACCGGAATGGCAACCTGACCAATGAAGAATTAACAACAATTCTTTCGGTTGAACCCCGGGTGGAAAAACTGGCCATCAAAGACGTGAAACTGCGCACTTTTATTGCCGATGATGCCAGCCGCGACGACCTGGTTGCCCATGTCTATGATGTCACTTATGGCATTATCCGGGAAAATACAGATACCATGGTGATTATAGACGATTCGATTGTGCGTGGTACTACACTTAAGAAAAGTATCCTGAAAATTCTGGACCGCCTGCACCCGAAGAAAATAATCATCATTTCGTCTGCACCCCAGATTCGCTATCCCGATTGTTACGGAATTGACATGGCTGTACTCGACAAGTTTATCGCGTTTAATGCCACCATCGAATTATTGAAAGATACTAATCAGGAACATGTCATTGATGAGGTTTACCGCAAATGCAAAGAACAGGAAAACCTGCCCAAAGAGGAAATCGTTAACTACGTGAAAGAAATATACAAACCGTTTAAGGCCGAGGAAGTATCAGCAAAAATCGCTGAATTGCTGAAACCAGACGACTGCAATGCTGAGGTTGAAATTATTTACCAGACCATCGAAAACCTTCACGAGGCCTGTCCGAACGATACTGGTGACTGGTACTTTACCGGGAACTACCCGACACCCGGCGGGAACAAAGTGGTGAATACTTCGTTTATCAATTATGTGGAAGGCAAGGGCGGGAGAGCGTACTAGCTTATTATCCTTCTTGCAATCAATACTCCATTCACCGATGCCTGCATGAGTCCACGGGTAATTCCTGCTCCGTCGCCACCAAAATAAAGGTTTTTTACTGAAGGGCTTTGGAAACTCTGATCAACTTTTATGATGTTAGAATAGAATTTCACTTCGACTCCGTAAAGCAGCGTTTCATCGCTGGCCAAACCCGGACTGACTTTATCCAATGAGCGGATCATTTCAATGATATCCATCAAAATACGGTGAGGTAAAACCAGACTCAAATCGCCGGGCACCGCATCTTTCAGGGTTGGAATTATATTGTTTCGGTACAGACGCTCAGAGGTAGTTCGCCGCCCACGAACCAGATCGCCAAACCGCTGTACCAGAATTTTATTGCGGGTAAGCATATTGGCCAGCCTGGCGATGTGACGTCCGTATTCGATGGGGGCATTAAAAGGCTCGGTAAATTTTTGAGAAACCAGTAAGGCAAAGTTCGTATTATCACTTTTCAGGTTTTTATAGCTGTGCCCATTTACAACTGCCAGATGGCCATCATAGTATTCCGATGAAACAAACCCTCCGGGATTGGAACAAAAAGTACGTACTTTATCATCGAAAGTCCGTGTATAATGGATCAGTTTCGCTTCGTAAAAGTTTTCGTTAATCTCCTGCATAATTTCATTCCGGCATTCGAGCCTCACGCCAATGTCAACAATGCCTACCTCTGTCGGGATGTGTTGTTTTTCACATTGTTGCATCAGCCATTTCGAACCTTCGCGCCCAACAGCCACTACAACATGTTCAGCTAAATATTCTTTTTTGGCGGTTTTTACCCCTGAAATTTTCTGGTCGGTGATAATGAAATCGGTAACGGAAGAGTTGAACTTTACTTCAACTTGATTGGCAGTAAGATGTTCGAAAAGGGCGCGATAAAGTTCCTGGATTTTTTCGGTTCCCAGATGACGGACAGGGCATTGCACCAGCTTCAAATTGGCTTCAATTGATTTTCGGCGTATTTCGCGCATGGCCGGAGTTTCCTTTTCTCCATGAATTTCGGGGGCCGCGCCAAATTTTAAATAAATATCGTCGGTGTACCGAATCATTTCGCAGGTCGCTTCAATGCCTATATAATCGGGCAATGTGCCTCCAACCTCGTGCGAAAGCGATAATTTGCCATCAGAGAATGCTCCTGCGCCTGCCCATCCGGTTGTAATCGAACAGGGTTTGCAATCAATGCAGGTTCCGCCATTGGTTTGTTTCGGACATTTTCGTTTATAGATGTCGCGGCCTTTTTCAAGTATCAGGATTTTCATATCCTGACGTTCCCTGACCAGTTCGTAGGCCGTAAAGATTCCGGCAGGACCAGCGCCTACAATAATTACATCGTATTTCATTTGTTTTTTCAGGCTTCAAGCATAGCCTGATATTCTGCGGCGCTCATTAAGTCATTAAGTTCATCCGGATTGCACATGGCAATTTTGATTAACCAACCTGCTCCGAAAGCATCTTTGTTAATGAGTTCAGGTGAAGATTCAAGGTCGGGGTTAATTTCAAGAACTTCGCCCCCAACAGGCATAAACAGGTCTGAAACTGTTTTTACTGCTTCAATGGTTCCGAAAGTTTCGCCTTTGTCGAGCATTTCTCCAAGGGTTTCGATTTCAACGAAAACAATGTCACCCAATTCACCCTGAGCGAATGAGGTAATTCCAACTGTAGCAACATCACCATCCACACTAATCCACTCGTGTTCATTGGTGTACTTTAAATTTTCCGGCAACTTCATGTTATCTGTTTTATGCGGTTTATCCTGAACCAAAAGTAATACAATTTTTTTATTCAATCCTTTAACAAAAGTCAGGGTTATTTATAATTGCTGAAGTTTTACTAATTTGCAGGACTAAATCTGAATTCAATGCTTCAAACTCAAATATCTGACTTATCAGCGCTTGGTGAATCAGTAAAATTGTTGCTGAATACTTTTCCTGAAGATCGCGTTTTTGCTTTTTATGGAGCAATGGGCGCAGGGAAAACAACCTTTATTAAAGCGCTTTGCCGCGAATTGGGCTCTACTGATAATGTGACCAGCCCAACTTTCGCGCTGATCAACGAATACACCACATCCAGCGGATCGGTGATTTATCACTTTGATTTTTATCGGATTAAAAAAATGGAAGAAGCATTTGATCTGGGTTACGAAGACTATATTTACAGTGGAAATTATTGCTTTATCGAATGGCCTGAAATGATTGAACCTTTATTGCCTGAAGGAATTATAGAAGTTCGGATCAGGGAAGGCAAAAAAGGCATCAGGCTTGTTGAAGCTAAGAAAGTGTAAATATTGTTACAATTGTTCGTATAAGCATGCAATGATGTGAGGGAGTCGGAAGACGGAAGACGGAAGACCGAAGACGGAAGACTGAAGTCGGAAGTCGGAAGTCAGAAATCAGAAGTCAGAAGACCGAAGACCAGAGTCCGAAGACGGGAGTACCGCTCCCTGAGCGCGAAGCGAGTCGAAGGGAGCATTCTGGGAATCTGGAGATCAAAGATCGATGTCGAGATTTGGAAGAATTAGTTTGGTTTGAAAGAGAATTTTCAATAATACAGAAGTTGAGATGGATTTCAAATTTGAAAAGCTAACTACTTGTCAGAAAGCTATGGGTTTTGGGGAAAGTATAAATAAGTTGACATGGAAGTTTCCCAAGGAAGAGATATATAATCTTTTGTCTCAAATAGGAAGGGCTGTGGATTCAATCGCATTAAATATATCAGAAGGTTCTATTGGACAAACCAATCTGGAATTTAAAAAGTTTGTTGGTTATTCCATTCGCTCATTAGCTGAAGTAGTAACCTGTTTGCATAAGGCAAAAAGAAGGGAATATATTTCAGAAGAAGAATTCATAAAGCATTATGAGTTTGCTTTTAATTTAATGAATATGATGGCTGCATTTAAGGATAAAATAAGATGAACCAGGGATCTACTTCGGACTTCGGACTTCGGACTTCGGACTTCGGACTTCCGACTTCCGACTATTTTTTATATTAATGCCTTTAATCTATTTTGAATCTCAAACCCATGACTGAAAAAGAACGAATACCCGAACAATCAGCTTCCGGATCAACGTATATGTTGCCCAAGGAAGAAATGCTTGAAATCAGGAGAAAAGGTAAAAAAATCAGGATTGGAATCCCCTCGGATAAAGAAAAGGTAGAGTACAGGGTTCCGCTAACTCCTCAGGCCGTTGAGTTGCTTGTTTCGTATGGGCATGAAATACTGATAGAAAAAGAAGCCGGGAAAGCGGCCAGTTATACCGACGAAGAATACCGTGAGGCCGGGGCTTTAGTCATGGACGACCGAAAAGAAATATTTGAATGTGATATCGTGTTGCGCGTTTCACCCTTTGATGAATCGGAAATTGATTTGCTGAAAGGCCATCAGGCGTTGATTTCAAATTTGCAGATCAATGCTCAATGTCAGAATTCCATCGCGAAGCTCATACAAAAGAAAGTAACCAATATTGCTTATGAATATTTGGAAGATGAAGATGGGAGTAAACCGGTTGTTCAATTAATGAGCCAGATTTCGGGAAGCACATCCATCATGTTGTTTAACGAGTACATGAGTAAATCGCACAATGGAAAAGGCGTTTTATTGGGAAGTGTTACCGGAATTTCACCTTCCGAACTGGTTATTCTTGGTTCGGGAACTGCTGCCGAATTTGCAGCCAGGGCTGCTTTGGGTTTAGGTGCGATGGTGAAGATTTTTGACGATAATATCAGTTCGTTGCGCAAGTTGGAACAAAAACTTCAGCAGCCCATATTTACCTCTGTTTTTTATCCGAAGGTAATGCGAAAAGCGCTTAAATCGGCCGATGCCGTATTGGGGGCCATGCCTGTGGGTATGCCGCCTTCGTTCAGGATTACTGAAGATATGGTAAAAAAAATGAAACCGGGATCAGTTATTATTGATTTGAATATTAGTCAGGGTGGCTGCTTTGAAACATCACAATGTACCGACCTGAATAATCCATCGTTTATTAAGCATGACATTGTTCACTACTGTGTGCCAAACCTTCCGGCGATGGTTTCACGTACTGCTTCAATCGCATTAAGTAATGTGTTGATTCCTATACTTATCGCGATTGGTGAAATCGGTGGCATTGACAACTACATTAAAAATTCGAAGAGCTTCCGAAAAGGTGTTTATATTTACAATGGAATTTTAACCAATGCGGCGCTGGCCGATAAATTTTATCTGCCATACAAGGACATAGATTTGTTGTTGGCGGTATATTAATCTTCAACCAACATCAGCATCGAAATTCCGGATACCTTGATTTCATTACCTTCTACAAACTTTGTACTATTTGTGTCAATTACCTCGTCCCTTGCCACAATCCTCCAGAGAATATGCTCCATCAGCTTAAATGTAATTGCATCAGGATTCCCGTTAAACACAAGTAGAATTGTCCTCCAGACATCATCGTTGGCATGATTAACCAACACGTAAGAAGCTACCCCGGGATGATAATCCGACGAAAAAAACAGGTGATTTCGTATCTGGTATGCCGATTTCATCCGGAAAGCCGGATGCTTTTTTCTGAGCTCGATCAGGGACTGATAATAACTGAAAATCTGATGTGATGTGCTTTTTCGGCTCCAGTCAATCTGATTGATGCTGTCGGGCGATTTGTAGGAGTTGAAATCGCCATTTTTTGTCCGGTTCATTTCAATTCCTGCGTGCAGAAATGGAATCCCCTGCGAGGTCAGCACCAAGGCTCCGGCCAGCATAACCATACGGTTCAGTTCGTCCTCGCTGGACTCAGGACAACTTAAAGCCAGTTTATCGTAAAGCGTATAATTATCGTGGCACGAGGCATAATTAATGCATTGCCAGGGTTCGGTAGCCCATGGCGATTTAGAATGTTCCACATAACCGTAAACAATCTGGGGATGGAAGCAGGCTCCCGCTATCCCGAACTTGATGTTTTCCTCCTGAATGGTCTGGCCACTTACGAAACCTTTGCTCTTGATATTGAAACTGTTCCCTTTTATCCCATTCCGGAAATCATCGTTAAAAACTGCAATCCGGAATAAATGCGACACATTGGTTTTTACTGCCCTCCAGGTTTCTTCCATCGGACTTTTATCGGCCGCCCAACCTTCTCCATAAAGAAGTATGGAAGGCGAAATGGAGTCCATTTTAGTCCGGATAAGGTTCATGGTTTCCAGGTCGTAAATGCCCATCAGGTCGAAGCGAAAACCATCAGCGTGAAATTCAGTTGCCCAGTAGCGAAGCGAATCAATGATGAATTTCCGGACCATATTCCGCTCGGTAGCCACTTCGTTGCCGCAACCACTGGCATTCGAAAATGTTCCGTTCGATCGTTGCCGGTAATAATAACCAGGAACCGTTTGATTAAAAGGCGACCTTCGGGTATAGAAAGTGTGATTGTACACTACATCGAATATCACTCCAATTCCGGCCCGATGGAGCGATTGAACGAGCATTTTAAGTTCCAGAATGCGAGAAGTATCATTGGGATTGGTCGAATAACTTCCTTCGGGAGCATTGAAATTCTGGGGATCGTAACCCCAATTGTACGACTTGTCTGGAGCTTGTTCGTCAACCGTGGCAAAATCATAGACTGGTAAAAGATGGACATGTGTGATGCCAAGCTCAACCAAATGGTCTATCCCGGTTTTTAATCCTTGCGGCGAAATTGTCCCATTTTCGGTAAAGGCCAGGTATTTACCTTTGTTTTGCATTCCTGAAGTAGGCGAAATCGAAAAATCGCGGACATGCAACTCATAAATTATGGTTTCGGTAGCATTGATGTTTTCAATCCTGGTATCCGTTTCCCATCCTTCAGGATTGGCTTTTTCGGGATTAAAGATTAACCCGCGATGTCCATTCAACCCAACAGCACGGGCTTCGGGGCCGGGGGTTTCATTCAGCCAGTTTCCGTCATTTATCCTGATGGTATAGTAATATCCGTCTAAATTACCTTTCAGGTGAATGATCCATGTGCCGTTTTCAGCCTTTTCGAACTGATCGATCCGGATGGCTGAGCCACCTTGCCCCTGCCGGTAAATGCGTAATTCGACCTGAATAGCTGTTGGCGCCCATATACGGATTAATGTTCGTTCTTTCGACCAGCAAACACCCAAATCATCGCCTGAATAAACAGGATACGAATTAAAATCGTTGCTGTTAAATCGCCAATCTCTCATTTTTTATTTTTCCTTTTTCCTTTTTTCTTGGCATTAGGTTACCAAACTTTTACGGAGCTTTACTTTGTTCGATCTCCATTGTCGGCCATCCACATCCGACACCAGAATCCGGGCCCAGTAAAATGATTTAATGGACCGGTCGTATTGATGAAATGTTGAGGTTTCAATACGTAACTGGTGCGCTTTTCCCGGATAAATATACATTGGATAAATTGGCTGTCCGCTTATTCCGCTCAGTTTAAACCGCCGTTTGGTCCATATTTTCCTGAATTCAAGCACCGGGGCATCAATATCGGCATCGTTTTTTCCCAGGTTCCGGATAGTCATTGTCAACACCTGCGGACGCAAAGGCTTGTCTTTTTCGAGCAATACTTCGAGCTTAACTATTTTGAAAAATCTCGAAAGTTTAATCGGTTTGATGTTTCTGGCCCTACGGTAGATAAAGGCTAACAGTACAACCAGAAAAGGGATGGCCATTATGAGGATAATCCAAACAAGTGTTTCCTTCTCAACTCCTTCGGCCAACTGCGAAATAAAGGTAGGTAAACTCAGTATAATCATTAAAAAATTCCTTGTGATCATTTGGTTTTTCTATTCGTCACCAAAAATAGAAAAAGTCCTGCGATAATTGCAGGACTTTATTTGATTCGGTTGATATGGCATAAAGCCAGATTAGAAATGCAACACTTCCTTAATTTTTTTATACCCGGTCTTGCTTACCTTCAACTTGGTTTTGTCTTTATCTTTCAGGATAACGATGTATGATTCTTTTTCGTATTGCTGAATTTCGGCGATGTTGTCAACCTGAACAATGTAGGAGCGGTGAATGCGGATGAAATTCTTCGGATCGAGATTGTTCTCAAAATACTTCATGGTTTTCTGTTTCATGTGGCGCCCGTCGGTGGTATATATCATCACATAATCGTCGAGCGACTCAATGTACCGGATCTTATCAACCGTGATGATGTGTATTTTATGGCGGTCTTTCACCACAATCCGTTCGATAAACTCATAGCCGGGATGCAAATTGGTAAGTTCTTCCAGCTTTTCAGCAGAATCTTCTCCGTTTTGGATACGGTGCTGGACCTTTTCAATAGCTGCCAGTAAACGGTCCTTCGAGAATGGTTTTAACAAGTAGTCAATGGCATTCAATTCGAAGGCTTTGAGAGCGTATTGATCGTACGCAGTGGTAAAAATAATCTGCGGTTTATAATCGAGTAGCTCTATCATTTCGAATCCGGTAATTTTGGGCATTTGGATATCCAGAAAAACCAGATCGGGTTTTTTCTCGTTGATGGCTTTTACACCGTCAAATCCATTTTCACATTCACCGATTACCTCAATGCCGGGATGATCTTTCAGGTACGAACGTAACAGGTTGCGGGCCAGTTCTTCGTCTTCAATAATCAGGGTTTGTAATTTTTCGCTCATGACACTGCTTGTTTTTGTGGTATGACTAATTGAACTTCAAAACTCGTTTTATGATCGGTTATTTTAATCAGATCGGGTTGGTGGTAAATAATTTCCATGCGCTTGCGTATGTTTCGCAAGCCGATTCCTTCGCCCCGCCGCTTGATTGTACTAGCATCGTATTGGTTAATGATAGTAATTTTCAACAAATTTCCATCGCATTCGCAGATAGTTTTGATGGTTACCTGCTCAGTAGTTTCGTAAACACCGTATTTGATTGCATTTTCAAAGAGGGGCTGTAAAATCATGTTTGGAATCTCTGCTTCGAGGCAGTGGGCATCAATCTCAAATTCGGCATTCAATTTTTTCCCAAACCGTATCTTTTCGATACTCAGGTAGAGTTTAATGTTTTCCAATTCTCTTGAAAACGAAACCATTTCTTTTTCGTTGTGCATCAGCGAATACCGCATAAATGTGGACAGGTTGATCACCATTTCCTGGGCTTTCTCCGGATCGCTAACCGTAAGCGACGAAATGGAGTTCAGGCTGTTGAAAAGAAAATGAGGATTAATCTGCGACTTCAGGGCCTGCAATTCGGCTTCGCGAATCAATGCTTTGTATTCCGATTCTTTCTTGATTTTTTCTTTCAGGCTTTGATAATAGTTTACCGCATAAAAAAATACGAGATAAATGATATACATGACATAGCCAACAAATATTTTAGAAGGCAGTCCGTCGTTTAAAAAATTGTTGTTGTCGTAGATAAAAGGCTGATAAATGGCATAACTGAGATAAACCCAGATGCCGCAAAGAATGGAAGCAGCAATAAAATGAAACAAGATTAACCGTCCCACCGAAACCTCTTCAAGGCTGTTGTACCTGATACTATACCAGATGCTTGAGCCGAGTAAAGGGTAAAGAATGTAATTAGAACCAGAGTCGAGCAACGAGTAGGTAATTGGCACATTGTACCACAATACCTGTAACAAGATGTTGATTATGGCTATTATCCCCCAGAACAAGGAATAATAAAGGAGAAGACGGTAGTTATTGGTTAACGGGTGCTTCATGGATTAGAAGTGTTTAACTTCGATACCGCCAAATATGGAAACTCCTTTAATTACTAAAGTCTTGGAAGGGTCGTAATATTTATCGCTGTAGGTATCTCCTCTTTTATCGGTAAAGGCTCCAAATATGGTGGTCACTTCGTTGCGAACGTTCCAGTCCATCGGGATTTTAAAGCCACAGCCACCGAAAACACTGACGCAATCAATCACGGCGCCTCCGGGTTTCAAATTAGCTTTTCTCAAATCAAATTCGATACCGCCAAATATGGAAGTGGCTTTCCCTCCGGCCAATGCCTGAGAGTTCACAAAAATTTCGCGGCCCCCAAAAATGACAAAATCATCGAAGGTGTGGAATGAATTGTTATCCAGTACTTCGGGAACCGGTTCGTCAGCCGATCCAGACTTCAGATGATCGCGTTGCCGCAATAATATGGCAATCCCAATGGCAACCAATATTAATGGCCAGTAAATCCGTCTCAATTCATGGGGAACAGAAATCAATTCGGGGATCATAAAAGTTCCGCCAATAATAATCAGGATGGTTCCTGCTGTACGATTGCCTCCTATAAGCGAAAGAATACCAATTCCGACCAATAGCATTTGCCACGAAATGAGCAGGTCTGCCAATGATTCCGGAATCAGGTTCAGCCTTTCCAGAATCAGAATTATTCCCAATGCGATGAGGATAACTCCGAAATATAACCGTTTATCACTACCTCTACGTTCCATTTTTGCTTGTTTTTCTTGGGTACAAATGTAAATACTATCATTTTCTATCCGACCACTGATCGGTAAAGCGACTATTCTTACCGGTCAAATCTGATTTTTTGATGTCTTATAATAGTTTTGAAAGAATTATTATTCCGATAATGATCAGAATAACAGGGAAAAAGAGAATCATCAGTATTCCGGGGATGAACAGGAAATGAGGTACAATGATTAGTACCAGGATCACCAGAAGAAGCGCTCCGAAAAACCGGTGTCCGGTAATGAGTATTATTCCAGCCAGAATAATAAGTACCGGAACAGTAGTCCCAACAGACCAATGGGCCAGATTGCCAAAAAAATGGCCAATTCCGGCAAAGAATTCGCCAATATTTGGAAAATGAATGTCCCAGCCACTTTGCTTCAGAATCCAAAGTATTCCAAAAATGATGAGCACGTATGCCCAAAACGATCCTGAATGTTTTTTGTGTTCAATATACTTTTCCATGTCACGATTAATTTGATGATGTAAAAATAGAATAGCCTGAATCTTAAATCCATCCGGGATCGGTCAGTAAAAGTCAAAAATCGGTGAATGGGGAAAAAGAAGCCCCATCCCCCTGCCTACCGGCAGGCAGGCATCCCTTCCCCAAAATTGGGAAGGGAGTTTCAGAACCGGAAACTCTGGAAATATGAGCTTTAAAGAATTTATTTACTGGTTTTACAGGAAATGAAGTCCACCACCTTGGGTGATTTAGGGCGCTTTCCTTATAATTTTTCCTGAAGACGTTTCCTGGAACTTATCCAGAAATACAATGGCTTTGGGTTGTTCGAATGGCGTAAGAAGTTCAGCCAGTTGTTGTTTTAGAATGTTGGTGTCAAACGGTTGTCCTTCAATGATCAGTATCAGCTTTTGGCCTAGTTTTTCGTCGGGTACCGATGAAATTACAAACCGCTGAGCAATTACACCATCCAGCTTTTGCTCAATCAATTCGGGTGAAAACTTAATTCCTCCTGAAATGATGACCGAATCGGCCCGACCCAATATCCGAAAGGAAGTTTCAGACTGGACATCGGCCAAATCGTTGGTTTGCAATGGTTCACCGAACTTGGGAAGAAGAATCTGCAGGCATCCGGCTTCGTTCAGATTAACTGAAATTCCGGGTAAACATTGATAATAGTCCGATTTTAAACTGCCTGAAAGTTCGCGGATCGCAATGTGCGAGGCGGTTTCGGTCATTCCGTAGGTCGAAACTACCCGCGTTGAAAGCTGACTGATTTGTGCCTCTAATGCTGTTGAAATGGACGAGCCACCCACAAGCAGGTTTCTGATGTTTTGTAATTTTGATTTTCCTGAAGGCTGCTCCATCAATTTGAAAACCTGGTTGGGAACCATGGCCGCCAGATCAAATGATTCGTGCTCTAAGAAATTAAAATCACTTGCCGGATCAACAGTAATCAGGTTCATTTGACCAACAATAGCCCGAACTACCATCATTTTCCCGGCAATGTACCGGCATGGCAGACTGTGCAAAAGTTTGTCGTTTGGCTGTAATCCAAAGTATTCAATGGTTCGCCGCGCGCTTTTAATCATGACTGATTTCGGCAATTCGATGAGTTTGGGTTCACCTGTGCTTCCTGATGTTTGGGCCAACACAAAATCGGAATCCGAAAACCATTCTTCCAGAAATAGATATAGTTCTTTTTCCCAATCAGAAATACCAGATTTTGTCAGTTTAAGAACATTTTGTTGTTCAATTTCAACAGAAGTTATTGTTAGGCCATTTAGGATAATATGCGATTTTAATTTTTTCATTCTTCGTTATTTTGACTACTAAAAACTGAGACTGAACACTGAGACTGAACACTTAAAATTCGTCATCCATTTGTACATCATTAAGTTTTTCCAAATTCCACTTTTTCTCCGGGCGAAACCACAACTGATCGCCCGAAATTTCGAGCGGAGAATCGAAGTTATTGGTAAAAAGCTGGCCGGTTCCAAGTCCTTGTTCGTTTTTTGCATTCAATTGGAAAGTCCATTGCGCGATGGCATTCAGGCCGATGTTCGATTCCAGCGCTGAGGTAATCCACCAGCCCGATCCGTGTTTTTCAGCCTGTTCAATCCATTTCCCGCAACCGGCAAAACCGCCATGCAAACTCGGTTTCAGTATCAGATAAGCCGGATGGATCGTTTCGAGCAACTTTTGCATTTCTTTACCGGAACTTATTCCAATCAATTCTTCGTCCAGACCAATTGGAACGGGTGATTTACGGCACAATTCGGCCATTTCTTCCCATTGGCCAGTTTCAATAGGCTGTTCAATGGAATGGAGATGTAAATCAGACAAGCGTTTCAGGTTTTCCAGAGCTGTCGGAAACGACCAGGCTCCGTTGGCATCAACCCGGAGTATAATTTCTTCAGGAGAAAACTCGCTGCGAATGGCTTTTAGCAAACTGAATTCAGTTTCGAAATCCAGGGCGCCGATTTTCATTTTGATACAGTGAAATCCGGCATCCAACTTAGCTTTGATTTGCTGTTTCATAAAATCAGGAGCGCCCATCCAAATTAGTCCATTAATCGGAATTCCCTTTTCACTGCGGGTAAAAGCAGAGGGAAAAAGAATGCGGTCGCCGCCATTTTTTATATCGAGCAAAGCTGTTTCGAGCCCAAACTGAATGGATGGCCAGGCCCTCAATTCTTCAGGAGTGGAAATGAAATAACTGATTTGGTCGCAAACCTGAAGCAGTTTTGAACTCATCTTATTCAAGCTTTCGATACTGAGGTCGGGTAACGGCGCGCATTCTCCAAATCCGGTATTTGTTCCTTCAGTTAAAAATATAAACCAGGCATCACGAGTGGTATAAACTCCTCGTGAGGTGCCTGATGCTTGTTTGAAGTTGAGTGTATATTTTTTAAAAGAAGCTCTCATTGTAAGGATGAATGTTAAATTTTGAATGATGAATGAAATCAACGCATCACATCAGGAACTATTTTGACCATAAGTTCATCGGTGCATTTCTCCAACATCTGCCCAATGCTTTTCTGAAAAACCGGATGAACCAGTTCGGGCGCAATTTCGAATAGCGGTACCAAAGCAAATTTTCGTTCCTGAATCCGGGGGTGCGGAATAACCAGATTTTCCTGATGAATGATTTGATCACCGTAAAACAGGATGTCAATATCAATAATCCTCGAACTATATTGACTTTCTTTCCTGATTCGTCCCAGTTTTTGCTCAATGATCTGAGTTTGAGCCAAAACTTCTTCAGGAGAAAGGCTGGTTGAAATTTCAAGTGCCTGGTTCCAAAAAATATCGGGTGATTCAAAACCCCAGGGTTCAGTTTCAAAAACGGCGGATTGGGCAGTGATTTTCCCCAATAAATTTCTCAACCTGTCGCGGGTTTCAGAAAACACCTTTTGCTTATCTCCAATATTTCCACCTAAGAGTAGATAAAGCCTAATCATTAGTATTTGCTTTTAATTGTATCATTTATCAATCACCTTCCAATAGCCGCCTTTGTCGGGACCAATACGTTCAATTCTATTGTCTTTTTGTAATTTTTTCAAGGTTCGATTAATGGTGCTTTGCGATTTTCCTGTTTGGTTAGCTAAAATTGCAATCGTATTTTCAGGATTATTTTTAATGAGATTTAATATTTTCTCTGTCATTTTCTCTGTCATTTTCTCTGTCATTTTCTCTGTCACTTTCACCGACGTTTTCTCCCTCATTTTTTCTCCCTCATTTTCCAAATCTTCTTGTTTTGGTATGAATTCGATTTGCAAACCGCCGAAGGCAGTATTAAAAACAGGTTTTGGCAATTCGGAGGAAACACAAAGACTAATGATTTTCTCGATTCCTCTACCCCAGGACTCAATCATTCCGGCACGGAAAAAGGCATTGGCCACATCCGGATTATTGGGTTTAGATGGATGGGAGGAAAACAGATTTTCTAAAACCCAATCGATCGGCAATTGCCCGTCGTTCCATATTTTGATTCGGTTTTCGAAAACTTTAATCTGAATGGGAATTCCACTGCTATACTCTTTATGAACAATGGCATTGATAACGGCTTCGCGCAAGGCAGTTTCAGGAAAAGGAAAGGTTTCAACTCTTGTTATCCCTTCGTAGCTTATCTTGGCTTTCATGTATTTAGTCAGAAGCAGTTCCATCGTTCTATCAGCTTGCTGAAAGAGATTGCCATGAATTTCGTCGTGATAGATCAATTCCGTTTCACTTTCGAAAAAGCCTATTTTGATGTACGATCCGGTAATAAATCTCTCAGGATCAGGATGAAAAAGCAATGCAGCAGCTCGTTTCAATTGGCCGTTATCGGTCAGGTGCAGATGATGAAGCAGCAATTCGTTGCTTTCGCCAAGTGTCTCTTCATCCACACGCTTCGCTCTGGCTGCTTTTCTTCGGAATAAATCGAATGAAGAAGTATCCATATCCTGCAATTTCAAATTGGGAAGAGGTACGCTATCCCAATGTTTACCAGTTCTCTGTAAAATGAATTTATTCAGGGCATTACCTTTCAATTCCTGTTTGGTACTACCACTACGGTAATGATATTGTCCTTTGTAATTAATGGGATAAGGGTAGGGTTCGACTATAATCTCGAGATATTTCTTTTCAACCTCTTCCAGAAGATTTACATCAACCATAATGCCTAACAGATCACGTACTTTATTAGGAATTTCCACCGAAAGCAGCTTTGCATCATTCAATCCGACCAATTCACCAAGATCGTTTTTCCCGATGATCAGGATGCCTCCCTGGGCATTGGCAAATCCGCATATCCATTTGATATACTCATCGCGCCAGGTTTCTTTCCATTCAATATTTTGATTCTCGGCAATCATATTTTAGAGATATGGGATGTTTTGACATTGCTATTCGCACAATGCCTTCTGAAATGTGTAACAAAAACACTAAATTCGTACAAATCTATCGTACATTTTAATCGAAACAAACAAATTTAAATAAAATACACATGAAGGATTTTTTCAAATTTACACTGGCTTCCATCATAGGTGTGATGATTGCCGGTTTACTTCTCATTTTTATTACCATCGGAATATTTTCGGCCATGTTCTCCGTATCCGACCAACCTGCACAGGTCGAAGCAAATAGTGTTCTTCTGATGAAGTTCGATCATCAGATTGTTGACCGGGCTGGAAAGAATCCTTTCAAAGGCTTTGATTTCGGTATTTTTCAGGGCATTAAAACTGTAGGTTTGAACGATATTCTCAGCTGTATCCGAAAAGCCAAAACCGATGATAATATTAAAGGGATTTACCTGAACCCGAAAGATATTCAGGCTGGAATGGCATCGGTTGAGGAAATCCGTTCAGCGCTGAAAGATTTTAAAACTTCCGGAAAATTTATATATGCCTATGGTGAATATCTTACCCAAAAGGCTTATTACCTCTCCACCATTGCTGATACGTTGGTCCTGAATCCACAGGGATCGGTTGATTTCAGGGGACTGGGCGGAGAACGCACTTTTTATAAAAAGGCACTTGACAAGTTGGGCGTTGAAGTACAAATTGTACGACACGGTAAATATAAAGCTGCCGTTGAGCCTTTCCTTTTGGATAAAATGAGCGACGAGAACCGCCTTCAGACTGAAACATACCTGAAAAGTATCTGGAATGAAATGTTGACCGACATTTCAGCTTCCCGAAAAATGGGTATTGACGAACTGAACGATATTGCCGATATGGTGGCCACCTTCAGAAAAGCAGATTTTGCTAAACAAAAAAACCTGGTTGACCGCCTGAAATATAAGGATCAGGTGATTGATGACCTGAAAAAACTGACCGGAACCAGCGAAAAAGATGATGTTAAAGCCGTAGAAATTTTTAAGTATGTAAAAGTTCCTGAAAAGCGGGCTTCACAAGGTCTTGCCCGTAAAAAGATAGCGGTAATTTATGCTTCAGGAAATATTGATACCGGAGCCTCTGAAAATGATATTAAGTCTGAAGATCTTTCGCGTACGATTCGTGAAGCCCGCCGCGATTCATCAATTAAAGCTATTGTGTTGCGCATCAACTCGCCGGGCGGTAGCGCCTATGGTTCGGAAGTGATCTGGCGCGAAGTTAAACTGGCTGCTGCAACCAAACCGGTGATTGCTTCGATGGGCGATGTAGCTGCATCGGGAGGTTATTACATTGCCTGCGCGGCTGATACGATTATGGCCGACAGGACCACCATTACCGGATCAATTGGTATTTTCGGGATGATCCCCAATGCACAGAAGTTGTTGACCGACAAACTTGGAATTACCCAGGATGTGGTAACCACTAACGAACATTCAGACATGATTTCGATTACCCGCCCAATGACTTCTTTTGAACGTGATTTGATTCAACAAACAATTGAAGATGGTTATGATACTTTTATCAGCCGCGTTGCCGAAGGCCGGAAAATGCAGAAAACTGCTATTGATGAAATAGGGCAGGGGCGTGTTTGGGCAGCAACAAATGCCAAAGAAATTAAGCTGATTGATATGTATGGTGGATTGACTGATGCGATTGAATTAGCCAAAAAGATGGCTAAGCTGGATACTTACCGCATTGTGAACCTTCCCAAATTGAAAGATCCGATTGAAGAACTAATGAAAGAAATTTCAGGTTCTGCAAAAGCTGGCTTCATGAAAGATGAACTTGGCGAAAACTATAAATACTACGAACAATTGCGTAGGTTCCTTTCACAGAAAGGCGTGCAGGCACGGATGCCTTACGATATCGAGATTCATTAAAATTCAAAATGGCATACAATCAACAATTGGCTAACCGAATCCGTGAGCAGCTTCAGTATTTGGATGCTATTCAGGAAAAGGAAATGATGGGCGGAATAGCCTTTATGCTCAACGATAAAATGTGTGTTGGCGTAATCAAAGACGAAATGATGTGCCGGATCGATCCTGCTCGCTATGAAGATGTTCTCGACAAGACAGGCTGCCACGAAATGCTGTTTACCGGAAAACCTATGAAAGGCTGGGTCATGATTGAGGAATCGGGACTAAAAACTGCTGGTGACTTCGATTACTGGATTGGTTTGGCTCTTGATTATAACCAACATGCCAAATCATCGAAAAAGAAAAAGTAAAATTTTTATTGAAATGAATTCAAAGGGTTACGTTTCACTTCACCTTTTGCTTTTACGGGCCACCTCTTCAATACAGCAAGGGGCAAAGCCCCGAAATGTAAAAGCATAGGACGGAATGAAATGTAGTCCTATGAATTTTAACAGAAATAAATTATCATGAAGATAATTCTCCTTTATGCAATACTGAACCTTTTTTTTCTTAGTCTTTTTGCACAGAAAACGCCTTCCTGCTTAATCAAAACTTCGCTCGGAGATATTCGCGTTGATTTATATCCTGATCTAGCGCCATTGACTGTCGCCAATTTCCTGAAATATGCCGACCAACACCTTTACGATGGAACCTTTTTCTACCGTGTTTGCACTCCTGAAAATGAAAAAGAACGGAAAGTTAAAATTGAAGTGATCCAGGGAGGAGATGTTCCTGAGGCAAAACAGTTTGATCCTATCCGTATGGAAACCACCAAACAAACCGGACTGAAACATCAGAACGGGACCTTATCAATGGCACGCGATACACCCGATTCGGCGACCAGTAGCTTCTTTATTTGTATTGGCAATCAGCCGGAACTTGATTTTGCCGGAAAACGTAATCCGGATGGTCAAGGATTTGCAGCTTTTGGAAAGGTGACCAAAGGAATGCATGTGGTTAAAAAAATTCAGTTGCAGGAAAATAAGGATCAGTATTTGGTCAGCCCGGTAAAAATTCATTCGATTCAACGCCTGTATCCATGATTTTGCTACAAATGATAAAGGCCCCGGTTTACGGAGCCTTTATCATTTAGATTCATGCAGGTTGATTATTCCACAACAATTAACAGGTATTTCGATGCTTTCCAGAATTCTTCCGGTTTGTCAATGACCAGGCTTTCAACAGTTTTTACGCCTGTCAGGTGATATGAATCAGCCGGATGAGTGGTTATAACTTTAGCTTTTTTGCTGTTTAAGGGTAGCTCATTAAATTCACGAATATCTATTTTCATGAAATAGTCGCGGTTAAAATCTTTTTTCAGTTGGATGGTTTTTCCCAGGCCCAAAACACCACCTTCTTTTTCAATCACATTTTTTTCTTCCAGTTCCTTTTTCGTCCCAAAGGCATAAAAAGCGGTGTTCATAGCAATAGTCTGCTCATTAATAGTTTGCGTTTTTGCCTTTATGGTGGCTTCGCTTTCGGTTGTGATCTTTTCAATTTTCTGGTTCAGGCCTGCAACGTTGATGTGCAGTTCCTCCAATTCCTGTTTCAAAGTGGCAATTTCAGCGTCTTTTTCGCCCATTTGCTTGTTTAGCAACGAAATCATGTTTTCGAGTTCGGCAATTTTCACATTCGATGCCCGAAGTTTTCCCTGAAGTGTTTTGACCAGTTCTTTGTTTTTCTGAAGCAAGTCGTTAATCTGGTAAATGTCTTCAATGATGCGTTTTTTTGCTTCTGCTTTCAGCTCAATTCCTGAAGCTGTTTGAACAGAAACAAGTTTTTCAATGCTTTTAATCGAATCCAGGTTCATCTGAATTTCGTTCATGGCTCCTATAAATTCCAGAATGGAATTATCTTTTTGTACGCCTAATTGTGCAATACTATCCTGTTTTGCCTGCATACGGGCAATTTCTTTTTTGTGCTGGCCGCAAGAGGCTATAACCATGACTGATAAAACAAACAATAACTTTTTCATTGGGTATATTTAAAAATTAGTAATATGAATTAATTAAATCAAACATCTCTGGAATTCGTTTTTCAGCTTCTTCGAATCCGATTTTAAAAATTTCATCTGCTTTCTTAAAATCGAACGTATTGTATTTCCTGGTCTCCGGAGGGTCAATGACAAAATCGCATTTGGACAGGCTTTCACGAACATTCTGTCCCATTGCGAGGCGCAGTGTACGCTCTGCCACAGCTTTAATTCCTGAAATATTTTCTTCGGCTCCGTTATGATTCACATGTACCCCGGTCAAAATCCGGCATTGGTCACGTATGCAATCAACCGGAAGGTTATTGAGTAATCCGCCATCAACATAGGTAATTCCATCAATGATCTGGGGTTCGAAAAGGACCGGGATTGAAGCTGAGGCAACTACCCATTGAAAAAGTTTTCCTTCATTTTTAATTTCCGAATAACCACTGTTGAGGTTTACCACCGAGCAATAAAATGGTTTTTTAAGACTTGAGAAGTCGTCAACCGGAATGTGGTTTTCAAGTAGCGAAAAGACTTTTTTAATGTCAATCAGACCACTTGACGGCAATTGCCATTTAAACATGGTCACTAATTTGTTCGATTTCACCAGTTCGAGAATTTCGAGTGGCTCCATTCCGGCGGCATAAAAAACGCCAACCAGGGCTCCTGCACTTACTCCTGAAATGATTTCGGGTTGGATGCCATATTTATGAAGGGCCTCAAGTACTCCAAGGTGAACGATTCCCCTGGCGCCGCCTCCGCTAAGCGCAATACCGAACTTGTAAGGTTTTGTTTTCATCATTTACATCCCATTATTTTTCAATCTCCTGATGACATTGCAATTCTTCGTTCCGCACAAACCCCTTCTCGTATTTCCAGAATTCAGGATTTGGTTTGCTGGTGAAGTTAAATTCATCGGCCCAAACCAGTTTCATTCCCGGAATTTCAGCAGGAGAATTTGGATAGGGAAGGGTGGAGTTGCTAGGTTGGGAAAAGCCAATTAATTCGAGAAGTGCAAAAATTAAAGAAAAACTTAGTTTTTGCATGATGGTTAAGTTTAAGAGTTGGTTGTGAGCAAAAAAAATAATAGATTTTTGCATTCGTTTCTACCGACCGTGAATCCCTAACAGGATTAAGAATCAGATCTTATCTCGCTGGAATATTCTTTAGCGTTTCAACCAGAAACTCCCAGAATTTACCGACTGATTCGATATTTACTTTTTCGTCGGGCGAATGCGGGAAACGAATGGTTGGCCCAAAAGAAATCATGTCCCACCGGGGATAAGTTCCGCCCAATATTCCACATTCCAATCCGGCGTGAATGGCCTTAATTTCAGGAATCCGGCCAAATTTGGTCAGATAAACCTGTTGCATCGTTTTCAGGATGGGAGAGTCCATATCGGGTTTCCATCCCGGATAACCACCTGTCAGTTTCACTTCGGCGCCGGCCAGTGTAAATACCGACTCCATTCTTGAGCCGAGTTCAGCTTTGGCCGAATCAACAGAGCTGCGCATCAGGCAGGCAATGTTCACAGATTTAGTTTCCGGCTCCGATCGCACAATAGCCAGATTCGTAGAAGTTTCGACCAATCCTGGCATGCTGTCGCTCATACGGATAGCGCCATTTGGGCATGCAACAATTGCATGGGTCAGTCTGGTTTGTGTGGCTTCGTCTATCAATCCTGAAGGCATTTCAGTTTTAGCCAGTTCAATTTTCAGAGTCGGTTCGGTTGCAGTCAATTCGCGCTTGATGACGGTTGTCAATCCGGCAATGAGCCCTACCAGTTTATCGGCAGTTGCGTATGGAACAGTGACAATTCCGAATGCTTCGCGTGGAATGGCATTGCGTAAATTTCCACCGTTGATTGAAGCAAGCCGTAATCCACAAACTTTGTAAGCTTCTTTCAATACCCGAAAGAAGATCTTGTTGGCGTTTCCGCGTCCCAGGTTGATATCCAGTCCGGAATGGCCGCCTTTCAACCCGGTTACATTAAGTTTGAACGCGATAGATTCGGCAGGAACAGGAACTTCGGTATAATTAAACTTTGCATTGGCATCTTCGCCGCCAGCGCAGCCTACATACAATTCCCCTTCATCTTCCGAATCCATGTTGATCAGGATGTCTCCTTTGAGCATACCTTTCCCAAGTCCGTTTGCCCCATCCATACCGGTTTCTTCGGTAGCTGTAAAAAGCGCCTCTACTGGTCCGTGAACAAGTTCTTTCGACTCCAGCACGGCCATTGCAGCGGCTACTCCAATACCGTTGTCAGCGCCGAGAGTTGTGCCATTGGCCCGTACCCAATCGCCATCAATAATGGTTTCAATCGGGTCTTTAGCAAAGTCGTGATCTTTGTCGCTGTTTTTTTGGGGAACCATGTCGAGGTGGCCTTGCAGGATAACGCCTTTCCGTTTTTCCATTCCTGAAGTGGCCGGCTTACGGATAATTACGTTTCCGGCTTCATCCTGAATAGTTTCAAGCCCCAGATTGCGACCAAAATCGGCAACAAAGTGCCTGATTTGGTCTTCGTGATGTGAGGGACGCGGAATACGCGTCAACTGGTAAAAATTTTCCCAAACTTCGTTGGGAGTTAATTTTGAGATTTCATTGCTCATATAGTTATTTTTAAAATAAAATTCAGTTAATATTTTGGAAATGGAATCTACTTTTTCTTATTTGGCAGTTCAAGCCCGTAACCTTGTTTACTGTCAACACTGCGAAGGTAAAGCGCCAGCACAATTGCAGCTACGCCGAATCCGGCAAAAATCAATTCAGGAACCATGTAATTGTAGGCAGCCCCTTCAACTTTTGCTGCTATTTGTTCAGCCACACCTGGGTTTGCTTTGGTAATTGACCAACCAATAAATCCCGGAACAAGCATTAATCCGATGTTTTGAATCCAGAAAATACAGCCATAAGCAGTTCCTAAATACCGGTCTTCAACAATTTTCGGCAAAGATGGCCACATGGATGCCGGTACCAGTGAAAAGGCTGTTCCTAAAATAACTATGGTAGCCAACGCGATGATATATGAAAAGCTTTCGTTGGGAACAAGAGCAAAAATCAAATGCGAAACCACTAAAAGAATAGCCCCGTAGAGCATCATCGAAGCGCCTTTCCCTTTTAAATCGAGGAACAAACCAATAAACGGAGTTAGCACCATTGCGCCAATAGGAAAGAAGGAGAACAGGTTTGAAGCTTCTGTTATTGAAACGTTTAATTTAGATGAAATCATGTCGGTCGCAAATTTCTGGAATGGGAAAATTGCAGAATAAAATAAAACACAAAGTCCGGCAATGGCAATGAACCCAGGGTTAGTAAAAATTTTTCCAAGATCACTGATCCTGAATTCATCTTCAGGGGCAAGTTTCGCGGCATCTCCCAATTGTTTGTCTAATTTGACGTCCATGAAAACATAAGTCAAAAACGTCAGTAATCCAATACACAGAAAGGCCATACCCATAAATACAGAATTTGCTGCATCCCAATCGGCAGGGTTTTCTGCTGAAGCATTTGCAAAAATGGGCGACAAACGAAAAACAGCAAAAACGCCCAGGCGGGCAACTGCCATTTCGAGCCCCATGGCCATGGCCATTTCTTTGCCCCGAAACCATTTAACGATTGTTTTTGAAACGGTAATCCCTGCCATTTCGACACCAACTCCAAAAATGGCAAAACCACAATAGGAAATAAGCGCTGTAGTTGGTAATTCCCATCCAAATACATTCGACACAGCAGCATGATCAATGTATCGTAAGGCAGAAAACTTGATGGCCGCACCTGCAACCATCGTAATTGCCGAAAGCATCAAAGTAAACCGGATGCCCATTTTATCGAGGATAATCCCGGAAAGTATCAGAAAACCAACGAAAACATTTAAAACAAATTCAGATCCACCTAAATAGCCAAATACTTCGGGCGACCAGTTAAAGTTTGTGAGCATCATTTTCTGAAGAGGTGCAACCACATCAACAAAGAAATATGCAAAAAACATGGTTGAAGAAATAAGTAAAAGCGCGATCCATCTGGCAATTGCGGAATCGTGAAGTGTTTTTTTCAAAGTTTGCATAAAGTAAGATTAAAGTTTACAGATTGAATGTTCAGTAATTATTTTTTGTCTGATTTTGTTTCTTCAGGAGTTCCTTCAGTTTTAAGAATTGATTTTACTGCTCCGGTGTTGGTGTGAAATTCGATTTTGTATGTGCCGTCTAACAAATCTTCAGGAATTGGTGCGGTGGTTCCGAATTGTGCAATTGACAGGCGGGCCCCGGCCAGTTGGGTTCCGCCATCCATAATCCTGACTTCGGCCATGCCAGGCATGCGGTAGTAAACACCGCTTTTGCCTGCATTTGGATTTTCTGAAGTACTCAATCCGTTTAATTTTGATGCAAGATTTTCGATTTTATTCACTTCAATTACAATCGGACGACCCGACAAGTCTGATTTAGGTAAAACTCCGCGATCATCGCTGAAACGGAAGAAGACTTCACCTTTAACAGTTTTTTCGCCGGGCACGAATTCGAAACTGAATTCATATTTTTCTTTAGCTGATTTTCCAATAAAAAGGGCGAGGTAATTTTCTTCCATTATTCCGAGCTCTTTGGTCATCACTTCAAACGATTTTCCATCGGGGAGGGGTTCGTCATCAGCATTGGTAAGCAATGCAAAACGAGAGTTCCGAAGATTGAAAATCGTTTCGGCAGCTTCGGCAGCTTTCTGCTCCTGGTTTTTGGAAACCAGCTTAAATTTTTTCGTTGAATCAGATGGCGAATAAAAACTCCAGATAGACAGATCGGTAAATTTAACCTGTTTATCCAGATTTTTAGTCAGGAATGACTGTGTTTGAATTTCTACTTCATGAGATTTTACCGTCCTGTTTATTCCTGCAATAATACCGGATTCGGTCAAACTGACCATGTGTGCGGCCGGTCCCATCGCTTTGCGAACTTGTTCGGCATCGGGTTCGCTGAATACTTCCAGTTTAATTTCGTCCATGTTCCACCGGTCGGCATCGGTGGCAGAAACGTTTTCGATGCCCAGCATTTTTTGTGCGTACACCTGAAAAGGCCCGTGAACAAAACGTTCGCGCGTGGCTTTGATATGCGCGCGAATTCCGGTTTGCGGCAAACTGTAAACAATGCCTTCGGTTGGTGCAGCTACAGCCCCGGCTGCTACTTTCCTTTTGTCGTCTTTTTGCGCAGTCACCATCGAGACTATAAAGACCGAAAGGATAAAGGTGAATATGGAAATCTTCATGATTTGAAATTTTATTGTTTTCTGGTTTTCATCGTAATTTAAAACCCAAAAATAGCCAAAATATTATTCAAGTTGCAGAAAAGCTTGTCCCAGCTTAGTTATTATATCTCCGGCAATCAGGGCTTGTTGTCCGAATTGGGCAGCAGCAAGGTCACCAGCCAGCCCGTGTATATATACTCCGATCAATGTTGCCTCTTCGGCGGTATAATTTTGCGCCAGTAACCCGAGGATGATTCCGGTTAATACATCGCCACTGCCTGCTGTTGCCATTCCCGGATTACCCGTACTGTTAAAAAATGCACTGCCATCAGGAACGGTTATGCAGGTGTGCGCCCCTTTGAGAACAATGATGACCTTATAATTTACTGAAAACTGAAGTTGTTTTTGGAGGCGTTCGAATGAATTGGATGTTTCCCCGGCCAATCGTTCAAATTCTTTGGGATGGGGTGTCAGTACAGTGTTTTCAGGTAATAATTCAAGCCAGTCCTTATTTTCAGAAAGAATATTCAGGGCATCGGCATCAATGACCATTTTTTTTGGTTTTGCCTGAAGTAATTTTTTGAATGCCATTTGTGTTTCCGGTTTTTTTTCAAGTCCGGGGCCAACACCAATCGCAGAAAATGGACCGAGCTCAGGAAATTCTGTAAAAACCGTATCTGAATGATCTATGGAAGTCATGGCTTCGGGAACCGAATTTTGAATGATTTCGTAACCCAAACGCGGGATATGACTTGTCAGTAATCCAACACCTGCACGCAGACATGCCCTGGAAGCCAGAACAGCAGCTCCCATTTTCCCATAACTCCCGGCAATCAGCAAGGCATGTCCATAAATACCTTTGTGCGAGAATTTCGCGCGTTTTTTTATTGTTCCTGAAATATATGTCTTCGTCAGGTTAAAATATTTGCTTTCGGCCTGAAGGATGGCTTCCGGATGCAACCCGATCGGCAAAACCTCCCAATCTCCAACGATGTCTGCATTTTCAGGAAAAAGAAAACTTATTTTAGGAAACTGAAAAGATAGTGTGTAGCTGGCCCTGACCACTCCGGAAAGGTCATTCTGTGTGTTGTCTTCGCCGAAAAGTCCACTCGGAATATCAATTGAAATGACAGTTGCTCCCGATTGGTTTATTTTCCTGACAATTTCCCGGGCCAATCCTTCCAGTGATTTGTTTATTCCTGAACCAAACAACCCGTCAATCACCACTGCCTCATTAGGAATTTCCGGAATCGAATCTTCAGAATCAATATATTTTAGCAGTACTTTATTTTGTTCTTTCAAACGTGTGAGGTTGATGGCTGCATCGTCTTTTAATTCACGACCAAAATCAGCCAAAAATACGGTGCAGGTATAATTGCATCCGGCGAGCATCCGGGCAACGGCTAATGCATCGCCGCCATTGTTTCCAGGTCCGGCGAAAATGTAGAACGGCTGGTCGTTCACAATTTTCTGCAAGATCCATTCAGCTACCCGTTGTGCGGCCCTTTCCATTAAGTCAATAGACAAAATAGGTTCATGTTTCATCGTCAGTCGGTCAATTTCGGCGATTTGCTGACAAGTAAAAAGTTTCATTGCTCTCAGATTTATGCTAAAGGTACGAAATATCGGACATTTAAATAGCTGTCAATTTTCAGGAAATTTATAGAAGCTAATCATGTATTTTTCGATATTTTTTACTTTGTAAATGAAAATTATCCGATAATTTTCATTTAGTCATGATTTTTCTCCAATTGTACGGCTTAAAAACTTGTTTATATTTGTCAGCATTGTAAAACCTACAACGAGTATCTACTAACTAAAAAATAATTAATTATGCTGAAAGAACATCCAAAAGGGCTATTGGTTGCCTTTTTTACCAACATGGGCGAACGCTTTGGCTTCTATACCATGATGGCCATTCTTGTCATGTTTCTACAGGCCAGGTACGGCCTTGATGCAGACTCTGCCGGAAGCATTTATTCCTGGTTTTATTTTGCCATTTATGCCCTTGCACTTATTGGCGGTATGCTGGCCGACTGGACAAAAAAGTATAAATCAGTCATCTTTATCGGCCAGATCATCATGTTTGTCGGGTACTGTATTATCGCGATTCCTGGTTCCGAACTTTGGGTTTCAATTTCCGCTTTATTGATTATTGCTTTGGGCAATGGTTTATTCAAAGGCAACTTACAGGCTGTTGTAGGGCAGATGTATGATGATGACAAATATAAGAAGTTCAGGGATAGCGCCTTTATGATTTTTTATATGGGAATAAATGTGGGAGCATTTTTTGCCCCGTTTGTGGCCAAAGGAATAAAAGAGTTTTGGTTAACAACCAATGGCTACATTGAAAATGCCAACCTTCCCTCGCTTTGTCATCAGTACCTTGCTGGTACCATAAAAGATGTGGAACAGTTTCAGACCCTGGCCAATGCTGCCATCATCACTGATGGTGGAAAAACTGCAACTGATTTAGCTGTTTTTGCTACTGATTATATCAAAGTATTTTCAACTGGTTTTAATTATGCCTTTGGTATTGCAGCAGGAGCAATGATTATATCCTTACTGGTTTATGTAGTTTTTAACAAACTTTTACCTTCGAAATATAAGCTTGCATTGGCCGAAAAGCAAAATCAGACTGCTACAGAAAAAAAGCCAGTTATAAATCTGGCAAGCAATATGAAGTATATTATTATTTCATTGGGTTTAATGGCAGCCGTTGTAGCATTATTTCATATAGGTGATAGTTATACTGATATTAAAGACATTAATTACAAATTAGGACTGGCAGTTGGCTTGTTTGTGGGATTTGTTTCTTTGATCTTCCAAATATCAACTAAAGACGAAAAACCCCGGGTTGTGGCGCTTACCCTGGTTTTTGTTGTTGTCATATTCTTCTGGATGTCCTTCCATCAAAACGGACTTACATTGACCATGTTTGCCCGCGACTATACCAATCAATATGTGGGACCATACACCAATCTGATATTCAATATCTGGTCATTACTCTCAGTAATTGCCGCCATTGCCGGATGTGTTGTTGCATTCCTTAACAAAAAGCCTTTGGCAAGAATATTCGGCGCCATTGGATTTCTCGGTTTCGGGTTCTTAAGTTATTATTTTGCGTCCACCTACAGCGACTCTAATCTTATCTCACCTGAAGTTTTTCAATCATTCAATCCCTTGTTCATCGTCGCCTTAACCCCTTTGGTCATGGGAATTTTTGCATGGTTAAATAAAAAGGATAAAGAACCTTCATCTCCCCGGAAGATTGGCATTGGAATGGTAATTGCCGCGTTTGGATTTATTCTCGTTTTAATCAGCTCTTTAGGCCTTGCTTCCCCTAAAGAAATGGCCGGAGTTGCAGTTGCCGAATTCGACCGGGTTTCTCCTTACTGGCTCATGAGTTCTTACCTCATTCTAACCATTGCCGAACTCTTTTTGAGCCCGATTGGACTTTCATTCGTTGCCAAAGTAGCCCCTCCGCGCTTCCAGGGCCTGATGCAGGGAGGATGGTTACTAGCTACGGCAATCGGAAATAAATTTCTTTTCGTCGGAAGTTTATTATGGGGCAAAGTTGAACTATACGCGCTTTGGGGAATTTTTATCATTTGCTGTATTCTCGCGGCAGTATTTATATTCTCAATCATGAAAAAACTGGAGGCTGCTACGAAATAATCCGGGAATAAAATGATATTTTTGAAGGAGTGGCTGTTGCTGCTCCTTTTTATTTCATTCAATTCGTGAAATCATGTTTATGCAAACGAAACCTTATAAAATACTGATCGTTCTGACCATATTAATCGGCCTTGCTTCGTGTACTATACAGCCGGCAAAAAAAGATGTCCCTCCAAACTTTCAGCCTTTTTTTGAAGAATATGGCGTTCAGGGTTGTTTCCTTTTGTATGACATGAAAAGCGATGTTTATCAGATATACAATTCAACACGATGCGAACAGGGCTTTTTGCCCGCATCTACGTTCAAAATACTCAACTCTTTAATTGGATTGGAAACTGGTGTAATTACCGGCGATAGTATGGTTATTCCCTGGGATGGAGTTGTACGATCAGTTGAAGAATGGAACCGTGACCATACTTTTGCAACGGCAATTCAGTATTCGGCAGTTCCTTACTTTCAGGAAGTAGCCCGCCGTATTGGTCCTGAACGAATGAAAGAATACATTAATGATTCTGATTTTGGACGCATGGATATTTCAAAAGAAACCATAGATCGTTTTTGGCTTTGGGGCGATTCCCGTATTACCCCCTGGGAACAAATGAATTTTCTTTTACACTTCTACACGAATAAGTTGCCCTTCTCTAAGGAAAATATTGATCTGGTCAAAAAACTCATCATCCTGAAACAAACCGAAAAATGGATTTTCCGTGGAAAAACCGGAATGACCGTTCAGGATGGGAAAAATGTGGGATGGCTGGTTGGCTACCTCGAAGAAAATGGAAATGTCTGGCTGTATGTTTGCAACATGGAATCAAGCACCGATAATACTGAAAAATTCAAAGAAAGCCGACGAGGAATAACTGAAAAGGTTTTCAAATCGATGGGGCTCATGGAGGAATAAAAAGTGGTCAGTGTTCAGTCGCAGTTTTCAGTTCCTATTTCTGATTACTGAACACTGCGACTGATAACTTTCTTACCTTTTCACCTCAACCAACGCCCCGTCAATAATCTTTACAACAACATCTTCATCGAGCAGGGTAGTAATGTCTCCCAGATCGGAGGCATCGCCTTCAGCGACTTTTCGCAGTATCCGGCGCATAATTTTTCCTGAACGGGTTTTTGGCAATCCCGGAACCAACTGAATCAAATCAGGACGGGCAAAAGGCCCAATAAGATTTGTAACTGCCATTTTAATACTTTTCCGGATGCCTTCTTCTCCTCCTGTCGAAAGTTCGCCGCAAACCACAAAAGCATAAATTCCCTGTCCTTTAATGGGGTGCGGATAAGCAGCAACGGCCGATTCGTTCACCAACGGGTGCGAATTAATTGCATTTTCAATTTCAGCGGTTCCGAGCCGGTGACCCGAAACATTGATCACATCATCAACCCGCCCAAGGATTCGGTAATAGCCATCTTCGTCGCGCTGAACGCCATCTCCGGTGAAATACAGGCTTTTGAAGTTGGAGAAATAAGTTTCCCTGAAGCGTTCATGATCGCCCCAGATTGTTCGGGCGATGCCTGGCCATGGAAATTTAATGCATAGGTTTCCTTTCACGCTGTTGCCATGTAATTCGATGCCTTCAGCATCAACAATGACAGGCTGAACTCCGGGCAACGGAAGTGTTGCAAATGAAGGTTTGGTAGGAATAATTCCGGGAATCGGACTAATCATCACTCCACCGGTTTCGGTTTGCCACCAGGTATCAACTATGGGGCAGCGGTTACGGCCAATATGGTCGTGATACCAGTGCCATGCCTCTTCGTTAATGGGTTCGCCAACTGTTCCGAGTACTTTGAGCGACGATAAATCTTTATCGTTGATGTGATCCATCCCAAGAGCCAGAAGTGACCGGATGGCAGTCGGCGCTGTGTAAAACTGATTGACCTTGTATTTATCAACTACGTCCCAGAACCGGCCGGCATCGGGCCAGGTAGGCACACCCTCAAACATGAGAGTTTTTGCCCCATTCAGGAGCGGACCGTAAACAATATATGAATGTCCGGTAATCCAGCCAATATCGGCTGTGCAGAAATACACATCACCGGCATTATATTGAAACACATTCCTGAAAGTATATGCAGTGTAAACCATATACCCGGCTATGGTGTGCACAATTCCTTTGGGTTTCCCGGTTGAGCCGGAAGTATAGAGAATAAAAAGGTTGTCTTCAGCATCCATTTCTTCGGCCTTACATTCTTCTGACTGACCGGCAATAGCATCGTGCCACCAAATGTCGCGGCCTGAAACCATGTTAACGGGAAGTTTGGTGCGCTGATAAACCAAAACAGTTTCAACGCCCGGACAACTTTCCAGAGCTTCATCCACGATATTTTTAAGAGGGGTAATTTTTTCACCGCGGAAACCTCCGTCAGCAGTCAGTACCATTTTGGCTTCGGCATCGATGATACGGTCGGCCAGTGAGGCTGCAGAAAAACCTGCAAAAACTACCGAGTGAACGGCGCCAATCCGTGCACAGGCCAGCATGGCGATGGTCAATTCGGGAATCATAGGCATATATATGGCAATGCGGTCGCCCTTCTGTACATTAAGTTTTTTCAGCGTATTGCAAAATTTATTGACCTCTTCAAAAAGCTCATTGTAGCTAAGTATGCGGTTCTGTTCTTCCGGGTTGTTGGGTTCCCAGATGATGGCAGGCTGGCTTCCGATGGTATATAAATTTCTTTCAAAAATATTTTCGGTAATGTTCAGTTTTCCGCCTTTAAACCATTGGATTGAAGGTTCTTCAAAGTTCCATTCAAGAATTTTGTCATAACGTTTGCGCCAGTAAAAACCTTCAGCAATTTCAGCCCAAAAGGTCTCCGGATTAGCAATACTTTTCTGAAACTCGTGAATGTAACCGCCTAAACTGTGAATTTTTGGTACCATCGATTTTTAAATTAGATTAATTAGAAAGATGTTTAAATCTGAAATATTGGAATAAGTAACAAGTATAATGAAATTTAGTTGACAAACAACTCTTTAGATTTTTGTACCCGTATTAAAGAAATAGCAGGACTTATCTGTCAAAAAATGGATGGAATATTTCGGAACTTTGATAAGCGCTTAATAAATACTATTTTCATCGGGTAATTCACAATTTACCTGATCATGAAAACAAAACTGATATTCTGTTTTTTTCTCTTCATTATTATTCTGACCACTGACCTGCCGGCACAACAATTACCTTCTGGCAATCCGAAAGACTTTAAAGTAAAAACCTGTTTGCATTCGGTGAGTTATATGGGAGTCTGGCGCGGCCAGCCATTGCTTACTGTAGATCAGTTTCTCGTAAAAGCCAAAGAATTAGGTTATCAGGGTGTGATGCTGGCAGCCAAAAGACCGCATTTGTCACCGCACGATTACGATAAAGTTGCCCGGGCAAAACTTAAAGCTAAAATTGATTCGCTGGGTCTTTCACTTGTTGGCCTGGCCGGATATACCGATTTTACTGCAGGTATTGATAAGCCCGGAATACCGAATGTGGAAATTCAGGCGGCCTGGGTGGGTGAACTGGCTGAACTGGCCAGCGATCTCGGAACTAAAGTTGTTCGTGTTTTTACAGGTTATGAGCGCCCCGGAATTCCTTACGACAAGCAATATGCTGAAGTGGTGAACGGTTTAAAAATGGCTGGCAAACTGGCAGCTAAATTTGGAGTTACATTGGTAGTTCAAAATCACCATGATATTGCTTTGCACCACGATGCCATGTACTGGTTGCTGAAAGAAGTAAACTTGCCCAATGTGTTGGCTGGCTGGGATGCATGGTCGCCAGCGCTCGAAGGCCTCAGTTCCGAAGAAATGAGGCAGTCCATCCTGAAAATGAAACCCTTTCTGGCACAAACCATCGCTGCCGATTATGTGAGGCAACCGCGGTTTAGCTATGTGAATGACCTGACCAATTATTCAGCCCTGCAGCCGGTGATGCGCGCCACACAAATGGGGAAAGGAATGATTGATTACAAAACATGGTTCAACACCCTCAAAGAAATAGGTTATCAGGGCTGGGTAATTTATGAAATGTGCGAAGTTCTGGAAGGAGGAGGTTCAATGGAAAATATGGACCGCACAGCCAAAGTATTTCTGGACTATATGAAGCAGTTTGAGTAGTAGCTATTTTTTGAGACTGTTTAAATTTTGTTTTTTGGTTCTGGTAGGAACGAGTGGTCGGTAGATCTGATGAAAATTTGTATGTCTTTTGACCCGTATGGGACAAATCAATGATAGAAAATCTGGGTTCTATAACGGATAGTGTGGGTAATTTTTTTTAATCATTTATGAACATGAGTGTCCATTAAAAAAATAAATAAGTTCATTGAAATCATTGATAATCTATAATTTGCAAGAGTTTAAGTTGCGTGACGATTTGAATTGATTAGGT
>Ga0209317_1000116_pt1 | contig 108565 bp, 91 predicted proteins | sample RifGroB2_FD_183994 | JGI IMG/M metagenome (GOLD analysis project Ga0209317, IMG submission 183994) | Soil microbial communities from Rifle, Colorado, USA - Groundwater B2 (SPAdes) (version 2) | ecosystem: Environmental > Terrestrial > Soil > Unclassified | place: Rifle, Colorado | collected... | reverse complement strand
AGTTGGTGTAACATTCTTTCTGTAAAATACTGAACCTTAACAAAAGAGGTGAGTCAGAAGTATCCTTAAAGGTGACCAAACCATAAAAGGAGACTGAAATGACTCACCAAAATGATTATACCTTCACGAAAGAGTTTGCGGAAAAGGGATTGGACGCCATACCTGAGATGCTGCGCGTGCTGATCAATCAGGTGATGCAAGCTGAGAGATCAAATTATCTGCAAGCTGGCGAATACGAACGCACAGAAGATCGAAAAGGCCACGCCAATGGTTATAAACCCAAGACAGTCCGGACCCGCATGGGAGAGATCACCTTTGCTGTTCCGCAGGTTCGTGAAGGCGGCTTTTATCCTTCTGCATTGGAAAAGGGGCTGAGGAGCGAAAGAGCCCTGGTTGCCACACTGGCCGAGATGTACGCTCAGGGAGTATCCACTCGCAAGGTAAAAACCATCACTGAGGAACTTTGCGGCATCGAGATCTCAGCCATGCAAGTCAGCCGGGCAACCGCTCAACTGGACGAAGTATTGCAGGAATGGAGAGAAAGACCGCTGGGAGAGATCACCTATCTCTTTGTGGATGCTCGTTACGAAAAGGTTCGTGAAGCTGGTCAAGTGCGTGATGCAGCCGTTCTAGTGGCCTCTGGCATCACTCCACAGGGAGAAAGACAGGTTTTAGGTGTTTCTGTATCCCTGAGTGAGCATGAAACCCACTGGAATGCTTTTCTGAAGGGGCTGAAGGATCGTGGCCTGAATGGTTTGAAATTAGTGATCAGCGACGACCACACCGGGTTGGGAGCAGCCAGGAGAGCGACCTTGGGCAGTGTTCCCTGGCAGAGGTGCCAGTTCCATCTCCAGCAGAATGCAGGCGCCTATCTACCCAGGCAGTCCATGCGACTTGAAGTTGCAGCGGATATCAGGTCCATGTTCACTGCCCCAGACCGAAAGACCGCAGAAGAGCTTCTGCAAGCAGCCATCCAGAAATATGCTGTTTCGGCTCCAAGATTGTCAGCCTGGCTTGAAAGTAACCTTTCAGAGGGTTTTTCGGTTTTTGATTTTCCGCTTGAACACCGAAAAACCATCCGCACGACCAACAGCTTGGAACGGATCAACAAGGAGATCCGCAGACGCACAAGAGTGGTTGGTGTTTTTCCAAATGAGGCTTCCTGCCTGAGGTTGGTCTCCGCGATCCTGATGGAGATCAGCGAGGAGTGGCAGATCGGAAAACATTATTGCGCTGGCAAGTCATTTAATTATTAAAGAACTATGGATATTTGTGACTCAATTTACAGAAAAAAGGTTGCGTAATCATTTCCAAGATAAAAGCGAGTTTTTTCAATTATATTGCTTATAATAATTTTTTGTTGTAAAAGTGAATAGGAGCATAGAGTGATAACTCAAGATTCAAAGAAGAAAAATTTGAGTGGGACTATAATGAAAGTTAGCCTGATTGGATTAGGAATCATGGGCGAGCCCATAGCCAGGAATCTCTTGAAAGCAGGCTTTTCGTTAACAGTTTTTAACCGATCCCTTATCAAGAGTAATCCTTTTAAAGGTCTGGCGGTCATTGCTGGATCTGCGCAGGAAGCAATCAGCGCAAGTGATGTAACTATCCTTGTGGTTCCGAGCGAGAAAGAGATCGATGAAGTCTTGCATGTGGTTGATAGTCGAATTCAAGCACAAATCAAAAACAAAATCATCGTAAATATAGCCACAGTTGCGCCCGAGTATTCAGAAAGAATCTCAATCGAAATTACGGCAGCTGGCGGAAATTATATTGAAGCTCCAGTTTCAGGTTCGCGTAAACCAGCAGAGGAAGGTAATCTAGTCATCCTTGCAGCTGGAGAAGATACCTATATTGATCGAATTCAACATATCTTCTCAGCAATTGGCAAGACAACTTTGCGGTGTGGCGCTCCGCCTAATGCCATGCGGATGAAACTTGCGAACAATTTACTTCTGATCGGAATGTTAGAGGCATTTGTCGAAGCCTACCATTTTGCTCACCAAATTGGTGTGGATACGGAGCAATTTTTAAATCTGATTTTATCCGGACAAATGGCCAATGATTTTTTCCGGACAAAGGCGACAAAACTACTTACCGATGACTTTACTCAGCAAGCCGCCCTTAGAAATGTTGCAAAAGATACACATCTAATTTGCCAGGAAGCAAAAAGAAATGGAATCCACATTCCTGTTGCCCTTGTAAACGAATCCCTTTTTAAACAAGCCTTCGAGGCAGGCTTGGGTGATGAAGATATCATCGCTGTAATGAAAATTTTTGAAAAAATCAATTTCAACCCTTGCAAGTAAGTCTAATTTATACAGTTTGGATTTACTCTAATCCCGGCAAATCTTGCTGGTGAATGGATATATGATTACACGGTCTATGTAAAACCATAAGATTAGGTAAATCAATCAAAAACATCCTGTTCGAAAGATCAGGATGTTTTTGATTTTTAAGCCTCAGGCCGATCTATAAGCCGCATTCTGTCCGGGTGTGGAGATACTCCACCCCTGGGCGATCATCTATCTGGACGACGCGTTACCGCGCCGTTCTGGCAGCCTACCCGGGACTGTGAGGAGACGGGCAGCCTCCTGCCGCCCGAAGACGGACTCATCCCTGTTTGGCCTTGCTCCCGGCGGGGGTTACCTGGCCGCCCACATTACTGTGAACGCCGGTGGTCTCTTACACCACCTTTTCACCATCACCTGGCTCTAGGGGAGCCCGGCTGTTTGTTTCTGTGGCCCTCATCCGGCAGGTTGACTTCTTGCGGAGCTACCCCGCCCCGGTAATTAGCCGACGCCGTGCCTTGTGGAGTGCGGACTTTCCTCGACCTGGATGACCAGGCCGCGACCGTCCAACCAGCCTGAGGCGATTTCATCATACCTGTTCTTAATACAACCGTCAACATTGGCTTGTAAGTAACTTCTCAGAATTATTGAAATGATAAGCGTGCAACAAGTAATGAGATATGTCACCCCACAAAAGTTACCAAACAAATTGGAGAAAAACGATCATTTGTGCTTTAATAAGAGGTAACACATAATCCGGGTTGATTATTCGAAGGAGATTGAAATGTCAAAAACAATGGAAGATTTAAAAGCTGCTTTTGCAGGCGAATCACAGGCTAATCGCAAATACCTGGCTTTTGCCAAGAAAGCTGAAGAGGATGATTTTCCCCAGGTGGCAAAACTGTTTCGGGCGGTCGCGGCTGCTGAAACCATTCATGCACACAGCCATTTTCGTGCGCTGGGCGAGATCAAATCCACCAGTGAGAATTTGCAGGCTGCCATTGCGGGTGAGAATTACGAAGTGACCACGATGTACCCCGATTTTATAGCGGATGCCCAAAAGGAAGAAATGAAAAGGGCTTTAACCAGCTTCAATTGGGCCTGGGAAGTGGAGAAGATCCATGAGCAGCTTTATCACAAAGCCCTGGAGACTCTCGGAAAATCAACCGGCGAGGTGGATTATTATGTATGCCCGACCTGTGGGTTCACTCACGAGGGTCCATTTGAAGGAAAATGCCCGGTTTGTAACACTTCTGGGGATCGTTTTCAGCGTATCGACTGAGATTGCTTCAGGTTGGATCTGCGAAGAATGCTGAAATAAGTAATTGTGGAAAATTTGCCAGGCGGTCAGTCTGGACAGATTCGCATACTTCATGTAAACTTACGCTTCGTAAATATGTAATCATTTTTGTATCTTCTCATTAAGTAAGGGAGGATGGGGGTGTGCGGACGGCGAAGCCGTCCGCACACCCCCGCTCCCCGGTTTATTGAGATGATATTCATTTTTGGAGGAAGTTGATTTGGCAAACATTAAGTCTCAGATCAAGCGCAACAAACAGAATGAGAAGCGGCGTCTTCGCAACCGCAACGTACGCGGTATAACCCGTTCTGTGGTAAAAAATGCCCGCACAGTGATAGAATCCGGTGAAGTTGAAAATTCTCAGACTGCAGTTCTGTCTGCGCTCAGTGCATTGGATAAGGCAGCTCAGAAAGGCATTCTGCACAAGAACAATGCTGCCCGTCGAAAATCACGTTTGATGAAGCGCCTGGCTGCATTAACCATCAAGTAAAGCATATTTTCTTAGCGTAATCTCCAAGGAAGGCGGGGATCCCCGGTTTAGTATTTGGGTCGGGTCCCCGTTTTTGCGCGTATGAATGGGAAAACTTGACCATGAACGATTCCGTTTATATTGTTTGCAGGTAACCTGGTCAGCCCACCAGGGAAGTGGCCTTGGTCGTAACAACCAACTGGCAGGAATGATATAATCATTGGGCATTTCAATACAGCAGGAATCAGGTATGTTTCAACTAGTACAAAAGAAAATCGAATCCAACATCCAGGCTTTTTGTACCGAAAAAGGCATCTCCCTGGCAGAATTAAAATGGTCCTATATTCCATTCAGTGGGGAATGGGGTATGTCCACATCATTTTTCCAGACGGCTGCGGATGAAGCGCGCTCGGGGATAAGGAGCGGATTACCCGTACCTCAACGTGCCCAGCAAATAGCCGAGCAGGTACGCGTTGCGCTGGGACATTTGGATGGCATCAGCCACATTGAGGTAGTCAAAGGTTACCTTAACCTTTATTTTTCAACACCTGAGTTTGCCAGGCTGGTTGTGGATACAGTGCTTAAGCAGGGGTCTGATTTTGGACGCGGCGCTGCCAAAGGGGAGCGCGTCATGGTTGAGTACGCCCAGCCCAACACACACCATTCCTTCCATATTGGTCATTACCGCAATACCATTTTGGGTGAGGTCTTGTCCCGACTGGTTGAATTTGCTGGATTCGAAACCATCCGGGCTTCGTACCCCGGCGACATTGGATTAAGTGTCATCACTGTGATATGGACTTATAAGCGGTTCTACTATGGCCAGGAACCCCAGGGCGTGCATGAACGCGGTCAGTGGTTGGGAAAACTCTACACCGAAGCGATCAGCCTGCTTGAACCCAAAGAGTCTGAAAGTGAAGAGGAAAAACAACAACGCCAGGCATATGAGGCTGAGCGGCGTGACATTTACCGCCTGTGGGACGCAGGCGATCCGGAGATCCGCCAACTCTGGTTGAAGACGCGCGAGTGGAGCCTGGAGGAATTACGGGATATCCTGAAAATGCTGGATGTCAGGATGGATGTGTGGTTCTTCGAGAGTGATGTGGATGAACCTTCCAAGCTGATTGTTGATGAACTGATCCAGAAGGGTATTGCAGATGATGAACGCGCGCAGGGTGGGGCGGTCATCGTCAAGATCGATGAGAAGCTGGGTCTTACAAAAGAGAAATACCGTACCAATGTGCTATTGCGATCCGACGGAACCACGCTGTACCTGACCAAGGACCTGGCACTTGCAAAATTAAAATTTGAGAAATACCATGTTGATCGTTCCATATATGTGGTGGATGTGCGTCAGTCCTTGCACCTGCAGCAGACATTCGCAATTCTAAAACTTTGGGGATTTACACAGGCTGAAAAATGTTTTCATCTGGGGTACGGATTCGTCAGCCTGCCGGAGGGTGCCATGTCATCCCGGAGAGGACGAGTAGTCCTGTTCAAGGATGTGTACGATGAAGCGGAAAGACGTGCCCTGGCTGCCATGGGTGAGCGCACCCCGGATATGGCGGAGGAACAACGCCCGCCATATTGGATTGGGTGCCCTGGCTTATGCCATGCTTTCTGTAGACAATAATAAGGATATTGTCTTCGATATAGACGAAGCTCTGAATTTTGATGGACGTACCGGGCCTTATATTCAGAACGCGTATGTGCGTGCCAATAGTATCCTTAAAAAAGCCGGGGGCATGCCGGCTTCTGCCAGTTATGAGTATGAACTCAACAACCATGAAGTACAATTGATTGAAATGATCTCCCGCTTTCCTGCAATTGTGCAGCAGGCTGCCGAAGAATATCGACCATTGGTCATGGCAACCTACGCTTACGACCTGGCTAATACTTTTCATAGTTTCTACCATGCTGTCCAGGTGTTGCAGTCTGATACGGAAGAGATCAAGGTGGCCCGCCTGCGCCTGGTGGCAGCCGCCCGACAGACCATTTCCAATGCATTGTTGTTATTGGGCATCACAGCCCCAGAAGCGATGTGACGTAGCGCAAGCTGCGAACCTCAACTCTCAAGGAGAACTTGAATGTCCCCAAAACGTACCATCATTATGGGCGCCGCAGGGCGCGATTTCCACAACTTCAACACTTATTTCCGAGGTAACAAGGATTATGAGGTTGTGGCGTTCACTGCTACACAGATCCCTGATATAGAAGGTCGCACCTACCCAAGAGAATTGGCTGGTGATCTTTACCCCAAGGGTATCCCGATCCATGCCGAAGAGGAACTCCCACGCCTTATCAAGGATTTAAATGTGGATGAAGTTATATTCGCGTATTCGGATATACCCCATGAAGTAGTCATGCACAAAGCCTGCCTGGTCAATGCGCTTGGCCCGGACTTTCGCCTGATGGGCGAAAAATCCACCCAGCTCAAATCCAGCAAACCGGTTGTTTCGATCTGTGCTGTGCGCACTGGCTCGGGCAAAAGCCAGACCACCCGACGGGTATCCCTTCTGTTGCGCGAAATGGGATACAAGGTGGCTGCCATCCGTCATCCCATGCCATATGGTGACCTGGTCAAGCAGGCTGTGCAGCGCTACGCTGATTACAGCGACCTGGTCAAGCACGAATGTACCATTGAGGAGCGTGAGGAATACGAACCGCATCTCGATAATGGTGTGCTGGTTTTTGCCGGTGTGGATTACGAAGCCATCTTGCGTCAGGCTGAAAAAGAAGTCGATATCATCCTGTGGGATGGTGGCAACAATGACTTCTCATTTTATGTGTCTGATCTCAAGATCGTGGTGGCCGACCCGCACCGCCCAGGACATGAGAGCACCTATTACCCTGGCGAGACCAATGTGCGCGACGCGGATGTGTTTGTCATCAACAAGGTGGATACCGCCAATGCGGATGCAGTTCTCGCGGTGCGTGATAACCTGCGAAGGTTGAACCCCGATGCAGTCGTTATTGAAGCAGCCTCTCCGTTATTCGTTGATGACCCGGCAGCTATTAAGGGGAAGCGTGTCCTGGTGATCGAGGATGGCCCCACCCTTACGCACGGGGAGATGGCTTATGGAGCCGGTTATGTGGCAGCCCGTCGCTTTGGCGCTGCCGAAATTGTCGACCCGCGCCCCTTTGCAGTCAAGTCCATTGCGGCTACTTACAAAAAGTATCCCAAGACTGGACCTATCCTGCCGGCCATGGGATATGGTGAAGCCCAAACACGTGACCTGGAAGAAACCATTAATAGATCGGATGTTGATATGGTCATCATCGGGACACCCATCGATCTGACACGTGTACTCAAGATTAACAAGCCATACCAGCGGGTACGCTACGAGTTACAGGAAATAGGCCAACCGACGCTTGAAGACGTTTTAATGGAAAAATTAGGTACCAAAAAATAAATGTAAATCAAAGGTCGGGGACGGGAGGACCGTCCCCGATTTTTACTGGAAGAATGCATGTTTATAGATAAAGTTGAAATTCATGTTCGTTCAGGGAACGGCGGCAATGGCGCAGTCCATTTTCGCCGCGAAAAATACGTGCCACGTGGTGGACCGGATGGCGGAGATGGCGGCAGGGGCGGGGATGTCATCCTGGAAGTCAGGTCCACCCTCAACACACTGTACAGTTTTCGACATACCACCCGCTACATTGCCAAGGATGGCAAACCGGGTGCAAAACAGAAGATGTACGGGCGGGGCGCGGAGGATCTGATCGTCTATGTGCCACCTGGAACGATAATTATGGATCATGCCAGTGGAGAGATCCTTGGAGACCTGACGAAACCCGGACAGCAGTTGACTGTGTGCAAGGGTGGGCGCGGTGGGCGCGGCAATGTTCATTTTAAGAGTTCCACCAACCAGGCGCCGCGTGCGGCCGAGAAAGGGGAGCCGGGTGAGGAAAAACGCCTGCGCCTGGAACTTAAATTGATCGCGGATATTGGTATTGTGGGGGTGCCGAATGCCGGAAAATCCACGCTGTTAACCGCCTTGACCAATGCCACCCCCAAGATCGCCTCCTATCCTTTTACAACCCTGGAGCCAAACCTGGGCGTGGCAGCGGTGGATGAAGACACCAATGTCGTCCTGGCTGATATCCCCGGGTTGATCGAAGGGGCTTCGCAGGGAATTGGACTCGGGCATGATTTTTTACGCCATGTTCAACGCACACGCGTTCTGATCCACCTCCTGGACGGACTCTCTGTGGATCCTGTGGCGGATTTCAACCAGATCAATGCTGAACTATCCGTTTTTGATCCTGCCCTGGGGGAAAAACTGCAGGTGGTGGCACTTAATAAAATGGACCAACCTGAGGTTCAGGAACGCTGGCCCGGGATCAAGAAACAATTTAAAAAACTGGGCGTGGATGCCATTGCAGTGTCAGCCCTGGCGCGTACGGATGTGCACAAACTATTGCTGCTCGCCATGCAAAAACTGGCACAAGCGCCTGTACTGGAAGAGATCGCTCCTTTGCCGGTGTATCGACAACCTGAAGATCCGCGTGAATTTAAGGTGATGCGCGAAATCGATGGAAGCTGGCGGGTAATTGGCGCAGGCATTGAACGCGCCTCGGCCATGACCTACTGGGAACATGACGGGGCTGTCAGGCGATTCCAGAGGATCATGGAAACACTGGGGGTGGACGAAGCTCTGCAAAAAGCGGGTGCGCAGGATGGGGATACTGTACATATCGGGGAATTTGAATTGGAATACGTAGAGTAAGGGGATCCACGGGAAGGCAGGGTTATGATGTCTGCGAAGGAAAAGGTACAACAATCCAGCCGCAGGAGTTTTCTCAAGCTGCTGTTGGCCACAACTGGAGCCTTACTGATAACTCCATTTCTGAAAGCCTGCCAGCGATTTGAGACCCCTCAACTAACGGATACGCCTGTAAAGGTAAATACGCCTTCTGCCACCGAACAGGCCAGCCTGACACCTGAACCTGTTGAAAATACCAGTACACCCGCGCAAGTCAGGCAGTCAGGTTTGGCGACCATCGCACTTGTGAAAACCAGCGACCGCGAGGCAGGCGTCCGCCAGGCCCTGGAACTGCTGGGAATCAATCCCGTCCAGGGAAAGTCAGTTCTCTTAAAACCGAATTTCAACAGCACAGATCCGGCTCCAGCCTCCTCCCACCCACTTACAATTAAAACATTGATGACGGCCCTTCAGGGAATGGGGGCTACACAATTGACCCTGGCTGATCGCAGCGGCATGGGTCATTCGCGGGATGTCATGCAGAAACTGGGCATATTCGACCTGGCCAGCGAGTTGGGTTTTGATACGCTTTCATTTGAGGATCTTGTCAACGAATCGGATTGGGAGTTGATCAATCCGCCCGGCAGTCACTGGAAGAATGGTTTCCCCTTTGCTCGACCGGCGTTGGACGCCGGTGCAGTTGTGCAAACCTGTTGTCTGAAACCCCACCGCTATGGCGGGCATTTCACTCTCTCACTCAAGAACACCATCGGCATGGTGGGTAAGTACCGCGGTTCCGGTGGATATAACTACATGAATGAACTGCATAACTCCGCTTACCAAAGGCTGATGATCGCAGAAACCAACCTGGCTTACAACCCGGCGCTCATCCTGCTGGATGGGGTGGAAGCCTTCATTGACCAGGGGCCGGATATCGGCACAAAAGTGCCGGGCAACCTGATCCTGGCTGGTACAGACCGGATCGCGATGGATGTTTTCGGACTGGCAGCTTTGCGTCTGCTTGGTATGACCGGAGAAGCTGCCCGGGGCAGCATTTTTGGGCAGGAACAGATCGCGCGCGCCGTGGAATTGAAGCTGGGCATTGGTTCAGCGGATAAGATCCGCATTATCACGATGGATGATGCCAGCCAGATATATGCAGATCAGATCATGGAAGTATTGGTCAGGGATGGTTAATCTGTCGCCGGGTAGGGGTGGGTCTTCCTGGTTGGATTAATATTTACCAGTCGTAGGTCCCCTCAGGGTTAGGGCAGTTCTTCCGGGTTTTGCAAATCAACTGGTTGTTATCAAAAATACCGGGCATGTTCTGCACGAGGAAAACCCGCAGGCTTTTATGCAAGCTGTGAATGATTCATTTCCGGGTTGGAATAAGGTTAGAAAAGGAAGATTAGCATGGCTCAAATTGCTCTCAAAATCCCTGCGCCAGATTTTCAATTGCCTGATTTCAATGGCAGGTTGATCCGCCTTTCGGACCAAATGGGAAAGGCGAACGTACTGCTGGTGTTCAACCGCGGCTTTATGTGACCATTTTGCCGTGGGCATCTGGCGCAGTTGCGCCTGGATCAGGCTGAATTTATAAAACGGGAAACGACCATCCTGGTGGTAGGCCCTGAAAACGCGGATGCTTTCCGGAAATACTGGGAGGAGAATGGCCTGCCCTTTACAGGCTTGCCAGACCCGGCTCATACCGTTTTAAAATTATATGGACAGAAGATTAATCTTTTTAAATTGGGGCGCATGCCAGCGCAGGTGCTGGTGGATAAAAAAGGTGTGGTGCGATTTGTCCATTACGGGCATTCCATGAGTGATATCCCTGATAATGCCAGCCTGTTGAGGTTGATAGACCTGATGCTCCTGAAAAATTAACACTTTCCCCATCTAATAGCAAGATGGACAGACACAAGAGCGCCCGTCCATCTTGTTTAATACCGCGCCCACGGTTTTAGGCCAGTAAACTTATTATGTAATGCCCCAGATTCTAAATATTCCGCTTATTTGCGATTCCGCAAAAATGTCGGAATGTCCAGATCGTCGGTATTGAATGTTTGCGTTTTGAACTCACTGGTTGAATGGGTTTTTGCAACATTCACGCTGACGGCATCATAATTGGAAGCGGGGCGCTCGTCCAGTGTGTTTCCGGACGTGCGGGTGGTGGTGGTAATGCGGCGAGGCATGGCTGTGCGCTCGAAACCGGTGGCAATAACGGTGATGCGGATTTCATCACCCATATCTGGATCAACCACGGCACCGAAGATCATATTGACATCCGGGTGTGAGGTCTCGCGGATAAGGGCGGCGGCCTGATTTACTTCGAACAGGGTCAGGTTTGGACCACCAGTGACATTGAACAGAACGCCACGTGCGCCATCGATGGTTATATCGAGCAGTTTGCTGGAAATAGCCTGTTCAGCGGCAACCCGGGCGCGATCTTCACCGGAAGCCTTGCCAACTGCCATCAGGGCAGCTCCACCTTCAGACATGATGGTGCGCACATCTGCAAAATCCAGGTTGATCAAACCAGGTACTGTGATCAGTTCGGAAATGCCCTGGATGCCTTGCCGCAGGACATCATCGGCCAATTTGAATGAGTCCTGCAGACTGACACGCTTGTCCACGATTTGCAGCAGGCGGTCATTTGGAATGACTATCAGGGTGTCGGCATGTTCTTTTAATTTTGCCATACCTTCTTCAGCTGAGCTCATGCGTTTGCCACCTTCGAAGCTGAATGGGCGGGTGACAACGCCAATTGTCAGAGCACCGACATCCCGGGCAACCTGCGCAACGATCGGGGCTGCTCCGGTACCCGTGCCACCGCCCAATCCGGCTGTAATGAAGACCATATCAGAACCTTTCAAAACATTGTACAGGTCTTCAGCCGATTCCTCTGCTGATTTCCGACCAACTTCGGGGTTGCCCCCAGCGCCAAGCCCGCGGGTTAATTTATCGCCAATGCGGACACGTGTTTGCGCCTTAGAAAGCAGCAGTGCCTGGGCATCCGTGTTAACGGCGATGAAATCCACGCCCTGGATGCCTTCTTCGATCATACGGTTGACCGCATTGGTACCGCCGCCACCCACACCGATGACCTTGATCCGTGCAAATGTTTCACCTTGTATCTTCTTCGCGTCCATGTTGTTCCTCCAATTTATTAGTGAAAACGGTTTTCTGATAATTTATTTTTATCTTTATTGTACTTAACATGTTTCAAATCTCTAACCATATTTGTGCTTATTCTTTCTTACCGTATTTTTATGGTAATAATCGTTTGAACCAGTCTTTGAGCTTCTCCAGATCAATACTGTTATCTCCTTTTCTAAGTTGGAAGAGAGGGCGGCCGCGTGCAGTTGGGATCATTTCATCCTGAAGATCTGCCGCCCAGTGAAGTAGACCAACACTGGTCGAATAAGCGGGTGATGAGAGATTATCCACCAACCCCAATAGATTTTCAGGCTTGGCAAGCCTGACTGGCATTCCAAGTACATTGGATGCCATCTGGCGGATGCCGGGTAACATGCTCGTTCCGCCAGTCAGTACCATACCGGCCGGCAACAGGCCGTCATAACCGGAGCGTTTAATCTCCTGCAAGACGAGATTAAAAATTTCCTCTACGCGGGCCTCAATGATATGAGCCATATCCTTGCGGCTGATCTCAATTGGTTTATCTTCACCAAAGGGCCGGATAGTGAAATGCTCCTCGATGCCAACTTCTGAACGGATGGCATAGCCATAATCTTTCTTGGCTTGTTCCGCCTGGGCCAACGGCAGCCGAAGCCCATGGGCGATATCTGAGGTGATATGGTTGCCGCCAAGCGCCAACACCATGGTATGCCAGACATTTCCATCCACGTATAATGCCAGGTCGGTTGTACCGCCACCGATGTCACAAACAGCTACGCCCATCTGGCGGTCGTTCTCAGTTAAGACAACATCTGCTGAAGCCAGTGGATTGAGCACGAATTGAACAACTTCCACACCTGCTGAGCCAACACACTGGCGCAAGTTATCCACAGTTGCTGCCGAGGCGGTTATGATGTGAGCTTCCACTTCCAGCCGGTAGCCATGCATGCCGATGGGCATGCTGATGCCGTCCTGACCATCCAACACAAAACCGCGTTGAATGATGTGGATGATCTCACGGTTGTGGGGAATGGCGACTGCCCGGGCAGCATCCAATGCCCGCACAATGTCATATTCGTCCACCGTTTCTCCGGAGACAGCCACCACGCCACGGCTGTTAATCGAGGCTACGTGCGCCCCGGCCAGGCTGACAATTGCGGCAGTCACCTCAACGCCGGAAGTTTGCTCTGCTTTTTCAACCGAGTGGGTGATTGCTTGCGTGGCTGCGGAAATATCGGTGATGACACCTCTCCTGATACCGTCAGAAGGCATGATGCCTACACCCAAAATACGGATGGAATCGTCTTCTTCCACCCGACCCACCAGGGTACAGATTTTGGTGGTTCCAACATCTATTCCAACAATAATTTCATCCATAGTTTATTGTGTCCGATAGAATGGGGCATCCAGATATTCCACATTGATCATTTTGGGCTGAACACCTTCTTGAGTGAGTTTGTCGATGATGGCTTGATAGACCGTTAATTTCATTGAAACATCTTGTGTATTATCACCAAGGTACACCTTCCAGCCGCGTGGGTCATCCCAACCTAAACCATAGCTTGAGTCATAGGTGATGGTGACCCCTTGGGGTGCTATTGAGATTAAATCGGTGATGGTCTTGATCATGGACGGTTGGATGAATACTATTGGTGTTGTAGCTGAAGCCAAAGCTGTGTCGGAGGTATTGGTTGGGTCTGTTGCTTCCACATAGTAGGTGGGAGGTTCTCCATCTGCGGAGACCGTGACCAGATTTTCCGCCTGTCCGCGGGCAGGGAATTTGTATCCCTGGGCGTCAATCCAATTTACAGAACCATCCTTACTTTGCCAGGCAATGACCAGAATACGCTCGGTTATATTAACCATTACCTGATTGGGTAATGAAATTTTCACATCAACTGAGGCAATATCCGGGTAATCGTGGATCAGATCCTGTTCAATCTTTTCCGGAACGGTCGAGAATATTGGCTCCCCAATTATTTGCAGGACGGAGTTAATGTCAGCTTCTGTCAAGCGCAGGTTGCCGCTTACCTGGGCACCCGTTACCTGGAAAATGGATGAATTCCACAGGGTCAACAATACGAAGCCCATGACCACAATCAGGATAGACGAGACTAGGCGGGGACCAAGAGCGGGCAGGGTGATTCCCGGTGTGCGGATACTGGCTCTGGATGTATTGAAAGCAATGTCATAATGCCGCCGATTGGTGTTATATGGGTTTTGGTTTTACCGGGGACTGGACGGCTTCAGGTCGGTAGTCCCTTTTTATTTTTTGGGGTGGGATTTGAGGAACGGACTTTGTCCGTCTCTGGCGTACCACCTCAGAACGTGCTACTACTTGGTTGGTTGTCATGGAGTACTCCTGAAATGCCGTTCGGTGCGATCCCGTTCAGATTTGCGTTCAAGCGCCAGCTCGATTAAGGTATCCAATAGCTCGATATAGGGAAGATCGGATGCCTGCCAGAGTTTGGGATACATGCTGATGCTGGTAAAGCCAGGCAGTGAATTGAGCTCATTTAGATAAAATTTGCCATTGTCCTTGTCCAGGAAGAAATCAACACGGGCCATACCGGCACAATCGATGGCTTTGAATGCTTTTATGGCAAGTGTCCGCATCTGGTCGGAGGTTGGTGTGGGGATTGGGGCTGGGATGCTAAGCCTGGAGGATCCATCCTCATATTTAGATTCATAAGAATAAAAGTCTCGACTGGGCAGGACTTCACCTGCAACTGATGCTTTGGGATGATCATTTCCCAGTACACTGATCTCAATCTCACGGGCATTGACACCGCGTTCCACCAGGATGCGGCGGTCAAATTTTTTGGCTTCAAGCAAACCTTCTCCCAGGTCAGAGCGGTGCGTGCATTTGCTGATTCCGACCGATGACCCGAGATTGGCAGGTTTAACAAAGATTGGATAGGTAAACTTTGCCTCAGCCTGTTGAATGACCTGGTTTATATCCTTCTCGATCTCGCTACGTAAAACAAGAATGGATTCAACCACCGGAATATCATTGGCACGCATGATATCCTTGAAAACTCCTTTGTCCATGCCAACCGCTGACCCCAAAACCCCGCTACCAACATAGGCCAGGTCAGCCATCTCCAGGAGCCCCTGCAAAGTGCCATCCTCACCAAATGTGCCATGTAACACCGGGAAGACAATATCCAGCTTGGTCAATAATTCTAAGACGCCCTCGTGGATATGGTATAACCCGGGCATACTAGGATCAGGCAGGATGGTCACCATCTCCAGGTTGTCCGTTTTTCCAGAAGTCAGCTGATCCAGGACGTTCAATCCGGTGTACCATGTTCCAGCATGACTAATGCCGACCGGGATCACTTCATATTTGTTCCGGTCGAGCACGGATAGCACGGAGCGAGCAGAAGCCAATGAAACTTCATGTTCACCAGAACGGCCTCCGAACAAGACTGCAATGCGTTTCTTGTTTTCCGAATTAACCATCATTTTTTACCACTCACCAACCAACTCAATTTCCAATTCAAGTTCGATACCAAATTTCTGTGACACTTCCTGGCGGACTAAACCGATCAGTTCCTTCACATCGTTGGCACTGGTTTGCCCATGATTGACGATGAAATTTGCGTGCATTGGGCTGATCTCTGCATTGCCAACCCGTTTTCCTTTTAAACCAGAACCTTCAATCAGGCGGCCGGCATAATCACCAGGGGGGTTTTTAAAGATAGAGCCCATGCTTGCGCCTGATGGTTGAGTACTACGCCGGCGAGCAGAATTTCGTTCCATTATTTGCCGGACAGCCTCAGGTGAACTTCTTTTTACAGACAATTCCGCCGATAAAATGACTACAGGTTGATGTTGTCTTTTAAGAATACTGGAGCGATAGGTGTATTCCATCTTTTCCACCGGCCACGTTTGGCGCCCAAAGTGACGATGGACCAAGTCGATAGAAACCAAGTTTCCGGCCATATCGCCATTGAATGCGCCTGCATTTCCATAAACGGCCCCACCCAGGCTGCCTGGAACGGTGGCTGTCCATTCGAGGCCGCCCAAACCCAAAAGCGCAGCTTTCTGGGCCAGATCATTCATGGTGTTGCCAGACTCAGACTGGAGGTGTGGAGATTCGACATTGTCATTGAAATGGACACCACGAGCCCGATTGATGATAAGCAATTCGCGTAAACCTTTATCGCTGACCAACAGGTTGGAACCACCACCGATGATGATGAAAGGAATCTCCTGCTCCCACATTCGCATGGCGATCTCAGCCAACTCATCGGCTGAGCGGGCGATAAGAGCTGCATCCGCTGGTCCACCAATGCGCGCCGAGGTATAGGCAGACAGGGGGATATTCTCCTGTAAGCCGGTGCCATATAACTCTCGAAGGTAGGTAATGTTTTCTGGTTTCATCATTCTCGATCCTTCAGGTGGGGTTTATTGTTCCAACTGAAAGAAATTCAAAGTTTATTTATGATTTTCCTTGAGATGATTGATCAGTTTTGTGATGATTCTCTGCATTTCGTTGCCGGGAAATCTATTTTCCAATCCAGTCATACGGTGGTCTCTTTTGGGGTTGGGGGAGGGAACCTCACCCAGAACCATCTTGAGGGATGGCAGGCTGACCATATTGGCCTGGTAAACAACTTTTTTCTCAGACATGTTTTTCCTCACTATGCTCATAATGGTGCAAAACCTGGGTGCTGATCTGGTCGGCATCTCCAGCCGAAAGTACCAGAAGTACATCGCCTATATTCAAATGATTGATAAGATAATCACTAACATCTGGCAATTCTGGAATAAATTGCACTGCCATGTGACCCATGGCTTTAACCACCTGGGAAGAGGAGAAATCCTGTTTTTGCTCACGTGCTGCATAAATCTCTGTCACGATGACATGATCGGCATCCAGGAATGACTGACTGAACTCAGATTGCAGCAGTTGCGTGCGTGAATAGGTATGTGGTTGCCAGACAACCCAGATGCGCCTTCCAGGGTAGCGTGCTCGTGCTGCAGCCAATGTAGCCCGGATCTCGGTGGGGTGGTGGGCATAATCGTCAATGATGGTGATACCCCCAGGCTCGCCGCGCATCTCAAACCTGCGCCTGGTACCCTGAAAATCACCAAGCGCCAGGGCTGCCTGATCGAGTGGCAAATGCAGCAGGTCGATCACAGTCAGGACTGCCAATGCATTGAGCACATTGTGTATGCCAGGTACCTGCAAGTTCACCTGATAGATTCGCCTGTTTAGTATTGCATCAAAGCTGAACCCGCCTTTTGCGTTATACGACAGATTTCCCGCTTGTGAATAGAAATCAGCTCCTGGTTTTTGTACTGCGTTGTCGTCAAGGCCATAGGTTGCAGTGCGGGTGTTTTTTGTACGGGCATGCGAAATTAATTTTGTTGTCCCGGCATCTTGTCCACAGGCCACCAGAGTACCATCGGCTGGAAGCAAATCTACAAAATTCTCAAAGGCAGCATAAAAGATCTGCGGAGTGGGGTAGCAATCCGGATGGTCATGTTCAACATTGGTGATGACCTCATACATGGGTTTCAAACCCAGGAACATGCGGTCATATTCATCGGCTTCGATCACGAAACAAGTCCCTTTACCTGCCCGGGCGTTGACGCCCAGATTACTCATAATTCCACCAACGATGAAGGATGGGTCCTGTTTAAGGGCGGTCAGCACCCAGGCCAGCATAGCGGTTGTGGTTGTTTTTCCATGTGTGCCAGCCACAGCAATGCCTGTTTTCCCATCCATAAGATTGCCAAGAAAATCTGCCCGCTTGAGAACCGGTATGCCAGCTTCCCGGGCAGCTTTGATTTCGGGGTTGTCATCTGCAATAGCAGAAGAACGTACCACCAGATTGGCTCCAACAATATTCTCCGAGTGATGACCGATCTTTATATCAGCTCCCTGGATGCGTAAATCTGCCAGGAAGGCGCTATCAAGGTGGTCAGATCCGCTCACCGTAAATCCCATTTCCAGAAGGAGCCGGGCGATGGCAGAAAGTCCACTTCCACCGATGCCAATCAAGTGAATATGATCCATGATCAAATGAATACCACCAGTACGAATACGAATGAAAGAACTACAGCAAAGTAAATGGCGGGAACGCCAAGAATATGTGGGGGTAAATAGGTGATTATCTTGTTGGCTGCATCCATGATTTGTGGAACGCCTGTATTGATTGGATCGCTGATCATATTGAAGGGATAACTGGCTTCGTACATGAAGTACCAGATCGAACCTGCGATCAGATAGCCATTGATGGCACCCAGGAAGATGCCCAATAATGCATCTTGAAGGCGCTCACGGGTGAATTTGCCAGCGAATCTTGTGATATTGGAGGTCTGATAACCAAAGAAAACCAATACCACAAGTACCGATGTGCGCGTCCAGAACAGGGCGGTGCTATCTCTTGGAAGTACATCTCTTACATAGGGTATGTAAGTTTGCAGCAAGGTGAGGATGGTAAGTGATAGGATGACGCTGAAGCTGACCAGCAATTCCTTGGCCCAACCGCGCATTGCACCAATGATGCTAAAAAGGAAGACATACATCCAGAAAACAAAAGTCAGGCTTAACACAAAATCATCTCCTTTCCCTGGCCAGTGAAAATAGACGCTGACCGATTAACGCTGCTGCCTGAGGGTGAGAAAGGCTTTGCATGGCAGTGCGCATTGCCTTCAACTGGATGGGGTTCTCCAGCAAGCGTTGAATTGTTGCGACTAATTGCGACTCTAATTGTGAATCCTCCAATACCACTGCAGCCCCCCGGCTGGCAAGGTGCTGGGCGTTCACGTTTTGATATCGCCACGCATACGGGTAAGGAACCAGTATGGCCGCCAGCGCATGAAGTGGAAATTCGCCAAGGGTGGATGCCCCGGAGCGTGAGATAACCAGATCTGCGGAAGCTAGGGCTGCTCCCATTTCTTCATGAAGATAAGGGAAGGCATGATAACGGGCAGATTGTTCACCAGTAAGTTCCTTTCGTTTTGCATCCACAACCGGCCAATCCAATTCGCCGCTGATATGGATGACCTGGGCAATATTCAGCAGGTCGGGAAGGTGATCGAGTACTGCATAATTAATTGAGCGGGCGCCCTTGCTGCCTCCAAAGATCAACAAGACGGGGACGTTGTCCAGTAAGTTGAACTGTTTTCGTGCAGAGGCCTGGTTCCAATTTGCCAGTTCAGGCCGGGTGGGATATCCAGAAACAAATACTTTCTCTTTCTTCGTGAAATAATCCCGGGATTCTGCTGCAGATACAGCGATGCAACTGGCATATCTGGCAATGATCTTAAGTGCCAGACCGGGCTCAATATCCGGAACGTACAACAGGGTGGGGATGCCCCGGGCGGCTACAGCCATTGGGAAGGCGATGTATCCACCGGTGAATAGAATGGCATCTGGTTTAAAACTGGAAATAATGCGCCTGGAAGCAATTATGCCTCGCAATAGGAGTGCCAGGTTGCGGGGCAAGCGTTTCAGTCCAACCCCGTGCAGTCCGGCAGCCGGAATAGTTTCGAAGGGGATGCCAGCGCGTTGAACCAGGGTGGATTCCATTCCACCCTGGGCGCCGACCCACAGGACTTCGACGTTACCGGTTAGTGCTTGCAGTACGGCGAGGGCGGGATACACGCCTCCGCCGGTCCCGCCCGCGCAAATCAACAGACGCACTATAGGACCTCCGTTCATCAATTTGAGCAGTCTTACCAGACTGCCGTGAAATATTCATGAGAATGCCAATGGCAGCCAGGAAGGAAAGCAGGCTGGATCCGCCATAGCTGATAAAGGGTAGTGCTGTACCTGCCAGGGGGAAAATACCTACGATGGCTCCCATGTTAATGGCTGCTTCTATTACGATCCAGAATGTCAGGCCGGCAGCCATGAGGGAACCCAGCATGTCAGGCGCATTTTTGGAAATTCGCATCCCGCGCCAAAGGATGAACCCATACAGACTGATAAGGCAAATCGTCCCCAAAAGGCCGGTTTCTTCCACGAGCACGGCAAAGATGCTATCCGAGTGGGGCAATTGCAGACCTGTTAATTTGGCATTGGATCTTCCCAAACCGACCCCGAAGAATTTGCCATTTACAATGGCTCCCAGAGATTGGCGGAGTTGAGGTTCTGCTTGGGTTGGATCACGAAGGAATTCTATATAGGATGCAACCCTGGCCTGACCGGTTGAACTTACCATCAGTATTAATCCTACACAAACCAGAGCGATCAATAGCATCATTCCTATTTGTTTAAGGTCTCCATCCGCCAGGAAGAAGAGCAAAACTCCCAGCATAATAATTGTCATGGTGGCGCTCAGATCTGGTTGTAAAAGGATCAGGCCGCTTATCACACCTATGATGACTGCCAGGGGAATTAATCCCAAACCTAAAACATGGAGTGTGTCTTTCTTGTTGTATAACCATACCGATAAATAGATGATGGTAGCAAGTTTGGCTAACTCGGATGGTTGAATGGAGCCATTACTAATCGTGCGCACAGCACCATTCTTTAATTCATTACCAACCAAAACCAAAATAAGGCTGCCGATGGTGAGAAATATCAAAGGAACAGCAATCTTTTGGAAATAGTGATAATCAACTAATGCCAGCAAAGCTGCGATGACAGATCCCAGGGCAAACCACGCAACCTGCTTTTGGAACAGATAGGTTGGGATTTCATCCAACATAACCAGAGAAAAATCAGTGCTGGCCGAGTAGACCATGAGAATTCCGAAACCAGCCAGAGCGAGCATGGTGGCAAACAGTACCAGGTCTATGCCTGCCAGATTTAATCGGTGGCCTTTACCCGCCTGCGGACGGGGGGATTGCTTTACGAAAGCTCCTGAACCCATTGATGGAACCTTTCTCCGCGCTCTTCAAAGTCACGGAATTCATCGAAACTGGTGCCACCCGGGGAGAGTAACACCACATCTCCCGGCTTTGCCAGGGAGGCGACACAAAAGACGGCTTCTTTCAAACCCTTGCAGCGCTGGATAGAATAATGGCGCAAATTTTCGGGTATTTGTGAAAGGGCGTGCTCTATTATTTCAGCAGCTTCACCAAACAGCACAACCTGCCGGACGCGTTCCTGGATCAGCTCTGCCAAAGATTCCCAGGGCAGGTCCTTATCTCGTCCGCCCAGCATAAGGACGATGGGTTGTTCAAATGATCGAATGGCTGCCATGCTTCTTTCGGGAGCAGTTGCGATCGAATCGTTGTACCAGTCCACACCACCCCACGAGCGCACATATTCCAGGCGGTGAGCCACTCCCCGGAATTCTTGTATGCCAGTCACAACTGCTTCTTCCTGCAACCCGGCTGCGATTGCGATCAGGCAGGCAGCCATGACATTTAGCTGGTTATGTTCTCCCCGCAGGTGAACGATGGATTGATCGAATAAAACCTTTTCACCAGAGGTATTGCGCAGGATGTATTTTCCATTGGAAACCGTCATACCCAGGGATTTATCATCCATCTTTGAAAAGCCGAAGGAGAGAAGCTTGCCGTGAACTTTATCTTTTAAATTCCAAGCGAATGGATCATCGCGCCCCAGGATAGTGAAGGTATTCTGATCCTGGAATTCAAGCAGCCGGGATTTGGCAGTCGTATAAGCTTGCATGGTTATGTGCCGGTCCAGGTGATTGGGAGTGATATTAAGAATAGCGGCGATATCAGGCGATAGGGTCATTTGTTCAAGCTGGAAACTTGATATCTCAAGGATAGCCAAGTCATCAGGTTGCATCTTATTGATGTGATTCAGTAAAGGGTCGCCAATATTGCCGCCCACCCAAACATGGTTTTGAGAACCTGAAAAAGCATTGTGGGCGATTTGCCCGACGATGGAGGTTGTAGTGGTTTTTCCAGCTGAACCAGTGATCCCAATTGTGCGGCAGGGAACGACCTGCATGAATACTTGTGTATCATTGATCAAAGGGATGCCCCTTTTTATGGCCTCAACAATGATTGGCAGGGTGAGGGGGATACCGCCTGACAGACATAGGAAATCGATCCCATCCAACAATTCAAGAGGATGGCTTCCCAAAACCCAGTTGATGGGGATGTCCTTCAATGTTGCCTGGGTGACTCGCAGATCGTTTGAAGAACGCTGGTCATTGAGTGTCACAATGGCTCCATTCTGGAAGAGAAAACGCGCGGCAGCTTGTCCCTGGCGGGCGGCACCGATAATAACAATCCGTTTTCCTTTCCAGTTATTTACCATACTTACACCAACGCCAATCCTATTCCCAGCATAGTACTTAATAGACCGATCAGCCAGAAGCGCTGCACGATCTGTGTTTCACTCCAACCCATTAATTCAAAGTGCAAGTGAATGGGGGCCATTTTGAAGAAACGACGACCTTTTGTTATTTTGAAATAGGCGACCTGAATGATAACGCTTAATAATTCACTGACAGGAATAATTGCGATAAGCGGCAGGATGATCCAGTGGCCTGTCATTAAAGCGACCACTGCCAGAGTGGAGCCCAGGGAAAGTGATCCTGTATCACCCATGAACAACTCTGCCGGGTGAACATTAAACCAGAGGAAGCCGAACAAAGCACCAACCATCGTAAAACAAAAACGGGCCAGGAAGATCTGTCCCTGCATCAAAGCCAAGCCGCCGTAAGCCGTAAATGCTGTTGCCGAGATCAGACCAGCCAGGCCATCCAATCCATCTGTAAAATTAACTGCGTTGGACATGCCGGCGATGATGATCGCGGCAATCGGCACATACCATATTCCCAAGTTGAGGTCTCCCGGTATGCCGGGAATGTAAATTTCAGGAGCATCCAGGCCATAGCGGATGACCAAAGCCAACCCAACTGCCAACAAAATCTGCACAATGAACTTGGTGCGGGCTCGCATGCCTTCCCCTTTACGTTTACCGTACAATCCCTGCCAATCATCCACTGCTCCCAAAAACCCATAGGCCAGCATGGCAAACAAAGGCACCAGCATGGAACGACCGAAGATGTTCAGTCCAATCAAAGACACAGCATTTAACAAGATGGTCAGCATTGCAACCGGCACAATAACCATGACACCACCCATTGTGGGGGTTCCCATTTTTGTAAAATGTTTGCCTGGCTCTTCGATCCGAATTTGTTTGCCAATTTTAAAATACCGCAATATTCGCAGAAGAGGCCCACCCCAAATGACCGTCATCATGAAGCTTAAACCTGCCAGCGCAAGAGCCAATGAGGTTGGTTTCATTCAGGCATCTCCAAAGCAGCGACTATTCGGTCCATACGCATGTCATGTGAACCTTTAACGAGAACAACATCCCTCGAAGTGAGAAAACCTTCCAAGAAAGTGATGGCCTCGTTAACGTTCTCAAACTCATAAATGCGATTGGCCTTCATGCCTGCTCGTCGTGCCGCCTGGGCAATGATACGACTGCGTTCACCAATGGTTATCAAGTGGTCGGAAACCTGGGCTGCCCGCACTCCTACCATTTCATGTCCTTGTTGTTCATATTGTCCAAGTTCCAACATATCCCCAAGCACCGCCAACTTGCGCCCATCCAGATCAGCCAGGAGATTAAGCGCTGAAAGGGAAGATTCTGGGGAGGCGTTATAGGTATCATCCAACAACAGCGCTCCACTCTCGCTGCGTACTGCCATCAGGCGAAGTTGGGCATGCCCGGAATGCAGACCATTAATTATCTCCTGCCAGTTAAGCTCTTCTGCAAGGCCAACGGCTGCAGCACGCATGGCAGTATGTACAGAATGTTGTCCGATCATGGGTACTTTTATGTGCAATGTTTCATTTCGAAAATGCAGCCGGAATTGAACGCCCTCCAAACCCAGGCTCTCAATTTGATCAGCCCATAAATCTGCTGCCGGGTTGAGTCCATAGAAGAAAACACGTGCGTTCGTTTTCTCTGCCATGGCTCGTACAAGTGGATCATCGAAGTTGAGAATGGCAACACCGTCTGGTGCAGATGGCAGAGCTTGAACAAGTTCTGACTTTCCTTCCGCGATGGCTTTCTGGGAACCAGCCCGCTCGGCGTGCACAGTACCAATATTTGTGACCACGCCAATATGGGGCAAGGCAATGTCGCACAAGAAAGCAATTTCACCTGGAACATAAAAACCCATCTCCAGGACTGCACGTTCATAGCTACTCCCAAGTTTCAAAATGGTGAGCGGCAGACCAATCTCATTGTTCAGGTTTCCTGGACTTTTCAGGGTTCGATAGCGTTCGGATAATACTTCTGCAATCACTTCTTTTGAAGTAGATTTACCCACACTTCCGGTGATACCCACCACGCGGATCTCAAGTTTTCGTCTCCAATAGCGGGCGATTTTTTGAAGAGCTGCCAACGTGTTCTCAACCCGCAAGCAGATGGGGAGGGTAATTTCGATTATTGCGTTCACATCAGTGATTGTGCGCAGATCGACGCAGGTAAAAGGACCTGTTATATCATGTTCTATTAATGCAAAGGAAGCCCCTTGCTGAAAAACATCCTGAATGAAGTCGTGCCCGTCAACGCGTTCACCCTGGATAGCTACAAAAATGCAACCTGGAATAACCTGGCGCGAATCGATAACTGTATCTGTGATGACAGGCATTGCCATCGTAGGGCGGATATTTGTCACCGCTTCAAGAACATCTGCCAGAGTTAACACACTCGCCTCATTGACCAGTCATTTGTAGTCGGATTTGATCGGGTGGGATTCCCATCAAAACCACCAGCTTTTCAACCACTTCTTTGAAAACCGGGGCTGCGACTTCTGAGCTCCATGTGGAGCTTTTAGGTTTTTCGAGCCAGATATAAACCATGAACTTGGGATCGTCCACAGGTCCCCAACCAATAAAAGAAGCATTGGTAAAAGAAGGATCATAGCCACCGAAAATGGGGATCGAGGCGGTACCGGTTTTTCCAGCCATTCGATAACCATCCACTTCAGCCAGGGAGGTTTCAGTATTCAAGGATTCAGCCAAAAGCTCGTTCAACGTTTGCGCAGTTTGTGGTGAGATTGGGTTTCCAACCACCTCATAATTTTTATTTTGTTGGGTACCGTTTTCAACAGTGGCATATAGAATATGGGGTTGTACCATCCTGCCATTATTTGCAATGGCAGAAGCTGCCATGACCATTTGAATTGGTGTAACTGAAAGAGCTTGACCAAAAGCGTTAATGCCAAGGTCGACTTTGTACCAATCCTTGTCACCGGGAAGTTTTAGTCTGCCGGTTGCTTCGCCAGCCATATCTATCCCGGTGGTATGTCCCAGTCCGAATTTCTTCATGTACGCATAAAAATTATCAGTACCAATCTGGGTGGCGATCCAGGCAAAACAAACATTCAACGAATGCTGAGTGCAGCCAAGCATATCTTGCAACCCCCAGGCTCCCTGATCCCAGTTTGTCAGTGGAACGCCACCAACTACGATCACACCGGTGTCAAGAAAAGTTGTCGTGGTTTGAACAGCCCCGGTATCCAGGGCAGTGGCCAATGTCAGGATTTTCAAGACAGATCCGGGCTCGTATGCCTGGCTGATGGCTCGATTGAAAAATGTGCCATCTTTAATAATATCGAAAAAGGACATATAATCATTGAGATCCATACGCGGGGTGGAAGTCATGGCCAGAATCTCGCCATTCCTAGGATCCATCACAACGATCGTGCCAGAATCAGACCCCGAGTCGTCCAGGGTTTTATCCAATATGCTCTCCATGGCGGATTGGATTTCACGATCGATGGTCAGGATCAAAGAGGCGCCTGGTTCCACCTGGGGGATCTCCTCAGCCCGGTTCGGATTAATCGGGACCAAAACATTTGTAGGGATACCTGCCAGGAGGTTGTTGTATTCTTGTTCGACACCAAAGTATCCATTATTATCAAGCGTCACAAACCCGATAACATTGGAAGCCAGGGAGTTTTCAGGGTAAAAGCGTTGATAATGGGCTTTAAAACCGATCCCGCCAAGTTTGGACTCAATTGGTGTACCTGGCTTGTTGGCCAGATCCTTAATGTAAGCTCTAATCTTTTTTACGGAATCCGCTGGAATATAGTCGGCCACAACCAAATAGTTTAGGGGAATATTGGGATCAGTTTGTTTTATGGAATCAATTATTTTGGTGTAAATATCGGCATAATCCAATCCAGCGTTTACACTGAGAGCCAAAGCGATCGCATCTGCATTGTTATTATCTCTTACGATATTTAAATCCACGCCTACTTCGTAAACTGTAATATTTCCAGCCAGAAGATTGCCATTTCGATCGTAAATATCTCCCCTGGCAGGGTATAGAGTGGTATAGGCAAATTCAGTCCCTATCCGAAATGCTTCAGCTTCCGGACTGGTCTGGTAAGAATAAATCTTTACAATAATAAGTATGCCAATAACCCCTAAAAAAAATTGTATGAATTGGAAGCGCCACCGTTTTAAATTAATCATGGCTGACCTCGATTGGCAAACCAATCAAATAACGATTCTGTGTATTCCGGTAATAATATTGGTTCGGCATTACGAACTGCTTTGGGAGCCAGGCTGAAAGCAGTTTTTTGAGTGTATCCGGGTACATAAATGAAAGTAAATTCTTCTGGTCCTACGGGTTTAAAACCCAAGATTTCCGCCCGTTCCTGCATATTTTTGGTGGATCCCTGGGAAGCAATTGTGGATTCCAGATCCGATATATCATGATGCATACGAAGAATATTATCTTTAGCGAGCGCAATCTCGCGTCCGGCCAGAGCAGTACGTGTAGTTACATTTACATAAAAAGCCGAAATAATTATCAAAATTGCCAGACCGGTCAGAAATATACCGATCCACTGAAGCTGGGTGCGCCAGGGAGCCTGAATATAAGTTTGGAATAATCGACTAATTGTTTTCATATGTTTTCTTATCGTTTTTTGCCTAAATTTTTTCTACTACTCTCAACTTTGCACTGCGCGCACGAGGATTTCTGGAGAACTCCTGATCGGTTGGTTGACCGGGTCGGCGGTTGAGCTCTCGTATACTGGCTTTGTGCCCGCAATTGCATATTGGTTGGCGAGGAGGGCAAAGACAATCCTTGCTTTCCTGCCGGAAAAAACTTTTCACTATCCGATCCTCCAGCGAATGGAACGAAATGACCGCCAGGCGTCCTCCGCTGGATAATGCATGGATGGCTTGGGGTAGAACCTTCTCTATAGCCATAAGTTCATCGTTGACCGCAATCCGTAAAGCCTGGAATGTGCGGGTTGCCGGGTGAAGCCTGTCTCGTGATGGAGTGACCGAATTAATGATCTCTGCCAATTGGATCGTACTGACGATCGGTCGGGCTGCAATGACGGCTTTTGTTATCTGCCTGGAGCGAGGCTCCTCTCCATAACGGAAAAGCAGGTTGGCGAGTTCAGCTTCGGACAGTTCATTCACCAGGTGGGCTGCTGTAAGAGGATTGGTGGGGTCAAATCGCATGTCAAGCTCCCCTGCGGACTGGAAAGAAAATCCGCGTTTGGGAGTATCAAATTGCATGGATGATGCACCCAGGTCGAGTAGCATCCCCTCAATGGTTGTCCAACCCAATTTGGCAAGTTGTTCTGTCAGGGTAGTGTAGGATGCCCGGATAATAGTGACCCGTGGTCCAAATTCAGCCAGTTTCTTTTTGGCCAATTCCAATGCTTGAGGATCCACATCCAGACCGAGAAGCTCTCCATCCGGGGCACTTGCTTTTAAAATTCCAGCAGCGTGCCCGCCTGCGCCTAGAGTCCCGTCAACATAATGCCCTCTGTGTTTCGGGTTCAAAGCGAGTATAATTTCATGGTAAAGTACAGGTTCGTGCGCGGTTTCTATCATTTTTATTGGGTTGAAATGTTGAGAGCTACAAATCGTTCATTGTCGAAAGCCTCGTTTTGGCTTTCCTCAGCCTGCAGTAGCTCGGGGTTCCATACTTCAAAATAATTTCCCTGGCCAACAATGGTAACATTTGTCTCCAACCCAGCCCAGGTTCGCAAATCCTGTGAGATCAAGATGCGACCTGATTTATCCAACTCAGCCTGGTTGCCTTTCCCGAAAATATATCGGCGTAATTGTCGGGCTTGTGGGTCCAGGATATTCATATTCATCACATGTTTGTAAAGGGCTTCAAATGCGGGTTCGGTCAATACCATCAAGTTACGATCAAATCCCCGAACTACATAAATACCATCTGCAAATTCCTCCCGGAACCGGGAAGGAACCGTCAGACGGTATTTATCATCAAAGGAATGGTGGAACTCGCCAGTCAGAAACATATGTTCTAGTAACTCCTATAACGAATGAGCGCCGGATAACCCGGCGTCCCACTTTGACCCACTGCATCCCACAGCTGCCTATATTCTAGCATATATTCAGTAAAATATACAAGTAGTAAATTTGACCAATTGTTAAAGTTATGGCAATTTATAGGGGAATAACCTATTATAATTTTTTGGATAAAAACGAATTGAGTTAAACCGATGACAACACAAATCACTCTATTAACTGCTGATAATTGGATGGATTATGAACTTTTGGATAGCGGGGATGGTCAGAAATTGGAGCGTTTTGGAAAATATGTATTTGTCAGACCCGAGGTGCAGGCAATCTGGAAAAAACACCTGCCTCTCGAACACTGGCAGGCAGCCCATGCGGTTTTTCAACCGAGCGGTGAGGAGAGCGGCGGTCATTGGCTGTTTAACCTCAAAGTTCCCGAACGTTGGTTGATGAATTATGCAAACATAAAATTTTGGGCCCAGACTACTCCCGGACGACATCTGGGCGTTTTTCCAGAAGGTGCAGCACACTGGGATTGGATGAGCGGGTTAATCAAGTCTTCATCCAAGCCTGTCCATGTTCTCAACTTATTTGGGTACACAGGTTTGGCAACTTTGGCAGCTGCTGAGGCGGGAGCCACCGTAACACATGTGGATGCTTCCAAAAAAGCAATTACATGGGCGCGTGAAAACCAAATCCTCTCGGGTTTGCAGGAGAGGCCCATCCGTTGGATCGTGGATGACGCTTTGAAGTTTGTGCTGCGTGAAGCTCGACGGGGTGTTAAATATCATGGTCTGATCGTTGATCCCCCAAAATTTGGGCGCGGACCAAAGGGTGAGATCTGGGAGGTATATAAATCCCTCCCAGTTCTCTTGGATGCGTGCCGTTTATTACTGGATCAAAAGCCTGTTTTCGCAGTCCTGACGGTTTATGCTGTCAAGGCTTCGTCAGTTCATGTCCGTACAGTATTGGAAGAGATGCTTGGAGATTTTTCTGGAAGTTTTGATTCCGGCGAACTGGTGACACGTGAAAGCAACGCTAACCGCCTGCTTTCCAGCGCGGTGTATGCACGTTGGGACAACAAAAAGAGCAGATGAAGAATCATCCGCTCTTTTGACAAAGAGGTTTAGATTTATGGTGTATGGTTGGCCAATGGAGTTGGATAAAGTCCTGGAGGAATCCAAGGCCAATATTCTATGCATGAATCCTCTACGCCTCCGTAATATTTTCCATCGATCCAGCAGGTAACTGCATAACAGCCAGGTTCAGCATTGTATCCTCTTGATTTAATTATATCAGTCCACAATCCCTCGATCTCACAATACATCCCTACTGGAGTGGGTAAAGGACCGGTAAAACTATAGGATGTGCTGAAGACAGGCTCTGTCTGGGAGGATGTAAATAAAGAGAAATTAATCAGGGTGTTGGTTGGGACGGGTGCGCCTATGCAGTTGATTTGAGTCGGAATATCCTGTCTGAATTCACATTTGTAATTATCGAGACCACCTATGCCATAAAACTCTCCCTGTAGGCTGCCCATCTCAAGAATGATTTGGGTAAAAGAGCCATACTGTCCTGAAATGGCATAATTACCAACCAATTGAATTTGCGTGAAATCAGGCGTGGGAGTCATGGTACTTGTGGGTGGTACCGGAGTGGAGGTTGGCAGGGGTGTGTCCACCACCGGCATGAATGGCGTAGGTGTGGAAGTTGATGAAGTTTCCTGGGTAACCGTAGCGATGGGAGTTTGTGTGGGTGTTGTTGGGCCTGGTGCACAGGAACTTATGATCATTAAACTGATGATCATTGCTAACATCATTTTATGATGATTCATAACATGCTCCATAATGAAGAGGATAATAACGAGCGGATTATATCATCAGGCAGGATTTTCCCATCAAGATGCTTGGCAATTTTAATTAGATGTATCTAATTATTAAGGAACACAATTATGTTTGGCAAGTATTTCGTGTTAGTGATAAAATTTTTTATATGACATCTGAAACCAACCTCCCCGTCGTTTTGTCAAGAGAAGAAAACCAGAGCAAGTTGGATATACCGTTGAGAAGGCGGATTCCATGGAATCTTGAAACCCTGTTGGTGATCATAATCATCGCGGTGACGCTCGTTTCACGCTTTTATGATCTGGGTGCGCGCGTCCTTAGCCATGATGAAGTCAACCATGTCATCCCATCTTACGACTATTATCAGGGTCTTGGGTACCGTTATGATCCGTTAAGCCATGGACCCTTACAATACCATTTGATAGCCCTTTCATATTTCTTGTTTGGGGATAATGATTTCACATCCCGAATTCCAGCTGCAGTTTTTAGTGTTGCCACCGTGGTGATTGCCTTGCTTGCTTTCCGCAGATACCTGGGAAGGGCGGGTGCTCTGGCAGCCGGAGTGATGTTCCTGATCTCACCTTATATGCTGTTTTATGGCCGTTATCAAAGGAATGAGGCTTTTATCGTAGTGTGGGGGATGTTAACCATCTATGCCATCCTGCGCTACTTGGAGAAGGGTGAAACCTGGGTATTGTTCCTCTTCACTGCGATCAATGCCTTTCATTTTATTGATAAAGCCACTTCTTTTATCTTTGCAGCCCAACAACTAATATTCCTGGCAGCATATTTCCTTGACAGGTTAACCCGCCGGGAATGGTCTTCCAGAAATCTCAGGCAGACATTCATCCTGGCAGTGGCTGGCATGTTGGTTCTGCTGGCCAGCGCTGGCGGAATGTATATGGTATTAAAACCCGAAAGCACCACCTTGATAGGTTTGCTGGCTTTGTTGGGAATCCTTGGCTTGGCTGCCGGGGTCGTAGCCGTAGTGATCGTCGTAAAAGGGATAGGATGGGAGGGGGTCCGCAGCGAGCGGGTTTTAGATCTGCTAATGCTTTTGGGAACAATGATCCTGCCTTTGCTGGCTGCTCTGCCGCTCAAACTGGCCGGATTAAACCCGTTGGATTACACACCTGCCGGGATCATTCGAGCCGCAATTGTTATAGGTATTTTAACTTTGATCGCTGTAGTGCTTGGAATATGGTGGGGAAAAAAGAAATGGCTGTTGCACATGGCTTTGTTCTATTCCATATTTGCTGTTTTTTATTCCACCTTTTTCACCAATCCGCAGGGAGTGGCGGGTGGCTTGATGGGAGCATTGGGGTATTGGATGGAGCAGCAAGCCGTTAACAGGGGTGGGCAGCCTTTCTATTATTATGCTTTATTCCAAATTCCTTTATATGAATTTTTACCCGCATTCGGGATGTTGCTGGCGCTTACCATAGCCTGGGTCAAGCGTTTATGGCAGGCTGCACCCGGGCAGCCATTTGCACCTGGAAATATGGATGAACTGGCTGGGCAGCCTGTCCCGACCCTGGCTTTGATTATCTTCTGGGCATTCAGCAGTTTGCTGGCATTTACGTATGCCGGTGAAAAGATGCCCTGGTTGACAATTCATATTGCCATGCCGATGATCTTGGCAGCAGGCTGGGCGGTCGGCTGGTTGTTCCAGTGGGGCAGCCGGTTTGAGCATCATGCCTGGGGTTGGAGGCAGGTGTTGCGCGTAGTCACACTGCTGGTTTTGTCATTGCTGGCGGTCCTGACAGTTCGGACAGCCTTTAGAGCAGCTTATATCAATTACGATTTTCCCCTGGAATATCTGGTTTATGCCCACGCCGCAGATGGACCCAAGATCCTGTTATCTGAAATCGAGGAGATCTCCCGGCGCACAACGGGTGGTTTGGATATTGTGGTGGCATATGACAACAATGTTCGCTACCCATATTGGTGGTATATGCGTCATTATCCCAACCGGATTGATTTTGCAACCGAACCTACCCGTGATCTGCAGAGGGCAGCCGTTATTGTGGTCAGTGAAGAAAATTATGGAAAGATTGCCTCGGTTGTTCGGGAAAATTATGTTCAATTTGATTTTATGCGAATGTGGTGGCCAAACCAGGATTACTGGAGTTTGAAATGGGACAGCATTGCAGCTGAGCGGAATGCAGCGCTTGGACAGGATGCATCCCCCATGTCCATAGGTGAATATCTTGTTCGAGCTTGGGGTCATATATCGCCTTTTTTTAAAGACGCTAAAGTTCGTAGCGCCATCTGGCAAATTTGGTTTAACCGTGATTACACTGAATATGCTGCCTTAAAGAAAAGCAGTGCATTTACCTTGGAAAATTGGAATACTACCAGCCGGATGCGGGCTTACATCCGCAAAGATGTTGCCTCCCTTGTATGGGGTTATCAAACGGCTAATACAGAAGTTACCATTTCTGATCCATATGAAGCAATTAAGCAACAATTAACCCCTGATCGGGTTATTGGGCGACCAGGTTCAGAACAAGGTCAATTTCAATCACCTCGTTCGATTGCGATGGCCACAGATGGAAGCCTGTATGTGGCTGATTCGCGGAATAACCGCATTCAGCATCTTGCTGAGACGGGGGCGGTCATTAATTCATGGGGTCGATATGCTGATGTAGCCCAAGGGGATGCTCCCGGGAGTACTTTTAATGAACCCTGGGGAATAGCAGTTGCTCCGAACGGAAATGTATATGTGGTGGATACCTGGAATTACCGCATTCAAAAATTCTCTGCAGACGGAGAATTCCTATCCATGTGGGGTACCAATGGATTCGGTGAAAGCCCATTTGCATTCTATGGTCCACGTGGTGTTGCTGTGGATGCGGATGGAAAAGTCTTTGTGGTGGATACCGGTAATAAGCGCATTGTCGTGTTTGATGCCAATGACAATTACATAACCCAGTTTGGGGTTCCAGGAATGGGAAGCGGTCAATTGGATGAGCCGGTTGGTATTGCTTTGGATGATCATGGTCTGGTATATATTACCGATACATGGAATCAACGTATCCAGGTATTTTCGCCGGATTCCTCAGGTCTTATATACGCAACTGTAAACTCATGGGAAGTTAGTGCCTGGTATGGGCAATCCCTGGAGAATAAACCATTCATTGCAGTGGATAAGTACCAAAATGTCTTTATCAGCGATCCAGAGGGCTGTCGGGTTATCGAGTTTTCCAGCACAGGAGTACCATTAAAAACCTGGGGGGATTGCGGATTTTCCGAAAGCCAGTTCAGCATGCCGGTTGGGCTGGCAATGGATAATTTGGGTGGCTTGTGGGTGAGTGATGCTGGAGAAAACAACCGCTTGCTTCACTTTTCAGCCTCAGCAATATCTGGCCCAGGCAATTAACTCAACTCTCCAACCTCCCTTTAGGTTTCTGTAAAGCAAGTACGTACACAGGTGGCGTTGTATGTCTGGCAATGCGGCATCGTACAATGTGGCCAGTTTGAAAATGGGGGACAAATAGCCCCGGCCTGGTTCAAAGATTGCTGGATGGTTCCAGATTCTTTATCTCAACCGGTTCGAGATCTTCGGGTAGGTTAAAACCAAAGATCCTAGAGTAAAAATAGAGTTCCACTTCAAGGGCTCTTTTGATACTTTCGGAATTTCTAAAGCCATGCTGCTCACCAGCGAAGGTAACATAGGCTACCGGTAGACCTTTAGCATTAAGTGCCTGGTACATCCTTTCTGATTGAATGGGTGGAACGACCATATCTTCGCTTCCCTGCAATAAGAGAATGGGTGCACTGATCTGCTCGATGAAGTGGATGGGTGAGCGCTGTCTGTAAAGCTCGCGGGCAGCCGGGAAAGGACCGACCAGGCGGTCAAGGTAGTGTGATTCGAATTTATGCGTATCCGTTGCCAGAGTCTCAAGGGATCCGATGCCATACCGGCTGACCCCAGCCGTGAATGTTTCATGAAAGGTGAGCGCACACAGAGCCGTGTACCCCCCGGCTGAGCCTCCAGTTATAGACATGCGTTGGGCATCCACGCGACCTTGAGAAGCAAGATGTCTGGCACCCTGGATGCAATCTTCCACATCAAGCACACCCCAATTACCATTCAGGCGCTCACGGTAAGCGCGTCCGTAGCCTGTGCTGCCGCTATAGTTCACATCCAGGACTGCGAAACCCCGGCTGGTCCAATATTGGATCTTCATATCCAAGGCGAGCGAGGCGGTTGAGGTGGGTCCCCCATGCAACATAACGATCAATGGGGGTGTTTCCCCTGGAGAAGGATTGTGGTTAATGTTAACCGGTGGGTAGAAATTTCCATAAGCGATCAGTTTATTTTGTGAGGTGTATTCAATCTCTTGTGGTATGGAGATGAAGCCTTTATTGATGCTCATTGTGCCAGTTTTGCGGATTACTTTCTGTGCACCAGATTCAAGGTTGAGCCAAACCAGCTCTGGCGGCCGGTCGGTAGATTCACCAACAAACAAGGCTTGTCCCGGTTTGACACATAAAGAAGAATATTCCACATAGGGCAAAGAAATATTTGTAAGATCCCCGCTGGTTGTGTCCAGGTTCGCAAGAAAATTTTTTCCTGCCTGTGAATAGGTACAAAGGACCCTATCCTGCCCGGAAAATCCATAAGTGGATAAACCCAACACCCACTGCGGCAAGCCAAATTCAGCCTGTATGCCACACAGGGATTCAACATGCTCATCTTTCCAGCGATATGGATTCCAAAAGCCATTACGATCTGAGATGAAAAATAACTCTCCACCTGGTGACCATTCGGGTTGGAATATGGATTCATTTTGATCGCCAGCTATGAGACAAGTTTTGGTGATTTTTCCAAAATCATCGAGGTGTCCAACCCACAGCTCACAACCATCCCAAGGCATATTGGGATGGTTCCAGGTTAACCAGGCCAACCAGCTGCCATTAGGACTGAGGCGGGGGTTTGAATAAAAGTCATTGCCGGACACCAACAAGCTAACAGAATTTTTACCGTCCAGAGAAATGGCTACCAGGGAATTGATCACACTCTGTTCGCTCTCGCCATGCTCTTCTTGAATACAAATTAGGCGCTGATGCAGATGGTCCAGGGTGAAATCAGCGTAACGATTATTCTCAGCGGGTGTAAGCGCCCTTGGTTTTTTACCGGGAAGCTGACGGTACAAGCGTTGATTAGCGAAGTTGCAGAAGTAAATTACCCCATTGAAGACTTGGTATGCACCACCTCCGTACTCATGCACCCTGCTGCGGACATTGAAATCAGGCGGTGTTATATCGGTGATGCTGCCGTCCGGTGTATATCGAACGATCACCTGGCGACCAGACTGGTTGGGGCGAACTTCGAGCCAATAGATTTCCTCACCGTCGCAAATAATTTCTTTTATCTGGATCGAATTGGAGATCACCATATCGGTTGTAATGGGGGAACTCCAAGAACCATAAGGGGTGATTGTTATTTGGGACATAATTATTAACCTAGCCAATATTTACTTTTGACATTCATAAAAATATGTTATGTCGTAGCTCTCTGAGAGAGACTCTCGACAATTATCACTCTAAGAAAGCAATTTTTTGTGACCGAAGAGTTCCCTCCATTGCCAGGGGATCCTTCACTTTGTTCAGGGTGACAAGGCATGCGTTTGACAGCCATAGCACTAAAACAATTCGTGTAGATGTCTCTAATCGTAGATTTCCGAGTTAACACAATTTGGTAATTTCTCACCTTTTAAACCAGCAATGAGGTTTTCTGCCGCCATAATGGACATCCTGGCACGTGTGGAGTTACTTGCGCTGGCAATATGCGGGCATAAGATGAGGTTTTCCAATTCCAGGAGCGGACTATCCAGGGGGATCGGTTCAGATTCGGTTACATCCAGTGCAGCAGCCTGGATTCGCTTATTCTTGAGAGCAGTATACAGAGCGGAAGGATCAATCACCGCGCCGCGGGCGGTATTGACCAGGATGGCATTGGGTTTCATCTTGTCGAAGGCTGCTTTGTTGATCAAATGCCGGGTTTGCACTGTGAGAGGCGTGTGGATGGAAATAAAATCAGATTGGTGCAGAAGTATATCCAAGTTCACCGGGTGCGCATTCACTCCAGGTACGAGTTCGTTCAAGTTGGGGTCATAGAAGAGTACCTGCATATTAAACCCTTCGGCACGCTTGGCAACTGCTTGACCAATGCGTCCAAATCCAATGATCCCCAGCGTGGCACCACTGATGTCGGCACCCAGCATGAGAGTCGGTCCCCAGGTTTTCCAAAGGCCGGAACGAACAAAATGATCTGCTTCGGTAATGCGCCTGGCTGAGCTGAGCAGCAATGTAAAAGCAAAATCAGCCGTGGCATCCGTCAAAATTCCCGGCGTGTTTCCAACCGGTATTCGACGCCGGGTTGCCGCAGCGATATCTATATTGTCGTAACCAACGGCATGGTTGCTGATCACCTTCAGGTTTTTTCCGGCAGCATCCATGACCCCTGCGTCAATATTGTCTGTCAATAGGGACAGCAAACCTTCCTTACCGCGCACTCTTTCCGACAGCACCTGGCGGGAAGGAGGCAGGTCATCCAGCCATATATCTGCATCGCAAAATTGCTGGATCATCTCCATACCCCGGTCGAGGATTTTACGAGTGACGAATACTTTGGGTTTGGACATACCAACCTCCATGAATTAAATATACCACTGGTGGCTGGTATTACAGATTATTCCTTTTACTTTAATTTCTGTTAAAAAAAAGAGGATAGATCCATCTTCCGGAAATCACATCCGGTAGGATTTAACATATTAGTCATTTTCTACGCCGACGTACCAAGGTGATGCTGCGGCAGCTGATTTTTTGATTCGAGCCAGATTTCCTTTGGGTAACTGGTCTGCCCACCAGGAGGTGGCGAATTATACCCAGGCGGCGCAATTCGCGGTCAAGAGAAACCTGTATCCAAAGAGGAAAACCCATATTTAGTATACTCAGGAACTCACCTTTATAACGAAAATATCATATTTGCTGCTTCGGACAAGCCATAGACTTCGAAGATGCCCTGGTCTCAAGTATCCTGATAAGATTTATTTTGAAATATATATTTATACGCAAAGGCAATTCAATTCGTCTTTCCACTTTGCTGTTTTTTTGAAAAAATCCGAAAAGCCGCAACAACCAGACCTAAAGAACACCAAAAATAAGGTAATGCAAATGTATCAATACTGAAACCTTCAACTATTAATCCAATAATTGTGATTTTCCCCATGATCCCAATGGCTTTAGATAAATTTTCAGGTAAATTTTCAAGTGTTCTTGCTGTTTTCCATACTACCCATAGCCAGGAAACAAACAATGAGAAGCCGACGATTCCCGTTTCAGCCAGTAGACGAATCCAAAGATTTTTAATATTCGGTAAATACGAATTATCCACCAATATTCTTATTATATCGATTAAAGAGTAACCAAATGAATTAATAGTCTGCGGAAAAAAGAAACCACTATTTCCTAGACCAACACCGATCAAAGGGTGCTTGATAAAAGTTCCATATCCGGCAATCCAATAAACTATACGTTCTGCAAATACCAATTTACCTGTCCACCCCAATAAACCCCACTCTTTAATACCTTGAAAATAAAAGAGGTCAACCATTCGCTTGTCAAGTTTTGTTGAGATATACCCCACAAATGATAAGCTCGCAATCAAAATTAATAATAATAGAAACCAAAATCCAAGATTAAAAAGCAATTCTTTTAATGAAAATATATTTAACGGTTGTTTTACCACCTTCGTTAATATCTTACATCGAATTGAATTCATAAACCGTAGAGAACAATAACCACAATAAGCGAAGCAAGCCAGCCAACCGATTCTTGAAAAAGTCAAGAATAATGCGATAAACCCAGTAATCAAAAGAATATTTTCAAAAGTAAGTTTCATAAAATGAAATTTATGAAAAGTGATTTTCCTGATACTTAATCCTAACCATATAGGGAGATAAAATAGATTTAATTGATGAGCTAACCAGGAAGGTTCAAAGGTTAAACCATTGACTCTATTTACAAACAAAATCTGGCTTGCAGAAAGAAAGTTTTGGAACGCTAAAAGATTTACTGGGGTTTCATGGATAATAATTACAAAAAAGCCTTGAATTAAGGTGTAAGCAAGTGCTACAGCTCCGCTTATGTTAACTAGACGAAAGAAGTTATCTAATTTATTAAAATTATTAATCCAGAGGGATGTTATAAGAAAAAAACAAAATCCAATGCCTAATGAAATAATTTCCCCAAATTCATTTTGCCAAACAACTTTCGCTTTGAATGAAGGAATTTGTAAGTAGAATGCTGCAAGGGAGGAGATCAGAGCTAAAAGAATAAATATAAGCAAAGGTACTGATTGAGAAGGTAATCCTTGCCCTTTTATAAAATTGGGGATTAGCCAGATTAATAATAATGGAATAAGGAATACTAACGAAAGAGGAGCTACATTTATTCCTCCCAATATTTTCGAGAGTAATGGAAAACTTGTGATAGGTAAAAAAATAACCATCATTACCCATAATATATTATTTAAAGATAATAACGGTGATTTCATAATTAACTAATTTCAAATTTTCGAAAAAAAATCAGCTCTGTAAGCAATAATGCAGTCAAAAATCCAATAAATGCTCCAGCGATAATCAAAAATCCACGGTTGTAAAACAACGGGACGCCAGGAATATCCGATAATTGATACGCGCTGACATACAGTTCTGGGTATAGTCCCAGACTCAAGTTTTTTGCTTGAGCAATTCTATTGGCGTTTTCAGCGATCTCATCATTCAGCTTGTCTATTTCAAATCCACAATATGGTTTGCTGGTTGAGGATTCCCGGGTGACTAATAAACAATTTTCCAAAGTAGATTGATATTTGGATAAATCTTCTGCGATAATTGTTTGTGCGTAGGCGTCTTGAAGGGATTTGAAAAAAATAATTCCCCATGTGTTTGCTATTTGACTCGCAATTTCAGGGTCGTTCCACCTAACTTTCAACAAAGTAGTTGTAGCTCTTCTTTCAACTGAAGACCTGCCAATAAAATCATCAACGGTCAGGTTAATCCCTCGAACTTTTTCTTCAGCGATGACCTGAGCTAGAACCACAGGCTGAAAGGCTAATTCACCGATATGGAGAATTGAATTATCCATCATTAATTCTGTGATATCTGGATCCTTATTAAAATCCACATTCGTAGATAATTTAAAAACAGCCTCAAAAACTGGAGGAATAAATTGAGAGATTGTAAATCCGATTATTGCTCCACAGATCATGGAGAGGGCAATAATCCACCAATGGCTAAAATTTTTGATAGGGAGAAATGTCGGGCAATAATCTGAAGGGAGGCTAGTCATAAGCTCTAATAATTCTCGGCAACAATTTCTTCAAAGTTGTTCATTTTTTCTTTATTTTTTTTACAGGACAGGATTGTACGTCCTCAGAACAATTGTACAAAACGGTCTGTTGTCTAAGACCCTTTTCGTATTGTTAGTTGAAATTATACACTCACTTGGAACCTGCAAGTGTCATGGCTTCAAAATCCATAACAAGGACTACAAATCATTTCCCATTGCACCAGTTAGTTGAATTCGCCAATCATTTATCACCATGCCCCCTCACGTTTAATCACCGAAGGAATCGTACGGAGAAGAATGTAAATATCTAACCATATGGACCAATGACTAATATAGTATTCATCCAGATTAACGCGATATTTATAGTTGGTTGAACTTCTACCTGAGGATTGCCATAGACCCGTAATACCTGGACGTACCTGAACATACATTAAATAACTTTCCTGGTAATGACTGACCTCATCCTGTACAATTGGGCGCGGCCCAACCCAACTCATATCACCCACGAGGACATTCCACATTTGTGGCAATTCATCCAAACTTGTTTTACGTAATAATTTTCCTACCCGGGTGATACGCGGGTCATTTTTGATCTTATGTGCCGCTCTCCATTCAGAATGCAATTCCGGGTTCTCACGTAAATAATCTTCCAAAACTTTGTCAGCATCCTTATTCATCGTCCTAAATTTCCAAACTTGGATATCCTTTCCCTGGTACCCAAGTCTTTTTTGAGAATAAAAAATTGGGCCTGGTGAATCCAGCCGAATCAAGAGCGCACAGACTAAGAGCACTGGTAAGGCAATGATACTTGCAAAAAGAGTAATCAACAGATCCAATACCCTTTTTAATAGACGTTCGGTTGGATTAAGTAGTTTACGTTGAACACCTAAACCAAGAATCCCCTGCATGTCATAAGGAATAACTGCTGATCCATCAACCCAACCTAATTGAGTTATAAGAATCAAATGTTTCAAACCAAAACCATCTACGGATCCGATCTCTTTCCGCAGGGTAGGTGGTGTCTCATCTGGAACAAATATGACAGTATAAATACCCTGACGGTTGAGCATCGACTTATCTTTTTGCAAAGTCTCAGCATCGATCTTTTGAATGATTTTTCCTTCAAACTCAATCTCATTTTCATCTTTTTGTCCGTCAACGATCAGTACCGGGATAAAACCATAAAAACGGTTGTAATTTAAATATTGTAGAACTTTCTTGCCATAGCTACCAAAGCCTATCAATGCCACTGGTTCTCCCCATAAACCCAACCGTAATCCAATCCGCCTTGCGAAGAATCTCATTAATGGAATTGTTATAATCGAGAAAAACCCAAAAAGAGAGAAAATCAGACGAGAATACAGAGTACCGCTTTGGGTCAGGAATAGGAGAGCTGTAAGTGCAATCCATACTGTACCCGTCGTCAAAGTTAATCGACGCATTTCTTCCACTGGAGTAATACCCACACCTGGGTACAACCCATTTATAGCGAACGAAAAAGGAAAAATTAAAAGGACCCATGCTAACTGAAGATAAGTAGCCTGGTTTTGAACCTGACCTTCAAGCAACACACGTAAGAAATATGCCAACAAACCAGAAATTGTCAAGGCTAGCACATCACTGGCTACAAACCAAAAAATCATTTTTAGGTTATAGTTATGAGAGAGCCAGAATTTTCGTTCTAATCTTTTCATAGGATTTTATCAAAAGCCTCAATTATTATAAAATTATAACATATGGCTTTTTTTGCCAGAAGAAAAATGATTTGCTACTGAGATTTGGGGAAGTAAGAGGTGGTCTTACTGAGCATTACTGGATTGAACAATTAAGCGGTTAAATGATTGTAACAATAACTTTATCTGGTCACGTGATTTATGGGGTAATATCAAAACAAATAATCGACTTTGATTAAAATATTATTTTGTAAAAGTTAAAAGAATTGGAAGATCAAACAGGTTCATTAATCAATACCTAAGAGTCACTTTCATATTGTTTTATAATAGTCTCAAATTGATTGAGAATATTGTCCATATCAAACTTCTTCTCAGCATAAATGCGTGCATTTTTACCCATTTGGATCCTTAAATCATGATTCTTGAATAATTTATTTGCGTTCTTTAGAAATAAATCCATATTGCCAGGCGGCGAAACAAGTCCAGCCTCAGCTTGAATAACCATTCTGGAGGCTGCATTCTCAAACGGAATGGAAAGGAGCAATGGTCGGCCGGCACAAAGATAAGTTAACACCTTTGATGGAACAGAATAAACCCCGGCATCTTCGTTCAATATTGAAACCAATACATCGGCTGTCCCTAAAACCTGGGCATAGACCTCATTCGGTTGAAAAGGCAATACAACCAGATTGGGTAGATTCATTGCAATGGTTTTCTCTATTAATTCTTCTGCTTTACCTCCTTGCGAGACAATAACAATACGAACATTTTCGGTTGTGCAAAAATAGTTGGCTAGCTGGATAAAAAATTTCGGGTCATGCTTTAGACCCAAAATCCCCGTATACAGGAAACAAAATTGATTGGCCAGATCATGCTCCACAGCCCAGGTATTTTGTTTTGCCTGGGGCATGATTTCATTTGGAGGTGCCCAATTTGGGATAATCTGTATTTTCTCCTGCTTCACACCCCATTTATTCATCAATTCTTGAAAATCTTGTGAAATTAATACCACATGATCACTGGAACGTAATATGTAACCTTCCAAGAATTGATAAAATGCTCCAATAAGATAACCAGCAAGCTTTAATTTTTGATGCAGTGTATTCTGGATGGCAATGGATATCGCATCCTGAAACCAATATACAAACCTGGCTTTCAGTCTTCTGCTTGACCGTAAGATCAAAAATTGCGCATCTAAAGGTGTATTCGCAGAGATGACCACATCAGGATGAAAATCGAAAATTTCCTGAGAGACTAATCGCCCATGTTCAATCTCAGATAGATATCGTTGAATGAAAGAATATTTTTGATAAGGTTTTGAAAGTTTAATCCCCCGATAAGTCAAGGCATTAATATTATCTCCCCCACTGGCTCTTGTAACATATTGGGTGCTATCACTATATGCATAACAAACTGTATGTCCATTTATAGCCAAAGCTTTGGCAAGTTGCAAGGTGAAGGCATAACCCCCATAATCATGAAGAAATATGCGCATCGGTTTTCATCCTGCGAGGTCTGATAGGTTTGGCGGGGTATCCATAACACATCATCCCAGCCGGCAAATCATTCAACACAGTGCTGCGCACTCCTACTACTGCTCCATCACCCAGGGTAACACCAGGTGAAATAAAAACATCCGAAGCGATCCAGACACCATCCCCAATTTTTATTTCTTCAGCGTAGATATCAAAAGAGGGCTGGGTGTAATCATGGGAACCAGTACAAAGATAACTTCCTTGGGAGATAACAGTATGACTGCCAATCGTGATATTGCCGAGTGTGTATAAAACCACATCATCCCCGATCCATGAAAAATCACCAATAGAAACTTTCCATGGGTATGTTACCCGCACTGTCGGTCGCACCAATACTTTTTTACCAATTTTTGCCCCAAACAGGCGCAACAAAAAAATTCGCCAGCCATACATGAATTGGGGAGACCAGGCGAAAAAAGTGCTTTGAACAAGCCACCATAGCTGTACGATCACCACTGATTTGCCGCGAAAATTTTCGGGTAGGCGAAATTGGTCTAAACATTGGAATTTCTTATTGTTGTTCATTTTAAGAACCTAAAAATTTCCTCTAGAACATAGGAAGTCTAACCCCATGAGGTTATTAATGAAGATTGGATAAATATTATATCAGAATCAGGGGGAATACATGATGTCTTCTTCTTTGGTGATATTGAAGGTTGCCCCAACCGTTTTGGCATCCAGGTCACTACTTTTAAAGATCCTTCAATTTCCATCTTCCAGGATTGTCAACTCATAGGCACGGCACCCGCCTATGTGCCGGTACCTTTCTTTCCAGTAGAAATGATTCTGGAAAGAAAACTGCTTTATATGAGATGTTTTTTGAGAAATTCAATAAGGTTGGTTTTTTCCTGATTTAGAACCAAAGGATCTATACTAACAGGTCGTGAGGTAATATCTGGAATGTCAAACCTATCCAACAGACGCAAACGTGGTGATTCAGAAAAGACCATGGCAAATCTGCCGTACGCCAAACCCATCACGCAGGCATGCAATCTGTCAGATAATATCAATTCTGCTTTCCCATAAATTTCAAAATATGGATATGGGGTATCATTTACCATTACATTGGGATAGCGATAAGTTCTTCTGCCAATGATGGGAGTATAGCGATGGTCTGTGCGCACGATGGGGTAATCCCCGATCATTTTTGTTTGGTTCCCCTTAAAGAGAATACTTTCCAATAACATCGTGTATCTTGAACGCCGGGCAAGCCGTGTGCGCCAATGTTCCGGTTTGACGATCCAGGTTTGATGATTGAATTCAAATTGTTTTATAACTTTTCCTTGATCTACTTTAGGCGAACCTTTGGAAAAAATGACGAATTCAGGTTCGGGAATTTTATCAAAATTGAAAGCAACATAAGGAGGCAGGTTCGCGAAGCCCGAGATTGGGAAGTAATCAGGAATAAAAAAAGCCAGATCAATTCCGTTGTATCCAAAATGGGCTAGATCCCCTAATTTTTCATAGCTCTCATCATCGCGGCTGACAAACAGGAAGGGGGGGAATTTTTTTAAAAAGGCGCGATACTGTTCAATATACTCCGGTTCGTAGCGCATGGCTCCTACGCCGAGATAAATCAAACGCGTTCCCTGGCTGACAATTCTTTCCAATGATTCACCCCAAATCCCCATGGTTTCAGGTCGAAACATGGGACCCATAAGAACTAAATAATCCGATTTTACCGCTGAAGCCATATCGAAATAATCCCGAGGGTTACCTCCCCGGGGATTCCAATATTGTGGATAGCCAGGTTTCTCATTGATAAATGAAAAGGTGGCACCCGGTAAAATTGATTTCAGAACGTGATAACCCCCCAATTGAAAAAAAGCATTTCCGATATTGGGGGACCAACCGCCAAGGATATGAGTGAAATGCGTCATTGCTTAATTCTCCATCTTCCCGTGATCAAAAATAATTGCAGGTGCAAAAAATATTTTTCTGGCGTTGTGTAGTAAGTTTTTCTCGCTAAAAAATAATTAAGTAATTATCTATTAATACTATATTTATTTACAAATTAAACCAACATAGAAAATGCTCTTTTCCACCTGCCTGGTCGAAAGAAACTCAATACAGATGTTGCCAACAATTATGGATCACCCATATAGTTCCTTTTCATGTAATTGAATCTGATCTGGAGAAAACCGCATTTTATAGATTTTCGCAGGATTACCTGCCACGATTGAATATCTGGGGACATCTTTTGTCACCATACTACCTGTAGCGACAATAGATCCCCTCCCTACGGTAACACCGTGTTTGATCGTTGCACGCTGGCCAATCCATACTTCTGATTCGATCACAGTTACCAGACTTTTAGAGTTAACTTCCGGTTTTGCCACTCGAATTGGCTCGCCGATTTGTGAAAAATCATGATCATCCCCAATAATATGGACACCAGGAGCTAGCATGGTTAGATCACCGATAACAGTTGGATAAATAATATGCGCATCTGGACCGATAAAAGCAAAATGACCGATTGATAATACTCCTTTTCTAACCCGCCAATTTTTCCCCCACCGGAAACTCTCCCCAACTTCAAGAAATTTATATTTGTAATTAAGATAAACGATATATATCTTGCGCAAGTTTTGCTTTACAAAATCTTCTCTAAGTAACCTTCTGCATTTCTCTAGCGTTTTGACATTCACGTGGTCAGGATGCATTATTGATGCCTCTCAAATGATCTATCCTAAACAAGAAAGAAAGAAAGAAAGAAAGAAAGAAAGAACCCAATTCTTAGGGTTATTAATTTGTAGAATTTCATTAATAATCGATCAATGCCCATAAGCGTTCATGAAATGGAGGCATACTCAAGTTTTGAAAAGTATCGAAAGCATTTTTTTGAAATTTTTTCATATTCTCCGGCGTTAGCATAATCAAGACTGATATGGCTTCCGATAATGTCTTGCTGGGAGACGATGGACCGTAGAACCATCCATTCACTCCTGGTTGAATATAACTCGGTTCCGGACCCATATGGGTGTACATGGTGTCATGCGTCAATGGGGGCAGACTCAAAGACATCATATGTACAACACTCAAACCCGCATCTCCCGGAAAAACCCCGCAACGGCAATTTCGTGAAATAGTCTGAATTTCTCGATCTGTATAGACCATACCATGATAAAAGATCCATGGGTAAGCTTTAACCTGTTTCCTAACCCATTCTCCCAGAATACCATCGCCAATGATATGAAGGTCGATTTCCAATAAACTATCTTCCCGCAAAGACTGAATCGATGCGATTAATTCTTCAATCCCACAGCGCGGGCGCAAACGTCCAATGAAAAATATTCCCTTTTCTTGTCCCGTTTTTTCCTGCGGATAAACAGGATAATTATTATATAGCGTATTGTAATCTACAGCCAATTTATTAGGATCCTTGACCAATGGCAATAATGAGTCCTTGACGCTGTCCGTGTAACACAGATATTTTTTACTTAATTGGATCATACTGCCATACATGATCCTATAAAACAAACTGATCTTTTCTTTTTTATATAAACCGTGCCCGCGTGAATAAATGGGAATGTTTAGAAATTTTCCAGCCAATAAAACAAACCAATAGCTCAGATATCTTGGATTGGCAAAAATGATGACAGCGTCTGGATGATTGTGAATCATATAAGAAACAAGACCTCGTTGAATTAATCCGATTTTTTCCCCAAAGGGTCTAAAGGTTTTTACTGACATCCAACGGATATGATCATTTTGAGGCAGTTGATGTTCACCAAAACCTGCTTCGATGGGGGCGGGGCTAAAGATAAAGTCAAGATGGCAATGCTCGCTCATCCCCTGAACTACTGGCAGGATGTATTTTGTTACCCTCGGATAGATAATACAAATTTTTTTCATAACGCATACCCCAAATTATTAAGATTGAGACGATAAGTATTTGAAAATTATCCCCAAAAACCGAACGAGCCATCCAAATGAGTATAACAAAAAGGTAAGAATTCAAAAGCACCATCTTATTGATATGTTTTTGAATATAATGCCCTAAACTCATCAGTACAAAGGTGAAAATTGGCATTAGAAAAATTGAGAAATAACCAAAATTTGCCCACATTTCTCCCAGTGCGGTTGAACTCATGCTGCTGGGAATACCAGGTTGGTAGATTTTCGCCAAAACGATTGAAAAACTATCAACATGTAAACCAGAACTTCCAGGCAGGACCCAGGTGACAGCTCTTAAATAAGTTTGACCGTATAAAAAACCATAAGTATTTCCAAATTCTTGAATAACCTTAATCAACATCATACTATCTGATCCCTCGGTGATATCCATCAGCGTTGTCATGATTCTAGAAGAGGCCTGATTAATAATTATGAGGTAGTTATTTAATGCAACGGGTAGGTTTGCGATGTTACTGCGTATATAAGCCCAGATACTAAAAATTAAACCCAAGGGCGCCAGGATCAGGGAGGATTTAAATAATGTTTTGAAACCAAAATAATAATAAATCCCCATCAGTGAATATATCAATACCAAGGCTATGTAGATCCTGTTACCACTCATTACCATATGGAGAAGTAATGTCAGGAAAGCCAAGGCGAGCAAGCCATAATTTTTGTTCCATTGCTTTTTTAATGCGGCAAGAACCAGTAAACCAGTGGCAGCAGTGAGAATTATTTGATTGGCAGAATAGATTTTTAAATATAAAGTAAATATTCGCCCAAGTTGCTCTGAGTATTCGCTAAAACGGTAATACCAATGTTGCGAAAAATAGCTTGACAGACCGCCCCCCAAAAGAAAGATATTAATTCCCCAAAAAATAAACGAGATTAAAATACTGGAAAGGATGATCTTTTTTAATTGGAATATAGATACCATCCCTTTTTCAATGCTTTGGGAAGTTTTTTTGTTCCTTGCAATACGTCTGGGTGTAAAAAAAATTACGGTTAAATATGTCAGCGCCAATGTTAACCAAACCATAAGAAAAGGCTGCAGAAAGGAATTAGAATTGGTGGTAATCTTCCCCCACATACCAGCTATTTGGGGATAACCGGGTCTTTCGTAGCCCTGGTTTAAAATAATTAAAGTGAGAGGAAGAACAATAAAATAAAAAAGTCCGGCTAACCAACCCGTAACAGGTGTTAGAGCGGGGTAATATTTCATTTGTCTCTGAATGGCCAGGGCAAAGAGAAGAGACAAAACAATAATCAAAACTAAATAGATAACGGTCATTATATATTAATCTGATGAACGGAAAAAGGCGGAGATTCTTTTAATCGCGCTATAAGGGAATTACTATTTCTAATAAAGAGAGAATTACCGGGTTTTCGCCTCTCCCAATCTAATTCTGTCAAAATTCGATTAAATGGATCATAATTAAACGGTTTGAAGCCAAAAACTGTTAATAAATTATGAATATTATCATCACTAAACCCATACCGCTCGCCATTACCATTTGTTTCAACAATGATCGAATGTAAAGATTCTTTTCTCAAGGTCTCCACCCCCCCTCGTAAAACATTCATTTCGAAACCTTCCACATCTATTTTTAAAAAGTTGGGCAACTCGTCCTTCATCAACCTATCCAATGGAAATATTTTTACTGGAATACAATTCTTGTTTGTATCTGACGATATATGATTCATCGTATCCAAGTTACTGGTAATACTAATTTCTCCCTCTTCAGCGCCTATGGCATAATTCATACAATTTACTTTATCAGTTATATCATTTATTAACACATTCATCATCAACCTATGGTTAACGGATGGGACTGGCTCAAAACTGATGCTACGACAACCTATAGCCCCTGATGCCAAAATTGTATAGGCTCCAGCATTTGCTCCGATATCCACAAATAAATCAGAATCACGTAAAATATGTAATAAATAGCCCATTTCAGAAAAATCTGATAAACCACAATAGAGATTTTGGGTCAATCCTGTTTCGCCATGTCGAATTATCAGTTTGGTATTGTTTATCCAAGGACAAATCACTTCTCCAGGAACCAGCCTGCTGCCTATTTGCCATTTCATAAAACGAATGATCGATTGGAATTTTCTCGTTTTATTTAATGGATGATTAAGTATATGTCGTAGGTTTTTTGATAATTTCATCTTGCCCTTTCTTAAATATATTTTATATATTTTTTCTTTTTCTTAAATAAGGTTTTATCCACTTTTTCAATTCCAACCTTAACCAAGTATCATTTATGAAAAGATATATGATAAAAACAATAATAATAATTGATAAGGTAAATTTAATTATTAACCCGGGAACAAAAAATATAATTACAAAAGCGAGAATCGGTAAAAACAAACCATATCCTAGGTCTGCAAGAAATTCTTGCCAAGGGTTTATTGCTTTGAGAAGAGTATAGGTGTAAATATTATAAAACAAGAGTAGACCCATGGCACAATTGGCCAAAACCGCCCCTAAAAAACCAAACTGCCGCGATAAAAAAAATAAAGAGATCAAGAATAAGAAAGTCGTTAAAGTATATACGAGAGATGTGACTTTTACCTTTCCCATGCCTGTCAATGTTTGATGCGCTGGCCGTACCAGACTAAGAATATTATAGGCAATGATCAAAATTCGATAGAAGTTGCTGTAATTTAATGCATACTCCGGAGATATCCAAACGGATAATAGCTCATTTATCCATAGTATGGCTGCTGCTCCCACCAAAGCGACAAACAAACTGACATAATGAGACAATTTGCGGAAAATTGAATATAATCTTTCGTGATCGTTCAATGAATCTTTTAAACTGGCATAAGGGATCATCACTTCGGTGATTTGTCCCGTAACCGAAGATAAGCGCACGCTGAGACTGGTTCCTACAGAATAAATACCGGCGATGCCTGGACCAAGCACCATGCCAACCAGGACAGTATCCATTTGTTGAAACAAAGTAATGGCTACCGATTCAGAAAACAAGTAAGCAGAAAATCTTAACATGCTGCGTATGATTTCAAAGTTGAACTTAAATTTAAACACACTAATACGTTTTACGGTGAATATGTATACCACAAAAGAAATAATACTTATGAACAGACACCAAATGGCAATTGAAATAAGGTTTTTATCCATGTATGAAATGAATACAATGCCACTCCATAACGCAATGTGATAAAAAAGGTCAATTTGCTTGGCAAGATTATGTTTAAGTTGTGAGAATAAAAAACCTTGGTATACGCGACTTAAAAAAAGCGGTATCAGGCTGATAGCAACAACTAGAATAGCATTTCTAAATTGAATTTGCAGGGATAACGAGCTAATGTTGAGATGAGAAACAATTATTCCATTCAGAGAAAGCAGGACAGCGGCAGTAAGGATGGCAAGCGGTAGAACAATGGCAACTCCCCCCGCAATAATCTCACCGAAATATATTTTTGTGTCATTGTGAGCTTGAGAGGCGAACTTATTGACAATGGAACTCATCCCAGCAGTACCAACCCCCGAAATTTGAATGACAGCATATAAAATGGACCACAAACCAAAGAATTCACTCCCCATCACGCGCAAGGCGATGGGGGTGATGGCTAGATAAAAAATGGAACTGATCCCAAATATGATTAAATTCGCTGAAATGGCCCGGGAATATTTATTCAATCTACCTCAACCAATAATTTTCGCAAAAGGTATCTCCTGCGAGGTACTTATTAATCTTTCGTCTATAAAGGGTGCTTTATTTCTTCAATTGATACCAAAAATCAAGAGAAAAAAGTATCCTACACAATTAAGATCCCCAAATAACATCGGAAAGGACCCAATTTGTAATTAGCAAGAATTTCTCTGCGAATTTGATGAAATAAATTGGTGAGGTTTGTAAAATATGGATATAGATCAACCTTTTTATCAGATAAAACTGGTTAATATAATCGAAGTAGTTATTATTTCAAATCTCCACCATCTTCTCTCCACCATTCCACTGCCAGCGTTCCAAAGACGCTTAACAACAACCCGAGCATCCCAGCCACGGCTGTATTCCTCAGTAAATTTCGAGATTCCGCTTTATCAGGAGGCACAGCCTCCACGCTCAGTCTTGCCACGTTTACGTCCAGCCCTATTGCAGCAGTAACTTGCTTTTCTTGTTGCGAAAGGTCAGTGAAGAGCCCTAAGAACTGATCTCTCTTCGTGGAAATCTGATTCAACTGGGCGTTGGCATTTGACAAGTCTCTATTTAATTGCGGAATTTCCTGTTCCAGGCTAGTTTGATCGCTTAGTAAACGCGTTAATTGGTCTTGAAGCCCGGCGCGCATTTGGGATGTGGCTTCGAGCCCTTTTGAAACAGTGAACCCTGCAAAGGAAGCACTGTCAATTTGAATGGTATAACTCGCGTTCCCGACAGTCAGCGAACGCTGGCGCAAGGTGGTCAAAGCCAGCCCGTCGCCCAATGACAATGGGGTATCTCCTGGCTGACCAGTCAACCCTTGCTCAAAGAATTGCAGATCATTCAATACTCTCCTGACGTTGGATATATTACTCAACACAATGGCCAGGTCTGCTGTGCGATTGTCCAGTTGAGCACTTAAGGCGGGAACCTGGCTTGTGGAGTACGCTTCTTCCAGTGCAGTCTGAGCCTGCGCGAAATCTTTCTGAGATTTCAATTCTTCGGTTTTCAAAACCTGTATCACGGCACCCAGTCCATACGCGTCATTCACTACAGCAACCCCATTTTTAGCCCAGATGTTGGCCAGCAGAGCTGCTCTTTGGGGGTTAAGCTCGGTTACTTGCAGGCGTAGTTGATCCTTGCCAACATCAGAGACATTCACCATATCGATTAAATCGGTAACTGATATTTCTTCGTTTCCTATGGCCGCGACAACCGCCGGATCCTTAAGCACACTTTCCAGCAATGCCGGTGCGGTGAATAATTTAACCACAGCTTTTATGTCGGGAAGAATGGGTAAAATCTGGAGACCCGAATCTGTCTGGGATTGGGTGAATTCAACCACCGGTTGACCAACAAAAACATAGGCAGTCGCCTGATATCTGCTGGGCAAAACCCAGAAGCTGAGGACAAAAACAATAAGCGCTGCTGCAAAAGTCACAATAAGGATCGCCTTGCGCGCTTTCCAAAGAGCCTGAAAATATGTGCGCAAGTCAATTTCATCCTCATGGATGGGTTGGTCAATATCTTTCATACAAGTTCTCCTGAATTTAATTTCCTTAACCTGTAATTATTATTTATTTTACAAGTTTACATTATTTTAGAATATTTTCTGCTAATTCTTTGATCCAAGTTCCCAAATTAATACCAGTGTGGATCCTGTCTTCATGTAGATGGATTTTACTATATATACTCCATTTTCAGGTAGTTTCACCAAGAACAAGAGTTCTCCACCAATAAGCTTGACTTTCGAATCCAAATTGTCCAAATTGATGGAATAACTTGTGATCTTTTTATCCTTCATTAAAACAAAATCGAGGGTTCCTTCCAAATTGTAATAAGGATAAAGAACTTCTCCATAAATTATCATGGCATTGACCCTTTGATTTGATGGGATGGTTTGAGTCAGTGCTTCCATTTCAGGGCTGTTTTCAGGAGCCCTGAAATTTGCAGGTAAGCCAAGATTAGCTATAGGGATTATGCAACCTATAATTACAAGTCCAAAGAAAGAAAACCAGAATCTTTTACGGTCGGCTGAAGGTTGAAGGGAATTCTCCATCCGCGTTTCATCCAAACTTGCCTCTTTACCTCGGATGAAGGTTACAACCTTGCGTATAAGTATGACAATCCCCAACCCATAATAGAAATAGAGGATCCAATCTATCGGGACTATATATCTGCTGCCTGAACTTATACCAAACGCTAAAGAAATTGCGTAGCTGATAAAAATAACTAAAGGAATAAACCCAATCCAGCGGTATTGGTGCCAACTATATCCCAAGCCTACCGCGATCATGATGAGGTTGAATAAAATAAAGACGATTTGTTCAGGCGGAAAGTTTCCCTGCCACTTGTTTAAATCAATCCAATACTCCCTCTGCGCTAAATGATCCAAGTCGTCATATATTAATGAATCAGGTAGACTTAGCAAGGATGTAGAGAAATTGTGGAGAAAATGATTGATAAAAAGGACTGGAAATTGAATATTATTCTGGTCCAATCCGTTCAATAAGGATTGAGTGTCTTTTGATTGTGGGGAATTGGATAAAGCAGGTAGCTGAACCGGGGGTTTATTATCCTCAGTTGCGACGACGAAAGGAGTGGATTCAGGATTTGCCATTGGAGTCACTGGTATTGTTGCCGAAGGAAGAGCTGTTCCCAATGGTTGAACGATTTTAATATAATGAGGAATAATTGATGACGATTGATAAATATTCCCGCTTGAACTGTTCGACAAGGATTGAGTGGCTTTTGGCTCTGGAGAAATACCATCGGCAGACTGTTGACCCAGATTGTATATAAGATTAGGCGTAACTTCGATAAGAGCAGATTCCGGAGTACCAACAATCGTCGTTACAGATATTGTTGCAGAAGGAACGGGTGTTCCAGAAGGATGCATGATATTAATATAACGACCATTAATAATGGTAATCGCTTTTACAAAAGCCCAGGGCATTCCAGTTTTCGGGTGTACACCTATGAATATCCAGGGAATAAACACAATTAAAAACCCCAAAGTATAGAAGGTCAAATGCTTCCATTTGCTCTTGGAGAATTTCCAGAGTACGAGCAACGCCAAACAGGCGATCCCTAGGAAAAGGAAGATGGGATTCAATCGGATCAATGAAGCAGCACCTATAACCCCTCCAGAGAGGATTGCCAACCAGTATTTTTGATTCTTAAGCCATAAAAAAACCAGATAAGTAAATAATACAACACCCAACAAAGTCATCACTTCGGTGATAAAAAGTTTGGGGTTTACTGAGGCAACTTTAAAAGAGAGTGCAATGGCATTTCTTTGCCGGAGAATGGTGACCAAAGCCAGGAAGATGCCCAAGTTCTTACTGTAAAAATTTTTTCCCAAGAAATAAAGGATAACAGGGATAAAAGCCAAAACGATAATTTGTAACCAGGTGAGGAGGGAATAATCATAACCGGCAATAATATGCAATAAAGCTAGAAAAACCATATATAGTGGCTTGTCTGTTGATTTTTGAAAATAGTTACTCTCCCCTTCTAGTAGGGAAATTCCTCCAATATCATAAACCCGCGCATCCGAATAAGGAAATGGCTGATAATTGGGTGATGTCGGTGTCAAAGAGAAATAATGCTTATCCATGGGTGTAAGTCCCCATGTCAGAACCGCCCCCAGGTAAATCAGAAAAGGGATAAACCGGTAAAATCTTCTTAATCCTATTGGTGAAAAAGATTGGTCATCTTTAGGGATCAAATAGATACCCAATCCAACAATGACAACAATAGCTAAAAATTGCAACCCGGATAATGGTATTCCGGGCACATTCCAATAACCAGTTTCTTGCACCAAGCCAATCTTTGTGGTTGCAATGAAAAGGAATAGAGCAATAAGACAGATTGCAAAAAAAATTGACTCTCGGGGAATTTCACCATTAAGAATTAAATTTTTCAAAGATCTTGTTGTAATTTTTTTGTCCAAAAAAAGAGATAAAAGGAAGAATTGAAACACGATAAGACCTACTGCAATCGATAATGGGCGCAGACGTTCGAAATAGGAAGCTCCGTACCCGAATAAATAAGCAGGGCAAAAGATGGAACTCCATCCCCACAATAACAAGAGAAAAATCACAGTAACAAGCAGCCGGTGATTAAAGCTGTTTTCCTTGTTCTGCATAATACTTGCGAAGGTAATTTTCTTGGCATATGCAACTTTTCCAGCAAAAAAAATAATAATTGCCAGAAAAATAGCGACCAGCATTAACAACCATCTTTGCCGTGAAAAGCCGAGTAGCCAGGCATTTTTGGGGTCAGGTAAGATAGTAAGGGTTACAATACTTACTGCAATGAGTTCTAGGGATGCAATTATCGAAAAAATAAAGTTTAATCTAACATTTTTGTATAGACTATATTCCGAAATTTGTTCTTTTTCCAAGAAATTCCCTCCGTTAAGAAAAGGGGTTTTGATATACAAACAATAATATAACACAATTTATTTTCGTTTAAAACCTCTTGGATCTACATTGTGAGCGCAAAATGATGATCGCAGTCATGTCCGCAAAGACCAGGTTGCCGTTTGTTGCCGCACAATACCTGATTATATTTTGGATTATTCTCGCACTTTTTCTTATAAGCGAAGGGACAGCAAACCAATGCGGGTATAGCTGTGGATGAAATCGACCTTCCGTCATGGAGGATACATTTATTCTGCCTTGGAAAACCTAAAATAACTCGAGGGTGTTGTGAATCCTTTTTGCAATAAGGTCAAACTTTTAAGAGAGTTATGGGGAATGAGATGGATGCTTCAGTTTTAATCCTCGTGCGCTTGTGACAACTGGCACGTGAAGAAGGGATATAAATCTCTTGTACAATTCTTGATTTTCAATGAGAATATGAGATATTAACCATTTTAGAAAGGGAGAAGACTGTATGGCGAGAAAATTTGTACCAACACCATTAAAATTGCGTAAACCTGTTCCTTCAGATATTGACATTGCACAGGAAGCAACTCTCAAGCCCATAGTTCAGATCGCTGATGAGCTTGGAATCCGTGAAGATGAATTGGAACTTTATGGCCCTTATAAAGCCAAGGTCAAACTTGAAATCCTGGAACGGTTAAAAGATCGCCCGGATGGTAAATATATTGATGTAACCGCCATCACACCAACTCCCCTTGGGGAAGGTAAGACAACCACCACAGTAGGTATTTGCCAGGCTCTAGGTGCTCATCTTGGGAAGAATGTAATCACGGCCATTCGCCAGCCTTCCCAAGGGCCGACATTTGGTATCAAAGGTGGGGCAGCCGGTGGTGGTTATTCTCAAATTATCCCGATGGAAGATTTTAACCTGCATCTGACGGGTGATATTCACGCAATTACAGCCGCCAACAACTTGCTGGCCGCCGCGATTGATGTCCGCATCATGCACGAGTCCATGCAGGATGATAAAAAACTGTTTGATGCATTATGCCCGATCGATAAAGAAGGCAAGAGGAAATTTTCCCCATCCATGCTCAGACGCCTGGCAAAATTGGGGATAAAGAAGACAGACCCGGAAACCCTGACCCCGGAAGAGCGTTCACTCTTTGCTCGTCTCGATATTGATCCAGCGGCAATTACCTGGAGCCGTGTAGTGGATACGAATGATCGTTTCCTGCGCACAATAACCATTGGACAGGGACCTGAAGAAAAAGGTTTCGAGCGCAAAACTGGTTACGATATCACCGTGGCAAGCGAGATCATGGCCATCCTGGCTCTGACAACCGACCTGGCTGATATGCGCGAACGCTTCGGAAGAATTGTGATCGGTACCAACAAGAAGGGTGAGGCGGTCACAGCCGAAGATCTGGGCGTGGCTGGCGCATTGACAGTCCTGATGAAAGACGCCATCAAGCCCAATTTAATGCAAACCCTAGAAGGTACACCGGCTTTTGTACATGCTGGACCATTTGCCAATATCGCTCATGGGCAATCCTCCATTATCGCTGACAAGATTGCATTAAAACTTGCCGATTATGTCATCACTGAATCAGGTTTTGGCGCTGATATTGGTATGGAGAAATTCTTTGGCATTAAATGTCGCTATTCTGGTTTGATACCCCAGGTGGTCGTACTGGTGGCTACCGTACGTGCTCTCAAGATGCACGGTGGTGGTCCCAAGGTAGTTGCAGGTAAACCCTTGGCATCTGAATATACGGATGAGAACCTTGAACTGGTTCGCAAAGGTCTTCCTAACATGGAACGCCACATTAAGAATGCCCTCAAATATGGCGTCAATGTTGTAGTCGCTGTGAACTCATTTAAAGATGATACCGCAGCAGAGGTTGACCTGGTTCGCAAAGCTGCTATTGAAGCGGGCGCCATGGATGCTGTCGTCTCCCGCCATTGGATGGAAGGTGGCGCTGGTGCGGTAGTCCTGGCTGAAGCAGTCATCAAAGCTGCAGATAAACCGAGTAACTTTAAGCAGCTCTACCCACTCAATCTTCCTATTAAGGAGAAGATTGAGATCATCTGCAAAGAAATTTATGGCGCAGATGGTGTGGATTATTCGCCAGAAGCAGAAGCCAAAATTGAACTTTACACCAAGCTTGGTTTTTCAGAATTACCCCTATGCATGGCCAAAACCCACCTATCATTCAGCCATGATGCCAGCCTGAAAGGTGCCCCCACCGGATTCCGGGTACCTATCCGGGATATTCGTGCTTCGGTTGGGTCAGGATTCCTTTACCCATTGCTTGGAACCATGCGGACCATGCCAGGTTTGCCTACCCGCCCGGTGTTCTACGATGTTGACCTTGACCTTAAAACCGGCAAGGTTCTCGGATTGTTCTAATTTATGTAAGTAGTCCGAAAGGGGCATGTAATCTCGTGCCCCTTTCATTTTTAATATAATGGATCATTCCAAAAACTTTTTATCCGTAACTAAAATTCGTAATGCTCTCTCAATGGGGAAAACAAGTATTGATGAGATAGTTACCTATTATAGAAAGCAAATCAAGAAACACAACCCAGTATTAAATGCGTATATAACCACCCTTTTGCCAAAACTGAATGTATTTGATATTGGGAAGCCATTGGCGGGTATTCCCCTGGCTATAAAGGATCTATTTGAAACTGAAGGGATAGCCACAACAGCGGGTACGAAGTTTCTTAGAAATAATATTCCCGGGGAAGATGCTACAGTTGTAAGAAAGTTGAAGGATGCAGGTGCTATTATTTTAGGTAAGACCAACATGCATGAAATTGCTTTGGGTGTGACCAATATTAATAGTCATTATGGAAACTGCCTGAATCCTTGGGATATCCAGCGGATACCCGGGGGCTCGTCTGGTGGGTCAGCTGTTGCTGTGGCGGCCGGGATGTGTGTTGCAGCCCTGGGAAGTGATACCGGAGGATCGATCCGAATTCCATCCTCTTTGTGTGGAACAGTTGGTATTAAACCCACCTATGGAAAGGTCAGTCTGCATGGAGTGATCCCGCTATCCTGGAACCTTGACCATGTAGGCCCTATAGCCAATAATGTTCGTGATGCAGCTCTCATTCTTCAAACCATCGCGGGTTATGACAAATTGGATCCTGCTTCCATTGATCACCCAGAGGATGAATATATCTCACATCTTGAGAATGGTGTAAGAGGTTGGAAAATAGCATATGCAATTGGGGATTATATAGAGGTATCTCAACCGGATGTACTTTCAGCCATGCAAGCTGTTATAAAAATATTTGAGAATTTGGGGGCAAAGATCGGAAATGCTGTAGTTCCCTGGTTGCGCGAAGCTGCTCTTGCCAATGGAGTCATGACTCAGGCAGATGCCGCGGCTTACCACCATGAACGTCTTATTGCATCTCCACAGGATTTTGGGGAAGATGTCCTTCGTCGTTTGAAAATGGGGATGGCTTGTACATCCTCGGAATATGCGCAAGCCAGAAGACTACAAACTGAAGTCAAACACAAATTCAAACTCTTTTTCAACGACTATGATCTGCTTATACTGCCTACCACTCCAAGTACTGCACCACTGATTGAAGGGTCTGATGCAGTGGAACAAGCCCGCAAATTAACTCGTTTTACAGCTCCCTTTAACTTGGCTGGTTTACCAGCAATGTCTCTTCCGTGTGGTTTTTCGACAGAAGGGTTACCAGTTGGATTACAGATCGTCGGTCCGGAGTGGGCAGAAACAAAGGTATTGGTGGCAGGGTACGCTTATGAGCAATCCACTGGATGGCATGAACAACCTCCAACCGCTTTCTTAGAATAAGTAAGGAATGAACCTCTTTGAAGTCCTCATGTAGATTTCATATTCATCGCCAAACTTAGCTATACATTTTTTTTCGTCAGCGTGGGCAGTGGCATATAAGAATATGGATGAGGTCATGGTCAGGACAAAATCCAGCCAGGAGGGAGATTTAAAGAAGATACCCCAAGCTAAAAATAGCAATGATGCATACATTGGATGCCGAATATATTGATATATACCTTTGGTCACCAGTTGCCTGGTAGCTTCAAATGAAGTTACAGATTTGCCGTACTTTCTGAGAAAGCAGGTTCCTTCGATAACCAGAAATATAGAGATTGTCAGCAGGAACCAGGATATCGCCTGATACCAGAAAAAAGCATTCGAAAACCATCCAATCCGATTGAAGACAAACTGAATCAGTGTAATTTCCCAGGCAAAGAAACGGAAAAATCCATGTGAACATGGTTTTAGTATGGATTGTCTTGAGTAATATACAATGAGGAATGATCCGAATAAAACAACTGTGAAATCAATCATTGATTTCTATTAACTCAATTAAATAAGGGATGGTTATGTTTAAAAGGATCACCAGTTTTGCAAGAGAGTTGCCAGCAACCTGGTGCGTGAAACTAGGCTGTCCTTAATGATATATTCTTTTTCTGAATGATAATCCCCACCGATCGCTCCCAGTCCATCCAGAACCGGGATACCAAGCGGAGCTACAAAATTACCGTCAGAAGCTCCGCCGGTTCCTGCAGCAGTTAGGGTTATGCCATCTTCGGCTGCAATTTCCCTGGCATGTTCAAAGGTGGATTGCATCAATTCACCATATGGCATTGGGGGACGATTTAGATTTCCAGAAATTTCGAGAGAGGTTCCTTGAAGAACTGGCTTTAGATTATAAATCGCTTCCATGATGCGTTCTGCTTCGCCTGGTTGCATAACGCGCAAATCAACATCCATCCAGGCTTTTTCAGGAACAACATTGACAACAATTCCTCCCTGGATCACGCCTACATTGAGGGTGGTCCCCCGGCTGTAATCCGTCAACCCCTGGATTGCCAGGACATGGTGGGAAAGCTCTTCAATGGCATTTCTGCCGTTCTCATGGTTGCCGCCCGAGTGTGCAGCCTGCCCATGAACTACAATATGGAAATCCCCCACACCTTTTCTCCATGTTTTAATAGATCCATCTGGCATACCTGGTTCGAGGACCAGTACCAATTGGGCATCCTTAGCCAGTTTTTCAATCCATTTTCGTGAGGTATGGCTGCCAGCTTCCTCATCCGATGTGAACAATGCGGTAATTGGGACCAGTGGCATTTTTTTATTTTCCAATAAGGCAATCAGGGCAGTCAAACCAATAACTGCTCCGGCTTTCATGTCGGATACTCCTGGTCCAAGAATTCTCCCATCTTTTTCATTAAATGGCATGTGCGTTAATGTCCCTACTGGAAAGACTGTATCCATGTGACTCAACAAAAGGAAACCTTTTTCATGTGTAGCCTTGCCCGGGGATAGGGGTGGATCAAACCTGGCAATGATATGATTTCCAGATGTTTCATTATGAATGATTTCAATTTTTCCCCCCATTGATTTTACTTCTTCACCAATTATCGCACCAACATTATTCACTGCGGATGTATCGTGGGAAGGGGATTCGGTCTCGACCAGTCGCTTCAACAAGTCTAGCATGGAGGGTAGGTACAAATCGTAATTTATCATCCAGAACTCCTTAAATAATTGAAAAAACCAGGCAAACCAACCCAACCAACAGGCAGTAGACCGCAAAGGTGTGCAGAGAGTGTTTGCTTAAATATCCCATAAACCAGCGCACCGCGAACCACCCTACAACTGCGGCAGCCATAAAACCAATGATCAAAGCTGGCAGAATTTGAGAAAGCCCCGGAATTCGAATAAGACTAATGGATTCATAAGCGCCAGCAGCCGCCATGACTGGAACCGACATCAAGAAGGCAAATCGCGCCGCTGAAGGTCGATCAAAATTTCGAATCAACCCTGCGCTGATGGTAGTTCCACTGCGGGAGGCACCAGGAAATACAGCAATAATTTGCATCACTCCTATGAATAATCCATCCAACCAGGTTATCGAATCCAATTTCCGGGATTGTTTCCCTAAATATTCAGCCAGGACCATCAAGAAGGCAGCAGCCAGTAGTCGGATGGAGGCTTCGAGTAACTGGTTGGCGAAAAGCATTTCCACCATATCTTTAAAGAGGAAACCAGCGATCAAGGCAGGTATGGTTGCAAGTAGAATATACCAACCCAGGCGGGCATCAAAAGGAAGTGATCGGAAATCTTTCAATCTATTAAAGTTGGATATAACTGCGAGAACGATCTTCCAAAGCTCAGAACTAAAATATACAATCAGGGAAAGGATCGTTCCCAATTGAACGATCACCAGGAAAGAAAATATGGCGTCATTTGCAGGAATGCCCATTAATTTTTGCCCGATAAGCAGGTGGGCAGTGGATGATACAGGCAGGAATTCTGTCAAACCCTGAATAACACCTAATATCAATGCCTGGATTGGATTCATTTATTAATTCTCCTGTTAATTTTATTGTTTTTCCCTGTTGGCATTGTTTCCCCACCTGTCCAACAGCATTGGAACATTTTCTTCAAAAATACCTGCAAGTATCATTTCCCTTATTTCTTTGACGAGTTCCACCAGGGCATGTAAATTATGGATGGAGAGTAAAGTACCGGCCAACATTTCTTTGGCAACCACAAGATGCCGGATGTAGGCGCGCGTAAATGTTTGACAGGTGTAACAATGACAGCCATCATCGATAGGGAGTGGATCGGATGCAAATGTTGCATTCATCATATTCAAGCGACCTTGCTTTGAAAAAGCGGAATGATGGCGGGCGAGGCGTGTGGGAAGCACACAATCAAAAATATCGATCCCGCGTGAGATTCCATTAATGAGATCCTCAGGTGTACCAACTCCCATCAAGTAACGCGGCTTGTTTTCTGGTAAATGGGAATTGATGATTTCCAGCACACGGTGCATATCCTTTTTAGTTTCCCCAACCGAAAGGCCACCGATGGCTATTCCTAGAAATGGCAGGGAAGAAATAAAATCCGCAGATCCCACTCTCATTTCTAGATCCACACCTCCCTGGACGATCCCAAATAATGCCTGGTCTTCACGAGTGTGTGCTTTTAAACTTCGCTCAGCCCAGTCATGGGTACGCTGCATGGCCAATTGGATATATTCGGAATTGTTTGGGTCGGCACATTCATCAAAAGCCATGATGATATCAGCTCCCAGGTTTTCCTGGATCTGGATGGATTTTTCTGGCGTGAACCGGTGTGTGGATCCATCAATATGACTTTTGAAGATAACTCCATCTGCATCAATTTTGCGTGTATTGGCGAGAGAAAAGACCTGATACCCACCTGAATCAGTTAAGATTGGATGGTGCCATTGCATAAAAGCATGTAACCCACCCATTTTGGCGATCAGTTTGTCGCCAGGGCGCAGGTATAAATGATAGGTGTTGGAGAGCACAAGTGAGGCTCCCAGCTCGCTCAACTGGTCTGGTGTTACCGTTTTCACAGTCGCCTGGGTTCCCACCGGAGCAAAGACGGGAGTATTTAAAACCCCATGCGGGGTGTGAAAAATTCCCGCGCGGGCGAGTCCATTTTTAGCCTTGATGTCAAATTCAAACATGAAGACATTATAATCTCAGAAAGGTAGGTCTCTCACCGACAATCGATATTCTCATTTCAATCTCCATGAAATGGGGAATTTTACCTTGTCCAGACTTCCATCAGGGGCTATACTTTGGTGAATAAATAAAACCGGGAGTAATCACAACCTCAACCCATGAGCAAATTAAAACACTGGCAAACCGAAACCCGCATCACCCCAGAAGCCGATGAAGCATTAAAAGCATTTCCAACTGTTATCAGACAATTATTATTCAATAGGGGATATGCGACCGATGAAACTGCCCGTCAATTTCTGAAAGCGACTGTTGCCTTTGATACTTCACCCTGGCAGTTAACAGGCATGGAAAGAGCGATCACTCGTTTGGAATATGCGATCCTTAATCAAGAGCCTGTTGTAATCTATGGTGATTATGATGTAGACGGAGTTACAGCGACTGCTTTGCTGGTGCAGGTACTTAAATCATTAGGCACGCAGGTGCGGGAATATATTCCCAATCGATTTGATGAAGGTTATGGATTAAATAATGAAGCTTTGGATACATTAAAGGCTGAAGGCTCCAGGGTGGTGATCACGGTGGATTGTGGAATCCGTTCACTGGATGAAGCAGTACATGCCAGGAATCTGAACCTGGATTTGATCATCTCAGACCATCATCATCCCGGCGAAATTTTACCCGATGCATATGCAATTATTAACCCCAAGCAACCGGGAGATGCCTACCCGGATAAAGATCTGGCGGGCGTGGGCGTGGCATTTAAGATCGCTGAGGCATTGTTGGAGCGTTTTCCAAATAATGGCTTTATCAAAGACGACCTGCTCGACCTGGTAGCATTGGGTACTGTGGCTGATCTTGCACCTCTTGCGGGAGAAAACCGCAGCCTGGTAAGACAAGGACTTCGTCAGCTTCGACAAACCCAACGGCAAGGTTTATTCTCGCTTGCAGCGGTAACGGGTTTGGATTTAAAAAATATTAATGCCAGCAATATTGGGTTTGGCCTGGGACCACGCTTGAATGCTGCTGGAAGACTCGATTCAGCGCTGGCAGCTTTTAAACTTCTATGTTCAACGGATATTTTTGAATCCGGACAACTGGCGCAGACGCTGGAAATTCAAAATCGTGATAGACAACAAGTTACCCGCTCCATGCAAGCCCAGGCGGAGAAAATGGTGCTGGAGGAAGATCCGGATGCTTTTCTCCTCTTTGCTGTTGATCCAGATTTTAACGCCGGTGTAGTTGGGCTGGCTGCTTCACGACTTTCTGACATTTTTTATCGACCTGCCATAGTGGCGTGCATCGGTGAAACCACTACTCGAGGCTCCTGCCGGAGTATCCCAGAATTTCATATCACAGAGGCTTTGGATCAATGCGCAGACTTGCTCGTGAGGTACGGTGGACATGCTGCTGCAGCAGGATTTACTGTAGAGAATGCTAAACTACCAGAGCTTAAAAAGCGGATTAAATTCATTGCAGAAAAGCAGCTGTCAGGATTGGAATTACACCCATTACTTTGTGCGGATGCGGAGATCTCGCTCACCGAATTGAATTCCAGGTTGTTGGAACAACTGGCTTGGTTCGAACCAACGGGTTATGGTAATCCGGAACCTGTTTTTGTAACCAGAGGTGTACGCGTTGCCAGCTCAAGGGCGGTCGGAAGCGATGGGAAACATCTCAAATTGAATGTAACAGACGGATATTCACATTTTGATGCGATAGGTTTTCGATTGGGAGACCTTCAACCCACCCTACCAACTTATGTAGACTTGTTATTCACATTTGAATTAAATGAATTCAATGGGCGAAAAAATTTTCAACTGAATGTGCGCGATCTAAAATCAGCTGAAAGACCAGAATAGAACTTCAATTAGCAGGTGAATGTGTTATTGTTGCCAAGCCAGATGATTTAATTTACAAAACGGTATTTAATCAATGTCCACATGGCGATAAAGGCGTCTGACAATTTTATCTTTTTACCTTTTGAATAGTCGCGTGGATTGAAGGAAATCGGTACTTCGTATATGCGAGCCTTCTTTTTAAGCATTTTGGCAGTGAATTCTGGTTCAAAATCAAAGCGTTTGGCCTGCAAGTGAATTCCGTCCAACACATTGATCCGGAAAACCTTATAACCCGTTTCCATGTCGCTGAGTATGTTGTTATAAAGAATATTAGTGGTAAAAGTTAGCAGTTTGTTTGCCATCATGTGCCAGAACAAGATGGGTCGGCGAGCCCCTCCCAGGAAACGAGAACCATAAACGATATCGCTGATATCTTCTTCCAGAGGTTTCAATAATCTAGGATATTCACGCGGATCATATTCCAAGTCTGCATCCTGGATCAAGATCACATCCCCTTGGACAGCATTTATCCCAGTTCGAATGGCAAATCCTTTTCCATAATTATTATCTTGGAGGATGATTCGAACTATTTCATTATTATTTAACTCGGATAACACTTCACGGGTTCCATCGGAAGATCCATCATCAACGATGATGATTTCATGGGGAAGCCCTGTTTCCATCACCCTGCGGACGATCTCATTGATGGTCTCGACTTCGTTATAAACAGGAATTATCACCGATAATTTCATTTGTTAATTATACAGGATATCCATGTTTGGGTTATAAATATAACGATCAATAAGGTAAGCCTCCCAACAAATTTTATTTTATAATTGTACATAAAGGATATTGATCCCTAACGATTCTCTTTTTAAAGTACAGCGTGCTATAATTCAAATAAATTATCCCCATAGGAAAGAGTAATTATGTCCTTACCTAACAAATCCAATATATCATCCAAGAAAAATTCTGGGTTTCTTCCGCCGCCAATCAATAAGCTGGAAGATACAGGCCTTTCTTCGCTCTGGTTACAGGATCTAGCATTAAAAATCATGTACTTCCAAGGTTTTATGACTGGGTTAAAAGTATCCGAGGAATTGGCGCTCCCTTTTGCAGGAGTGGTAGACCAGATCCTTGAAGCGTTGAAGCGTGAGAAATTGATCGAAGTGAAATCCACTCAGATGGGGCTTGGAGATGGATCCTATCAATATGCCATAACAGGCGCCGGGATGCTCAGAGCCCGTGAGGCCTTGGATAGGAGCCAATATGCCGGCGCAGCTCCAGTACCTATAGAAACTTATAATGAGTCCATCCGGCGGCAAAGCCGTGGACGAATCATGGTTACTGCGAGGTTGATGAGGCAGCTTCTTTCTCATCTTATATTATCTGAAGATACTTTTCAACGCTTAGGTCCTGCATTAAATTCTGGAACATCGATCTTCCTTTATGGCCCACCTGGTAATGGTAAAACAAGTGTTGCCAGAGCCTTTGGGAATATGGTTTTAAGCCAGACCATGTATATTCCGTATGCATTATTCCTGGGTGGACAGGTCGTAAAATTGTTTGATTCGGTAAATCACCAACGTGCACCTGAAGAAGATACCGGTACTAATGGGACAGGTTCCATGCGAACAGGTATACGTCGGGATCCTCGTTGGATAAAGATCAAACGACCCTTTATTGTAGTGGGAGGTGAATTAACTCTTGAAGGTCTGGATCTCGTCTTTGACGATACCCACAAATATTACGAAGCCCCATTTCAGGTTAAAGCCAACGGAGGCATTCTTTTAATAGATGACTTTGGGCGTCAACAGGTGCGACCGCGTGATCTGCTCAATCGTTGGATCGTCCCATTGGAAAATCGGGTGGATTTTCTAACCTTGCATACCGGTAGAAAGGTGGAAATCCCATTTGATGTCCTTGTGGTATTTTCAACCAACCTGCCACCTCGTGACCTGGTAGATGAAGCTTTCCTGAGACGGTTACGCCATAAAATAGAAATTAGCGATCCGTCTTTTGAAGAATATCGAGAGATTTTCCGTAGAGTTGCCCAGCAGAAGGGTCTGGCTTATGATGACCAGGGGTTGGCATATTTACTTCAAGAGTGGTACATCAAGCGGAATCGAAAACTGCGGGCATCCCATCCAAGGGATTTATGTGACCAGATATTAGATATAGCTCATTATCTATCAACTGAACCTGTTATGAATAGGGAATTACTTGACAGAGCTGCGCAATCTTATTTTGTGGAGCTATAAATGCTGGAAAATTGGCCGCGACCGCTAGTAATTGGTCACAGAGGTGCTTCAGCGCAAGCACCGGAAAATACGCTAGCTTCTTTTGAACTGGCAATCAATCACCAGGCAGATGTCATTGAGTTTGACGTAAAACTAAGTTCAGATAACCATGTGGTGATTATCCACGATTCAAGCGTGGATCGTACTACAAATGGAACGGGCAAAGTTGCAAATTTGTCCCTGGTTGCTTTGCGGGGTTTAGATGCAGGCAGTAAGTTTGCAGATAGGTATGCAGGCGAAAAAATCCCCACATTGAATGAAGTTTTTGAACGCTTCGGTAAACAAATCTTCATGAATGTTGAATTGACGAATTATTCAACCCCCTTTGATGGATTGGTTACTAAAGTTGTTGAGTTGGTTAGGTTTTACAAATTAGAAAACCGCGTTATCTTTTCTTCTTTCTTATCCAAAAACCTAAGAGTTTCTCAAAGATTGTTACCACAAGTGCCGTGTGGGTTGCTGGTCTTTTCCGGCTGGAAGGGTTATGTTCAGCGGCATTTCGGATGGAAAAAGCGTTTTCAAGCATTACACTCTCCCTTCCTAGATGTTGACCAGGCTCTTGTGGACAATGTGCATACTGCCGGAAAGCGCATCCATGTTTGGACGGTAAATGGGGAAGATAATTTAAAACACATGTTGGATCTGAAGGTGGATGGCATTTTTACGGATGACCCTGGTATGCTTCGTCGTGTTATGGAACAGGGACAATGATCCCATTTGAATGGTTGAATCTGGCTGCGGAACGAATTTCGGAATATATCGTTCGAACGCCGGTGACTTATGATAAAGAGTTAAATATTTACCTGAAGTGGGAAAATAAACAAGTTACGGGATCCTTTAAAGCGCGCGGCGCTCTCAATAAAATAATTAGTCTTGAACCGTGGGAACAAAAACAGGGTTTAGTCACTGCTTCAGCAGGAAATCATGGACAGGGAGTTGCATTAGGCGGGACGATAGTTTCTGCTCCTGTGCTTGTATTTGCGTCCGATCATGCGGTGCCTGCCAAAGTGGAAGCAATGCGTAATTTGGGGGCAGAAATTCGCTTTGTCAATGGTGGTTATGGTTTGGCAGAGCAATCAGCCTTGGAATTTGCCAACAACAATCATTCCACCTATATTTCTCCTTACAATGATGGGCAGATAATTGCCGGCCAGGGAACGATAGGATTGGAAGTATTTCGGGATATTGATGTTGATGCAAACTGTACCTGGATCATACCAGTTGGCGGGGGAGGTCTAATCTCTGGCATTGGAGCTGTTATACGAAGTCTCCACAAGCCTTGCAGGTTGGTTGGAGTTCAGCCTGAGGCTTCTGCGTTTACCTATTCACTGTTTCATAAAGGGAATCAAGTGGATGTTCCTGACCTGCCTACTCTTGCAGATGGTCTTTCCGGGCCAATGCAAGTTGGTTCGATAACCCTTCCGATGATAAAGAACGTTGTAAATGATATCATCACGGTTACTGAAGATGAGATTGCACAAGCGATCGCTTATGCCTGGCATAAATACCAGGAAATTGTGGAAGGATCAGCCGCAACTGCGTTGGCAGCCGTGTTAACCAGGAAGATCAAACATCCAGCGATTATCGTAATCTCCGGAGGCAATATACAACCCGAAGTACATGCTCAGATATGTCGGAGACACGCAGATAATAAATGACCTCAAAAAGAATTCTACCCATCCTGATTCTAATAAACCTGCTTATCTCAGCAGCTTTTCCTGCCATACGCGGTCTTGCATTGAATGATTCTCAAGTGGAAACCCCAGCCATGCGCGCACAGATCATTCTGGATAAAATGTCACCCCAAGAAAAGGTGGGTCAATTATTCCTGGTAACTTTTAATGGATCATTTGTGGACGAGACCACGCAAATATTTGACTTGATAGTAAATTTCAATGTTGGTGGTGTTGTGCTCCTAAACTCAAATGATAATTTCACACTTGCGCCAGATACAGTCACGAATGCGCATCATTTGATATCTGAATTGCAGACCCTGGAATGGCAAAAATCACAGGGAACAATCATTAACCCAACAACCAATTCAAGGTCAACAGGAAACTATATTCCGTTATTTGTTGGAATCTCCCAGGAGGGAGACGGATATCCAAATGACCAAATATTAAATGGTCTTACACCTTTACCTGATTTGATGGCAATTGGGGCAACCTGGCAACCAGAACTTTCCAGAGAGGTTGGTAAGGTCGCAGGACAAGAGCTTTCACAAATAGGTTTCAATTTATCAATCGGACCTTCTTTGGATGTTCTCATTACTTCCGGTATAGCGGGTGGAGGCGGTTTGGGTGCCCGAACTTTTGGTGGAGACCCTTATTGGGTGGCAGAGATGGGCAAGGAATATATCACCGGGTTGCATGAAGGCAGCGGTGGACGTTTGGCAGTCATTGCCAAGCATTTTCCCGGAAGAGGAAGCTCTGACAGATCTTCAGAAGAAGAAGTCGCCACAGTTCGGAAATCTCTGGAGCAATTGAAGCAAATTGAACTGGCACCATTTTTTGAAGTAACAAAAGATAATCCAGGAACAATCAGTGCAACGGATGGTTTGTTATTATCGCACATCCGTTACCAGGGATTCCAGGGAAATATCCGGGCAACAACCCGACCAGTAAGCTTCGACCCTCAAGCGCTCTCTCAAATTCTTGCTCTTTCACCATTTTCCACCTGGCGAGAAAATGGAGGTTTGATCGTAAGCGATGATCTGGGCAGCCAGGCTGTCAGGCGTTTTTACGATCCCGCCAATCAATCTTTTTCCTCCCGGATCGTGGCGCGTGATGCTTTTCTGGCTGGAAATGACCTGCTTTATCTGGGAAATATCGTTTCCAGTGATGCCGTTGATAATTATTCTTCAATTGTGGAGGCACTCGATTTTTTTACACAAAAATACAATGAAGATGCTGCTTTTGCGCAACGTGTGGACGAGTCTGTAAAACGTATCTTAACAATTAAATTTCGTGTCTATGGGGAATTTTCATTAAGAACAGTTCTGACTTCCAGTGACCTGAGTAACATCGGCAATGGTCAGGCTGTAACTTTTGAGGTTGCCCGGCAGTCAGCCACCCTGATCAGCCCTGATGCGATTGATTTGGACGCGCTTGTTCCCTGGCCGCCAAGTGTAAATGACCGGCTTTTATTTCTGACAGATACACGTATTCAAAAGCAATGCAGTACCTGCCTGGAAGAAGAAGCACTCAGTAAAGAAGCCCTACCGGATGCAATTATTCGTTTTTATGGACCTCAGGCAGGTGGATTGGTAAAGCGAAGTGCTTTATCTGCCTACTCTTTTGATGATTTGACCTTGATATTACAAGGTGGTGAGGGGAATCCAACCTTGGAATATGAATTAAACAATGCCGACTGGGTGATCATAAGCATGTTGGATTCAACTCCAGAGCAGCCTTTGCTGGATACCTTGCGAAAATTCTTTTTTGAAAGACAGGATTTATTGCGTAATAAAAGGGTGGTTTTATTTGCTTTTAATGCCCCTTATTTTCTGGACGCTACTGATATTTCAAAATTAACTGCATATTATGGTCTGTACAGCAAATCGTTGCCTTTTATTGAAATGGCTGCTCGCTTGCTCTTCCAGGAATTGACGCCAGTTGGATCTTTACCGGTTTCAGTGTCAGGGATCGGATATGATCTTTTATCAGCTACTGCCCCAAATTCAGATCAGATTATTGATCTTTCCCTGGATTTACCCATCAATCCATCTGTTACACCCGGTGCAACTCCCGAAGAAACTGCGACACCATTTTTTAAAGTAGGGGACACAATTACTGTAAAGACAGGCGTTATTCTTGATCATAATAACAGGCCTGTTCCAGATGGTACTGGTGTACGATTTACCCTTACTTCAAGCGTTGGAGGGAATATCTTACAGGTTGTGGATGCAGTCACATCACAAGGCATTGCTCAAACCTCCTTTGGCATTAACCAACCTGGTTTGGTTGAAATCCGAGCTATCATCGAACCATCCGTTACTTCAGTAGTCATGCAACTGGATATTACCAGCGAGGGCATAAGTGTGACGGTTGTTTCTCCTACGCAAGCTGCTCCAGAAACCACACCAATTCCTGTTGACACCACCATCCCAACGCCAGTCACGCTTACCTCACTTGAATCCGGTTATCCGGGAGTGGCGGGTATGGGCTGGCTGGCTTTTACTTTAGGCGTTCGCTTTTACTCGATCCGATGGGGAATCCGTTGGGTATTATGTATTTTATTGAGTGGATTGGTTGCTTATAATTATCTAGTTCTTGGATTTTCTGGAAGTCGAAATTGGATCCAATCCTCCGGATTGGCAGCAGTGTTTGAATTGGTGTTTATAGCGGCAGTATTGGGCTGGGGGAGTGGGTTTTTGTGGACCCGATTTTCAACGAAGCAAAGTGACAATCAGACTGGTCAGAAATAGAAAGCCGGAAATCCAAACCAGGGCGTTATCAGGTTTTCTGGATAGAATTTTTTGGATAGACTCTCGTGGTTTTTGAGTTTGACCTAAAGTGCGTACAGGAATCTCTCGACCGTAAAATAATGAATCTTTCATTATTTCAATTGAAGCCGGACGTTCATCGGGGTGTAATGACATCGCCCAAAGAATAGTTTTTTCGGTTTTTATACTGATAATCGCGTTGATCTTCCTGGGTTGGATAAGGCTGGCGGGATTGAGGAATCTTTGACGGGCATCGGCAGGAGGTTGGTTGGTGAGCAAGTGATACAAGGTAGCCCCTAATGAGTAAACATCGCTGCGAGCATCTGTATGTCGACCATCGTCGCCATATTGTTCAAGAGGTGTATATAATGCAGTTCCACGACCCTGGATAATGGTTACTGTTACTTCATCTGGAGCAAGTATTTTAACCAAGCCAAAGTCCACCAGTTTTAATAATCCATCGGGTGTGATCTTAAGATTGCTTGGTTTGATGTCTCTGTGGACAAGGGGAGGTATTTGTTTATGTAAATAAGCCAGTGCATCCATCAATTGACTTGCCCAGTTAAGAACAGTATTCTCCTCCAGGAATGTGTTTTGTTGACGTGCTTCCTGCATGATCATCCGTAGATCATTTCCAGGAACGAAATCCATTACAAGATAGTCCCTCTGGTTGATGGAAAAGAAATCGGATACTTTAGGTAGATTGGGATGATCCAGACGCGCCAATACCGTGGCTTCCCGCAAAAATTGTTCACGAGCCTCTTTTAGTAAATTTTCAGGGGTATTACGATCGTATTCAACTTCCTTGAGCGCACACTGACGTCCTTCCAGCCGTAAATCATCAGCAAGGTAAATATTACCCATACCTCCCTGGCCGATTCGCTCACGGATTTTGTAACGATTTCGCAGCACCTCCCCTAATTTAAGGCCGAGAGGCATATCTGCTCCGTTCACTTGGTTCTGATATTGTTGAGATAATATCGCGCAAAAGGCTCATTGATCGGCGTAGGCTAGGTTTAGCCTGAGCTGGTTTTGCACATAGTCTTATTCTCTATTATATATTATAACGTCTTTATCGAGATTGTTTAAAGGGGAAAATTTTTCAATGGAATAGTCGATAATCCAAACATAATAATTACTTTTAGCCATTTGTTTCAAAAATCACATCAGTATCTGGAAGATGAAGTTTGTGGTTAAATTTAAGCAGAATTCCAGAAACTATCAAAGCAACTCCAATAATCGTCAGACTGACATGCCATACATCGGCATAATTGATGGAGGAAATAGTATGTGTTGGAGCCATTAAGAACTGGATTGTTAAAAACAATAATCCCGCAGCTCCCAAGGTAATTGCAGCGGCATCTCGATTTGCGTGATTGTCAGCCGCAGATTCCTTAAAGACAACTGCTTCCCGGATGTCGGGTAAGCCGAATAATAGGAATAATGCCAGTGTAAATAAATTTGTATATAGTACAGCATCGACTGGCATGGACCCACCCCGCAGGGCACGGGATACAAATACGTGCACCAAGTTAATAACTGTGCCCAACAGCAGAGTACCCAAAATGAAGCGATATGAATTCTTACTCCCTTTGATCAAATAAACTACTGCACGAATCCCCATGATCCCAATCGCAATCCCACCCAAGACAAAAATTATATACAGCCATTGAAGATTAGCTATGCCGGAAAATTTATCTCCAAACCCCGTTGGGTTTAGGGTTACACAAGCGGTTCCGGCTCCACCCATAAGTGTGAAGACAGCAGTTATGCCCATCAACACAATTCCGATCGTGCGCAGCAATTTAACCCACCAATTCCTTCTATTCAATTATTACCTCCTTATAAAGTATCCTGAGCAATTTTGTTGAATCTAACCGGCAATTTCCTTTGAAGAATTCTTTTAGAATGCTCTTATTTAATAAAGGCCGAAAAACCAACAACAAAAGCAAGGGTTGTTGCGAACATGAGAGCAGGGAATACATTCAGGATAATACTACGAGGGAAAATTGGTTTTCCTGTTTTTAGGAAGTAGAGCAGCAACCCACCAATTCCGATCAAACTACCTCCCACTCCAACAAATATAAAAATTGGTTGTATCAACCTATTAATGCTGACAACTATTGGAAGAATAAAAATAACCAAGCCTGCTGTCCCATGAACAAAGGCAAGTATCAAGGTGGATAACTGGCGGGAAAAGATGAACCGGGAAATAGTGATGGAGAGTAATCCCATCAATGTGAACAATAAATAGGGTATATGAATACTTGGTAAATATTCCCAAACCAACCCAAGAGATAAACTTAATGGGATAATCGTTGAGATTATCGCCACTGTAGGGCTTTCAAGAGCGTCATATCCAAGAATAATCAACATAAGGCAGGCAACCAGCAAAATACCAAAACCGATAGTGTAAGCCAACATTGGAATGACGCTCATACCATCCACCCCAGCTGCAACCTGATAAGATGCAAGCAAGGCTGTAAAAAAAAGCAAAATACGGTTAAGGGTTGAAATTTTCAACGAATGTAAATGCTTAATAAGAACATGGACGTCAACATATATAAAGATGCATACTTGAACAAACCAAAATTTAACATATCAGATGGTTTTCGTATACTCATGATAGCCAACACAAATAAGCCAGCCGATAATACCCCCAGTACCCGCAGGAAGCCCCATTGCATTCCTATCCAAAAACCGGCAATTCCAATCGATAGAGCTGAGATGATACTGGATAATGCGATGGTCAGGCGCGTTATGGAAAACCCATATACGGATGGGAAGGTGGGTATCCCGGCAGATTTGTAATCATTAAAATTACGCATATTGAAAGTCAAAATATGGGTTGGAATCCAGAACAATATGGCTATTGTTAATAAAATGCCTACGCCATCTATTTGATTCATCCCAAGGACACGACCCGCCAAAATGGGCATTCCACCCGAAATTCCACCCCAAACGATCGACCAGGCAGTTCGTCGTTTAAGCCAGATTGTGTAAATTATTACGTCAATGAAGAGACCGGTGAAAACAACCAGACCATAAAGTGTATTTATAAAGATTGCTAGAGCCACTCCCAGTAAAGACAAAACGAGTCCGACCCGTAATGCTTCGCTCGGTGAAACTTTTCCGGAAGCCAGAGGCCTGTTGCAGGTTCGTTCCATGCGGGCATCGATATCCCGATCAAACCACATGTTTATGATGGTACTACCAGCAATGGCCAAAAATAAACTAACAACCAACCCGAGAAGGGTTGTCCAGTGAATAATCGGACAACGTGCACTCATTAATCCGGCAATTCCAGTTAAAAGGAGTAGTCCGGTTTGCAGACTCTTGGTCAATGGCCAATAGAGCGAAAATATATTTCTAAACTCGCCTAATATTCGTTTCATAATTATTTTACGCATCCAGTAAGATTATCAAAGTTTTACTATAATTTATTGAATAAATCCTTCTCAATGTTTTACGCAACGAAAGCCTACGCCAGGGCTGAAATAGGTTGGGGTGGCGTTGTTGCGAACCCATATTCGCAAATCCATGTCGTATGTATCTTTAGAACCTCCACGCAGGTACCGGTAGTGTTGTCCAGGGTAGACATTACCTGTCCACCGCCAGACGTTACCCGACATATCGTAAAGTCCGTATGGGCTGGCTGAATCCAGCGTTTGGTAGCCAACATAAGATTTACCATTATAAAAGCCAACCGGAGATGTGCGTGACCCAAAAGAACTCATGTTTTCGAATGGATCCCGGCTGGCATAATAATTTGCATTCTCGCGATAAATTTGCTCTCCCCAGGGAAATGGACGATTGTCCGAACCACGCGCAGCTTTTTCCCGTTCGTTCTCGGATGGAAGCTGTCCATCAAAGTATTGACAATATCCAAGTGCTCCGAACCATGTTACATTGGTCATTGGGTGGTTTTCATATCCTTTTTTAATTGAAAATACAGAACCATTATAAGCGAACCCGAGTATAATGAAGAAAGTGGAATAGTAGTTGGGACATCCCAGCTACTTCGTCATTTTTAAATAGAGTTATTTGGTTATTTTAAATCCAAGATAGTGAATAGGATTAGATATGGGTAAAATATTTAAACGCAAACAAGATAACTTTATAAAATTAATTATCGAGCAGACGGCTTTAACCCTTAAAGGAGTTGAGCTTCTCGCGGAATATATGAAAACATGTGATTCTGAAATTGTTAACGAGTTGACGCGTACTGAGAAGGAAGCGGATGAGATCCGCCGTATTCTTATTGAAGAGTTAAACCAGACATTTATAACTCCGATTGATCGTGAGGATATATTTTCATTGTCGCGTACCATCGACGATGTATTGGATTACGCATACAGTACGGTAACTGAAATGGGAGTCCTGAAGGTAGCCCCGACTCCATATATGGGGCGAATTGCCTCATTATTGAGAGATGCTGCGTATGAAATCTACATGGCTGTGCAAAGGATTGAAGAACATCCTGGTGTTGCGACTGATCATGCACAGAGAGCCAAAGCCCTTGAAAATCGGGTGGAAGAAGTTTATCGAGAAGCGATTGCAGATTTATTCAGCGGTCCAGAAGATGTTCATCATATCATCGAGATGCTAAAAATGAGAGAAGTCTATCGGCATTTAAGCAATGCGGCCGATAGAGGCGATGAGGCGGGAAATGTTATTTCTGACATCGTCGTTAAAATGACTTAATTTGGAGTAATAATGCTGGCTTTTGTTATTATTATTGTCTGCTTGTCAGTCATATTCGATTTTCTTAATGGAATCCATGATTCAAGCAATATCGTTGCAACCATGATCTCCTCACGCGCGTTTCGACCGGCGACGGCTTTAGGCGTTACTGCAGCTGCGGAATTCCTGGGACCATTTATTTTTGGAGTGGCTGTAGCGAATACAATTGGTAATGAGATTATAGATATTTCAAGAATTAATCCGAAAGTACTTATTGCTGCGCTTATGGCTGCAATCTTGTGGAATATAATAACCTGGTTTTTAGGGATACCAAGTAGTTCATCGCATGCGCTAGTTGGTGGTTTAATGGGAGCGGTAATTGTTGGGGTAGGTCTTTCGGCAGTTCAATTCTCTGGACTTAATAAGGTGTTAATTGCCCTGCTCATATCTCCAATTATTGGACTTGTTTTTGGTTTCTATATTACAAAACTTATCTTTTTCCTGGCGCGAGGCGCTTCACCAAAAATTAATTGGTTTTTTAAACGATCACAAATTCTGACTGCCATTGTTCTGGCTTTCAGCCATGGAACAAATGATGCGCAAAAGACTATGGGCGTGATCACATTAGGACTGGTAATGACTGGCTTCATCCCTTCTTTCAAAGTTCCTTTTTGGGTCATTGCGTTGAGCGCAGGCGCTATAGCTGCAGGGACTGCCATGGGTGGATGGAGGTTGATCAAAACCTTGGGTGGAAAATTCTATAAGATCCGCCCAATTCATGGATTTTCTGTACAACTAACATCTGCTCTTGTAATCCTGGGCGCATCCTTTGTCGGTGGACCGGTAAGCACGACCCAGGTTGTTAGCTCAACCATCATGGGTGTTGGATCTGCTGAACGTATCAGTAAGGTCCGTTGGGGTGTTGCAAAGGAAATCGCAATCGCCTGGCTTGTCACCATCCCGGCTTCTGGTTTGTTGGCAGCAGGGGCATATTGGGCGGTTAATAAAATACCATTTTTTGCTTCGACCATAAAATAATATCCTTCAGTCATCTTATTGCAAACAAGATTGAATATTAATATATGATTGACTTGATCTACACGATATCCCGACAGCAAATTATTTATTTTAATTCCAGATGACTTAATTTTTCGTTCACCCTAATAATTCCAGAGATAAGTCCCTGTTATTCCAGATAGATGTTGTTATAGCATACTTTGGAGATCCGATTAAGGCATATCTGGAAGACCGGCAGATTTTCATGGATGCTTTTTATTCATATAATATGGAACTGGAGCCGGGATACAGTTGGGTGGCGACCAGTTAAAGTTTTTGTGACAGTTCAAATAATTTAATCGGATCAATTCTCTCCAAAAGTGGTTGTGGGTGGTTGGCAACCCAAGCTCGTAATGGATCTGCCCACCGGACAATTGCGCGGGAATCCGACGGATAATGACTTGGACGAGTCCCGATATTGATCCAATCCCACCCTGATAAAGTTTTTTCCCAATCAGACCAGGGAACGATATCGGGAGTTATTGAAAAAGTTGCCAATGGGGAGAAAAAAACCGGTTTACTAGGCGGAAATCTAGAAAGCATTTCCTCGAGATAAACCAGGCTATCGTGAGTATTAAAAATTAACCATAACGGCAGCAGTCCAGACTGAAAAGCAGCCTGACTGTCGAATTGGGTAAACATTTCTACTAATACTCCGGCTGGTTGTTGATGAGATTTCTCCAATAGGTGGATGGCAGTGTTGAAAGCCAATCGGGAGAAGTCGTTTGGGTGGGGAAGGCAGATATGGACGAATCGATAACCTTCAGTGGCGCAAAATTCTTCGAGCGCATCCGCCATTCCTGGTTCGGAACCCCACTCTGATTCTGCCCCATGTTCACTTGGAAATCCATCCAATTTCCAATTTGTATGGCTTAACCCGGATTTCATGGCATAATCTTGAATGCGGGGACTTCCGTCAAGAAATTCCTGGGCGGATATATCTCCCCAGCCTCCAACCTGGAAGAAACTGTGTGGTCCAACCTTGTAGCGGAGCCATTCCGCCTGACCATCAAGGTATACGAGCGTACCTCCTGGAACAAGTTTATCGCGAATGAAGTCAGAATAACCTGATGGTAGTGATAACAATTTGAATCTGAGGTGGTTGACGTAGCGTGTTAACCATCCATCATGAATAGGGTCAAAATGCTGGATGGTGATCACTTCCGGGTTCTTCTCTGCGATTTTGAGAGCAGATTTGTGGGAACGATTAAAATATTGATTTACATCTCCGGTTGGTGCACCACCTTTTAAGGTGAGAACAAATGTCTGTGGCAGGAATGGGCCACCCAGTGCCTTTGAGATATAAGTTGTTGCGCCTCCCAAGCCGGCTCCCAATGTGATGCAGGAAAATCGTTTGTCTAATTTTGCATAGTCGTTCAGCCGTTGATTTACCAAAGTGACAATTGAAAAATCTTCCAGCACTTTAGGAGATAATCCTGAAATTGTCTGAAAATGGCTGATGACCTGACGGGCTACTCCTTGTGGAAACCATCCTAAACCCAGAAGCAATTGTTTCTGCCAGGAGGGAATTAATAAATTGTCGCAATATTTGCCTTGCAAACTTGCTGCTACTGCCCTGGTTATAATGGGCGAAGAACTTTCTGTAGATTCCAGTGGTTTTGTGTTCAATTCTGATCCTTTTCCTGCAGTGTATAATAATTGTAAATGATAAATATATTTTTTGTGTGATAATCTGAGGACAAATGGACATAGCTCTTGCATTGGGTGGAGGTGGTTCGCGCGGTACTTCTCATATTGGAGTGATCCGTAGTTTGGAGAAGGCTGGGTTTAAAATTCGCGCACTGGCTGGTACGAGTGCTGGAGGGATAGTAGCTGCCTGTTACGCAGCTGGATACTCCCCTGACGAGATGGAGAAATTGTTTGCCGATACCGATCAATCCAAGCTTTACGCACGCTTACCCAATAGCGGCCCTTCAATCCTGGGATTGAGCGGTGTTTCAAAATGGCTTGAAGAATTATTTGGGGATAAAAAGCTGGAGGATTTAAAAATTCGCTGTGCAATGACTGCCGTGGATTTAAAATCAGCCAGCGAAGTCGTTCTGACAAAAGGCAGGGTGGTGGATGCAGTGTTGGCGACAATTGCTTTACCAGGTATCTTTCCGCCGTTTTCACAAGGGGATTACTTACTTGTCGATGGGGGTGTACTAGACCCGGTACCAGTATCGGTTGCGCGTAGTTTAGCGGGAAATCTTCCGATTATAGCAGTTGTATTAACACCAATTCTTGATACAGAAGGGCATTTGAAAGGAATTCATCTTCCTGCATTGATACCTTCACCTATAGCAAATCGAATACAAAGAACGCGAATCGCGCAAGCGTTTAATATATTTTTGCTTTCAGTTGATGCAGGTGGGCGGATGTTAACAGAATTGCGCTTAAAAATTGACGCTCCGGAATGCATAATTCGTCCAGAAGTTGGGCATATTGGTTTGTTGGATAAAGTGAATGTTCACGACATAGTCCGCCTTGGAGAAGAAGCTGTGACGGAGCATATCGATCAACTTAAACGTGTAGCTGGATGGCAAAGCAATCTGAAAAGACAGATCAGACGAAGTATTTCTAGAAATTAAAAAACGTAAAGAAACGAGCAATGCGAGATTTAAATAAATATAAGCACGAAACAAATATTCAGCTTGTAATAGGAGCATTTATACTGATTTTCCTTGTTGGGGATGGTTTGATCTACTTAATATATGGATCACGACCAGCCTTGATGGGATTGATTTGCCTTTTAATTGGATTAATTCCAGTACTATTGATAATTCTGACTATTACTATTATCAACTGGAGTGTAAAACGTGCGAATCGAAAATGAATCCGAATTAATCGATTATAAAGGATGGTTTCTAAGAATTCGTCAACCAGTTAATAAGCCTTACGGTCGCATACTAATCCTTCTGCACGGGTGGTCTGGAGATGAAAACTCCATGTGGGTTTTTGGTAAGGACATTCCAAAAGATTATTGGGTGATCTCTCCTCGAGCCCCATTTTCAGCTGGGATAAAAGGTTATTCCTGGCGGGAGCCTACGCCAGGTAGAACTTGGGGGTTACCGAAAATCAACGAATTTCAGTCGTCATTGAACCCTTTAATGGAAATGCTTAATGATTGGTCAATATTAAATTCCGTTACTCTGAAAACCATCGACTTGATTGGTTTCAGCCAGGGTGCGGCTCTAGCCTGTGCTTTGTTATTGTTTGCTCGAAAGCATATTGAAAAAGTTGCTTGTTTAGCTGGTTTTATGCCTGAAGGTGGAAATGAAATTGCCATACCAGGAATGTTATCCGGTAAAAAGGTTTTCGCTGCGCATGGGACCAGCGATGAAATGGTTCCCCTGAGTAAAGGGCAGGAGATGGTTGAAATCCTTCGTTATGCAGGCGCAGAAGTTGAAACATGTACAGAAAATGTTGGACACAAGGTTGGAAGTCAATGCTTTAAAAGTTTGGAGAATTTCTTTAAAGGTTAGGTGAAAATAAGTCGACGATTTTCACTTTAGGAGATTTTATGAGAACAAATAATTTGGATAAGGTTATTTTGGCTATGATGGCGCTGACGATTGTTGCTTGTTCAGCACTTTCGAGGGTAGCTAGCACTCTCGCACCAATAACAACCACACCTACAACAATAATACCTACAAAAATCACACCTACAAGTTTACCGACAGATGTAAGTACAGAAATCAGCCGGGTGGATGCCGGAAGCGGTGATATATTAATTGTTAATTCGTTTTCATATGATGATGAATGGGGTGGTTTCCATGTTGTGGGTGAAATCCAGAACTTGTCAAATTCGCCATGTGCCTCAATTGAGTTAAGTATTGAAATTAAGGATGCTGAAGGAAATAGTTTGTTGAAAGATGAAAATGGCAATTCTGTAAAACAAGAGAAATTTTTTCCACTGTTATATACTCTGGCTGCGGGAGAATATAGTCCTTTTAGCTATTATTATGATACTGCTAATGGAATACCAGATACTTATAATGTTGCTATCACAGGCTTCCTTGGCGTGGAAGTGAGCCGCGTGAAACTGGTTGTTGAAAATGTCCAAATGGTGGATGATAACGCTGGTTCTATTTATATCTCAGGAGAAATTGTCAATCAGAGTGATCAGTGGGCACATATCAATGGATTTGCTGGAGCTGTTCGGGATAGCAATAATCAAGTCGTTTCAGCCGACTGGTCAGGCGCTTACGCTACAGAGTTGGCACCAAGTGATGACCCGGGAGGGTATGACCGGACTCCATTTATCGCAACTATTCCTGACCCTGGTGTGGATTATTCCGATTGGGAAATTTATATAGATGCAATTGCAGATGATGCTCCTGAAATTTACTCTCTTTCGATTGAACTGACAAATCATTACTTTGACGAATACGATAGTTTCCATATCATAGGTACGGTCACAAATAATAGTAGTGAATATTTGAGTATTTTATTGATAGCTGGATTATATGACGCTAATTCAGTTGTATTGGATGCGGATAATGAGTTTTTAGCAATGGTTGTTAGCCCTGGGGCTGTTGTGCCGTTTGATATCAGTAATTTCAGCAATGTGAACTCCAATCCCGAAGAGGCAAACAGGATTGATGCTTTTAAAGTGCAAATCGATACTTACAGCACTTACTCATCGGTGGGCGATGAGGTCAGTCTGAAGTCGCTTGATGCTTCTGTTACAAAAGATGGATCGAGTTGGAGCTTTACAGGTACTGTTACAAATACTTCTGACCAAAATCTAAGTAGCGAAACAGTTGTAGTTGTCATTTATGATGGATCGGGACAAATTGCAGCGACAGATTATACATACATTTCTCCAGAAGGTGGTGTTATCCCCCAGGGGGATGTAAATTCATATAACTTATATATCGATTTGGATCCACAGGTGGATACTTCCAGTTTTACTTTTCAAGTATTTATACAGGGTGATGTACAATGAGACATTAATCCAAGTTAGAATAACTACCTGCTGGATAAAAAATAAAAAAAATAATCACAACATGTTTAAACCAAAAACGTTCATTACTGGGCGTCTCGGAAACAGTAGCGGGGGCAGGACTCGTCGCGAAGCACCCTTTAGGGAACCTGCGACCTCCGGGTTATTCCGCAAAAGCCCCGGAACGGTGTGAGTGAGAAACCTGATTTCGGGATCGTTGACCTCAAAACCAAGCAAATCAGCGAGTCAAACGAACTCCGGTTCTGTCGAGTAAAGCACGCTGCGGTTGTTAATCAGCAATCGTATAGTAAACCGTCTTGTGGGGGAGGTCAAGCACTTTTTCTTGTTTGATTAAAGAAGGAGATTATTGAAGAACTGCCTTGAGTACGTGCTGATCAAGTGAAAAGGCAAGTCGTGGGGATCGGTTTTAAATCATTTGCCCTACTGAATGGACAGGTCATAAGATGGATACTTCTGCCCCCTCATGGCTGACTTGCAGGTGGTATATCTTCGAACTTAAACCGGCTTTTTCAAATTCATGACTCATCACTTTCCCGATGATTTTGTTCACTTTGGACGAGAAGGCGATCAGGCTGGGACCTGCTCCTGAAAGGGCTACCGCTGCAGCCCCTGCCTGTCGAGCGGCTTCCAGGGCCAATTGTGCGCCCGGGATCAACGGAATACGATAGGGTTGGTGCAACATATCAGTCATGGCTATGCCAAGTAAATCCAGATCGCCGGTTCGCAGAGCCTCTGTCACCAGAACTGCACGACTGATGTTATAGATGGCATCTTTCCGTTCTACTTGTTTGGGCAGAATGGCTCGTGCCTGTTTGGTTGGGAAATCAAAATCTGGCCAGACCACAGTCAAGTGGATCTGACCAAGGTTTGCCCGGGCAGGTAGTTTGAGCGAGACCACCCGCTCCTCATACACAATTGACGCAACCAGACCGCCCAGCATGGCCGGGGCAACATTGTCGGGATGTCCCTCGGTTTCGATGGCCATTTTAAGGATTTCTTCTTGAGAGAAAGGATTTCCTAGAAGTGCATTGGCACCCAACATCCCGGTCAACATGGCTGCAGAACTGGAACCAAGCCCCGATCCAATCGGTACGCGGTTGATGCAATGGATTCGCAATCCATTGCAAGGTTTGTGCGCCTGACCATAGACTTGCAAAGCAGCTTCAATAATGCAATTGCTGGCATCGGTCGGCAACTTCCCCAGACCTTCACCGGAAATGGTCAATGCCATTTGCTTATCATTTGTAGGAAGAAATTCGGTCTCATTCCACAAATCGAGTGCCAGCCCCAACGCATCAAAACCGGGACCCAGGTTGGCAGTTGTAGCGGGAACCTTGACTGAGATTTTCATAGGCTACTTTGAATCACCGATTCCAAGGCTTCTAATTTCGCCGCAATGATTTGCGGTTTTACCATGGCATTTGTAATAATGTCCGGGTCTTTCAATCCGTGTCCGGTACAGATGGCGACGATTCGCTGACCTTTCAATGAAAATTTCCCAGCCGAGATCTCGTGTGCCAAACCCGCCAACCCTGCTGCAGAGGCTGGTTCGACCCAAAGACCCTCCAATTGAGCGAGCATCTTTTGCATGGTAAGGATCTCGTCGTCACTTACGGCAATAATGCGGCCATTTGATTCCAATGCCGTTTCAAGCGCTTCGTCTCCACGGGCTGGTTTTCCGATGCGAATGGCTGTTGCCACTGTTTCAGGGTTTTCGACAGGATGCCCCAGGACTAATGGAGCTGAGCCAGCTGCCTGAACCCCCAGAATCTGTGGACGTCCGGTAGCGTACAAGGCATCATATTGTTTAAAACCAGCCCAATAGGCAGTGATATTTCCAGCATTTCCCACCGGCAAGCAGAGCCAATCGGGGGCGTGGTCGAGCGTATCACATATCTCGAACGCGCCGGTTTTCTGACCTTCGATGCGGTAAGGATTTATGGAATTGACCAGACAAATGGGGTACTTTTCTGAAATCTCGACAACCATCGTCAGCGCATCATCGAATGAACCATCAATTTGAATGACTTGCGCCCCATAGACAATGGCTCCGGACAGTTTCCCAGTGGCAACTTTACCTTGTGGTATCAAGACAATCGATTTTAATCCGGCACGGGAAGCATAGGCAGCTGCAGATGCGGCTGTGTTGCCAGTGCTGGCGCAGATGACCGTTTTTGAACCGCGTCCAAGAGCTTCACTAATGGCGGTAGTCATGCCACGGTCTTTGAATGAGCCGGTTGGGTTGAGTCCCTCGAATTTGACCAGCAGCTCAAAGCCTTCACCGAGTTGTTGAGACAGACGATCGACCGGGATTAACGGAGTGTTTCCCTCCAGCAAGCTAACAGGCCGGGTGTGGGCGGGCAAGTCGAGCAGGGAACTGTATTTGTCTATAAGTCCTTTATATGCCATGGGATCATCCTAAAAAAATTTACCTAGTTCAACATAGATTAGCTGAATAAGATCGAACCTGTAAAGATCAATCATCGTTTTTTGTCAACGCAGCCTGTTCTCTTTGCTTCCCTGGAATCAGAGCTCCATACTTGTCTGCAATAAATCCACCAGCGCTCGCAATCCCAACGCATACGACTGCCAGCCAAACCCAATGACTTTACCCCGGCAGACAGCTGAGATGAGTGACTTGTGCCGGAATTCTTCACGAGCATACACATTTGACATATGTACTTCCACCACCGGGATGCCAATCGCAGCTACCGCGTCCCGTAGCGCCACAGATGTATGTGTATAGCCGCCAGGATTAAAGGTCACTCCGTCTGCCCAGTTGCGGGCCTCATGCAAGGCATCAATCAAATCCCCCTCGTGGTTTGACTGTCGGCATGTCACTTCCACGCCTAAGGATTTCCCCAATTCCATTAATCGGGTGTTGATCTCGTCCAGAGTCAGCTTGCCGTACATATCCGGTTCGCGCTTGCCGAGAAGATTCAAATTTGGGCCGTGCAAGACCATGATTTTCATAACGTCTCCTCCAGATTTGCCACTTCCACCCCCACTTTCACACAACCAATCCGTACCGGAAGGGCAAACCGCACAACCCCGGCCGTTTTTTTCTTGTCCATTTTCATGGATTGAATGATATCCGCGCGATCCAAGTTATCAGGAATTTCGACTGGCAACCCCAACCCAGATAGTGTTCCCGCCAGCATCTCGGACAACCCGGGATCTGTTTCCAAAATACGTTCCGCCAGTCGGGTTTCGATCACCATCCCGATCGCCACGGCCTCGCCATGCAGCAAATTAAATCCGCTGACAAGTTCCACCGCATGCCCGATCGTGTGCCCAAAGTTAAGCGCGGCCCGAATGCCACTTTCATAAGGGTCTTCCTCTATTATTTTCACCTTGACGGCTATGCCGCGCCGGACAACCTCGGGTATGCGACTAGAGACTGCGTCCCAACCCTGGGTGCATAACGCGAACAAATCTGGGTCAGCGATGATGCCGTGCTTGACCACTTCCGCCATTCCTGCGCGCAACTCCCGGTCTGGCAATGTGGAAAGGACATCCGGATCGACCGGCACCAGCCGTGGTGGGTGGAATGCCCCGACCAGATTCTTGCCTTCTGGCAGGTCAAAACCGGTCTTACCGCCCAACGAAGCATCCACCATTGCCAGCAAAGTGGTTGGTACGCTAACCCAGACGCAGCCGCGCATGAATGTAGCCGCCGCGAACCCGGCCAGATCACCGACCACACCCCCTCCCAAAGACACAATTGTACTTTTGCGGTCGAGTCCTGCCTTCAGGCAGCCGTGCCACAGGGAAACAATTGTCTCCAGGTTTTTGTGAATCTCACCTGCAGGAATGGCTAGCTGGGTGGTTGTGTATCCAGCGGCTTGTAAAGATCCCAGGACCCGGTCCCCGTATAGTGGGGAGGTATTCGTGTCGCTAACCACCAGTACAGGTCCGCCTAGATTACGAGATCTTAGCATTTCACCGAGCTGGTCAAGCACACCTTCTTGAACAATCACATCGTAGCCTGGTTCCATACTTCCCAGGTGGTAACGTCCCAAGAGGCGCTGAATATCCCGGACAACTTGCCCTGGTGCCGGAGAAGAGTCAACGCGTAATGCGAAAGATCGATAGTGCGCCTTTCGCACCTTTAGTTGATGGGCAAGTTTGTTCTCCAGTTTAACTGCCAGTAAAGGACGTTGGTTTCCATCTCGCAGAAGCCGTGCAACCAGAGTGGGCAAATCGGTTTCAAGCAAGATCACCCGTCCAATAGTTTCGGCTATAACACGGTTTTCAGTGCGCAACAAAGTTCCACCACCCAGGGAAACGACTGTTTCGCAACTGGCACTGACCGATCTAAGCGCATTTGTTTCCAGGTCCCGGAAGAAAGCTTCCCCGTGTTCAACCATCATGTCCGGGATTGATTGCCGGGCTGAATTTTCTATCTCGACATCCAGATCCAGGAATGGCAGATTCAGAATATCTGCCAGGATTTTACCTACCGTGCTTTTGCCTGAACCGGAAGGGCCATAAAGAAAGATATGGGGCAAGTGGGCTCCTTATAGTTGAGTGAGGTCGCTTAAAATATATTCTGTGAAACGCCATACGCAATGATTGCCGGGCTATTTCCACCAAATATTGGCTATGTTGTCCATTGGCAAATCGGTCAGAACTGCTTTTCGCAGAGTGGCAAAACGTGGACGCATTTCTTCCAGTGAATCGCCACCCAATTTTTCGATCAGAGCGTCAGCCAATACGAAGGCAACCATCGCTTCCAAAATTGGCACCGCGCGTGGCACGGGGCAAAAATCAGAGCGCTCATACCGGGTGAGGGATTCCTCTCCAGTGGCGAGGTCAACTGTCATTTGCGGCGTGAGGGTGGTTGCAATTGGCTTCATCGCAGCCCGGATGACCAGCGGCTGTCCATTGCTTATGCCACCTTCCATGCCCCCGGCTTTATTTGTGAAACGTTGAATATTTGAATGTTCCAACATTATTGGATCTTGTGCCCTGGTTCCAGGTAAGCGGGTGTTTTTAAAGGCGTCACCGATTTCTACACCTTTAATGGCCTGTACCGAAAGCACTGCCTGTGCCACCCGGGCTTCGAGGCGGCGGTCCCACTGGACGTATGAGCCCAACCCAATTGGCAGGCCGACGGCAACAATTTCAAGTATACCCCCCAGGGTGTCTTTGCCCTGGATCGTTTTCTCGATAAGGGCACACATATTCTGTGTTGCGACCGGATCGGGACAGCGAACATTACTTTCTTCCGCCGCCTGAAACTTTTCATAATAACTGCTATCGTTAAATTCAGCTTCTATCTCACCGATAGATCTCACGTACCCACCGACCACAATCCCAAACTGCGCCAGGAATTGCTTGCAAACCGCACCCACGGCAACGCGCATGGTCGTTTCCCGGGCTGACGATCGTTCCAGCGCTGGCCGCAAGTCACGATAACCATACTTAACCGCCCCGGTCAGGTCGGCATGTCCTGGACGTGGTGTGGTCAGCGGATCAACCGCTTTTCCTTTCCATTTGGCTTGGTCGAGGTTTTCGACCAGCATGGCAATCGGTGCGCCGGTGGTCTCTCCAGCCATAACACCGCATAGAATCTGAACGGTATCTTTTTCTATCTTCATCCGTCCACCGGACCCGTAGCCTTTTTGGCGCCGGACCAGTTCACGGTCAATGATGGATGTGTCCAATGGCAGACCAGCGGGCATTCCATCAAGGATGGCGGTTAAAGCTGGTCCATGTGATTCGCCAGCAGTGAGGAAATGTAACATATGAACTCCTATATTCAGAACAACTTTCAGAAATCCGCGATCAAGAAATGGCAGCAGTCAGATCTGCGCAAGATGGTTTATGGCCAGTCCAGATTTCAAAAGACAGGGCAGCTTGCTCAATGAGCATCCCCAGGCCGGTGGTTGCAGGTATTCCAGCAAATCGGGCGTCTGTGACCAGTTTGGTCTCTGGAGGATTGTAAACCAGGTCATACACCGTTGCATTCGACGGGAATGGCAATTCAGCAGGCCATGGGGATTCATTCATGGAAGGAAACATTCCAACCGGGGTTGTATTGACCAGCAGGGAAAGAGAAGGGATGATGGAGTTAAGAGCGGTGGCATGATATTCAATGCTTGCTAAGCGGGAACCGGGATTCAAGAATTGGGCGATCAGTGTATGCGCCTGCTCGACACGGCGAGCCGCGACGGTGACCGCCCAACTGTCATTGACGAGGGCATAGGCGACGGCACGAGCCGATCCACCTGCACCAAGTACCAAAGCAGATTTAACATTTCCATATTTATGAGGAATCAAGGTTAATAACTTGTGCAAATCAGCCAGGAAACCTGCCGCATCAGTGTTGTCGCCAATTAATTTGCCATTTTGCATGTAAACGGTGTTCACCGCGCCGATAACCCGGGCGGTTGGGGTGAGTTCATCGAGAAATGAAATTATATTTTGTTTGTGAGGGATCGTAATGTTGAACCCATGAATTTTATCGGAACGGAGGCGATCAAGCAGATTCGTCATCTCCTGCAAATCGTCAGGAGCAACAGGAAATAACGAATAATCGCCTTTTAACTTACATGCTTTCAGCGCAGCAGCATGAATTTTTGGAGAAAGCGAATGTCCGAGCGGGTAGCCGATCAAGCCGAGTTTGAATGTATTTTGCATGGTATATAATTGACGAAAATGAAAGTCTTTAGACTTGCGATAGTCTGAAGCTAAGAGATGCCAACCTCCGTGGAACGTAAAGTTTCCAATACTTCAAAAAAATGGGGGAAAGTTTTTGAGACACATCCGGAATTTTCAATGGATATACCCGGTATGCGCAAACCGATCAATGAGAAGGCCATTGCCATGCGGTGATCATTGTAGGTCTGGACGGTTGTCGGGTGGAATACAGTGCATGGGTAAATAGTCATGCCATCCTCGTGTTCATCCACTTTCACACCTAACCGGGACAATTCGGTGCAAGTTGCGTGCACCCGGTCGGTCTCTTTGAGACGAGCAGATGCGATGCCACGGATTCGGGTGGGTGTTGAGGCGAAAGGCGCAATTGTCGCCAGTGTTTGGGCAGTGTCGGGGATGTCACACATATTCACATCGATACCGCGCAGGGGAGCGTGACCCGTAATCCGTAAATGGCTATCAACTTTGGTGATGATGCAGCCCATTTGCGCGAGGACTTCCAAAAAAGTAATATCTCCCTGTTTAGAACGGTTTGAGATATTTTCCACCTGGACAGACCCACCACAAATAGCTGGCGCGGCAAAGAAGTAGGATGCTGCGGAAGCATCGGGTTCTATCAGATAGGAAGGTCGTGAAAAATAACGGGCAGGAAATGCTATGAAGCGCTCGTACCCATGATGTTGGATTTCGATACCGAAATCTTTCATGATAGCCAGGGTCAGGTCCACGTAGGGTTTTGAGTTGAGTTCGGTGGTTAACTCTATTTCCACCGGGGATCGGGCGTAAGGTGCGACCATCAGTAGAGCGGAGAGGAATTGGCTGGAAATATTGCCGGCAATTTTAGTTTTCCCACCGGGCAGGCCGGATGCAATGATCTTGATGGGGGGGAAAATGTGACCTGTAAAGTTTATTTTTTTTTGTTCAACAGATTCAACAATTGCGCCTAACTGCCTCAGTGCCTCAACCAGATCACCGATTGGGCGCTCTCTCATCCTTGCATCTCCATCCAGTATGTATTCACCATTGCCAAGAGTGAGAAATGCAGACAAGAAACGCGCCGCGGTCCCGGCATTTCCAATGAAAAGTTTAGCTTTGTGTGACGGGATGCATCCCCCCAGACCGGTGATGGTCAGGCTGGTATTTTTAGGATCATTAATCACATCAAAGCCCACCTGAATCAGCGCATCCACGAAGTAACGTGAGTCATCGGAGAAGAGGGCATTGGTGAGAGAAGTTTTTCCATCTGCCAGGGCTGAAATGAGCAGGGCGCGGTTTGTTAGCGATTTGGAGCCAGGAACATGCACGCTCGCATTCAGTGGGTGGTAGATGGGTGAGATCAGCCTGGAATTTGTCATTTCTCAGTTATTAATTGATGGTAGTGGAAGCCAGCATTGCTGATTGTTTTTTGGAGAGAAGAGAAATCTTCAGTAGATAAGGCGGATTCAATGATGGATAGTTGGTCTTGCAGTCGATGGAGCGCAGTCAGAATGTTGTCGCGATTGGACTGAATCACACCAAACATCATACTTGATGGCGTATCTGCCAAGCGTGAGGTGGAGAGGAAGCCGGGGCCGATAAGGGGTGCACATTCTGTATGGGTAGCCAGAGCCAGGGCAGACGAGAGCAAGTAGGGCAGGTGGCTGGTGGAGGCAAGAATGCGATCATGATCATCGGCGTCCATCCAGATGGGTCGTGAACCGAGGATTCTGACAATTTCCAGAGCAGCGGACCGGGCGAACTGGCTGGTTCGAGATAGCGGAGTCAGCACAAAAGGGGCGTCCCGGAATAGGAATCGCTCGGCATTTTCTAGGGAGAGTCTCTCGCGCCCACAGATGGGGTGTCCGCCGATGGGATCGAAATTGGGTGGCAGATCATCAAGTGCAGCAACGATCTCCCGCTTGGTTGAGCCAATATCGAGAATGATGCACGGGTGCTGGATGTAAGCCGGAAGGCAATCTAGCCAGTCCACGATGCTGGGGACCGGGCAGGCCAGAACAACAAGGTCCGCGTTAGCCAGGATTTTTGCAGGGTCGCTATCGGCATAGTGAACGATCTCTTGAAGACGGGCAATCTCAAGGGTTGCCAGGTTCGGGTCGAGGGCAGACAGGCGCCGGCAACGCGATTTAAGAGAGAGAGCCAGGGATCCACCCATAAGTCCCAAACCAATAATGGCAATATTGGCATCCCTTAATGAAAAGTCAGGCTTATCCATGGACAGGAAACGGGGAGACAGAAGCAAGGCGGTGTCCCATGACTTCAGCGATCTGGCCGACCTGTTTGACCATCGCGGCGAATTTCTCGGGCTTGAGCGACTGACGTCCATCAGAAAGGGCATGGACAGGATCGGGGTGGACCTCAACGATCAGACCGTCTGCACCGGCGGCAACTGCAGCACGGGCGATAGCGGCTACGTAGTCAAAGTGGCCTGTCGAATGACTGGGGTCGAGGAAAACTGGCAGGTGGGTCAGATTCTTAAGCACAGGAATGGCATTAATATCAGTCGTGTTACGGGTGGTGGTCTCGAAGGTGCGGATACCGCGTTCGCACAGTATAACCTGGTTGTTTCCACCTGCAAGAATGTATTCGGCTGACATTAGTAGTTCTTCGATGGAAGCAGAAAGTCCGCGCTTGAGCAGTACCGGCATTTGCGTCTCTCCAATAACCTGCAGCAGGTTGAAGTTCTGCATGTTACGGGCACCAACTTGCAATACATCCACATACTTGAGCATCAAGTCTATCTGAACTTGAGACATAATCTCGACCACAATCGGGAGACCGGTCAGGTCGCGCGCTTCGGCAAGCAATTCCAGCCCTTCTTCCCCCAATCCCTGGAAGGCATACGGAGAGGTACGTGGTTTGAAGACTCCTCCACGCAAGGCGCTGGCGCCTGCCTCCTTGATGGCATAGGCTGTATCGATGATCTGCGAGCGAGACTCAACTGCGCAAGGTCCCGCGATGATGGAAATTACCTCGCCGCCTACGGTAAACCCGTCAAGCGGAAAGATCGAGTTCTCGGGATGGAACTGTCGTGAAGCGAGTTTGTACGGCTGGGTAATACGTTGGACCATCTCAACCCCGTCCAACACTTCGAACTGATCGGTCGGCAGGTCGTGGGTTTCTCCGATGGCACCGATAATGGTTGCTTCGACACCCTGGGAAAGATGGACTGATAGCCCAGCATCTTTGATATGCTCGATAACATGCTCAACTTCCTGGGGCGTTGCATTGCTTTTCATTATGATCATCATTTTGATTTTTCCTTTGAACAAAAAATTTAAGTGCGTGCCGTCAAGTCTGGTCGTAATGTGACAGAATCGCGTAGGAAAACATGGTGAATTTTGGATTGTTGAATAGTGGTGTTCCAGTGGATAAGCACCCGGATACAAAATGGCAGGCTGTCCGGCACTGGAATTTCGCGGGTACATATCATCGGGACCAGGTCCCAGCCGATTTGCCGGGCTGCCTGCGCAGGGAAGGCGGATGTAATGTCATCCGTAACCGTAAAAAGGGCCGAGGCGATATCCTCTGTCTGCAAATCGGGATTTGCCGCAAAGATAGCTGTCAATAGTTCCTGTGTAGCCAAAAGTAGTTCCGCTTTTTCATCTTCTTTCAAGGTGATTGCGCCGCGAATTCCGCGAGTGGTCATGAATCCTTCCTTTCTTTGCCTGATTTGAATAAAGTTCATTCCAAACGCAGGACCGGTGGAGCCAACAAAAAGAGCGAGCCGTTAGGCTCGCTCTTTCAAAATGGGCAGGAAAACCACCTACTTTTTAAGCGCCACCAACGGCAGCCAGATTTGGGAGCCGTAATAATAGGTGCTAAAAAAGAAGCGGTTGGACTGTTGCATATTGCCCGTTATTCTATGTTGAAATATGGGAACCGTCAAGAGGCAATTTCCAGTGTGAGTAATTCTCACAACAACTTCGCTGATGAATCGACGGCCACCTTGACAGGCAGGCTTATCTCCACGTAATCCAGCCAGCCATCGTAAGCTGGATCCTTGCCGCGGATCACATCATGGAAAACCTTCTGGATTGAGCGTGTCACTGGCCCGGTTTTTCCGCCTCCGATCTTACGAAAATCAATTTCGCTCAAGCCTATTACCTCCGCGGCTGTGCCGCTGACAAAAACTTCGTCAGCCACATAGAGTTGATCACGTGAGATCAATGTTTCGATCACTTTGAATCCCAAATCAGTGGCGATGGTAATCAAGGATTCTCTTGTGATGCCTTCGAGAATATCTGCCAACGGCGGGGTGAATATTCTGCCTTCACGAACCACGAAAATATTCTCGCCGGTGCATTCGGCTACAAATCCCTGCGGATTGAGCATGATGGCTTCGTCGAAACCCAGACGCACTGATTCGGTTTTGGCCAGGATGCTGTTGGGATAATTTCCGGCGATCTTGGCCTTGGTCATCATCACGTTAGGTTGATGGCGGGTGAAGGACGACACATTGGCTCGTATGCCCTTTTCGAGCGCTTCCTCACCCAGGTAATTGCCCCATTCCCAAACCGCGATCGCCAGACTGGCTTTGCCACCGTCCACGTTCAGGTTCCAACCACCTCCAGTCAGATACAGCAGCGGGCGGATGTAGCAATCTCCAAACCCGTTCGCCCGCACGGTCTGCCGGATGGCTTCGGCGATCTCGGCTGCATCATACGGCAGTTCACGGAAGCCAAAGACCTGGGCTGAGTCAATCAGGCGCTCAGCATGTTCCTTCAAGCGGAATACCGCCGGTCCTTTGTCTGTGGCGTAGGCGCGGATGCCTTCAAAAACAGCCGCACCATAATGCAGCGCTGGCGTAAGGAAGTGGATGGTCGCCTTTTCAAACTCGATCAGTTCGCCGTCCATCCAGATAAATTTTGATTCCATGCCCATACGATTTCTCCTTTAAATTTTGGTAATAACGCAGCGATTTGGTTCCTCAACCAAGCTGCGAACCTAACTCGATGTACCCTTACAAGCTTACAAACGCTTTATGATTTCATCTGCCATCTGGCGGGTAATTAACTTGCCGCCCACGTCCAAAGTTCGGCAACCTTCCGTGATAGACTCATCTACAGCTTTTTCGATGGAGGCAGCTTCGACTTCCAATCCCAACGAATGTCGCAGCAACATTGCTGACGACAGGATGGTGCCAATCGGATTGGCGATGCCCATCCCGGCAATATCTGGAGCTGAACCGTGGATCGGTTCATATAATCCGGGTCCCGACGACCCTAAGCTGGCCGAAGGCAACATCCCCATTGATCCCGCTAAAACGGATGCCTCGTCAGTGAGAATGTCGCCGAACATATTCTCAGTGACGATAATATCCATCAAGGCGGGAGCGGTGATCAGGCGCATGGAGGCTGTATCGACCAGCATATGCTCCAACTCCACATCGGGATGCTCCGCTCCGATTTTGGTCGCAATTTGACGCCACAAACGTGAAGACTCGAGTACGTTGGCCTTATCCACGGATGTGACTTTTTTCTTGCGTTGCCTGGCAAGTTTGAAAGCCAAATCCAGCACTCGCTTGATCTCATAATCATAATATTCGAGTGTGTCCACCGCCCGCTCGCGGCCGTCTTTTACATCACGGCCTTTGGGCCACCCGAAATAAAGGCCACCTGTCAGTTCCCGAAGAACCAGGAAATCTACGCCTGTGAGTTTCTCAGGCTTGAGAGGTGACCACTCGATCAGGGCAGGGTGGACCTTAACCGGTCGCAAGTTGGCGAACACCCCCAACCCCTTGCGCAGGGCCAGCAATCCACGTTCCGGGCGATCTTTGGCAATGGGATCATCCCATTTTGGGCCACCGACTGAACCCAGAAGGACTGCATCCGAAGCCTGGCAATCGGCCAGGGTTTCATCAATAAGCGAGGATCCGTATTTGTCAATCGAACAACCGCCCATCAAGCGCTCAATGAAGGTAAAGGTGTGTCCGAATTTGCTTGCGATAGTTTCCAAAACCCGCACAGCCTCAGCCACAACTTCTGGGCCGATACCGTCGCCGGGGAGGAGAGTTATTTTTGCTTTCATGAATTTTTCCATTCTGTAGGAGCACTTCGGGACAATGAAATGATTTAATTCTGTGATCTATCCTGTATGCCCTTACTATAATTTAATGTGCAACCATCAATCCGTATTCCACCGAATCAGCTAGTGCCCACCAGGATGCTTCGATGATGTTGCCACTGGCGCCAACCGTGCTCCAGCGCTTGTTGCCGTTTTGGGTATCAATGAGCACGCGTGTGATGGCATGGGTACCATTTTCACCGTCCAGTATGCGAACCTTATAATCTGCAAGTTGAAATGAAGCCAGTTGAGGGTAAATTGGCTGAAGGGCTTTGCGCAGGGCAATATCTAAAGCATTGACAGGGCCATTTCCTTCAGCCGCGGTGTGAAGGATCTCTCCATCCACCTTGACTTTGACAGTCGCTTCAGCGAAGATACCCCGGCCCTGGCGATGTTCGACGTTGACAGAGAAATCCACCAGCTCAAATGGAGGTTTGTAGTCGGACTGCTGGCGCTTGAGCATCATCGCTACAGATGCTTCGGCGGCCTCGAAGGAGAAGCCCTGTGCTTCAAGTTCTTTCACGTCGTTAAGTACTGTCATCACATCGGTGTTGCTTTCCACTTCCACCCCGTGTTCCTCGGCCTTGCTTATAATGTTGCCGCGCCCTGAAAGGTCGGAGACAACCACACGCATTTTGTTTCCGACTTTCTCCGGATTGATGTGCTGGTAGGACTGCACGGAGCGTCGCATGGCCGCCACGTGGACGCCTCCCTTGTGCGCAAAAGCAGACTTGCCTACAAAAGGCAGGTGTTCGTCAGGGGTGATATTGGCAACTTCGTTGATGAAATGTGACAGCTCATAGAGATTGGACAGTTTTCCCTCGGGCAGGCAGCGTTTGTCCATTTTGAGTTCAAGATCGGCGATGATCGAGCACAGGTTGGCATTGCCGCAACGTTCACCAATGCCGTTGATCGTACCCTGTACTTGGATCGCCCCTTCACGCACAGCAACCAGCGAGTTAATAACAGCGCATTCAGAATCGTTATGCGCGTGGATTCCGAACGGGTGAGCAAGATTGGTACCCAGCTCCTGGATGATGCGTTCCATTTCCCAGGGCATGGTCCCACCGTTGGTGTCACACAGGACGACCGTCTCAGCCCCACCCCGGATGGCGGCATTTAATGTCTCCAGGGCATAGGATGGGTCGGACTTGTAGCCTTGAAAAAAATGCTCGGCGTCGTATATGACGCGACGACATTCGGCACGGAGGAAGGCAACCGACTGCTCGATGATGCGCAGGTTATCTTCAAAGGTAGTATGTAGAACTTCTGTTACATGCAGGTTCCAGGTTTTTCCAAAAATAGTGCAAACCAGTGTATGTGAATTGAGCAAAGCCTGGATGTTGGAGTCATCCTCTGGACCGCCTTTAACCCGGCAGGTTGAGCCGAAAGCGGTAATGATGGCGTTTTGCCATTCATAATCGCGGGCGCGTTCGAAAAACTCTGCATCCGTGGGGTTGGAGCCTGGCCAGCCGCCTTCTATGAAGGTTACTCCCAGAGCATCGATGCGCCTGGCGATGCGGATCTTGTCATTACTGGACAGATTAAATCCTTCGGATTGGGTACCGTCGCGCAGGGTAGTGTCGTAAATTTGAATGGTCATAATTTTTTTACGAAGTCACGAAGTGCATGGTGCAAAACCAACAGCCAACCTAGAGTCCCGGGCTGCCCTTCGTGGATCAATGGGTTGCTTCGTATGCCTCGATTTCTGATTCAAAACTCATGATATATCCCAACAAATCCACGCCTTTGAGCAGGCAGGTCCTGGAAAACATGTCAATGGAGAATGGAACGGTCCATCCGCCAGGCATTGTAGCAGTTTGCGTTTCCAGGTTAATAGTGATTTTTACATTCGGAGCTTCTTCCACTAAATCGAACATGGCTGCATGTGTATCGGCATCGACGATGATGGGTAGGAGGCCGTTCTTAAGTGCATTGCTACGAAATATGTCAGCGAAGGAAGTGCTGATCACAGCCCGAAACCCGTAGCCGGTCAACGCCCAGGGAGCGTGCTCCCGGCTTGAACCACAACCGAAATTGTCTCCGGCCAAGAGAATTTGCGCGCCCTGATATTTGGGATCGTTAAGCACGAACTCTGGCCTGGGACTGCCGTCCGGACTGTAGCGCCAATCGGAGAACAGGGCATCACCCATGCCGTTTTTGTCAGTAGCTTTCAAGAAGCGCGCTGGGATGATCTGATCCGTGTCCACATTTTCAATTGGCAGTGGAACTACGCGGGATGTAAGTGTTGTAAATTGAGCCATAAAAATTCCTTAATTCGTGTAGTTAAATATAAGATTGTTTCAACGGATTGCGGTTCACCAAATACAGCCGGTTTTTGAATGAGTAAATAGCAATCCGTATTTACATAACCGGGCTTCTGCCGGTATTGCTCATGGCATAATTGTTCGTACGTCGGTGATCTGGCCTGTGATGGCAGTGGCGGCGGCGGTCAATGGTGAAGCCAGGAAGGTGCGTCCACCTTTACCCTGGCGTCCTTCAAAGTTGCGGTTACTGGCGCTGACCGCGTACTGACCGGGCTCAAGCTGATCCCCATTCATTGCCAGGCACATTGAGCAGCCTGGTTCACGCCAGTCAGCCCCGGCTTCTTTGAAGATTTTATCAAGACCTTCAGCCTCAGCTTGCTTCTTAACCTGTTGGGAACCTGGCACGACCATGACGCGCACTTGTTCAGCAACTTTGCGACCTTTTAGTAAGGTTGCGGCCTGTCGCAAGTCTGTGATGCGCGAGTTGGTACAACTGCCGATAAAGACCACGTCCACTTTCTTGCCGAGCAACACCTGGCCAGGCTGTAAGTTCATGTAAGCGAGTGCCTTTTCAAGCGCGGATTTTTGGGAAGGATCGCTGTATGATGCTGGGTCAGGGATATGATCGCTGATCTTCATCCCCATACCAGGGTTGGTCCCGTAAGTGATCATCGGTCCCAGGTTGGAGGCATCCAGAGTGATGGATTTATCGTAAGTCGCATCTTCATCACTGGGTAGCGATTTCCAGCGGGCTAGGGCGGCATCCCAATCTGCACCTTTGGGGACATACTCACGCCCGTTCAGATACTTAAAGGTGGTTTCGTCAGGAGCAATCAACCCGGCGCGTGCGCCGCCTTCGATGGACATATTGCAAATGGTCATCCGCTCTTCCATCGATAGTGCACGAATGGCCTCGCCGGTGTACTCGAAGATATGCTCGGTTCCTCCGCCGATGCCGATTTTGGCAATTAGTGCAAGGATTATGTCTTTCGCTGAAACACCTTTGGAGAGTCTCCCGTCCACACGGATTTCGAAGGTTTTGGGCTTACGCTGAAGCAGGCACTGAGTTGCCAACACATGCTCGACTTCAGAAGTGCCAATCCCGAAGGCCAGCGCACCAAAGGCTCCATGTGTGGCGGTGTGGCTGTCACCACATACGATGGTCATTCCCGGTTGGGTCAGTCCCAATTCAGGGCCGATCACATGGACGATGCCACGTTTTGGACTGTCCAGACCATAGAGTGTGACGCCGAATTCGGCTGCGTTGACTTCCATCTGACGGATCTGGGCCGCAGCGATGGGGTCTGCAATCGGAATGGACGGGGAGTGTGTTGGCGAGGAGTGGTCTATCGTGGCAAAGGTTCTGTCCGATCGGCGAACTTTCAGACCCAGATTGCGGAGGCTGGTGAAAGCCTGAGGCGAGGTCACCTCGTGGATGAGGTGCAGGTCAATATAGAGGATGGCCGGGGAGTCGGGTTGTTGGCTGACAACATGCGAAGACCAGATTTTTTCAAAGATGTTATTTGCCATAATTTTTTTCAGTCATGTATGCAAAGAAAGAAAAGATTTTTTTCACGCTTTATGCTCTTATCGATTATTTTGTGGTTGTGGCAGCAGAATTTTCTGCTGGTGAAGGGGAGCATGGCCGCGTGTCCGGGATAAGCCCGCTCAAATCCCAACCTGATGGCATGGTATTTGGTTCAGGAAATGGGTCAAAGATCGGGGCCTGGACATCTTCAACTTTTTCTTTCGGTGGTTTCATGGTGATTTCTCCTTGAATACGTTGGGTTATTCGGCCAGATAGTCTTTTTAGACACTCCGGACAGTTTCCATCTCGGTTTGCAAAATAAACAACTTATTGAGGGCATTGATGTAGGCTTTGGCGCTGGCTACAATGATGTCGGTGTCGGCGCCGTGTCCACTGTAGATACGGCTGTAGGACAGTTCTTTTTGGGCATCCATCGACTGGTGGCCGTTGTTACCCTGGATGCGTACAGTGACTTCGCCGAGGGCATCTATGCCTTCTGTAATGGCGTGGATATTGAATTCAATTAGTGTGTTGCCCTTATTGACAATGGTGTTAATAGCCTTATAAGTCGCATCAACCGGGCCGGTGCCTATCGAAGCCTGGGTGTGAACCTCTCCGTCCGGGCCTTTCAGCCTCACTGTGGCAGTTGGCATACCCATCGTTCCGCATGTCACCTGCAAACCGTCCAGTGTGTAAACCGAAAGCGGCTGGTAAAACTCATCAGCTATCAAGGCTTCGAGGTCTGCATAAGTGGCGACTTTCTTGCGGTCAGTCAGTTCCTTGAAACGGGTGAAGGCTTGGTCAAGTTCGACTTCATCCAGTACGTGGCCCATTTCGGCCAGCCGGACACGCAGGGCGTGACGACCGGAGTGCTTACCAAGCACCAGCTGGGTCTGGTTAACACCCACGTCTTCGGGTCGCATGATCTCATAGGTCTGATTGCTTTTGAGCATTCCGTCCTGGTGGATGCCTGCCTCGTGCGTAAAGGCATTTGCGCCAACAATCGCTTTGTTGGGTTGGACCGGGATACCCGTGAATTTGCTGACTAGCTTGCTGAGGCGGGAAATCTGAGTGGTATCAATCCCCGTTTCCAGAGCATAGACAGGAAAGCGAGTTTTGAGGGCCATGACAACTTCCTCAAGTGAGGTGTTTCCCGCCCGTTCGCCAATGCCGTTAATGGTCACTTCAGCCTGACGTGCACCCGCATGAATACCGGCCAATGCGTTAGCTGTTGCCAATCCCAGGTCATCGTGAGTATGAACCGAGATGGTGATCTCATCGCTCATTCCGGAAGTGTTGGCTATAATACCTGCAATAAGTGCACCAAACTCCTCGGGCATGGTGTAACCGACCGTGTCTGGGATGTTGAGTGTGGTCGCACCCGCTTTGATAGCCTCTCCCAAAACAATGTATAGAAAATTAGGGTCTGAACGCCCAGCGTCCTCGGGACTAAACTCTACATTGTCACATAATGAACGGGCGTACGCCACCATCTCTGCCGCCTGCTCAACCACCTGTTCACGGTCCATCCTGAGCTTTTGCTTCATATGGATTTCAGATGTGGCCAAAAAAGTGTGGATGCGTGGCTTTTGCGCCCCTTTGACCGCTTCCCAAGCTTTATCGATATCACCTCTTGTGGCGCGTGCCAGTCCGCAGATCACTGGAACTTGTGTCTGTTCCTCCCCAGACGGGGGGTTGCCAACCTCATTCGCTATGAGGCGGACGGCTTCCAGGTCATCGGGTGAGGCAGCCGGGAAACCCGCTTCAATTATGTCAACGCCAAGTCGAGCCAGGTTGCGCGCCAATTCCAACTTCTCAGTGGAAGTCATGCTCGCACCGGGGGATTGTTCGCCGTCTCTTAAAGTGGTGTCGAAGATCTTGACGTAATTACTCATACTCATCTCGTTTCATAGCAGGCTACTAAAAAAAACGGAACCTGCTCACTATCATCGTATTCCTCTTTGCTAATTTTCTTTCTTCCAGTTCTCCGGTCTTAACGACCGTACCGCCAGGCCTGCCTGCCACATTTCTGAGTCGTGCATGACCTTGAGTTCTTTTTCGAGGTTCTGACGATAATTTGGGTCGGAGTTCTTCTCCAGCACAATGCGGGTCTCTTCACCACTGACCACGCTCTGATACAAATCAGAGAAAATCGGAGCAACTGCGTCACGAAATTTGTCCTTCCAGTCGAGTGCACCGCGTTGCGCGGTGGTGGAGCAATTGGCGTACATCCAATCCATACCGTTCTGGGCGACGAGGCGGATAAGCGACTGGGTCAATTCTTCGACGGTCTCGTTGAAGGCTTCTGATGGGGAGTGACCGTGTGAGCGTAATTCGGTGTACTGGGCTTCCATCACGCCTGCGAGGGCTCCCATCAGGATGCCGCGCTCGCCAGTCAGGTCGGAAAAGACTTCATTTTCAAAGGTGGTTGGGAAGAGATAACCCGCACCAATGGCGATACCAAGGGCAATCGTCCGTTCTTCGGCTTTGCCAGTGGCATCCTGGTGGACTGCATAACTGGCGTTAATTCCGGAACCATCCAGGAAATTGCGGCGAACGCTGGTGCCCGAACCCTTTGGAGCGACCAGGGCAACGTCCAGGTGCGGTGGTGGCACGACGCCGGTCTGATCCTTGTATGTGATTGAGAAGCCGTGGGAGAAATAGATCATATCGCCTTCGTTCAGGCACTCGACTATTTTTGGCCACTGCGAATGTTGACCGGCATCCGAGAGCAGATATTGCACGACTGTGCCACGTTCGGCAGCTTCTTCTACCGAGAAGAGTGTCTCGCCAGGAATCCAACCGTCCGCAATGGCCTTATCCCAACTGGGTGTGCCTGAGCGCTGACCGACAATTACCTTGATGCCGTTGTCGCGCATGTTCAATGCTTGGGCAGGTCCTTGTACGCCGTAACCGAGCACGGCTACAACTTCATTTTTCAGCACTTCACGTGCCTTCTCAAGTGGAAATTCTTCGCGGGTGACGATATTTTCGACTACACCACCAAAATTGATTTTTGCCATAAGTCCTTTTCTCCTAATGATTGGTTTCGATTACCATTTTCCAGTTTGAAAGCGAGAAGCTTAATTTTGCTTCAGGCTTCCACTACGAACTCTTCTTCATGCCACCCATTCCCATTGGCTCCTGGCGTACGGCGGATGCCGGAATGTTCGCCGCGCGTCATGGCTATCTGACCGGTGCGCACCATTTCGAGAATGCCGATCGGGCGCAGCAGTTCAACCATGCCCTCGATCTTCTCTTCCGTACCTGTTGCTTCAACGATGACAGAATCAGCCGCCACGTCCACGATACGGGCTCGGAAGATGTCTGCCAGGTTGTTAACTTGAGCGCGCTGTTCTGGCGTTGCCCTCACCTTGATAAGAGCCAGGTCGCGTGTCACCGCTGGCTGGTGGGTGACATCCTGCACATCGATCACGTTTACCAATTTATAGAGATTGGCTTCGATCTTGTGGGCGTCCAGGTCGTTGGCACAATCAGCTACGATGGTCATACATGAAACTTCGGAATTATCCGTCCGCCCGACCGCTAGCGACTCGATATTGAAGTTTCGGCGGCGGAAAAGCGATGACACACGGTTCAGCACACCGGGTTTATTTTCAACTAAGATGATAAATGTGTATTGCATGTGTTTTCTCCATTTTCCTTTTCTTGCACGGAATTCACTGATAAGAGGATCTTCACAGATAAAATAAATCCATCCTTTTTCGTGAAATCAGTGAAATTCATACCCTAGTTCTTAAACCATCTCTCTCATGGGTCTGCGCAGCATCTGGTCCAGGGCTGCACCGCTGGGAACCATCGGGTATACTGTTTCTTCTTTTTCTACCTTGAATTCAAGCACAACCGGACCGGAGGTGTTGCGAGCCCACTCAATGGCTTCCTGCACTTCATCGGACCGGGTCACACACCGGGCAGGGACACCGTGTGCTTCGGCCAGTTTGACGAAGTCTGGACTGGTTATGTTCACTGCTGAATAGCGCTTCTCAAAGAAGAATTCCTGCCACTGACGCACCATTCCCAGGAAGTTGTTGTTCATGATGGCAATTTTGACATTTGCATTTTCCTGCACTGCCGTGGACAGTTCTGCCGCGGTCATTTGGAAGCCGCCATCGCCAGCCACTGTCCAGATTTCATCTTCCTTATGGGCGAACCAAGCCCCGATGGCTGACGGTAGTCCGAATCCCATCGTTCCCGCCCCGCCGGAAGTGATCCAGCGGTTGGGTTTTTCAAGGAAATAGTACTGCGCTGTCCACATCTGGTGCTGACCGACGTCAGTGGTGACAATTGCATCTCCACCAGTGGCAGTCCATAGATCGTGAATGATATGCGAGACGTACAATTTCCCATCGTCTGGCCAATCCATGATCGAAAGGGCTTCCCCATATGTCTGCCATTCCCCGATCTCTTTTAGCCATTCTTCGTGCTCATATTCATCGACCATTGGTATCAAATCTGTCAGGACGGTTTTCAGGTTACCCAATAATGGGACATCTACGGGTACATTCTTGTGGAGTTCTGATGGGTCGATCTCGATCTGGATTTTCTTCGCACCAGGTGCATAGGTATTAAGTGTGCCGGTCACACGATCATCGAATCTCATCCCGAAGGCCAGAAGAAGGTCAGCTTTCTGGATTGCCAGATTGCAATGGGCTTCGCCGTGCATGCCCATCAAGCCCAAACTGAGTGGATGCGAAGCTGGAAAAGCACCCAACCCCAATAATGTGCTGGTGACAGGCGTGTTGGTCTTGACGGCAAAATGGTGCAGGACTTCTTCTGCCCCAGACATGATGATGCCATGGCCGCACAGGATAACCGGACGTTCGGCTTTTTCGATCAGCTCAACTGCTCTTTGCAGATCCGCCTTCGGGGCGTGGGAATGCGGCTTGTAACCAGGTAGTTTGACTTTTTCAGGATAGATAAATTCAGTCTTCTCAATTTGGGCGTTCTTACAGATATCGATCAATACCGGACCGGGGCGTCCACTGCGGGCTATGTAGAAGGCTTCCCGTACCACTTCGGCGACTTCGTCGGCACGCGTCACCAGGTAGTTGTGTTTGGTGATCGGAAGTGTGATACCCGTTACGTCGATTTCCTGAAATGCGTCCCCGCCGATCAGACGGGAATGCACCTGTCCGGTGATGAATACCACTGGAGAAGAGTCCATCATGGCCGTGGCGATGCCGGTCACCAGGTTGGTCGCTCCAGGGCCGGAGGTCGCCATAGCAACGCCAACCTTGCCTGATGCACGAGCGTAGCCGTCAGCCATGTGCGCTGCACCCTGTTCGTGCCGCACCAACACATGATGCACTGAACTGCTGAGCATGGCATCGTAGATCGGCATGTTTGCACCACCAGGGTAACCGAACACTACATCCACGCCCTCTCGTGTCAGGCATTCCCACAAAATTTCTGCACCACTTAATTTCATTATCTCTCCTCTATTCGGGATAATCGATAGCTGCCCTTAGACCGAAACGGTGCAGCATCTACTATTTACCTTCCACCGTCCACAGATAAAATCGCACCTGTATCAGCAGACGTTACAAAGTATGAATATCGTTTTAACCACTTGCTCTTGATATTGGATTGGAACGGAGGCAGCTCACTCAAGCGTTGATTAATTTCCGTCTCACTCAAACGGACATCGAGGCTGCGTTCCGTTAAATCGATGTCAATAATATCTCCGGATTTGATTGCGCCAATCGGGCCACCCGCCGCTGCTTCCGGTGAAACATGGCCGATACAGGCTCCACGTGTCCCGCCGCTAAAACGACCGTCGGTGATCAGTGCCACATTATCGCCCAGCCCCTGACCCATGATAGCAGACGTTGGTGAGAGCATTTCCTGCATCCCAGGTCCACCCTTTGGCCCCTCATAGCGTATGACAACGACTTCCCCGGGCCTAACTTTACCAGCCAGAATGCCTTTTAACGCATCGTCCTGCGATTCATAAATCCGGGCTGGACCGCTGAACTTCATCATGAGTTCACTGACGCCGCCTACCTTGACTACTGCACCGTTGGGAGCCAGATTTCCGAACAAAATTGACAAGCCACCGCGTTGCGAATATGCATTTTCGTAGCGATGAATAACATCCTCATCTTGAATACCGCATCCCTGGATCGATTCCTTCAGGGTCACACCACTGACCGTGATGCGGTCCAAATGCAACATTCCCGTGCTGCGCTGGATTTCGTTTAAAATTGCAGGGATACCACCTGCTCGATGGACATCCTCCATGTGCCACTTACCGGCAGGACTGACTTTGCAAATGTACGGAACTTTGTCGGCCACAGTGTTAATACGTGTCAACGGATAGTCCAAACCCGCTTCGTTGGCTAGAGCCAGCGTGTGCAGAACGGTGTTGGTTGAACCGCCCATGGCCATATCCAAGGCAAAGGCATCATCAATCGCTTCGACAGTTACAATGTCACGTGGCTTGATGTCGCGCTCCAGCAACTTAAGCACCTGTGCGGCAGCCTTCCGTCCAAGTGCTTCGCGTTCAGTGGTTTTTGCCAGGGCTGAGCCATTGTAAGGCAACGCCATTCCTAACACTTCCATCAGGCAGTTCATCGAGTTGGCTGTAAACATACCTGAGCATGATCCGCACGAAGGGCAGGCAAAGCGTTCCAGCATATTCAGGCGGTCTTCGTTGATCTTTCCCGCAGAGAAAGCGCCGACGCCTTCAAAAACAGAGATCAGGTCGATTACTTCGCCTTCGGGAGTGCGTCCGGCTGCCATAGGTCCTCCAGAGACAAAAATGGTCGGGATGTTGACCCGCAGGGCAGCCAGAAGCATTCCGGGGACAATCTTGTCGCAGTTGGGGATGCAGATCATGGCGTCAAACCTGTGAGCTTCGATCATGGTCTCAACGCAATCGGCGATCAGTTCGCGCGATGGAAGGGAATACTTCATCCCCATGTGACCCATGGCGATACCATCATCCACGCCTATGGTATTGAACTCGAACGGCACACCACCGGCTGCACGCACAGCATCCTTGATCAACCTGCCAAACTCCTGCAAATGGACGTGACCGGGTACGATATCCACATACGAATTGACAATTGCCACAAACGGCTTTCCAAAATCATCCTCTTTCAACCCCGTAGCGCGTAGCAAGGCACGATGGGGTGCTTTATCAAAACCCTTCTTGACAGTATCAGAACGCATAATTCTTATATACTCCAATCCTTGGTCGGAACGATGGAAGATAATTCCTGGGGATAAAAAAATCGCCCGATGTGGTCGGGCGATTTTTTCTTTCTACAGGTGTGCCTATCTTTCAGTCACTATCCTAATCAGCCCAACCACTAATGATCTCTCCTTCGTAAGAAGGAGGGCAATAATTAGAATAATGACAATATCAAAGATTTGTATAAAATTCATCTCGGCTACCTTTCTTAACAAAAAAGCCGCCCGTGGTTGGGCGGCTCAATTTCTTGTAGCTGGTGAGTTTAGTTTATTCTCACCAGTGCCATCCCAACCACAAATTTGTCCTTAATAATAAGGACAGAAATAATTGTAATAAGGATGAGTGTTGAAAGATTAGTTATCATGGCTTGTCTCAGGTTTCGTCCGATTATAAGACAGTTTGAGAATAAGTCAAGGGTATATCCAAAAGTGGCAGTTATTGTGAATGCTTGACCCTGTCTTTCACTTCTTTGCATACTTTTCCGTCCAGTTAATCGAATTTTGGGTAACGTGCTGCCCCAAAAAATTCACGTAATTCTGGGATGCTTTTTATCTAAACCTTCGGGACATTTTTCGGAAGGTGACTTAGGTAATTACTATATATATTCTTCTTGGATCTTTTGTCTGCATTGAAATCTTAGCTGGCCATACCCTGCTGGGAGCAGACTAGGTATCCGTGATTATGGCAGAGCCCGGGATCTCCCTGATTTTATAGGGTGTTTCCTGGTACACAAGGTAATTCAACCAGTTGGAAAACAATAAGTGTGCATGTCCACGCCAAAGGACAGTGGGTGTCTGTGATGGGTCGTTTGCAGGAAAGTAGTTGACGGGGATTTGGATGGGCAGGCCTCTGTCGAGGTCACGCTCGTATTCATTCTTGAGGGTGAGTGGGTCGTATTCAACGTGCCCGGTAACGAAGACGGATCGCCCATCTTTGGAAGCCGCGATGAGGACACCTGCCTCGTCAGACTCAGCCAAAATGTGCAGATCGGGTATTCGTACGATGTCCGCCCTGCGAATCTCAGTGTGGCGCGAGTGTGGTGCGTAGAAAATGTCGTCAAAACCTCGCAGAAGTTTATGGGTTCGCTCGAGGACGTGGTGCGGGAATACTCCAAACTTCTTTTCAACCAGAGGGTACTTTGGTATGCAGTAAAAATGGTATAGGCCTGCCTGGGCGCCCCAGCAGATGAAAAGTGTGGCGAAAACGTTTTTCTTGGCCCAATCCATGATGGATTGCAATTCGGGCCAGTAGTCTACTTCCTCGAAAGGCATGGTTTCCACTGGTGCGCCAGTGATGATGAGGCCGTCAAATTTTTGACGGCGTACCTGGCTGAACAATTTGTAGTTTTGGAGCAGATGCAGGGCGGGGGTGTTTCTGGAGTAATGTGTAGCGGTGTTAAGAAGAGTCACATCCACCTGCAAAGGTGAATTACCAAGCAAGCGCAGGATCTGAGTCTCAGTGGCGATCTTGGTTGGCATAAGGTTCAAGATGGCCACGTGCAGCGGACGGATATCCTGATGGCGGGCACGCTCTTCGTCCATGACAAAGATGTTCTCTTTTTCGAGGGTGGTTCGAGCAGGTAGGGTGAGAGGAATATTTACTGGCATTTTTTCCTTACAGATGAAAATGGATCCAAGTGGAAGGATGAAGAATTAATCTTTTCCATCCACTTGAATGGTCCATACTTTATTCATTAAGAGCCTGATTGAGATCCCACAAGATATCTTCAATGTCTTCGATGCCGATGGAAAGACGGATGAAGTCGGGCGTCACCCCTGCTGATAACTGCTCAGGCTCTGTTAACTGGCTGTGAGTAGTAGTGGCGGGATGGATCGCCAGGCTTTTTGCATCCCCTACATTGGCAAGATGACTGAAAAGCTGCAGTTTTTCAATGAATTTCTTTCCGGCTTCTGCGCCGCCTTTGATGCCAAAACCCAGGATCGCACCGGGACCTTTTGGGAAGTATTTTTTGGCTCTTTTGTAATCGGGATGACTCTTGAGACCAGGATATTTTACCCAGTTCACATTGGGATGGTTCTCCAGAAATTCTGCTACAGCTTGGGCGTTATGAACGTGCTGGTCGAGGCGCAGACTGAGAGTTTCAATTCCCTGAATGGTCTGCCAACTATTGAAAGGTGATTGGCATGAACCATAGTCTCGCAATATCTGGACACGGGCTTTGATGATGAAAGATGGCAGGCCAATAGTTGGGAGATCCGCATAAACTAAACCGTGATAGGATGGGTCGGGTGTGGTAAAGTTGAGGAAGCGTTCGTTGTGCCAGTCGAAGTTACCGCCATCCACGATGACACCGCCGATGGATGTGCCATGTCCGCCGATGAACTTGGTTGTAGAGTGGGTGATGATATTTGCTCCCCATTCGAATGGACGGAACAGGTAGGGGGTGGCGAATGTGTTGTCGATCACCAGAGGGATTTTGTGTTTCTTTGCAATTACTGAGATTTCCTCGAAGGGGAAAACAGAAATATCGGGATTCCCAAGCGTCTCTCCATACAGGATCTTGGTGTTCGGTTGAATGGCTCTCTCAAAGTTCTTCGGATCGGTAGGATCAACAAAGGTGACTTTGATTCCGATGCGAGGAAATGAATAGTTGAATTGATTGTAGGTTCCGCCATAAAGCCGGCTGCTGCTGACAATGTGGTCACCTGCACCAGCGAGGGTTAGGATGGTCAAAGCCTGGGCAGCATGCCCGGAACTAACTGCAAGTGAACCTATGCCGCCCTCCAGGTCAGCCAGGCGTTTCTCGAGTACATCCGAGGTTGGGTTCATAATGCGGGTATAGATGTTGCCCAACTCTTTAAGGGCGAAAAGGTTGGCAGCGTGTTCGGTATTCTTAAATTGATAGCTGGTGGTCTGGTAAATTGGGACAGCACAACTGCCGGTAGTGGGGTCAGGGGAATATCCGGCATGTAACTGACGGGTGGCGAAGCCATACTTATGTTTTGTTTCCTGGGTGGTCATAATAATTTCTCCTTGAAATTTTGAGATTTGAAATATGGAATAATCGATAAAAAATCACTTGCATATCTGTAAATACGCAACCATTAGCATTTAATTGACATCTCATAAATATTTAACTCCCTTAAACCATCTTCCTCATGGTGATCTCTCAATCCAACTGCTGTGAAATTAATAAGACCTCTTCCTAGATGAAGAGGTCTTATTAATTTAATATTGGCCTCTCATCTTCCAGAACATATATCTGCCGGAATTGGCACCTTGAATTTAATCAGGTTGCCGAGGTTTCAAAGGGCCGGTCCCTCCACCTCTCTGGATAAGAGCGATAAACGATATTCAGTTTTTAGTAAATTGGACGGTTTATAGCACATCACTCCAGTTATGTCAAGCATCACGCTTGAGGGTGTTGAAAAACAAGTGACAAAATGGTTGGTTAATCGACGGAAGGGGAAAAATTTAATACAATTGGAGCAACCATCAATACAGGAGAGTTGATATGGAAAAAGAGCATTTTGTAGAGACGGGAAGGGATTCATTCTTTGGCGAATAT